>Ga0209399_10001215_pt1 | contig 13599 bp, 11 predicted proteins | sample OV2TP3_FD_184130 | JGI IMG/M metagenome (GOLD analysis project Ga0209399, IMG submission 184130) | Hot spring microbial communities from Beatty, Nevada to study Microbial Dark Matter (Phase II) - OV2 TP3 (SPAdes) (version 3) | ecosystem: Environmental > Aquatic > Thermal springs > Hot (42-90C) ... | reverse complement strand
TCCTTATAGTACTCAAAGGCGTCCTGGAAGACCGTGGTGGGGCTCCACACTCGAGCGATGGGGATGCGGCGCAGGGCGGCGAACTCGATGGTCTCCGCGGAGCCCGCTGGCATCCAGATCGGTAGCGGATTCTGCAACGGCCGGGGCCACACGGAAACAGCCTTCAGGTGGTAGAACTTGCCCTCATAGTCAAATAACTCCTCGGTCAGGCACTTCTGGAGGATGTCATAGGACTCGGCGAAGCGCTCGCGGCTGGTGAAGGGATCGACGTTGAAGGAGACGTACTCCTGCGGTACCCCCCGCACGATGCCGCCGATGAATCGGCCCCCGGAGAGGATGTCGAGCTGCGCGAACTCCTCCGCCGTCTGGACGGGATGGCGCAGCGGCAGCACGTGCCCGATAACGCCGACCTTCATGCGCTTGGTCCGCATGATAATGGCGGCGGCCAGGACAGTGCTTGAAGGGTTGATGTTAAAGTAGGTGAAGTGGTGCTCGTTGACCAGGACGCCATCGAAACCAAGGTCTTCGCAGAGGGCCCACTCGTCGAGGTGCTCGCGATACGTCTCGGCCGCCCGCTCCGGGTCGCAGAAGCGGTTGGTCAGCCTCGACTCTGGGCCAACGTCATCGGGGATGCCCGGGTAGGTGGTCTCATCGAAGCTGTAAAATTTCATCGGACTCCATCCTCCAGCGGATAGCCGTGGTCATCCCGGGCCGCGCGAGCTTGAGGGAGGCCGGGAACACGGTCAGCGCCCTTGGGGTTGGCAAGACCTCCAGGTCGGATTTTGTCCTACGGTAGCGAATTTCTCCCGTGCCGTCAACCTGCATCGGCGCGCCTGCAAGCTCACGCGACCGATAGCACCTCAAGCAGCGCCCTGGCCTGCAGGGGAAAGGCAAAAGGCAAAGAGCACAAGGCAAAAATGGAAGCTCAGGCCCAGGCCCTTCTAGGAAAGCTCGACCAGCAGCGTCCTCGCCTCCTGCAGGTCGGCGGTGTCAAAGCCCTCGGTGAACCAGGCGTAGATCTCCGACAGTAGCTGGCGGGCTTCGGCAGGCTTGCCCTGACGCTGCCACAGCCGGCTCAGGCTCAGCGCCGCGCGCAGCTCCCACGACTTCGCCCCCTGGCGGCGGGCCACCTCGAGAGCCTGACGAAAACAGGCCTCTGCCTCCATGGCCGCGGAGGACAGGCCCGGGGGCATGTGCCCGACGTTGGACGTTGGACGTCGGACCGCAACAGTAACTCCCCCTGGAGCCGATACAGCTCTGCCTCATAGCGGTCCCCAACCGATCCATGCGCGCGGCCAACACCCCCTGCACGGTCGGCGGGAGTTGGATGCCGGTCAGGGGCCGAGTCAGGCGGGCTACGGTATGCGGTGTTCCCGTTCCCGCCTCGCGCACTAGCGCTCCCTGATCCACCAGCGTCTGGACGATCTCTTCCATGAAAAAGGGGTTGCCCTCCGTCCTCGCCAGGATCGACTGCTGCAACGCTTGTAAGCTGGCGGCGTCTCCCAGGAGCGTCGTCAGCAGCTCGTGGGCCTCCTCCGGCCCCAGGGGATCGAGCCGCAGTTGGGTGTAAAAGGTCTTGCTGGCCCAGGTGTGCTGGTACTCGGGGCGGTAGTTCACCAGCAGCAGGAGGCGCGCCGTGGCCACCCGCTCGCTCATCACGTTCAGCCAGGCCTGGGTCTCGTTGTCCAGCCAGTGGAGATCTTCGACGACCAGGAGCAGGGGCTGGTTCAGACTCTCGCGCAGCAGCAGCCGCGTGAGCGCCTCGAACGTGCGACGGCGCCGGAGCTGGGGGTCCATCTGCTGCAGAGCAGCGGCGGGATCCGAGACCGACAGCAGGGCCAATAGAGAGGGTAACGTGTCCTCCAGGCTGCGATCCAGCGTGAGTACTTTGCCCGTCACCTGCTCCCGCCGACGTCGCTCGTCGTCTTGCGGGGTGATCTGAAAGTAGTTTTTCAGCCACGATCTGCCCATGGCCCCCCTGGGCCAACGCTAACGCACGCTGCAGCTGCTCTAGCTCTCGCTGGCGGCCCACAAAGCGCACCAGCCCTCGCCTGGCTGCGACCTCCAGCCGTGTCCGCAGCGGGCCCACCCCCTGCACCTCATAGAGCTGGACCGGCTCACTGACGCCCTTCACCTGCACGGCTCCCAGGGGTTTCAACGCAAAATACCCCTCGGTGAGCTGATAGGTGGGCTCACTCATGACGATCGTGCCCCCGCTGGCCAGGCTCTGCAGACGGGCCGCTAAACTGGTCGAATGGCCAATGGGGACGTAGTCGGTGTGTAGGTCATCCGTGCGGATCGAGCGCACGACCACCTCGCCCGAGTTCAGCCCCACCCGTATCTGAATGGGCAGCCCCTCGGTGCGCCGCACCTCCTCGGCGTATTGTTTGACGGACTCCTGCATCCGCAGTGCTGCATAGCAGGCCCGCACCGCATGGTCCTCATGGGCGATGGGGGCCCCAAACAGGGCCATGATACCGTCGCCCATCACCTGGTTCACCGTCCCCTCGTAGCGGTGCACCGCCTCCATCATGCGCTCGAGCACCGGGTCGAGCAGCTGGCGTGCCTCCTCGGGGTCCCGATCCGCCAGCAACTCCATCGACCCTTTCAGGTCCGCGAAGAGGACCGTCACCTGCTTGCGCTCCCCTTCCAGAGCTACTTGCGATTGGAGGATCTTCTCCGCCAGATGCCGAGGGGTGTAACTGAGCGGCGTTTGGGCACGTGGGGCAGGGGATTGGGGCTGCGGGGCTGGCATCTGTCTGCTGAGGGATGTGGCACACTGGCCGCAGAACGCAAACCCGGGCGGGTTCTCAAAGCCACACTGCGGGCACTGGGAACCGAGCGGGGCGCCGCACTGGCCGCAAAACTTCATGCCTCCAGGATTCTCAAACCCACAGCTAGGGCAGCGCATGGCCCCCCCCTCGTGGATGGCAACGAGAGCTGCCGCGTGACATTTGCAGGTGGGAGCATGCCACGCCTCCCCTTGGGACGCATAGACAGGATGGCCTGTAAGTACCCTATGCCCGACCCGGTGTCAAGGCAAATCGCCGACAATGGAATCACCCCTGGTTGTCAGCGGTTATGGTACCCGTACTTGTGGCAGGATCTCTCGGAGGACCTGTTCGAGGGAAGGTTGTTCAGCTGCTACAAGACCTGACGGCAGGTGCTTATGATGGGGGAACGTCGGAAGATCTCTGGCAGCAGGGTCATTGGCGTTGTCATAACGGAACATGAGACGATTCCCTATTCGGTAGTGATAGCCATATTTGATCACATGTAGTATCGGCTGTGTGAGGAGGAACTCCTTGAAGTCGAGCTGTGAGCCATCAACAAAGATGAGGCTACCTTTGACAAGCCCTGCGGAAGGAGGCCGTTCTTCGTAAGCAAGGGATGTTGCGGTTGTGAAGGGAATGGTCGTTAGGAGCCGTTGTAGGGCAGCCACATAATCGTTTAGGGGCATATGGTCAGGTTCTCGAGACTCTCCAACTGCTCGCGGAGATGGCGGAAAAGCTCCAGCTCACCTTCGAGCTCCAGCAGGTCCATATCCTGCTCCTCTGAATGGGGGAGGTTTCCGGCGAGGAGTACGTCAGGGTCTACTTGTAGCGAGGTGGTTAATTGCTGGACCCTCTCCTGTGTGCGGGCCAGGCTCTGGGCAAGGACGCGTTTCTGCCGCTCGATCGCATCTCGAAGGACGGGCAGCACCTTTTCCGGTTCCGACGTGCTGATTTCGATTGTCGCCATCGGTCCCTCCTTTCGAAGGCTACTATAGGTCTTCGCTTCCAGGAAGGTCAAGAGCGACGCCGGTAGGTGCCAAGGAGCAGGATGGAGCTGCCCGCCAGGCTCTCGATCAGCGACGCCAGGAACTCCTCCGACGTCTTGTCGATCCAGTGCAGATCCTCCACCTCGAAGATGAGGGGACGCTGCTGACTGTCGTTCAGGCTCATCTGCCTGAGGGTCGCAAAGGTCCGCGTCTTGATCGCCTCGGGGCTCAGCACGGCCAGCCGCTCCGTGCCCTCCTTCACCCCCACGAGCTGCAGCAAATATGGCACCGCGTCCTCGGGGTCCATGCCCACTTCCTGGAGGCCAAAGCGCACCTTGTCGCCGATGACCTCTCCGGGGTCTGTGTCGGTGATCCCGCAGTTGTACCGGACGAGGTCGATAATCGGGTGATAGGGGATGGCGCTGCCGTAGGAGAGGCACCGCCCTTCCAGATACGTCACCGGTTTCCCCGCCAGCCGCTGCCGGAACTCATACAGCAGGCGGGACTTGCCGACGCCGGCTTCCCCGACGATCCCCACGACCTGCCCGTGCCCGGCCTCCACCTGCGCCAGCAACTCGTCCAGCATAGTGAGTTCCCGCTCCCGGCCCACATACGGACTCAACGCTCGCTCCCCGCGTCCTGCCAGCGGAGAGCGCCGAGCTCCGACGCCCAGGACCTTGTACAGGGTGACCGGGGCTGTTTTCCCTTTGACCTGGACCGGCGCTAACGCCTCCAGCCGGATAAAGCCCCGCACCAGCCGGCTCGTAGCCTCGCTGACCAGGATCGTGTCAGACTCGGCAGCCTGCTGGAGACGGGCGGCCAGGTTCGTGGTATCCCCCACCCAGACTAATACCGTCCCATCTTCGTCCACCGCAAGCTTTTTAGCCTGAATGATTTCGGCCTTCAGGTCTTCGAGGTACTCGTCGTCCAGCGCAAACCGTCGCTTGAGCGCCCGATAGGAGACCCGCTACTCCCGCTGGAGCAGCGCGAGGACCTGGGCCAGCACCTCATCAAACGTCATGATCCACCTCCCCCAAAGGGAAGACGCTTCTCTTGCTGCAGCATCGGGTAGTGTCCTATTTTGCCAAATTTACCAGGAGAATCAGCGGCTTCCGAGGCAACTTAGGACAGTACCCAGCATCGCCAGGGCTTGAGTCAGCACGGCATCATAGTTCATCATATCCCCTCCATCCGGGGATCAGCTCGTCACGTTGTGCCTGGTCGGCAGGGCGACGCTGAAGGTGGCCCCCTGCCCTGGCGCGCTGTCCACAGTCAGGGTCCCACCGTGCAACTCCACCAGCGCACGGGTAATGGCCAGCCCCAGGCCAGTGCCCCCGGCCTCCCGCACCAGAGGATGCTGGGCCCGGAAGAACTTTGTAAAGAGCTTCTGCTGCTCCTCGGACGACAGCCCGATCCCGGTGTCCCGCACGGAAATCCGCACCTGGGCGCCCTCCGCCCGCGTGGCGACGGTCACCCTCCCCCCCTGCGGCGTGTACTTGTGGGCGTTCGAGACCAGGTTGATCAGGATCTGGGTGATGCGCTCGGGGTCACCGGTCACCGCCGGCAGGGGTTCAGCCAGATCGAGGATAAGGTGCTGTCCTTTCCCCTCGATCTGGGGGCGCAGCGCCCCGACCGCCTCCCGGATCAATCCCCCCAGGTCCAACGGCAAGCGCTTCAGCTCCAGCTTTCCGGCCTCGATGCGTGCGATATCGAGCAGATCGTTGATCATCTCCAGCAGGCGATCGGCGTTGCGTTTGACGATTCGCAGGTATTCGCGTTGGGCCTCCGCCCCCTCGCGGCCCTCCCCCTCCAGCAGCAGCTCGATGTATCCCGCGATGGAGGTCAGTGGACTTCGCAGCTCGTGGGTGACCACGGTCACGAACTCGGTCTTCAGCCGATTGGCCTCCTGGACCTGATGGTTCAAGGCCTCCAGCTCCTGCCGCAGCTGCCGCTCCTGCGCGTAGAGCCGCGAGTTCTCGATAGCCAGGGCCGCGCGGTCTGCCAAAGCCAGGGCCAGGCGCAGGTCAGCCTGAGTGAACTGGCGGCCGGGGTGGGTGATGCTGGTGGCAAGCACCCCCAGGATCCTCCCTTTGACGATGATGGGCACGGCGATCAACGAGTGGATGTTGAGCCGGTCTACATGCCTCACTCGTCCCTCCTGCCGGGCATCTTTAACCAGGTAGGGACGGCCGTCCACCGCCGCCAACCCCACTACGCTCCCCGGATCTCCGATCCGGATGGGATGCTCCCGTTGGGCCCGCAAGCGGGCCTCCCGCGCCTGGGGATCGGGATAATAGCTGGCCGCCGGGATGAGGTACGCGTTCCCCTTCTCGATCAGGTTGATCGTGCAACTATCCCCCAGGACCTCCGCGGCCAGGCGGGCCACCTGCTGGAAGATCACGTCGAGCTCCATGGTCGAGTTGAACAGCTGGGTGGCTCGATCCAGGAAGGCCGCCTCCCGTTCCCGACGCGTCGCCTCTTCATACAGGAGCGCGTTTTCGAGGGTGACCCCGACCTGGTGGAAGAAGCTGCGCTCATAGGTATCGAAGCCCCGTGCGGATCGCGCGAACAGGCTCAGGGTGCCGACCAGCTGCCCGTGCAACCGCAGGGGGACCACCATGTAGGACTCATAGCCCTCCCGCCGGAGGCGGCTGTCGGCCAGCGTCGGATGCTGTGAGAGGCGCTCTACCACGATGGGCGCTCCCTGCTGCAGGGCCAGGCCTGGCAGGCCTTCCCCCACTTTGAGGCGGCGGGAGTCCTGGGCCATCTGCGGCGGGAACCCCCGCTGTACGACCAGCATCAGCTCGTGGGTCTCCTCTTCCAACAGACGCACGGCTCCGCCGTCGACCCCGAGGACTTCCAGCAGCCGGTCCAGCGCGGCGTTCAGGGTGGCGGACAGCGCGGGTGACAGGCGGGGGGCCTCTGGCGGGTGAGGCAAGACACGGGGTTCCTCTCGGGCGCCGACTGCGGCGTCCTGTGCTCGATTTCTGTCAGGGAGGGCTTCGCCCATGCTGCGTTGCTCTGTGTGTTCGCTTGCCATTGCGTCCCCCTTCCCCCGTCGGGATCCTTGTGCAGCACCGCTGCTTCGGCGCTGCCAGATCGCTTGACAAATCGATGGCAACCTGGCTCCTCCCGAACCAGGCATCGACCCCTGCGCGCCGACGGCGAGCCCTGCTTAGGCCAGCTGGTGGTGTGCAGGCTCGCCCTGGCTGCGCAGCAGCCAACTCCGCACCCGCGACCGGACATAGCTCGGCTTGAAGGGTTTGGTCAGGTAGTCGGTGGCGCCGGCCGCAAACCCGGCGGCGATGTCCTCCCCTTCCGCTCGCGAGGTCAGGAGCACCACTGGCACCTCGCGGAGCTGCAGGTCGGCCTCGGTGCGTAAGGCGCGGCAGACCTCCAATCCCGTGCGCCCGGGCATCATCCAATCCAGCAAAATGAGGGCCGGCCGCTCGGCCCTGGCCATGGCCAGGGCCGCCTCCCCATCGCAGGCCGACAGCAGCCGGAAGCCCTCCGGGCGCAAGGTCGCCATCAGCAGACCGACGACGTCCGGTTCATCGTCGACGATCAGCACCGTCGCCGGTGTGCCCTCTGCCCGAGACACATCGTCGACGAGCACCGGGTGTGTGAGGGATCCCGCAGTCGTTGGCGCGACGGCATCTGCGGACAGTTCGATCAGTTGCCCCTCCGCCGCTGCGACGATTTCCAGGGTGCCATGGGCGGCTGCGACCCGCTCCCGGCACATCCCGAGCACCCGATCGAGTTCCGTGTCCCCCCGCGCCGGGTCATGATGGAAGAGGGCCAACCGTTTCCCGCTCGCCGCCAGCGCGACGTCCACCGCATAGGTGACCGGGCTGTGGCCCCAGCCGATTTTCTGCGAGTATTCCGCGGCGGTGTACTGGGCGTCGTGGATGATCAGGTCTGCCCCGCGGAGAAACTCGATGTGCCCACGATCCTCCTGGTGCACCGGCAGGCTGCCCGATGGGGTCTCGCCGGGCTGGCCAGGCTGCAGACGGGCATGGGGCTCGTGATCGGTGGCATAGACCAGCACCACCCCATCGACCTCCAGCCGATACCCCAGGGTGAGCGCCGGATGGTTCAGGTACCGCGTGGTCACGCGCGCGTCGTCCAGCGTGAACGTCCCCTCGACCAGGTCATGGTAGTGGACCGTGGCACCAAGCTGGGCCATGGTGATGGGGAAATATGCATACTGCATCTGCCCCGCCAGAGTTTCCTCCAGCCGTCCACCCAGGCCACCGGGGCCATAGATATCCCAGATATTGCCCGGCACGAACAGCGGGGCGAAGAAGGGGAAGCCCTGGATGTGGTCCCAGTGCGTATGAGTTATGAGCAGGTGCCCGTGGGGTGGGCATGACGCCTCAGCCAGGAGGGCCTGGCCAAGCTCATGCGCCCCGCTGCCGCAGTCGAGGACGATCAGCGTCCCCCCGGCCGTACGCACCTCCACACAAGAGGTGTTGCCGCCATAGTGCAGGGTCGTTGGGCCGGGCTTTGGCAGTGAGCCTCGCGTGCCCCAAAAGCGAATGTGCATGGTATCCTCCTTCGAGCTCTGCGTGTGACGCGGTTGACCGCAGAGGCCGCGGTGAGCACCTGTGAAGACAAAAGCCAACAAGGGAAACCGAGGCTCGGCCGCATATGCTCAATGACGGGATACAGTGCACTGTTGGTGTGATAGAGCGAGCAGCGAAACGCTATGCGAAGCGACGCCTCCCGCGCCACGTGAGCACGCAGCGTGGCGACCAGGGTGGATTTGCCGATGCCCGCCTCCCCACTGAGCAGCACCACTTGCCCGACCCCGTCCTTGACCTGCCCCCAGCGCTCCTGCAGTAGCCTCACTTCCTGCGCGCTCATGGCGGACAGCGGGTCGAGGCGGAGTTGGGTGTAATACATCTTGCGTCCCCAGCCGTGCTGGTACTCGGGGCGATAATCGACGAGGAGCAAGCATCGGGCGGTCGGGAGGCTCTCGATCAGGCTATCCAACACCGCCTGGGTCTCGGTATCGATCCAATGCAGGTCTTCGCAGACCAGCAGCAGCGGCTGCACCTGCCTTTCCCGCAGCAGCAGGCGCTTGATGGCGTCGAGCGTGCGTTGGCGGCGTTGCAGCGGATCGAGGGCCTGCTGAAAACATTCCTCCGGGGAAGAAAGAGAGAGGGAGGGGCTGCGCAGCAGCAACTCTCCCTGGAGCCGATACAGCTCGGCCTCGTAGTAGCGCTCCCCATGACTGGATGCCGCCGCCAACGCCTCGCCCAGCACGCTCAGCCCCATCTCCGCTTGTTCGGCGGCCCGGTACACCTCGGCCAGGAGGGTGAGGAAATAGGGGGGAGTAAGCTCGGCTCCCGTCCCCCGCAACATGGCCAGGCCCTGACGCATTTGTGCAATCCCCTCGTGCGTTCCTCCCCGCTTCGCCACCGCCCAGCCTCGCAGGATGGTGGCCGTCGCCAATCGAAACGGAAACTCTTGCTCACGTGAGAGGCCCATCACCGCCTCCGCGCGGTTCTGGCAGAGCTGCCCCTCGCCACGGAGCTGATCCACAATGCCCGCATTGTAAAGGGCGAATCCCAGGCTGAAGGGGTGAGCGAGCTCCTGGGCCAGGCCCAGCGCCTGCCGGGTGCGCTCGACGGCCTGGTCAGGATAGCCAAGCAGCCACAAGATGCGGGCCAGATGGGAGAGACACACCACACCGGGGTCCAATCCGTAGAGAAAGGCGTGGGAACGATGCTGGTGTGGGTCGTACAGGGCGAGCCCCTGCTCGCAGTGGTCCCGGGCGGCACGCAACTCTCCCACATAGAACAGGGTGGTCCCCAACGCGTTATGCGCTTCCAGGGGGAGGGCGCGGTCTGAGACACTCTGGGCCAGGTTGAGGAGCTGCTCTCCCAAGCGACGCGCCTCCTGTAATTCCGCTCGTACCAACGAGTAGACCCACAGCCCAAACAGCACCGGGAAGAGCTGGGGGGTTTCTCCGATCTGCTGGCACAGCTCGCGCGCCCGCGCGTAGGCGCGCTCGACCTCTGGTGCGGCGAAACCCTTCGTGGCCATGAGCGCAGGCCCCAGGGTCGTCCAGAGGAGGAGCTCCTGTTGGAGGTGCTCAGGAGTGTGAGGGAGGGTTTTGAGCAATTCCAGGCCCTTCGTGAGCTGGCTGATGGCTTCCAGATTAGCCGACCGCTCCGTAGCCCGCCGGCCCGCCAGCTGCCAATACGGAATGGCCTGGGGAAGCAAGCCCGCTTCCGTATAATGATGGCCGAGTAGCTCGGGCTGAGTCTCAACGATGCCCGGGAATTGCCCAGCCAACACCTGGGCGATCTGTTGATGGTACCATTGCCTGCTGCTCTTGAGCACTGACTGGTAGGCTGCCTCCTGGATGAGGGCATGCTTAAAGAGGTACGTGGCCTGCGGCGACGTACCCCGTTGATACAGTAATTCGGCCGCCACGAGACGTGCCAGCGCATACTGGAGCGTCGTTTCATCCAGCGGCGAGACCGCCCGGAGCAGCTCATAGGGAAACTCCCGTCCCAACGTGGCGGCCAGTTGCGCGACCTCCTTGACCGGCGCCAGTCGATCCAGCCGGGCCATAAGGGAGTCTTGCAGGGTGGTGGGAATGGCGACCGGGGGCAGCGGCCCCGCCAACTCATAGCGGTCCGCGCGCTCTTGCAGCCAGCCTGACTCCAGCATCATCTTGGTCAGCTCCTCCACAAACAGGGGAATCCCATCGGTCCTGGCTGCCATCTGCTGCACCATCTCCGCGGGTAGTGGCTTGCCCCCGGCCACCCGTTCGACCATGACCTCCACCTGGGCGGGGGACAGCGGCTCAAGGTGAGGGCTGTCAGATGCGCGCGGGGTGCCCAGGGCGGGTGAAATTCGGGGCGAAATGTCAGGAAAGTCAAACTCCGCAGCATCGGTCCGTGGTCGATCAGGAGGTTCAAGAGCTCCAGTGTGGACGGATCGATCCAGTGCAGGTCTTCCGCGACCAGCAGGAGCGGCCGCTCCATGGCCATGGCCAGCAGCACGGTCACCAGGGCCTGCAGGGTTTTTTGTTTCTGGCGCTGGGGCGTCAGGATGAGGGGAGGATAGCGAGCAGGCGCCGGCAACGAGAGCAGCGCGGCCAGCAGGGGCACCGTTTCCGGCCGCGAAATGGGGTAGGGCGCCAGCGCCTCCTCAAGCTTCTGGAGCTTCGCCTCGGGTGGATCATCCCGTTCAAACTGCAGAGCCCGCTGCAGTAGATCGATCACGGGATACAGCCCGCTATGCCGATGATAGGATGAGCAACGCAACTCGAGCCGGGTATGGGGTTCGTCCGCCAGGTGTCCCTTGAGCTCCTGCACCATACGGGATTTCCCGATCCCCGCCTCCCCGCTGAGCCACACGACCTGCCCCACCCCATCTTTGACCCGGGCCCAGCGCTCCAACAACAGCCCCACCTCCTGCTCCCGGCCGACCAGCGACGTCAACCCTGCGGTGACAGCCGCCTCAAGGCGGTTGCGGGCTGTACTCTCCCCCAAGACCCGGTGCACCGACACGGGTGCCGCGACCCCCTTGAACGTCTGGGAACCGAGGTCGTCGCAGGTAAAATACCCCTGGACCAGCTGATACGTGGCGGCGCTGATCAGCAGCGTATCGGGGCCGGCGATCCCCTGAATCCGGGCCGCAAGGTTCGGCGTTTCCCCCAGCGCCAACTGTTCCAGGCGCCCGGCTCCGCCGATCTGGCCTACGACGACCAACCCGGTGTGAATGCCCACGCGCACGTGGAGGGGCACTTCATGCCGCACCCCGTGACGTTCGCAGGCGGGAGCATGCCACGGCTCCCCGTGGGACGCATGGACAGGATGGCCTGTAAGTATCCCATGCCCGACCCGGTGTCAAGGCAAATCGCCCTTTCCCTGCCCTTTCCCCCGCAGAGGGCGGACGGGATGGGGGGCAAGGCATGTCGGGCAGTGCACGATCGCATCTCCCTGGAGGCGGAGCGGTCTCAGGGCGCGGTGCCGGTCGGCGTGCGGCGCTTCCCGTCCACGGCCAGGTTGACCTGCGACTCTGGAAGCTCAGGACCGCCGCCACAGGCCTTTCGCAGCTTCGGCATCACCTCCTCGGCGAAGAGATACATCTGCTCTTCGACCTCCTCGCCGCTGAAGCCGCCCAGCTCGAACCAGGCATTGAACATAAAATCCTCGTACCCGACCGCCTCCTTGATCCGCAGGATCTTTTCGGTGACCTCGTCCGCCGTCCCGTACAGGGCCACCTCCTTGCGCTCCAATAGCTCGGGGCTGACCCGCATGGTAGCCTCGTACAGCGGCTCGTCGGCCTCGGCCAGAATGGCCGCGAAGCCGAAGGGGCCGTAGTAATCCCACTGCAGCTCGAGCGCGCGGTGGGCGCGTTGGCGGTCGTGCTCCTTGCCCGGTCTGAGGATGTGGATATACCGGCCGGTGATCACCCCGCGGTGCTTCTCCGCATCCCAGCCAAACTTCCATGGACCTCGCTGCAGCCGGTCGGGCCAGCCCTGCTTTTCCGCCTCCTCGTAATAGAGCTCGATGTTCCGCTTCAAGCGCGAATTCGGCTCGCCGATGAAATACCCGTTGATGCCCCGTTGCGCCGCCCAGCGGATCGAGCGCTCGCTGGTGAGCGGCTCCCAGATCTGGGGGTAGGGCTTCTGCAGCGGCTGCGGAAAGAGGCTGATCTCCTTCAGCACCGTCGTGGTCGCCTGGACGGGATTGCCCGCCGCGTACAGGTCCGGCGGCCCAAGCCGAAGCACTTGTTCGAGGGTGCGCCCTCGGCCGGGGAGCGAGAAGTAGGCGATCGTCTGTTGATGGTTCCACCTGGTGTAGCGAGGCGGGATCGAGTGGAACTCCCCATGGTGCGAGAAGGACCCTTCCGTCCAGGCCTTGATGATAATCTCATACGCCTCTTCGTAGTAGGCGCGGTTGCGCTCCTGATCCTGGATCGTCGAGCCGTAGGGCTTACCGAAGGTTTCGTTCTCACGCGGCTGATAGCCCCGTCCGATCCCGAACTCCAGCCGCCCGCCGCTGATCACATCCAGCATCGCGGCCTGCTCGGCGATCCGAATGGGGTGCCACCAGGTGAGAATGTTGGCCGCTTGTCCCAGACGAATCCGTTTGGTCTGTGCCGCGATGGCCGTCTCTGTGAGGAGCGGATTGGGGCTGAATTCCGCCCCCTCCGGCTGGAAATGATGCTCGGTCATGAAGAAGTAATCGAAGCCCAGGCGCTCGGCCAGAATCCCCTGGCGTACCTGATTCACGAGCACACGTTGGGCGCTGGCATGGACGTCGGCGAGTGTGCCGTCGTTCACGACCACCCCCGCGGGCGTTGTCATGGCGGGCAGATCCGAGGCGCCGTTATGGAACAGGCCGATCTCGATCGTCATGGGTGTCTCCTCCTCTTGGGGCGCAACCTCCGTTTGACGCTCATCCTTCACGGACTGCACACGCTCCGCGATAGTAGAGTATCGTTCCCTGACCTTGGCGCGAGTATAGCGAAGCGGGGAGATTCTGTCACCAACGCGCTCGATCCTGGAATCACGAGAGCGCTTCAGGCAGCGCCCTGCTCTCCTTCTGCAACCAGCCCCCGCAGACCACGTCGAGAGGCTCCTGGATCTTAGTTTACAAATCTAAAACTTCATATTATATTTGCACAATCTCTCCAGGAGGTGGTGATGATGCATTATGTGCCGCGCGCTTTGACCCAGACCATCCGTCGGGCGATGTCTACGTTTCCGGCTGTATTGGTCACCGGCGCACGTCAGACCGGGAAGACGACCCTGCTGCGCACGGAATTTGGTCACTCCCACCAGTATCTTTCCCTCGAACGTCCCGATGTGC
>Ga0209399_10001212_pt1 | contig 13651 bp, 15 predicted proteins | sample OV2TP3_FD_184130 | JGI IMG/M metagenome (GOLD analysis project Ga0209399, IMG submission 184130) | Hot spring microbial communities from Beatty, Nevada to study Microbial Dark Matter (Phase II) - OV2 TP3 (SPAdes) (version 3) | ecosystem: Environmental > Aquatic > Thermal springs > Hot (42-90C) ... | reverse complement strand
GTCGGTGGCGGCGGCGGCCATCCTTCCTTCCACCATCTTCCCGCGTTCATCGCGCGCCGTGTAGTGGTAGGTGGGCATGGGCTTCACACGAGTTGCGTGACCCGCAGGACCTCTTCCACCGTTGTCAACCCGGCGACCGCCTTCGCGAGGCCGTCTTCTCGCAAGGTCCGCACGTTCGCTCGACGAGCGGCCTCCCGAATGACATGCGCGGGAGCTTTGGCCACAACCAAATCTTTCACGGCATCGGTCATGGGCAGCAGTTCAAAAATCCCCACGCGGCCTTTGTAGCCGCTCTGGTTGCAAGCCGGGCAGCCCTTGCCCCGAGCCAATTGCACTCCTTCCTCGAGTTGAAGCTCCTGGGCCTGCTGAGGCGTCAAGCGATGGGGCTCGCGGCATTTCGGACAGATGAGGCGCACCAATCGCTGCGCCAGCACGCCGATGAGGCTCGAGGTGATGAGAAACGGCTCGGTGCCCATGTCGACCAGGCGCGCGAGCGAGCTGGGCGCGTCATTCGTGTGGAGCGTCGAGAGCACGAGATGGCCGGTCAGCGCCGCCTGGATCGCCACCTCGACCGTCTCCCGATCGCGAATCTCACCCACCATCAATACGTCAGGATCTTGGCGCAGGAACGAGCGCAGCGCCGAGGCGAACGTCACATCGGCCTTTAGGTTCACCTGCACTTGGTTGATGCCGGGCAATTGATATTCCACGGGGTCTTCGATCGTCGTGATATTCCGCTGCGCGGAGTTGATGAGGTGCAGGGCCGCGTAGAGCGTCGTGGTTTTGCCGGAGCCCGTCGGGCCGGTCACGAGCAGCATGCCATGGGGTACCCGAATCCATGCTTCGACCTGAGCTCGCATGGATTCATCGAGGCCCAGCTGCTCCAGGGTGAGCAAGGCGCTGGCGCTATCCAGCAACCGCATCGCGACTTTTTCGCCAAACTGCGTGGGGATGGTGGAGACCCGCAGATCGATGTTCTTGCCTTCCATCTGCAAGCGGAATCGGCCGTCTTGCGGCTTGCGCTTCTCCGCGATGTCCAGCTTCGCCAGCACTTTGATGCGGGAGACCATCGCCGAATGCAGGTGGGCCGGCGGACCGTTGATTTCCCGCAACACGCCGTCAATGCGGACGCGGGTCCGCAGCACGCCGTCGCCGGGCTCCAGATGGATGTCGCTGGCGCGCTCTTTCACCGCCTGCATGATCAGCAGGTTGACGAGGCGGATGATGGGCGCTTCCTCAGCCGCGTCCTCATCCTTGCGCGGCAGCGCGGCCTGCTCAATGGCCTGCGCCACCTCGGTGATCGTTCCCGAAGCACCGTAGTATTGATCGATGGCCTGCCGGATGCTCTCCTCGCTCGCCACGACCGTCTTGATGTCACATTTGGTCTTCAGATGAAGCTCGTCGATCGCAAAGACATTCAAGGGATCGTCCGTCGCCACCGTCAAGGTGTCGCCGATTCGAAACACCGGGATCATCGTGTGCTTGCGCGCCAGCGGCTCCGGCACCAACTGGATGACCTCCGGCTTGATGAGGTAGCTGCTTAAATCGATGCTGGTGACCCCGGACTGCGTGGCGATCATGGCGGTCAATTCGCGCTCCGTGATGAGCCCTTGTTGCACGATGATGCGTTTGAGCGGCTGGCCCGACTTCGCGGCATGAGCCTTGGCTTGCTGCAGCTGGCTCGCCGTCAGCACGCCCTGCTCCAGCAGCAGCTCCGGTAACGCTTTCAGGTGCCGGACAACCGCCATGAGGTCCCTCGCGGTGACTCACAATCCAGGGAGCAATCGCCGGATCCGCTCCAGCAATTCCTGCGCCTTAAACGGCTTTCGCACGTAGGCATCCGCCCCGCACTCCATCCCCAGCCGCTCATCCTGGTCTTGCGCCTTGGCGGTAAAGAGCATGATGGGGATGTGCTGATAGCGCGTATCCTGTTTCAGCATCGTGCAGACTTCATAGCCGTTGAGCTTGGGCAGCATGAGGTCGAGGATGATCAAATCGGGGCGTTCCGTTTGGGCCTTCGCCAGCGCCTCCTGGCCTTCGACGGCGACGGACACCTGATACCCCTCGACCTCCAAGCGTTTGCCCACCACCTTGATAATGCTCGGCTCGTCATCCACCAGCAAAATGCGAGGGGCGGCCATCAGGATGCGCCTCCGCCGGCGTCGGAGGATTCCGCACCGGAGGATTCCGCAGAGGAAGGAACCTCCATGAGTCGGCTGATCGCCGCCGTCAGCTGATCAAAGGTGAAGGGCTTGTGCACATACGCGACGGTGGATTCTTGGAGCACTTGGTTCAACTCTTCAGTATTCATCGTGAAGCCGGTCATGAGCAGCACCTTGGATGACGGACACCCCGCTCGAATCCGATGAAACGCCTCCAGTCCATCCAGCTTCGGCATCTTCACATCCATCACGATGAGATCGAAGGCGTGCTGAGCGGCGAGCGCGACCGCTTCCTCGCCATCCTTGGCTTCGAGGACCTGGTAGCCTTTCATGCGGAAAAACTGGCTGAAGAGATCCCGCGTGCGAGTATCATCTTCCACAAGCAGGAGACGCGCCATCGTCGTCAATGACCTCCTCGTTTCCGAGCGTGCTTCCCGTGCACTTGCTCAGCCACCCACACCTCGAGCATCTCCTCGCTAAACCGCCATTGGTTGCCGACCTTAAATCCCGGCAACGCGCCCTGCTGCGCCAAATGGTACACGGTCGTCGCGTTGACGCCGAAGCGCGCGGCCACATCTTGAATCGAAAGATACAGTTTTTGTCCCATGGTGAAAGGCGCTTGCGCGATCCTCTGACTCAAAAGGAACGCGCCCATCAGAGATGATGGGCGCGCCCACGGATTGTTCATGGCGAACCTGCTGGCAGCTCGGCTGTCCCCCCACCGCCTGTCTTCGGCCCGGAGGGCCGATGTCATGTGGTCCGACGTCGGCTCACCTTCGGTGCGCAGACAGGCGGGGGACCCGCGGCTTTGCGCCCGATCCTCTCAGATCGTTTGCCCCCCATACCCGCTGGCATGGGGCCCGTCGTGCATGACGGGTTGATCAGCGATGATGCGACAAAGAGCGCTTGCGATCTTCGTCGAAAGCATGCCTGATGTTGCCAGCCGTTGTCAAGAGCTGCTAAACGCGATGGCCGCTGTTATGAACCGTCGGGGTCCGGTGATGCGTCGTGAGCCCCGGTTGAAATAATGGGCCCCTCGCCGGTCACCTTGATCCAGCGCCCGCCCATGTAGACCTCTTTGACGTGCGCATGGCGGTGGCGAGCTCCTCGGCGCCGTGAGGCTTGGTGTTGAGGCCTCCTGGCCGCAACGGGACGCGGCGGCGTCAGGGAAGGCGGCGGTTTCTGGAGCGCGTCGCCGGCAGGGACTGCCGCCAATGGAGCGGCTGGCGTCGAGACGATAGGCGGGCGCTCTGCCTTGTCCGCTCCGCGGCGGCCGCGCCGATGGCGCCTGCGATGACGATGAGGAGGCGCGGCGGGGGGCGCGGAAACCGCTTCAGCGCCGTGGTCCGCGCGAAATTCAGTCCCGTGCCGCTGGGCGATGGCATGGAGTGCCGCAGGGGTCATCGTGCCCTGCTGCGACAGCTCCCGGAAGAGCTGTTCCATTCCCGAGGGGGCCGACATCCACACGATCTGAAGCACTCCGGTGCCGGTATTCCGGAGGCTATGCCAAGCACCTCTCGGAATGGAGATGGTCACCCCGGGCACGACGGTTTTCGTCGCGTCATCCACCGTCGCGCGGCCTTGGCCTTTATGCACAAACCATACCTCATCGCACTGGAGATGCCGGTGCGCCTCCATCGCGTGGCCCGATGGCAGCATCTGCATCCCCACCGCCAAGGCGTTATGCGGCGGCTGCGGACTGACGAGCAGGGTGACGTCCCCGCGCAGCGGAGGCCCTAACTTCAGCCGTTCCCCTTCTCCTGCCAGCCAAATGTTCATCGTGACGGATCAGCGCGTCCCTCGCGCGCCTTGCGCGGTTACGTCTTTGGAGCGCACGAGCCTTTCTGGCACGGGCAACACTTCACCAACGAGACGAGCTTCAAGAGTCCCGCCACACCAATGAGGCCGTAGACCGCGCGCGTCGCGCCACTCATCGGTCCAAGCAGCTGGGCGACGAGATCCAGTTGGAACATTCCCACGAGCCCCCAATTGAGCGCGCCCAGAGCCACCAAGAGACCCACGAGCTTGCAGATCCCACAGCTTTTGTCTCCGGTCATGCCACCCTCCTTGTGGTGTGCCCGCGACGTCATGTACCCTGCCCATCTTAATCTAAGCGCGCACGGCTGTCATCATCGGTAGTTGTCAAACTGCAGCGGAATGCCGAAGTCCTTTCCGCTGAGCGAGCGGATCACCGCTTGCAGATCGTCCAGCTGCTTGCCCACGACGCGGACGGTATCCCCGTCGATCCGAGGCTGCGCCTTCAACCCGAGAGCCTTCACGGCTTTCGTAATCTCGCGAGCCTGCTCCGAGGAAAGACCCTGCTGCACCTGGGCCTGTTGTTTCATGCCTCCGCTGGGAAGCGACTCCGGCTCCTTCCATACGAGCGCATTGACCGCCACGCCGCGCTTGGCCAATTTCCCGCGCAGCACCTCCATTACGCTCTTCAACTGAGCGGAGTGATCCGCGGTCACGTGAATGAGCAGCGATGATTCCTCAAAGTCCAGGCCGGCACTCGTCCCTCGGAAATCAAACCGCGTGCCCACTTCCTTCTGCGCCTGTGAGATGGCGTTGCGCAATTCTTGCACGTTCACTTTGGAGACCACATCGAAGCTGTGCTCTGCTGCCATCAGCGTCGACTCACGATTTAGAACCCTGACTCATCCAATCGCATGTCCACGGGATGGCGAACCCGGTACGCCAGCCGCAGCTCTTGCTTTTGGCTCGGACTCAACCCGAAGGTCCAGTGAAAGACGCCGGGCTTCTCCGGATCCGCGTCCACCTCCGACGGCGCCCGCTTCACCGACTCCACCACGACGGCCTCTCGCTCGGAGACCGGCAGGTGGTCGAAGACCGTGATGAGGATGCGCCGCCCGGTAAGGTTTTCGATGGTCGTCAAAAACTCGTAATCGGTTGACTTGGTTTTCCCGCGCAATCCCGGCAACAGGCTGACCTCGACATGTTCCTTCAGCGGCTTGCGCTCCACCTTCACGCGCTCATCCACGCCGAGATACAGATCGAAGGCTTCGTTGGGCGCGACCTGCTTCAGCGATGCCGTCGAGACGAACGCGCCGTCCAAGAAGACGGAGACTGGACCGGCCACATAGAGCACGTCGGCCGTATTGTTCACCTTCGCCCGAAGGAACGCATACGGCATGAGCTTGGGCGTCGCCTCATAGGCGATGTCGGCCTTGAAGCGCTGGGTATGAATCGGGACTTTATGCGGCTGCCAATCGGCGGGAACCGACGCTGGTTTGGGCAATCGAAACGTCACCGATGGGCCTTGCGTCTCAACTGTCGCCACGGCAAGTGTGGCTGGCGTTCTAAGGGTTCCCTCGCTCTTTTTGTCTTTTTCCTGTCGCTCATCCGTGTCCATTGCCTTTTCTGGCGCCATGTCGAAACTCTCCCTTCTGGTCAGCACGCTTTGTAGGGTGAACATGGGCGGGGGCTCCCACGGCTTGAGGAACCACGGTTGCAGCTCCGGCATCGATCCGGCAATCGCCGGCTTGGCCGTGGACAGCGTCAGCTCGGCCTCCTTCCAATCCTCGCCGGTCCGCTGGCGCACCAGTCCATAGGAAGTGAATTCCACCTCGCTGCTCGCCGTGGAGGTTCGAGCTTCATAGCTCGGTTGCCACGTCGCCCCAGGCAGGCGGTACGAGACGGCCAGCGCAAAGGTGCCGCCGCGAACGGCATGCACGTCCACGAGGATGGTCGTGGATTGCTTCGCCTGCCCCTGCCTCAACTCGGCCAGTTCCCGCCTGAGCTTTTCCAGCGTGCGCGCAATCTCCTCGAGAGCCGCATGGGCCTCTTGCTCTCGCTCGAAGGTTTTCAGCAGCGACGTGTCGAGAAACGTCAGGAGGGCGGCCGCGTCGGTGGCGCTGGGAGATTTCGTGATCAGGTCTTTGCCGATTTGCTCGCTGGACGCGGCCTGAATCGAGCTCAGGTATTTCCGCTCCAGCTCCAGGACCGCAAGGAGATTCTGAAATTGGCGTTGCCGCTGCAGGGCGGATTGGATCTCCGTCTCGATCGCGCTGACTCGCGGGTCTTGGGCCGTGGTCAATTGTTCGGTGACCAGCCGAACCCCGTGGAGCGCCACGTCGGATTCCCCGAGCCCTTTCGCCGTCACGGAATCAGGCTCGATGTGGCTCGGCACCGGTCCCACGCTGATGGTGTGCGCCCCCTGCGGCAGGCGCACCTCACTCTCCCGCGTGACCGCGGCGCGATCGGGAAACACGGTGACGGCCGTGATTTTCGACTGCGCCTCGATCGTCTCAGCCGCGCAGGCGATCGTCGCGCCGAGCCACCACGCGATGATCCATCCCCACCGTTTCATGCCACCTCCTGCTTTAACGTTTGTGTCGTTGCGTCGACAATCTGCCAGCGGTTTTTGCCAGAGTCGCATCTACACATTGAAGCGAAAGCTGAGGATGTCGCCGTCTTCCACTACGTAGTCACGGCCTTTCAGGTGCGCTTTGCCGTTGGTCGCCACCGCGTGCTCGCTGCCCAGGGCGATGAGGTCGTCATATTTGATCAGTTCCGCGCGGATGAACCCCCGCTCGAGGTCGGAGTGGATGACCCCGGCGGCCGCGGCGGCTGAGGCCCCGCGCCGCACCGTCCACGCGCGCACCTCATCCGGGCCGACGGTAAAATACGAGATGAGCCCGAGCGCCTCGTAGCTGACGCGCGTCAGTCCGTCGATCGCCGACTCCGCGATCCCCAGTTCTTTGAGAAAGGCCGCGCGCTCCGCCGGATCCGCGAGCTGCGAGAGCTCCTCTTCGATCTTCGCCGACACCTGCACCAGATGCAGATGCTCCTTGGCGGCGGACGGCCTCAGCTCATCGAGCGCTTGCGTCTCGTGGAGCTGGCTCTCCCCGACGTTCAGGATCACGATCAGCGGCTTGCGAGTCAGCAACGGCGCGCCGCTGAGGAGCTTGGCCTCCTCAGGCGTCAGCGTCAGCGTCCGCAGCGGTCCCCCCTCATTCAGATGCGCGTGAAGGCGGTTCAGCAACAGGCATTCCGCCTCTCGATCCGCTCCGCTGCGCCGCGCGGCCTCCTTCGCAATGCGCTCAAGCCGCTTCTCGACAAAGAGCAAATCGTTCAGCAACAACTCCGTCTGCGCCATCGTCACGTCGCGGCGGGGGTTCACCGATCCTTCCAGATGAAACACGGCGTCATCCGGAAAGGCGCGGATCACCGCCGCGAGGACATCCACGTTCGCCAACGCCTTGAAGAGCTCCTGGTTCTTGGCTGAGTCCTTCGTGAGATCCGGCATGAGGAGGTATTGGATCGTGGCAGGGGTCAGTTTCTGCGGCCGATACATGGCAGCCAGACGATCGAGCCGCGGATCGCGCACCGGGCACACCCCGGGGACGAGGCCGTCGCGGCCGGCCGCGGACGCCTGCGCATCGACGCCGGTCAGCAATCGCAGCAGGGTCTTTTTTCCCGACTGTGGCAGCCCAATGAGTCCGATGTGCATGGGCTAGCGGCGGGAGGGTCCATGTCGGTCGCCGTGACCGTGGCCGTGCCCCTGACCATGCCCGCGGCGATGCCGGGAGGTGCTCCCCCGAGGGACCTGGCCGTGGCCCTTCTTATAATCAAAATCGGGCAACGTCACCCGCGGCAACGTCAAATGGAGGGCCTGCTCAATGTTCTTCACGAAGGGCTCTTCTTCATGATCCATCAGCGTGAAGGCGTCGCCGGTCGCGTCGGCGCGCGCGGTCCGCCCGATCCGGTGCACGTAATCTTCCGGCGTGCCGGGCAGGTCAAAATTAATCACGTGGCTGATCCCATCGATGTCAATCCCCCGCGCCGCGATATCGGTCGCCACCATGACCTGGCTGCGCCCCCGGCGGAATTGATCGAGGGCCCGCAGCCGCTGGCTCTGTGTGCGATCGCCGTGGAGGACCGCGACGCGCACGCCCCGGCGCTCGAGGGTCTGGGCGAGCCGGCCGGCATAGTGCTTGGTGCGGGTGAAGACGAGCACCGACGTCATCCCTTCCCCGCGAAGCAATTGAACCAGCAACTCGGTCTTCAGATGCCGCGGCACCGGATAGACCGCGTGGCGGATGCCGACGGCCGGCGTCGAGCGCTGGCCGATCTGCACCGTCACGGGATGATCGAGGATCTGCTCGACCAGCGTGAGGATCTCGGGAGGCATCGTGGCCGAGAAGACGAGGTTTTGCCGCTTGGGCGGCAGCACGCGAAGAATTTTTTGAATGTCGGGCAAAAACCCCATGTCGAGCATCCGGTCCGCCTCATCCAGGACCAACGTCTGCAGATCCACGAAGTCGATGCGCCCGGAGTAAATGTGATCGAGCAACCGCCCGGGTGTCGCGGAGAGAATGTCGACGCCTTGCGCGAGCGTCTTGATCTGCGGATCCATCGGCACGCCCCCGAAGACCGCCAGCCCCTTCAAGGGAACGTGGCGGGACAGCGACTTCAGATGGTCCATCGATTGAAGGGCCAGCTCGCGAGTGGGGGCGATGATGAGCGCGCGGACATTCCCGCGGCCATGGCTCTGCAGCAGCCGGTGGAGAATGGGCAGGACGAATGCCGCCGTCTTGCCGGTGCCTGTCTGCGCGCATCCGATGACATCCCGCCCGGCGAGGATGGGCGGAATCGCCTGCGCTTGGATCGGAGTGGGCCGAAGGAAACCGAGATCGCGAATCCCTTTGAGGATATCCGGATGCAGATTGAGGGAGCCAAACAGGACTTCGCCCTCGGAGAGCTGCGAGGTGGCCGCCCGTGTCACCGGCTCGTGAGGCGGGAGGGGTCCGCGCCGTTCATTCATGCGGTCACCCATGCGGTCAGCGAACCTGATCGGCGGTGGAACACGATCGACTCGCGCAGGGGGCCGCGTTGTGATCGCGCTGACCTCGACGCGAGCGTCTCCACTCGCGCGCAATCGGAAGCACCGAGAGCAGAATGATGATGCCGATCACCCAATGCAGGTGCCGCTCAATGTTCGGGATGGAACGGCCGAGCGAATACCCTGCGAGCGTCATGCTCACCGTCCAGGCGATGCCGCCGATCACATTGAACGTCAAGAAGGTGGAGTAGCGCATCCTCCCGACGCCGGCGACCGTCGGGGCAAACGTCCTGATGATGGGCACGAAGCGCGCGAGCACGATGGTCTTCGCGCCGTAGCGCTCGTAGAACTGCTGCGTCCGCGTCAGGTGGTGGCGATGGAACAGACGCGAGTCCTCGCGATTGAAGATGCGCGGCCCGAGATGGTAGCCGATCGCGTAGCCGACGCTATCCCCGACCACGGCGGCGATGCTGAGGACGCAGATGAGCGGGACGATGTCCAGCGGCCCCTCGCCCGAGGCCAAGAGGCCCGCCGTCACGAGGAGCGAGTCGCCGGGGAGAAAAAATCCCGCGAGCAATCCCGTCTCGGCAAAGACGATGACCACCAGGACGGTATAGCCGCCCCAGCGGATCAACTCATCGAAGCGATACAAATTCGTTACGAGCTCTTTGAAGAATTCCATGCCGCCCTTAGGGTCCAAGAATCCGAAACACTTTCTGGCGCCCGCTTCGTCCTTTGATGAGCCGAATGCGCCCGGCCGGCAGGTGCGCGTATCGAACAAGCAATCGGGTCACCGCCTCGTTCGCATCGCCCGCCACCGGCTTCGCGCGCACCCACGCTTCAAACCGACCCGGCCCCATGCTGATGAGCACATCCCTGCCGGCGTTGGGATGCACTTTCACATGAACCCACTGCGGGGTCGTTGGGAGTCGCTGCGATGACATGGAGAACGCGCGCACAACGTGAGGTATTCTCGCACAATCCGCCGGGCAGGTCTAGCCAAAGGAACCCGCTGCCCGGGCAAGATCGGGAAACTCAGGGCCAGCTGTTAGACTTCCTCAGCGGTCGCCTCTGCCTTCCGCCGTTAAACTCAACAAGCTTCTCCCAGTCAATTTCTCCGTCCGGGGTTGAAAAGTTGTTGAGAAATTCACGCTCAAATCGCTTCACGGCTTTTTCCCACTCAACTTGATATTTAACACGATGTTCCTGTGGGGAACGCTTCATCAGGCGAATCAGCCTGAGATAGAAGTCGGGGGCGCCCGTCAGTTCCTCCCAAAACGCCTGGCCGGAACGCTGGCGGTAGCTCCTTGATCCTTTGGGATCAGTGTTACGCTTGCCGTAGCCATAACCAAGGACTGGATCAAACGCCTTGTGCAGTTTTCGAAGCCGATTCTGCAAGCTCTGAAAGTTCTGACGCTGCCTACTCCATTGATCGGCATTTCCCCAAGACGGGCCAGACTTCACTGCATAGGCCGTTACTGTTGTGTCTGTCTCTTTGATAATGTCAATGCCTTCGCCACCACCCACAGCTCCTCCGCTGATGGCTTTTGCAATCGGTTCAAAGAACGCATCGCCGAAGATGGTCTCGTCAGAGGACGAAATGTATGCTTGCAGCAGCTCTGAGACGATTTCTGATGCGTGCTGAGGGCTTCGGTAAGGTTCAGGCCAGTGAGTTTGGCCGTGCGGCGGGAATAGAATTCGTCAAGATGCTTCTTGATCAGCTCTTCGAGCTTGCGCGCGCCGATTGTCGCCATGCTCAGCGAGCCGACGTTCCATTGCCATTCTTTGTCGAGCGCGCAATCTCGTCTTCAACTCGCTTCCTGGCAAGCCTGCAAAACTCATGGTTGATGTCTATTCCTATGAAATCCCGCTTGCTTTTCACGCAGGCGACGGCGGTCGTCCCCGAACCCATAAAGGGGTCCACGACCACGTCGCCGGGTTTCGTGAACAACTTGATAAACCACTCTGGGAGAGCAACTGGGAACGTGGCGCTGTGGCCTTTGTTCGCGCATTCGGTTGCCATGTGAAGCACATTGGTTGGGTAGGCCTTCTCTCGCCCCACCCAATTCGCGATGCGCTTCCCAAATCCACTCAAGACCCTTGAATCATCCCGCCTGTTGTCCGTCTCGCTGAGGCTGCGCAAGCGGCTGATCCTCCAATCTCCCATTGGAACCATCACCGTCTCTTGGAACATGTTGAAGTCTCGTTGAGGCGCAAAATGCAGGCACCGCTCCCAAGCATCCCGGAAGCGATTGGGCCAATATCCAGGATAGCAATTTCTCTTGTGCCAGACATATTCTTCGATCCATCTCCAGCCCTGACCGCGCATCTTCAGGATCAACTCAATCACATAGGGATGACGCTCTCCATCCACAACGCGTTCCTTAATATTCAGCACACATGACCCCTTCGGTTTCAACACCCGCTTGAGTTGCTCAGCAATCGGAAGGAACCACGCCACGTATCTGTCTGGAGGGATGCCTTCGTACGTCTTCCGCCGATTGTCCGCGTATGGTGGAGAGGTGACGATCAAATCCACGCATGAGGATGGGAGCCTCTTCAGTACCTCAAGACAGTTCCCTTCGACGATTTGGTTACGGTAGGAGTTATCTGATGCCTTTGAGCGACTTTCATCGGGAAGCTGAGCTACGGGCGATGACGAAAATAAATCGCCATTTGTGTGATAATCGCCTAAGGAATCCCGAAGAAGTGAAACCGCTTCTTCGGGGTGATTGGATAGGATAGCTCGGATGTCCTTGGGGAACTTCCCGGCAGCGATGCGAAGCTCTTCCTCTCGCATTCGGAAGAATCTCGCAGCGGTTTTGATCAGTGCATCGGAGGGAGTGACACTGTTATTTTCGACCCTGCTGAGATAGGACCGATCGTAGTGCAGTTCCTTTGAAAGATCGCGGAGGCTGATGTTCTTCGATGTTCTGAGAAGCCGCAGTTTCCTTCCAAAACCCATCCCTCCTCCCGCACTTTTGGGCGCATTCTATCAGGTTGACAGAAGTTGTCAACCACCTTGAACGGGCATCCCTCACTGATTCAGGGTGACAAGCCAGCGGTAGACGACCGGGTTCGTCCCACCAGAACCCATTTTCGCCGAATAGACGTAGAAGAGCTTTCCAACGACGCCATTGTCGCTTCCGGAAGGATCGACAATAGAAACATATTGATATCCATCACCACCCGCGATCGATGCTGGTTCATGGACAATGGTGGTATCAAACGTCCAATGGATCCCGTCCGTTGATTCATAGAGCTTGATATACGTATCGCTGCCTCCAAGCGCGTTGTGGCTTCTGAGATAATAATATTTTCCCGTAGAAGTGCTGAACGCGGCATCGGTATGATTGACGCTTCCGCGTTCAATGGGAATATCCACCATGGTGCAGCCACCCCCCAAGCCATCGCTTGTCCATCCCCCATTCAGATATTTTTTCCAGGGCGAGATCGTGCCTTGCTTCGCGGCATTGATGACGTCTCCAACCGGCGCCCGAGCGACCGCGTCTTGCTGATACGGCAATACCGGATCGGCGCTGCAATGATCCTTATAGTAGATGTAGAAATATCCGTCTTTGATGAGATAGGGAACGCCCTGTATGTTCCTCCCGATATCTTGGGAGAGGCTGATGATATGCCCGAGATAGGTGAAGTGGTCTCCGTGGTCAGACGACCAGGCAAGTCCGAGCCTGTCGGTAGTGTGAATATAGCTCCCTGGAGGGTTCTTGATCGCATACTCATTATGTATGAATGCAAGCACACCTTCCGGATCCTGGTACGTGTTGACAATCCAGTAACCCGGGAGAGAACCATCGGGCAGGGGCTGCGGCGCCGGACTAAACACGTGATCGGTGAGCTTATTCCATAGAAGTGTTTGGAACGGCTGATCAACCGTTCCCTGGTACTTCGCCGTGTCATGAAAATTGGAGTTGAACCAATAATGAGCGCTGCCGTTGGAGATGGTTGTGATTGGAGCGTCGATCACGGGTTGCGGGGTGCTGAACCAAGGCCACTGCTGGAGATTGATTTGGCTTGTTTGGACAACCTGAATTGGAGGACCGACAGAAACGGGACCCGGAGGCGTTGACCCATCGGGAGCAAACAGGATGGTAGGATCAAAATGAGTGGCGTCACAGCTGTTATCTACGCCTTTATTGACCACAAAATCAAGCACATCGCCGCTCATGACGGGTGCGCTGACATCAAAATTAAACCCGGTCGTATCATCCTTGGTAATGGTCTTTTGCCAGAGCACGGTGCTACCTTTGCGGATGAGAACGATGACGCCGTCCGTGCCGCAGCCGGGTTGCGCGTCATGGGTGTTCCCCGTGATGCGCACGGTCCCCGCCTGCGGAACCGTCCAGCGGCGCAAAGCATCCTGATTGTTACCAGGGTGTCCTCCTCCTGGCGCCAGAAAAAGATATGTTTCTTTCCCTTGCCAGCGGTTGTTGGCCGCATCATACGTCATCTGAGTAGCGTCGGAACTCAGATACGTCCAGTTGCGATACCCTTGCACGCTGGAAAAATCGGTGGAAGCGGTGTACGTGGTCGAGGCCGACGTGGTCGTCACCGTCAGGATCGCGGCCGTGCTGGTGACGCTGCCGGCGGCGTTGCTGACGATCACGCGATAGGTGGAGCCATTATCGGCGGTAGTGGTGGCCGGGGTGGTGTAGGAGGAACC
>Ga0209399_10001210_pt1 | contig 13654 bp, 12 predicted proteins | sample OV2TP3_FD_184130 | JGI IMG/M metagenome (GOLD analysis project Ga0209399, IMG submission 184130) | Hot spring microbial communities from Beatty, Nevada to study Microbial Dark Matter (Phase II) - OV2 TP3 (SPAdes) (version 3) | ecosystem: Environmental > Aquatic > Thermal springs > Hot (42-90C) ... | reverse complement strand
CTTCTCTATCTCTTCCATTGCCTTCTTATATTCCTCTTCATTTGGAGCTTTTCCATGGAATTTGTGATTTAGCTCCATAAATGAAACACCCTTTCCTTTTAGAGTATTAGAAATGATAATTGTAGGTTTTTTATTATTTATTTTTTCTGCTTTATCAAGCGCTTTAACAATTTGCGGCATATCATGCCCATTAATGTCTATAACATTCCAGCCAAATGCCTTCCATTTTATAGCTACATTGCCAATGTCCATAATGTCTTTTGTTTTTCCAGTTTGCTGGACCTGATTTTTATCAAGAATTACAATAAAATTTTCCAGCTTATAGAATGCCGCAGCCATAGAGGCTTCCCACACAGCGCCTTCTTGAGCTTCGCCATCACCAATCATTGCATAAACTTTACATTCTTTTTTATCAAGCCTGCAAGCTAATGCAATGCCAAGCGCAAAACTCATGCCTTGCCCAAGAGCGCCTCCTGCAAAATCTATTCCAGGTGTGTTTAATTCAGGATGGCCTTGCAGCATTCTGCCTATTTTCCTGTAGCCATCCAATTCCGACTTTGGGAAATATCCTTTATCCGCCAATACAGAATAAATGGCAGGACTGCAATGCCCCTTACTTAGAATAAACCTGTCCCTATCTTCCCACATTGGAGCTTTTGGCTCAATACTTAATTTGTAATAATATAATCCAACAAGCATATCAATACAGCTTAAAGAGCCGCCCGGATGCCCGGATTGGGCATTATAAATCATAGTAATTATTTCCTTTCTTAATTCTTTTGCTTTCTGCTTAAGTTTTAAAATCAGCTCTTTTTTTGCCATTTTATTTTGATTGAAATTTTTTTGAGTAATTGATGATGCTTTTAAAAATATTTTTTATGAAATCGCTATGGTCCTTTTTTGAGTGCTTTTCTATATTTTTTAAAACCTCTAGTTCTCTAATCTCATCAGAAATTTGTATTTTATTTATTTTTTTGTAATTTGCTACTCGCTTGATTAATTTAAATCTTGATAATAAAAGCTTAACTATGTTTCTGTCAATCAAATCAATTTTTTTCCTATAATGCTTCAGCTTATTCATAATATAATTAGAATTAGCCTCATTTTTATAGTTTTGCATTGAGAAATAAAAGAAAATAAGAATAAGCAAATTATCTTTTTATAAATTCCATCGCCGGCTTCATATTCTTCCATGCAAGCTCAAATAGGTTTTCAAGAGCGCTTGCAAAGAAAGGGGTATTTACCCAAATGCCAACATCATAGGTTGGATGCACTTCATTATCGTCGAGCACCATAAAGATTATCTCCTTGCCGTCAACAATGCAGAATCTTGCTTTATTGTCTGTGTGCCTTACTTCTGCAACGCCCTGCAATTCTTTCAAAGCCGGGATGGCTTCTTTTGTTACTGGCACAGCAATCCTTATTTTTACTCCCCTTTTTTTTAGCTTCTCAAATGTCGGCTTAAAGGCCTCTGCTTTCCTCAAAAATCCCTGGGTGGTTGTCATTAAGGTTACGCTTTCTTCCGCATTCCTGATGGTCAATTCCAAATGATTGTATAGGTTGTGCCTTCCCCTCAAAGAGCCGCTTAAATCAGCCGGCTCAACAAGCTCAACGCCTTGGCTATGCAAGTCACTCAACTCGTCTATTATTTCTGTATTTTTCAAATCGCTTAATTTCCTTATCTCTTCCTTTGCGTATTCATTGACATTCTTCTTTACCCTCTCCACAACCTCTTTTGGAGCGACTGCTATGTATTTTATGGGCTTGCCCAGCTTCATAATAACAAACCCCTTCTTCTCTAAAGACTCCAGAACATCATAGCTTCTTGACCTTGGCACGTTAGCTATGTCGCTTAGCTCGCCTGCTGTAGAAGTCCCTCTGCTAAGCAGAGCTGTCCATATTTTGACTTCGTAAAGGTTCAATGAAAAAAACCTTCTTAATTTGCCCAAAAATTCTTCTTTAACTATCATTTAAATACACCCCCTTTTTGTTATTGTGTAGGGGATAAAAACACTACTATTAAAATGTTGTTATTTTTTATCAGTCAGTAGTAATTTCATTATAAAATGGTAATCAGTTATACTGACTGTTGAGTTATTACATTATAAGCAACTACTATTTAAATGTTTTGAAGTCAATATAAGAGAAATCTAGGCTAATTATTAAAGTGTAAACTAATTATGAAATTAAACAAAGTCAATATAAGAGATCTGATAAGAAATACTGCTATTTTACCCTGTTTTTAGCCAAAACTTCTACAACGCCGGGATCTGCCAATGTCGTTATGTTCCCATAATCTTCAGTTCCTTCTGCTATTGATTTGAGAATACGCCTCATTATCTTGCCGCTTCTTGTTTTTGGAAGCTCGTCTGCAAACTGAATTTTCTCCGGCTTTGCAATTGGCCCGACTTTGTCTGCAACATGCTTTCTTAATTCCTCTTTCAGCGCTTCACTTTTTGCTTCACTTTTATTGGCATTTTTTTTCAAAACGACAAAGGCATAGATTGCCTGCCCTTTTATCTCATGCGGATATGGCACAACAGCCGCTTCTGCTACTGACTTATGGCTTACTATTGAGCTTTCAACCTCCGCGCTTCCAATTCTATGGCCTGCTGATTTTATTACATCATCAACCCTGCCCATCATCCAGAAATAGCCGTCTTCGTCAATTTTTGCGCTATCTCCTGTAAGATAAACCCCGAATTTTTCAAAGTAAGCGCGCTTATATCTTTGCGGGTCATTCCATATTGTCCTTAGCATCCCGGGCCATGGAGATTTGATAACTAAATAGCCGCCCTCATTAACATTGGCTTTGCTGCCATCCTCCCTTAGGACATCAGCTGAAATGCCAAAAAATGGCTTTGTTGCAGAGCCTGGCTTTAGTGGAGTTGCTCCTGGCAAAGGCGTTATGAGAATACCGCCTGTTTCTGTCTGCCACCATGTATCGACGATAGGGCATTTTTCTTTTCCAATCACTTTATAATACCACATCCACGCTTCTGGATTTATTGGTTCACCAACCGTGCCAAGCAGCCTTAAGCTTTCAAGATTGCATTTGTCTGGCCATTCATTGCCTTCTTTTGCCAGCGCCCTTATTGCAGTAGGCGCTGTATAAAAGAGCGTAACTTTGTGCTTTTCAATTATTCGCCAAAACCTATCGGGCTTTGGAAATGTAGGAGAGCCTTCATACATTACAATCGTTGCTCCATTTGACAACGGGCCATAAACAATATAGGAATGCCCGGTTATCCACCCAATATCTGCTGTGCAAAAGTACACATCATCCTCTTTTATGTCAAAAACCCATTTAAAAGTTTGGTAAGCAAAAAGCAAATAGCCTGCCTGTGTATGCAGGATTCCTTTTGGCTTGCCGGTTGTGCCGCTCGTATGAAGAATAAATAAAGGATCTTCTGATGGCATGCTTTCAGGCTCGCAATGCTCTCTAATATCACTTTCATTTATCAGCTCATCCCACCAATGGTCCCTGTTATTTACAATGCTGATGTTGTTGCCGGCTCTCTTTACAATTATAACATTTTTAATTGTAGGGCATGCTTTTAAAGCAGTGTCTGCATTATCTTTTAATGGATAAACTTTGCCATTTCTAAAGCTGCCATCCGCTGTGAGCAGCAATTCTGCTTTTGAGTCTTGAACCCTGTCTTTTAATGCGTCAGAGCTAAAGCCTGCAAATACAACAGAATGAACTGCGCCTATCCTCGCGCATGCAAGCATTGCAATAGGCAGCTCAGGAATCATTGGCAGGTATATTTGGACAATACTGCCTTTTCCAATGCCTTTTTTCTTCAGCACATTTGCAAACTTGCATACTTCTTTCAGTAATTCCTCATAAGTATAGCTCTTACTTTCTCCACCCTCAGGCTCCCATACTAATGCAATTTTATCCTTTTTTCCAGATCTGACAATCCTGTCTAAACAGTTATAGCATACATTCAGATAGCCTCCTTCAAACCACTTGAAAAAGCCTTGCTCGTCTCTTAATACATTGTTCCATCTCTTAAACCAGTCTAATTGCTCTGCCTTTTCTGCCCAAAATGCCGTTGGAGCTTCAATCGATCGCTTATAGATTTTGGAGTACTCCTCTAAATTTTTGATATGGCTTTTTCGGGAGAATTCTTCATTTGGGTAAAACACTCTGCTCTCTTTTAGGATAGAATCAATAAATTCCGGCATTAAATGCACCTCTTCATTTTTCAGGCAGTAATTTCAATTTCGGGCAGCAACAATCCCGCTTTTTTAAATGTTTTTCCCCGTTATAAATGTTTTTCCATTGTTAAATGCTTAACCATTAAGTTTATAAATAAATTCCTTATCTGAAAACTTATGAAGGATAGCCTTATGAATGATAGCTGCATCCATTATGTTAAAGACGCTCATGAAAGATTTATCTTATTTTATGGAAATGGCTTTATAATAGATGAGCTTCCTAAAGGCACAAGGGTAATCTATGCCCCTAAGCCAATAAGGAAAATATACGATCCTTATAAAGCGATAGAGAATGCGCTTGAAAATCCTCTAAATTCAAAGCCTTTTTCTCAGCTGCTTAAGCCAAAAATGAGGATAACAATAGCTTTTGACGATTTAAGCCTGCCATTGCCTCCAATGAAAAAACCGGATTTAAGAAAAATTGCGATAGAGATAATTCTTAAAAAACTGGAAAAAGCCGGAATAAGCGATACACATCTGATAGCAGCAATATGCCTTCATAGGAAAATGACAAAGAAAGAATTTGAAGAGATGCTCGGCAAAAATATTGTTAGTAAGTTTTATCCTGACAGGCTATACAATCACGATGCAGAAGACAAGGAAAACATAATAGCTCTTGGAAAAACAGAAGATGGGGATGTTGTTAACATAAATAAGAGGGCTTTTGAATCTGATTTGGTTATCTATGTGAATATAAACTTCGTGCCAATGGACGGCGGTTATAAGTCGTTTGCCACAGGGCTTTGCGATTATGAGACAGTTAAGCACACGCATAATGTCAAAGCCCTAATGAATTCCAAGTCTTATTTTGACCCTGATAAATCCATGCTTCACGAAATCCTGGATAGGCAGGGCAGGCTGATAGAGAGTAAGCTAAAAACATTTAGGCTGGAAATGACGATAAATAATGATATTTTCCCATGGTATCTGAAATTCCTGCAAAAGAGGCATTACGAGCTAAACATAATGGATAAAATTATGGGCAGAGCGCTTGTATGGCTTACATCCCTTTTAACTTCCCGACTGCAAAGAAACCTTGTAATGGGCATAAGGAGCAATTATGGGCTTATCGGGGCATACGCAGGCGATGTCAGCACAGTTCATAAAAAAGCCCTTGAGGATAACTTCAGGCAATATGAAGTTGATGTAGGCAGTGCTCCCAACTCAGGCAGCCAATGCGATGTTTTGATAGGCGGCATTCCGGATATGTCTCCCTACAATGTGAATTCTGTTTTGAATCCTGTGCTTTTTGTATGCCTTGTGCATGGCTATTTTTTTAATTTATACAAGGGCAAGCCACTTATAAAAAAAGGAGGAGTGCTTATACTCGCTCACCCTCTTGAAGAGGAGTTTAGCAAGCTGAATCACCCATCTTATATAGACTTTTATGAGAATGTGCTGGCAAAAACATTAGACGCTGTGAAGATAGAAAAAGAGCATGAGCAGGATTTTGCAAAAAATGAAGAATATATAAGCCTTTATAGAAATTCCAATGCGTTTCATGGCGTGCACCCTTTTTACATGTGGTATTGGGCATGCTATGGGCTTTCCTATATTGGCAAAACGATAATTGTAAAAGCGAAGAATAAAAGAGTCTTGGAAATGCTTAACTTTGATTCTGCGCAAAATATTGGAGAAGCGGTTGAAAAAGCCAAAGAATTCCTTAAAAATAACAATCCTGAAGTAACGTATCTGAAAGTGCCGCCTATTGCAACAGTAAATGTACAATAAAAATTGTAAAATAAAGATGCATAAAAATGCGAATAAAAATAAGAAGATCTCTCAAAAGAGACCTTACATACCATGACGCTAAAAGGGAGATTTTTTCTGATGAGCAATTCCTGAAAGAATTAGGGGCTATTGCATCCAAAAAAAAATTAAATGGAGAAAAATTAAATGCAGAAGAAGCAAGACTGCTCTGTAATGGTTATTTGAAGGAGATATCTGCAAGATATACTGAAAACAGGATTTTTTGGAAACTATGTGTAGCTGCTGCCAGAAGAAATGTGATAGGCAGCTTTAAAAAAGTATATTACAACAAAGATGATATAAAAACAATAAGAAAGCTTTTGAAAAGCAGCTTAGTAACAATAACTCCCAACCACAGAAGTGTCTTTGATTTTATAATCCTCTCTTATATCTTGGTTAAAGAGACAACTTTCCTGCCGATAATATTGGCAGCCGATGTCTTTAATGCATTCCCCATAGGCTATCTTTTCAGGCGAATGGGCGCTTATTTTATAAGGCGCAGCGAAACTGATGAAATGTACTCTTTAGTCTTTAAGCACTATGTAATGCTGATATTGAAATATGAATTGCTCCATATGTTTTTTATTGAGGGGGGAAGGAACAAGACTGGAGCATACTCAACCCCAAAAAAAGGCATTTTGAAATATATCTTAGAGGGGGCAAAAAAATATAATCCAAAAAAGGATTTGGCATTCCTGCCCGTTAATATAAGCTACGACATTGTTCCGGAAAGCTATATAGTTGTTGAGGAAAGCAGGACAGGAGTAAGAAAGCATATTTTCAGGAGCGTTATAAATTATGCAGCTAAAAAAGATTTAGGCAGCTGCTACATAAATTTTGGAAAGCCTGTCAGGTTATCAGCATTTTCGCGCTCGCGCAAATTCAGCTCAGAAGCAGAGATTGTTGAATCTTTGGGAGACTTTTTAATAAACAGGATCAAATCGCTTGTCATTGTATCCCCAATATCCCTTATCAGCTACACTCTGCTAAAAGCAAATAATGTTAAATTCGAAGATATTAAATTTGAAGAGTTTAAGCGCAGCTTCAAAATGAATTTTGAAAGGCTAAAAAGATCAAAGAAGAATATAGCGCATATAGATTTAAGCAAAATACCGAAGTATATTGATTTTGCGCACAAAAAAGGCATCATCAATTTTGATAAGAAGACCGGAGTTATAAGCATAAGCAGCCAGCAAAAGCAATTAATAGAGTACTATAGCAGCAACATCCTGCATTTATTTGGATAGTTACAATAACCGCATCTGCCTCATACCATAGCCCCATACCATATCTCATACCATATCTTCAACAGTTTTTAAAATGTTTAGCCTCTTTGCATGCTTGCCTATTTCGTTAAGGTAAGCAAATATATCTTTCCATGTCTCTGTGAGCGTAGAGTCCCTATAAGACAAGCTATTGCTCATGCAGAATTCTTTTACAATTGTTTTTATCCGTCTAAGATTTTTTCTTGAAATGTTTGGAAACAGGTGATGCTCTATCTGATAGTTAAGCCCGCCAAAAATAAAGTCAAAAGACTTTGCGCATTTAACATCTCTTGAGGTTACTATCTGCTTTTCCATATATGATAATCTCTCATCGCCTCTTAAGATGGGCATTCCTACATGATTTGGGCTAAACGAAAAACCAAAATAAATTCCAAGCAGCATAGATACAATAATATACAGTATAATGGATTTCATAAGCCCTAAAAAATATGCGCTAAAAATCAAAAAGAAAGCAATATGCATGAACATTAATAAAACATCAATAAGAACGCCCTTTCTATTTTTTAGCATATACTTTATAGAATCAAATCTCATAAGAAAAGTAACAATGAGAAAAGCCGGTAAAAGAAGAAATGCCTGGTATCTGGTTATTAATCGTGATAAGCCAGAACTTTGTTTGGCATGTTTTTCACTATATGAGAATGGAAATCTGTCTACTACATCTGGATCTATATCTTCATGGTTTGGATAAGCATGGTGTATATCGTGCTTATATTTCCAATATGAAAAACTGCCGCCAAGAATAAAAGAATGGCTAAAATATCCAACCAACTCATTTACATGCGGGCTTTTTGATATTGACAGGTGTCCGGCTTCATGGCCAAGATAAGCAAACTGCATGCCAATGAATGAAATAGGAATACTCATCAAAATAGTTACATACCAATTATTGAAATAAAAAACGGCGGCATATATCACAGCTAAAAGTAAAATATTCAGAGGAAAAACAAAGGCATAATAAGCTGGAGTATAATTTAGCAGACCTCTTTTTTCTGCCTCTTTTCTTAGTTGGATGTAATCTGTGTTTGTAAGCGCCATTTTATTAAAAGATATATGAAGTTATATAAATTATTCTATTTTGTAAATTCCACCAAAACATTTTTAATATGTATCAAGAGTGAAGTATTATGGTTTATCCAATAGGAAAATGGATTGTGCCTCCCATATACAAGCTTTGGCTGAGAAAAGTTCATGGCATGGAAAGTGTGCCTAAAGACAAGCCTTTCATAATAGCAGCAAACCATACGAGCTATTATGAAACAGCCCTTCTGCCTTGTATAATAATCCCAAAAATAGATAAGAAAATACATGGATTGGCTAACAGCCGCTATTGGGAAAATTTTATGGCGAGAATTATCCTTAATTGGGGCGAATCAATCCCTGTTTATGTAGGAAAAGACAAAAATCCAATGGGAAATAAAATTGCATTTAATCGCGCATTAGAATATCTTAAAAATGGCGAGATAATAATGATGTTTCCAGAAGGCACAAGAAGCCCTGATGGAAAATTAAAAAATGGCCATACTGGCGCTGCAAGATTGGCTTTAAAGGCAAAAGCGCCTGTTCTTCCTATCGGAATTATAGATGCATATAAAGTGCTTCCAAGAGGAAAAATTTTTCCCAGATTTAAAAAGTGCGAAGTAAAAATAGGAAAGTTAATGAATTTTGATGAATACTATAATAAAAGCATAAATAAAAGACTGCTGGAAAATATCACAAGAAGGATTATGAAGGAGATAGGCAAGCTATCTAATCAGGAATATAACTACTGAAAAAAATGATAAAGGCAAGATGAAAAAAATTTCTGTTATTGGGGCAGGAACATGGGGAACTGCCTTAGCGGTTTTATTAGGAGAGAAGGGCTTTGACGTGAAATTATGCCCAAAGAGGAAACAGCTTTCAGATGAAATAGAAAGCAAGAGAGAGAATACACAATACCTGCCTGGAATAAAGATACCTCAAAATGTGATCGCAGAGCATTCTCTGAAAAGGGCTTTAAAAGCATCTGAGACTATAATAGTCACAGTGCCTAGCGAGTTCTTTAGAAATACAATAAGAAAAATAAAGCCATACTTTGACGCTCAGATTATCATAAGTGCTGCAAAAGGATTGGAGTATAACACTTGTAAGACAATGTCGCAAGCTATAGAAGAGGAGCTTGGAAAGAAAACAAAAATTGCTGTTTTATCAGGGCCAAATCATGCAAAAGAGGTAAGCAGAAAACTGATAACTGCAAGCATTATAGCAAGCAAAGACGGGAAAGTAGGCAAGATAGCAGCAGATAGCCTCGGAACAGATTATTTCAGGATATATCAATTGAATGATATCATTGGTGTTGAAATATGCGGCGCTTTAAAGAATACATCAGCGATAGCAGTCGGCATCTGCGATGGGATTGGGCTTGGCGATAATGCAAATGCCTCAATCCTCACGCTTGGGCTGATGGAGATGAATAACTTCGGCCGGCATTTTGGAGCAAAAAGAGGCACTGTTTATGGATTAGCCGGTGTTGGAGATTTAATTGCTACATGCACAAGCAAGCATAGCAGAAACAGGTTTGTAGGCGAGCAGCTTTCAAAAGGCAAAACAATGGAAGAAATAAAAAAGGAGATGCATGGGATGGTAGCTGAGGGCATTCCAACAGCAAAGGCAGTTTATGAATACAGCAGAAGACATGGTATAGAAATGCCTTTGACACATCAGGTTTATGAAGTGCTTTTTGAAGGCAAGAATATCAACACTGCAATAAGGGACTTGTTAAATTTAGTTTAATCATTCCTATTTTAGCCTAATCACAACCTTTTTGCTTGACGCAAAAACGTTGACGAAAAAACAGTTTGTGTGACAAGAGAGTCACTTTCAGCGACAGGTCGGCGCAAACTCGAATTGCTTCGTAATTCATTCCTCTGTAAAATCTTCCAGCTTATTTGGGAATTCCTCCCCTTCCTTTAATTTTCCTTTCAGCCTTAATAACTCTTTTGTCAGCGCATAAAACAATAAACCAAGGCTTTTCTTTCCTTTATTGTTGCACGGCACAACAAAATCAAGAAAGTTTGATTGGTTATTTGTATCGCATAAGGCAATGACAGGTATTCCAACTTTAACAGCGTCCAAAACAGCGTTTCTGTCAGGCCATGCGTCAACAACGAGCATAATTTTTGCTTCTGTATACTGCTCAAGGTTAGGATTCGTCAGTATGCCCGGTGGGTATCTGCCGGCAAAAACCCTCACACCTGTCAATTTTCCAAATAATTCAACTGCTTTCCAGCCATTTTCCCTTCTGCATACAACTAAAATGTCTTCTGGAGCATATTGTGTGAGAAAAGCTGCAGCAGTTCTGATTCTTTCGTCAATTTTCTGCAGGTTCAGGACAGACAGCCCGTCAGGCCTTACCTTATAAATAAACTGCTCCATGTAATTTGTCCTGAACTTTGTGCCTATATGTATTCCAGATCTCAAATAAGCATCCCTTGGAAGCAAAAAGCTTTCTTCGCTCATTTTCAATTAGTTATATTAGTTATTATATATTAGTTATATTATATAATTTAATAATACAAATCCCAATCAAACAGTCCAGAATTCTGAACTGCATTTTATAGCCTCGCAGTTGTTGAAACACATTATGTTTCGTAGGCAATAGCATAAGGAAGTATACTGTTATTTAAAAAGGTTGCTGAATTTTTGGATGAAGCCTGAAATTTTAATCAAAATGTTAACTTGACAGGATTATTTTAAACCAAACACTCCAAAATCCTCATAAATAGCTCCTTTTGGAGTCAATGTACTTTTTATCAGCCTAAAAACTTTAATGTAATATGAAATGTCTTTGTAAGGCTTAACTTTGCGTTTTTAGGCAGAAGTGGCTGCAAGCGCTCAAAATAGCTATGCAATTCATTAAAGTCTATGGCAATAAAAAGCCTCATTAAAAGCTCAAGAGGGATGATGTATTTAAATATTAATATTTATATAGTTACTATTATAAAATAGCAAAAAATTTAAATACTACGGCTGTTTCACCCATTTAGGGTGGTTAAAATAAGGATAAAACTATTATTGTTAGGCGTATTCAGCATAATCCTATTAATGCTTTTAGTGAATATAGCTTATGCTGTAAGGCAGGCTTTGGAGTTTTCTGATGTTGATGTTAAAGTAGGGGGCAAGACTTCTAAAAATTTGGCGGATGGCGAGACTATAGATGACGAGGCAGAGCCAGGCGATACTGTTGAGTTTAGAATAGAGGTAAGGAATAATTTTACGGATGATGAAGGATTGGAAATTGAGGACATAACAGTAGAAGTTACAATTGAAGAAATTGATGATGGGGATGATTTAGACGGGGAAAGCTCAGAGTTTGATTTAAGGGCAGGAAGAGACAAAAGAGTGACTTTAAAATTTGAAGTACCATGGGAGGTTGAGGAAGACGTTTTTGATGTGATAATTCGCGCTGAAGGAGAAGATGAAAACGGCACAGACCATAAAATTGAAATGAGGCTAAAACTTGAGGTAGAAAAAGAGAACCATTTGCTGAAAATAACAAAAGCAGTATTAAGCCCTTCTGAAATTTCATGCAATAGGAAAAACATTCAATTAGCTGTTACTGTGCTAAACATAGGAAATGAAGACGAAGAAGATGTGAGTTTAGAAGTATCTAACTCTGACTTGGAAATTGACATACAAGAAAATGTGGGGGAATTAACTGCAGAGCCGAATGAAGATGAAAGCAGAATTTCAAAACTGTACAGGTTCAATGTGCCTGAAGATGCTGCTGCAGACAGTTACCCAATAACTTTCAGCGCCCTATACGATGATAATAGGAGAAAAGCTGAAGAGACCCCTACATTAACTATAAGCGATTGCCCTACATCAAAGCCAAATCAAAAGGAAAACAGCGATACAGGGGAAGAGGATGAAGAAGATGAGGAAGTAGAGGTAATCACTCCAGCCACGGGCAAGACAATTGCGCCTGTTGTTCAGCCTGAAACGCCGCAAAATACTGTTGTAACACAGGAAAGCTTCCTTCAAAGCAGCGCATTTATTGTCGGAGTAATAATTGCAGAAGTGATAGCTGTAATTGTTGGGATTATACTAATAGTCATCCTGTTTAGGAAGAGGACATAAAGCTGATATTTCTTATTATTATTCCTGGATTCAAAAAATGTATTGTAGGAATCAAAAGATTTAAATAGGTTAATAATCTTAATTCTGATTATTATAATCTGGATGGTGATTATTTTGATATTAAAAGAATTTTTAAAGGCCAACAAAAATGCAAGAAAGGTATTTGGTAAAAAAGAGCTAGAAATAATCTTTAAACAATTAGATGGGCTGCTGCTAAAGCAATCAGAGAGGAATAGGATAAGCAGAGACATAAAACCAAAATTAGAGTTCATAAAGGAAATTGCTCAATTTAAGGATGAGTTTAGATTGAGGAATAATCAAAACAATAAAAAGTTAATTGAACATGCGGTTGAAATAATTCTGAATGATATACTTAGAGACAATATCAAAGCAATACTTCTTTTCGGCTCTTTTGCTAACAATACCTTTGCACCAAGCTCAGATATTGACATTTGCGTTATTTTCAGAAGGGATTTATCACTAAAAGAAGCTACAGAATTTAGAATAAGAGTTTCCGGCAATCTTGCTGAGAAGATAGATATCCAGGTATTTAATGTTCTTCCACAAAAGATAAAAAGAGAAATTGCAAAAAATCATAAAGTCCTGTACAGAAGTAATGAGCATGACAACATAAATTTTACAATAATGTACTTAAAGGATGAAGATTATTTTATAAGGAGAAATAATATTTTTGGCAAAACATGACAAGAATAGCTGATAAAATAAATGAAATATACAAATATTTAGGCGAGTTTGGAAATATTAAGCCATCTAGACTTGAGGATTACAAGTCAAGCATAGAAAAGAAAGCCGCTTGTGAAAGATACTTTGAAAAGATAATTGAGGCTGTAACTGATTTGGCTTTTTTGATGATAAAAAACAAAAAGCTAAGGATTCCAGAAGATGATATTGATGCATTTGACATTCTTTTAGAAAACAAGATAATAGATAGTGAATTGGCAGCTAAACTAAAAAATGCAAAAGGAATGCGTAACATAATAAGCCATCAATATGGAAAAGTTGATGATGAAGTTGTGTTTGAGGCAATTACAGAAGAGCTGGATAAAGATATTAACAATTTTCTAGAAAAAATAAGCGCAATATCAAATAAATGAATTATATCATTTCTTATATCATTTCTATACCGAAAAATATATATACCAATCAGTATAATCATCTAAAACACAAACTTTAAATACTAATTCTATACAGATTGGAATATTTATAAAAAAAATATATACCAATCAGTATAATATTAAAAAATCAACAGCAAAACT
>Ga0209399_10001209_pt1 | contig 13660 bp, 10 predicted proteins | sample OV2TP3_FD_184130 | JGI IMG/M metagenome (GOLD analysis project Ga0209399, IMG submission 184130) | Hot spring microbial communities from Beatty, Nevada to study Microbial Dark Matter (Phase II) - OV2 TP3 (SPAdes) (version 3) | ecosystem: Environmental > Aquatic > Thermal springs > Hot (42-90C) ... | reverse complement strand
TGATCGCCGACGACTGCTCGCTCTCCTCGAGCGTCGCCAGCACCTCGCTGGCGCGGGCAATCACCGTTTTCGGCAGCCCCGCCAACTCGCCGACGTGGATGCCGTAGGAGCGGTCGGCGGCGCCGGCGGCGACTTCGTGCAGGAACACCACGTCGCCCTGCCATTCCTTCACCCGCATGGTGTGGCAACGCAGCCCGGGCAGCTTCGCCGCCAGCGCCGTGAGCTCGTGATAGTGGGTGGCGAACAGCGCCCGGCAGCGGTTGACCTCATGCAGGTGCTCGACCACCGCCCAGGCGATGGAGAGGCCGTCGAAGGTGGCGGTGCCGCGGCCGATCTCGTCGAGGATCACCAGCGCGCGTTCGCCGGCGCGATTGAGGATCGCCGCCGTTTCCACCATCTCGACCATGAACGTCGAGCGGCCGCGCGCCAAGTCGTCGGCGGCGCCGACGCGCGAGAACAGCTTGTCGACGACGCCGATGCGCGCCGATGCCGCCGGCACGAACGAGCCCATCTGGGCGAGCACGGCGATCAACGCGTTCTGGCGCAAGAACGTGCTCTTGCCGGCCATGTTGGGGCCGGTGAGCAGCCACAAGCGGCCGGCGTCGGCGTCATCGTCGCCGTCGGCGAGCTTGCAGTCGTTGGCGACGAACGCCGCCTCGCCCCTCTCCGCCAACGCCGCCTCGACCACAGGATGGCGTCCGCCCCGGACGTCGATAGCAAGGCCGGAATCGACCGCTGGTCGCGCGTAGCGCCGCTCGACGGCGACCGTCGCCAAGCCGGCGGCGACGTCGAGGGCAGCGAGCGCATGAGCGGCCGCCGCGATCGGCTCGGCCAAGCCAACGACCTCGCCGGCGAGATCCTCGAACAGCTTCAATTCCAGGGCCAGCGCCTGGTCGGCGGCGCGCGCGATGCGACCCTCCAGATCGCCGAGCTCGACGGTCGAGTAGCGCACCGCGCCCGACATGGTCTGGCGGTGGATGAACGGGCCGTCGGCGCCAAGAGGTATCTTGTCGGCCTGCTTGGCCGGGACCTCGATGAAGTAGCCGAGCACGTTGTTGTGCTTGATCTTCAGCGTCTGCACGCCGACCTCGGCGGCGTAGCGGCTTTGCAGGCCGGCGATCAGGCGCCGGCTTTCGTCGCGCAGCGCCCGCAGCTCGTCGAGGCCGGGCGCATACTCCCGCGCGATGAAGCCGCCGTCGCGGGCATTGAGCGGCAGCTCGGCGGCGAGCGCCCGCTCGAGCCTGTCGATCAGCGGATCATGATGGCCGAGCCCGCGCGCGGCGGCGGCGATGCCGGCCGGTAACCCGTCGCCGGCGCCTCCGAGCGCCGCCTTCGCCTCGCCGGCCCTGGCCAGCCCGTCCCTGATCGCCGCCAGGTCGCGCGGGCCGCCGCGCCCCAGCGTCAACCGCGTCAGGGCGCGTTCGACATCGGGGGCGCGCTCGAGGACGCCGCGGATGTGGTCGCGCAATGCTTCGCCGGCGACGAAATACTCGACCATGTCGAGGCGGCCGGCGATCGCCATCGGATCGGTCAACGGCGCCGCCAGATGCGCCGCCAGCAGCCGGGCGCCGGCGCCGGTCAGCGTCTCGTCGATGACGGCGAGCAGGCTGCCGTCGCGGACGCCGGACAGGCTCTCGGTGAGCTCGAGGTTGCGACGCGTCGCGGCGTCGATCTCCATCACCGCGCTTTCGGCGAGCGTCCTCGGCGCGGCGATCCTGGGCAGCCTGCCTTTCTGCGTCAGCTCGACGTAATCGACCAGCGCCCCGGCGGCCGCCAGCTCGGCGCGCGAGAAGTCGCCGAAGCCGTCGAGGGTGCCGACGCCGAACAGGCGCTGAAGTCGTGCTTCGCCGTTGACGCTGTCGAAGCGGCTTGCCGGCAGAGGGCTGAGTTGCCGTTTCCATTCGGCGAACGTCTCGAACAGGGCCGGACGCTGCAGCAGGGTTTCGGGCAGCAGCAGCTCGCCCGGCGCGATGCGCGACAATGCCGCCGCCAGGTTGCCGGCGGCAAGCGCCTGGGTCGTGAAGTCGCCGGTCGACATGTCGATCCAAGCCAGGCCGAGGGCGCCGCCGGCTTCCGCCGCCGCGGCCAGGAAGTTGTGCTGGCGGGCGTCGAGCAGCGAATCCTCGGTCAACGTCCCCGGCGTGACGACGCGCACCACGGCGCGGCGGACCACGGCCTTGGAGCCGCGCTTCCTGGCCTCCGCCGGGTCCTCGGTCTGCTCGCAGACGGCGACCTTGAAGCCCTGCTTGATCAGCCGGTTGAGATAGCTCTCGTGGCTGTGCACAGGCACGCCGCACATCGGGATGTCGCGGCCCAGGTGCTTGCCGCGCTTGGTCAGCGCGATGGCGAGCGCGCGGGCAGCCTTGGCGGCGTCGTCGAAGAACAGTTCGTAGAAATCGCCCATCCGGTAGAACAACAGGCAATCGGGATGGGCCTCCTTGATCGTCAGGTATTGCGCCATCATCGGAGACGCCGCGGTGTCGCTTTCGGGAAACCGCGGCCGGGCGGGTTCCGGACTTGGGCCGCTGTCTTGCTTTCGATCGGCTTCAGGTCGGGACACGGGCGACGTCGCTGTCATGCTGGACGGGGCAGGGAATGGCGCGTCTCCGACCATAACACAGGCCCCAAGGAGGCGCTATCGATGGCACTTTCAATCACCTGGCAGGCTGGTGCAAAATGGGATCAACCTTGGGCAGAAGGCTGCCGTCAGAAATCGTTCCTTCGATGCCGTCCGCCGTTCCGGACCGATGGTGCGCCCACGGTAAACGAAAACGCGCCCGGGCCGCTGCGCCAACGCCGCGCCAGCGTCGCGCCAGGGGCCCAAGACGTCGGGGAGGGACCGTCGCGATGAAAGACAAGTCCAGGACCATGCTGGCCCAGGAAGCGCTGCAGATGCACGCCAGCGGCCGGCCGGGCAAGCTCGAAATCCGCGCCACCAAGCCGCTGACCACCCAGCGCGACCTGACGCTGGCATACTCGCCGGGAGTGGCGGCGCCTTGCCTCGAAATCAACCGCGATCCGACGCTCGCCTACGACTATACCGCCCGCGGCAACATCGTCGGCATCATCTCCAACGGCACGGCGGTGCTCGGCCTCGGCAACATCGGGGCGCTGGCGGCGAAGCCGGTGATGGAGGGCAAGGCGGTGCTGTTCAAGCGCTTCGCCGACATTGACGGCATCAACGTCGAGGTCGACACCCAGGACGTGGACGAGTTCGTCAACTGCGTGCGCTACCTGGGCAAGGCCTTCGGCGGCATCAATCTCGAGGACATCAAGGCGCCCGAATGCTTCATCATCGAGCAGCGGCTGCGCGAGCTCCTCGACATCCCGGTGTTCCACGACGACCAGCACGGCACCGCCATCGTCACCGCCGCGGGTTTCATCAACGCGCTGCAGGTCACCGGCCGCGACATCAAGAAGGCGAAGGTGGTGGCCAACGGGGCGGGCGCCGCCGCCATCGCCTGCGTCGAGCTGTTCAAGGTTCTCGGGCTCCCCGCCAAGAACGTCATCATGTGCGATTCCAAGGGCGTCATCTACGAGGGCAGGACCGAAGGCATGAACCAGTGGAAGGCGGCCCACGCCAACAAGACCAAGGCGCGGACGCTGGCCGAGGCGATGGTCGGCGCCGACATGCTCCTGGGCCTCTCCAAGAAGGGCGCTGTCACCAAGGAGATGGTCAAGGCGATGGCGAAGCAGCCGATCATCTTCGCCATGGCCAACCCGGATCCGGAGATCACGCCGGAGGAGGTGAGGGAGGTGCGCAACGACGCCATCATGGCCACCGGTCGCTCCGACTACCCGAACCAGATCAACAACGTGCTCTGCTTCCCCTACATCTTCCGCGGCGCCCTCGACGTGCGCGCCAGCACCATCAACGACGCCATGAAGTCGGCGGCGGCGCACGCGCTCGCCAATCTGGCGCGCGAAGACGTCCCCGACGAGGTGGCGGCGGCCTATGCCGGGGCGCACCTGCAGTTCGGCCCCGAATATCTGATCCCGGCGCCGTTCGATCCGCGCCTGGTTGTCGCGGTGCCGAAGGCGGTCGCTACGGCGGCGATGGATTCCGGCGTCGCCCAGAAGCCGATCATCGACATGGATGCCTACGAGATGGAGCTCAAGAACCGGCTGAATCCGACCGCCGGCATCCTGGAGGTGATTTTCGAGGAGGTGCGCACCAACCCGCGCCGCGTGGTGTTCGCCGAAGGCGAGGAGGAGAAATCCATCCGCGCCGCCTACTCGTTCCTCAATTCCGGCTACGGCACGCCGGTGATGATCGGCCGCAAGGATCGCATCAAGGCGAAGATCAAGGACTTGGGTCTGCCGGCGGTCGACGGTTTCGAGATCCACAACGCCCGGCTCAGCAATCAGAACGAGGCCTACAGGGATTTCCTTTACGCGAAGCTGCAGCGGAAGGGCTACCTGAGGCGCGACTGCCAGCGCATGGTCAATCAGGACCGCAACATCTTCGCCGCCTGCATGGTCGCCAACGACGACGCCGACGCCATGGTCACCGGCCTGACGCGCAACTATTACGTGGCGCTCGGCGAGATCACCAAAGTGCTCGACCCCGAGGCGGGATCGCGGGTGTTTGGCCTGTCGCTGGTGCTGACCCGCGAGCGGACGTTGTTCGTCTCCGACACGGTGGTGCACGAATTGCCGCAGCCCGACGTGCTCGCCGACATCGCCCAGCAGACGGCCGCCGTGGCGCGCCAATTCGGCCACGAGCCGAGGGTGGCGCTGATCTCGTTCTCCAACTTCGGCAATCCGCCGCTGACGCGCTCGCAACTGGTGCGCGACGCGGTGACCTTGCTCGACCAGCGCGGGGCCGATTTCGAATACGACGGCGAGATGGGGGTCGACGTGGCGCTGAACAAGGAGCTGATGGCGCTGTATCCGTTCTGCCGGCTGAGCGGTCCCGCCAACGTGCTGATCATGCCGGGTCTGCACTCGGCGCAGACGTCGACCAAGCTGGTGGACGAGCTTGGCGGCACCACGGTGCTGGGGCCGATCCTGATGGGGCTTGCGAAGCCGGCGCAGATCGTGCCGATGGGCGCGACGGTCGGCGACATGATCAACATGGCGGCGCTCGCCGCCCACGCCGCCCGCCGCTGACGCCTCAGACGCGGGAGCGGACCTCCGGCTCAGCCGAGCTTGGCCAGCGCCGCCTCGTGGGCCTGACGCGATGCTTCGCCGAAGCAACAGAAGATCACCCGCTCGGGCAGCTTCTCGCCGGCCAGGAACTCGGCCGTCGCGGCGACGGCGATCTCGGCGGCGCGCCCCGGCGGGAAGCGGTAGACGCCGGTCGAGATGGCCGGAAAGGCGACGCTCCTGAGGCCGTGCGTGCGGGCAAGCGCAAGCGAGCCGCGATAGCAGCTTGCCAGCAGGCGCTCCTCGCCGGCGCCGCCGCCGTGCCAGACCGGCCCGACGGTGTGGATGACGTGGCGGGCGGCGAGCCGGTAGCCCTTGGTGATGCGGGCGTCGCCGGTCGGACAGCCGCCGAGCTTGCGGCATTCCTCGAGAAGCTCGGGCCCTGCGGCGCGGTGGATGGCGCCGTCGACGCCGCCGCCGCCGAGCAGCGATTCGTTGGCCGCGTTGACGATGGCATCGACGGCGAGCTTGGTGATGTCGCCCTCGGCGATCGACAGGCGGTCGCGGACGTCCTTGGCGGCCATGCGAACCTCCTCGCCTTCGGGCGGCGGCCGGCCGCCCGCGGGTATCCTATCAATTTCCGCGGTTTCTTTCTGCCCCGTTGTCGGCGATTGTAGGCGCGGGAGACAGCTCCGCCATGAACCGATCCCGGCCCGTCGCCAGCGTGCTCGTCTACGTCGGCTTCGACCGCGTCGGCGATTCGCTCCTCAAGCTGCCGTTCGTGCGCGGGCTGCGCCGGGTCTATCCCGGCGCACGCATCACCTGGGTGGCGGGCCGCGACACCAGCGTCTACGCCAGCGTGATGGCGGGCGCCGTCGACGGCCTGATCGACGAGATCGTCGAGAACGCCGGCATCGGGCTGACGCCGACCGAGTTCCTGCGCGGCCGGCCGGCGGGCGCTCTTGCCGGCCGTCGGTTCGAGCTGGTGATCGACACCCAGCGCATTTTCTGGACCAGTCTATCGGTCTGGCGGATTCCCCACGACGTCTTCATCTCGCCGGCGGCGCGGTTCCTGCTGTCGGCCCGCAAGCCGCCCAAGGGCTATCGGTTCCCGAAGACCATGCAGCGCCAGCTCCTCGACCTGCTCGAGCTGGCGAGCGGAGAGACCTTCCCGACTCCCAGGACGCTCGACCTCGATCCCGGCGCGGCGGCGCGGGCGGCGGCGATGGCGCTGCTTCCCGACGGTCGCCGCTACGTCGGCATTGCGCCCGGTTCCGGCGGGCCGCCGAAGTGCTGGCCGCTCGACAACTTCATCGCGCTCGCCCGCCGCCAGGTGGCTTCGGGGCGCACCCCCGTGTTCTTCCTCGGGCCGAAGGAGATCGATTGGCGGGACCGGATCGCCGCCGCCGTCCCGGAAGCCCTGTTCCCGTTGCAAGACCGGCATGCCGGCAGGGAGTTCGGGTTCTCGCCGCTTCTCACCATCGCCTTGGCCGAAAGGCTGGCAGCGGCGGTGTCGAACGATTCCGGCGCCGGCCACATGTTCGCGGTCGGCGGCGCGCCGGTGGTCATTCTCTACGGCCCGACGGAGCCGGGCAAATTCCACCCGATGACGGATCGCCTGGCGATGGTTCGTGCCCGCGACTTCGGCGGTCGCGAGATGCGCCTGATCCCGACGGAAGCCGCCGAGGCGGCGCTTGAACGCGTGATCGAGATGCGGCGCTAACGCGCCGCCAGCGCCGGCACCGCCGGATAGCGGCGCATCATCCACAGCAACAGCAGAAGGCCCGGCACCGCGGCGAGCGTGGTGATGACGAAGAAGGTCACCCAATCGACGTGGTCGGCGAGCCAGCCGGCGACCGACGACATGGCGGTGCGCGAGAACGCCATCAGTGACGTCAGCAGCGCGTACTGGGTGGCGGTGTAGGCGACATTGCAGAGGCTCGAGAGGTAGGCGATGAAGGCAGTGGTTCCCATGCCGGTGGTGACGTTCTCGACGGCGATGGTCAGCGCCAGCATCCACGGATCGTGCCCGGCCCACGCCTGCGCCACGAACACCAGATTGGAGACCGCCATCAGCACGCCCGAGATCAGCAGGCCCTTCGGTATGCCGACCTTGGCCAGGAGGACGCCGCCCATCAGCCCGCCCAAGATGATGGCGTTGACGCCGAAGATCTTGGCGATTTCGGCGATCTCGGTCTTGGTGAAGCCGATTTCGATGAAGAATGGCACCTTCATCACCGCCAGCACCGCGTCGCCGAACTTGTAGAGCAGGATGAACAGCAGCACCGCCGCCCAGCCGTCGCGGCCCAGGAATTCCTTGAACGGCGCCACCACGGCGACGAACAGCCAGGCGGCGGCGCGCCGCAGCGCCGGCGGCAGGCGCCCGGGCTCAGCGGCCAGCGCCTCGGCGCGCCGCTTTAGCGCGAGCGCCTCGGCGCCGACCGGCCGCATCGGCTCCGGGTTGGCCAGGATGGCGACGACGCCGACCAGCACTAGCAGCGCCATGCCGGCGAACACCATCGGCCACGGGAAGACATCAGCAAAAATCAGCCCGCCGGCGGCGGCGCCGACCTGGCCGACGCGCCAGCCGAACGTCGCCACCGCGGCGCCGGCGGCGAGCTGACGGGTTTCCAGGATCTCGACGCGGTAGGCGTCGATGACGATGTCCTGGCTCGCGGAGGCGAAGGCGACGGCGAGCGCGAATACCGCCGTCCACCACAGGTCGCCCGCCGGCTCGGTGAGGCCGATGCCGACGACGGCGGCGAACAGCACCGCCTGGGTGAGGAGCGCCCAGCCGCGCCGGCGCCCGAACCGGCGGGTGAGCCAGGGCAGCGCCAGGTGGTCGATCAGCGGCGCCCACGCGAATTTCAGGGAATACGGGAGACTGACCAGCACGAACAGGCCGATGGCGGTCTTCGACACCTGGCTTTCGGCGAGCCATGCGGTCAGCGGCTCGGCCAGCACGCCGAACGGCAGACCGCTCGAGAAGCCGAGGAACAGCAGCGACAGCACCCGGCGGTCGCCGTAGACCTTCGCCGAGTTGAGCCACGTCGTCATCTCAAGCCCGTCGCCCCGACCGCGGCAACGCCGGCGACCTTCGTACGGATAAGCGCGCGGCTCACCGCATTCCGGCCAAGGCCGTCCTGTCCGCCCCCTTGTCCGAACCGTTGCCGCCGCCGGCGGCCGCCGCCAACAGCGATTCGCACTCGCGCCACACCTTTTCCTCGCCGATCTCGCCGACGCACGGAAAAACCTCGTACAGGCTGGCGCGTTTATGACAGCGCCAGAAGCAGTGGTAGCACTCCATCCGCTGGTGGACGAAACGTGCGTTCGCCGGCGCCGCAGCGGCGGGGTAGGGGACGAAGCTGCCGAAGTGGCCGCCGCCGACGATCACCACGGTCGGGCAGCCGAGCGCGATGCCGAGGTGCGCCGGCCCGGTGTCGTTGGTCACCATCAACGCCGCGTGCTTGATCAGGTCGAGAAGCTGCGGCAGGTCGGTGCGGCCGCTCAGGTCGATGACGCCCGATTCGCCGGCAAGCTCTCCGATGCCCGCCCCGCCGCCCCATTGTCCTGCCTCGCCGACGAACACCACCCTGAGGCCGCGCTTGAGCAGCCTTCTCGCGACGGCGACGTAGCCCGCCATCGGCCAGCGACGGCCGGGTTCGTTGCTGCCGGGGTTGAGCACGGCGTAGGGGGCGCCTGCTGTCAACGGCGGCGGCTCATCGCGCCAGGCGATGCGCGGTGATTTGGGCCGGATGGTGCGTCCGGCGACGGCGGAGATGAACCGGTAGTGACGGATGATCTCGTGGGTCGGGTAGGGGCCGGTGTCGACGATCCGGCTGACCTGGCTCAGGTAGTAGGTGAATTCGGGGCGGGTGCGCTCGCTGACGAATGGCGCCGACACCACCGTCTCGGGGGCCGCCGACAGCCACACCAGGCTATCGGCCATCAACGCGCGTCGCATATAGGAATCGCAGACCGCCACCGCCGGAGCCAGGCGGCGCACCCGCAGGCCCACCCGGAACCGGTAGAAGGGATTCCTTGCGAACGCGTGCTCGTCGATGGTGACGACTCGGTAGCCGGCGAAAACCTGGTCGGCGAGCTTGCCCCAACTCTCGCAGCCGAGCACCGTAATCCCGTCTTTGCCGACGCCGAACGCGTCGGCGTAGTGATCGAGCGCGAGCCGGAACAGCACCATGTCGCCGATGCCGTCCATTCGCACCACCAGTACGCCGCTCGGCTTCCTGAACACCGGCCAATGGCGAGCGATCACGTCGAACGGCCGGAACATCCACCAGCGCCGCCGCATGCCGGCCGGCAGGGCGCGCCAGAACGCCGTCGCCCGGAAGCTCCGGGAAGGCGTGCCCGAGTCGAACGCGGGCGACGGGTCGGCGGGATCGGGAGGGGTGGAGCCGTTCATGGCATGCAAAGGTATCCGCGGAAGCTCGACCACTCAACCACGGCCTGGCTCGCCGGCGACGTCAACCAAGGCTGGCCTGGACGAGCGCCCTCAGCGACGTCTCCGGGCGGGCGCCCAGATGGGCGATCGCCTCGGCCGCCGCGATGCTGCCGATTCGCGCCGACGTCGCCAGGTCGCGGCCGGCGGTGAGGCCGAACAGGAAACCGGCGGCGTAGGCGTCGCCGGCGCCGGTGGTGTCGACCACCTTCGGCACCCGCACGGCGTCGATGACATGGACCTCGTCGCCGGCGACGATGACCGAGCCCTTCTCGCTGCGCGTCAGCGCCGCGATCCGGCAATGGCCGCGCACCGCCTGCAGGGACTCGTCGAAGCTCGCGACCCGGTAGAGAGACATGATCTCGCGCTCGTTGGCGAACAGGATGTCGACGTGCTCATCGATCAAGTCGAGAAACTCGGCGCGGTGGCGATCGACGCAGAACGGGTCCGACAGGCTGAGCGACACCATGCGGCCGGCGGCGTGGGCCGCCTTGGCCGCATTGACGATCGCCCGCTTGGCGAGCGGCGGATCCCACAGGTAGCCCTCGAGGTAGATGACGCGCGACGCTGCGATCAGGCCTTCGTCGACGTCGTCGGGGCCGAGCGTGACGCAGGCGCCGAGGAATGTCTGCATGGTCCGCTGCGCGTCCGGCGTGACCAGGATCAGGCAGGTCGCCGTCGGCGGGCCATCGTCGCCGGGCGGCGTGTCGAAGGCGACTCCGAGGGCGCGGATGTCGTGGCGGAACACCTCGCCCAGCTGGTCGTCGCGGACCTTGCCGATGAACGCCCCCTTGCCGCCGAGCGACGCCAGCGCGGCGATGGTGTTGGCGGCCGAGCCGCCGGAACATTCCACCGCCGGACCGATGCGGTCGTATAGGTGCTTGGCGGCGCCGGCGTCGATCAGGGTCATGGCGCCCTTGGCGAGGCCCTGCGACGCCAGGAACGCGTCGTCGGCATGGGCGACGACGTCGACGATGGCGTTGCCGATGCCGACGACGTCAAAGCTCGGTTCGACCATCGCAATCTCCGTTTGCCGCGGGGTCACGGACCCGCCCGGGGGAGTATAGCGGCGGCGCCCGTCTTGGCACCCCTGCTGCGCCGGCCTTGCTCCGACCCTGCTCCGATCTTGCTCCTCGGGGGGCCAGCCGTTAAACAGCAAGGCCGCGCCAGAGCGCTCTTCGTCAGCCAAGATCTTCAACATGTTCAAGGCATTCTCCCGGGGCATTGCCCAGCTCGCCGATGGCGCCACCCGCGCTATCGTGTGGCGCTGCCTCGCCGCGGCGCTGGCGGTGCTGGTCGGCCTCAAGGTGGCGGTCGGCGTGGCGCTCACCCAGACCAGCCTGTTCGCGATCCCGTGGCTGGAGACCGCCGTCGACGTGCTCGGCGGCCTGGCCGCGATGGTGATCACCTGGTTCTTGTTCCCGGCCGTGGCCAGCACCATGGTCGGCCTGTTCCTCGAGGACATCGCCGTCAAGGTCGAGGCCCGCCACTACCCGGGCCTGCCGCCGGCGCCGGGGCTGGGGGCGTGGGCGGCAGTCGGCACCGCGTTCGCCTACCTGGGGGTGTTGCTGGCGGTCAACCTGCTGGCCCTGCCGTTGCTGTTGCTGGGACCGGTTTTCCCTTTTGTTTTCTATGCCGTTAACGGCTATCTTCTGAGCCGGGAATACTTCGAGTTGGTGGCCTTGCGCCGGGTCGGCGCGGATGCCGCCGGCGCCCTGCGGCGGGCCCATCGCGGCGAGTTGTTCGCGGTCGGTCTGGTCATCGCGGTGCTGTTGACGGTTCCGGTGGTCAACCTGCTGGCGCCGGTGGTCGCCACCGCCGCCATGGTGCACCTGTTCGAGGATTGGCGGCGCGGGATGACCGGGACTTGAGGCCGGAAACGCAGGCGAGGTGAGAGGCCATGTTCGGAAAGAAGAGAGGCGAGACGACGAAGAAGGGTGATCCGAAGCCGGGTCGCGACGACGGCATCGACGAGATTTCGGCGCCGCCGCTGAAACCGTTCTCGCGCAAGGGCTCGCACGCACCGGCCAAGCCGCCGACTCCGTCGTCGTTCCACCCCGAGGTATCGCGCCGCGCGGCGCCCGACATCCCCGGCATCCCTCCGCGCCGGCTCGACCGCTCGATCGCCACCGACGCCGATTCGAAGCGGCTGGTCATCGGCCGCGACATCCGCCTTTCCGGCGAGATCACGGCGTGCGACCGGCTGGTGGTCGAGGGCCAGGTCGAGGCGTCGCTGCCGAGCGCCCGCATCATCGAGGTGACGGCGACCGGCTTCTTCAAGGGCTCCGCCGAGGTCGATGAAGCGGACATCAGCGGCCGCTACGAAGGCGAGCTGATCGCCCGCGACCGCCTGATCGTGCGCGCCGGCGGCCGCATCCGCGGCGCCATCCGCTACGGCCGCATCGTCATCGAATCGGGCGGCCAGATCTCCGGCGACATGCAGACGCTCGACGGCAGCGAGCCAGCCAAGAACCGGACATCGGAAGGCGAGCCGGCGGAAAACAAGAAGTGACGCCCGCCCGCCGACGCGCCACCCGCGCCCGCCCGCCACGCCGCCGCCCGCAAATCCTCCGCGCCGCCGCGCTGACGGCGCTGATCGCCGTCGCCGCCTGCGGCGGCATCGCCGGCGGCGCCGACAGGACGGCACCGCCCGCCGCCGCGACCGCGATGGAGCCGACAACGCCAACCACGACCCCCCCGCCGGGCGCCGCCCCGACCGAGACGGCGAGCGTCGCGCCGGCGCCAGCGCCGGAGCCGCGCCCCCCCGTGCCGGCAAGCCTCGCCGGCCTTGACGAGGGGCAGCTGTCGGGGCTGCTCGGTCCGCCGCGCTTCAAGCGCCGCGACGACCCGGCGCAGATCTGGCAGTACCGCAACGACGTCTGCGCCATCGACGTGTTCCTGTACAAGACCGGCAAGGACGGCCCGTTCACGGTGCTGCACGTCGAGACTCGCGGCCGCGACAAGAAGCCGGTCGCCCACCAGGACTGCCTCGCCGCCCTGCTCAAGGACCGCGACAAGCGCCACGCCGGCTAGGGTTTCCGCCTGCCGCCCTTGCGTCGCTTAGTCGCCGCCTTGGTGCGCGCCGGCTTGTCCGCCGGCTGCGCGGCCAGTGTCTCCTTCGCCTCGTAGCGGCAGAGCGCGTTGACCACGCAGGCCGGGCAGTCGGGCTTGCGCGCCTTGCACACGTGGCGGCCGTGCAGGATCAGCCAGTGGTGCGCGTGGCGCTTGAAGCGCTCCGGCGTCACCCTCTCAAGCCCGTCCTCGACCTCGCGCGGCGTCTTGCCCGGCGCCAGCCCGCTGCGGTTGGCGAGCCGGAAGATGTGGGTGTCGACGGCGATCACCGGCTGGCCGAAGGCGACGTTGAGGACCACGTTGGCGGTCTTGCGCCCCACCCCGGGCAGCGCCTCCAGGGATTCGCGGTCGCGCGGCACTTCCCCGCCGTGCTTGTCCACCAGGATGCGGCTGAGCGCCATGACGTTCCTGGCCTTGGTGTTGAAGAGGCCGATGGTCTTGATGAACGCCTTCAGCCGCGCCTCGCCGAGCGCCAGCATCTTCGAAGGCCTATCGGCAACCTTGAACAACGGCCCCGTCGCCTTGTTGACGCCGACGTCGGTGGCCTGCGCCGACAGCACGACGGCGATCAGCAGGGTGTAAGGGTTGACGAAGTCGAGCTCGCCCTTCGGCACCGGGTTGGCGGCGGCGAGGCGGCCGTAGAAGGCTTCGGCGTCGACGGCGGCTTTCATCGCGGTTCAGCTTATCCGGGAGCATGCGCCCGACAAGTATTTTCCAATCCCCGCAAATGCATTAGCCTGTGTCCCGACTGGCTGTCATTCGCAACGACGACGCGACTTGGGAGCGCCCGATGCCGACCGCCGAGCCGCAACCGCCGCCGGAAGCGCCGACGTTCCGCGCCGAGCTCCGGCCGCACAGGAGCGCCAGCCAGCGCACCCTCAACGTCATCATCCTGGCCTTGATCGCCGTCTTCATCCCGACGGCGGTCGCGTTCGTCGCCGCCGGCGCCTGGCCGGTGACCGGCTTCATGGGTTTCGAGCTGCTGCTGCTCTACGGCGCCTTCTGGCTCAACCGGCACCGCGGCTCGACGGTCGAATACATCGA
>Ga0209399_10001202_pt1 | contig 13749 bp, 10 predicted proteins | sample OV2TP3_FD_184130 | JGI IMG/M metagenome (GOLD analysis project Ga0209399, IMG submission 184130) | Hot spring microbial communities from Beatty, Nevada to study Microbial Dark Matter (Phase II) - OV2 TP3 (SPAdes) (version 3) | ecosystem: Environmental > Aquatic > Thermal springs > Hot (42-90C) ... | reverse complement strand
AAGATGCCCAGATGCCACACCGCCCCGAGCCCGCAGATGATGTTGAAGTGTCCGAACCGCCACAGCCGATCGGTCAGGCGCGGACGCACGAGGCTCCGATCGCGAAACGTCCAGATCTCGTTCCATAGAAAATTGTTGACGATGGCGCACTCAACCGCCACGGCTCCAGCCCGCAGCGTCCCGAGGAGACCGAAGGACTTCAGCGCCCAGAGGACGCCCATGTTCACGACGACACCGCTCATCCCGATGAGACAGTACCGCACAAACCGGCCCAAGCCGGTGGGGGCCCAGGCCAGTTGCGCCAACTGGGTGAGGTAGTCGCGCATGACGTGAGCACCCAATTTGCTCACACCCCGCTCTCGATGGCCGAATTGATAGGGCACCTCGACCACCTGCGCGTATCGGCCCCGTCCCAACACCTCGAGGAGGATCTTGTAGCCTTTCGGTTTCAGCGCAACACCCTCAAGGACCCGGCGCCTCAACAGGAAATATCCCGACATGGGATCCGTGACGCCCTGCGCGGGCTGCGGCAACACCGCTTGGGCGAGATTGGACGCGCCCCGTGAGAGCCACCGTCTGACCGGATTCCAGCGGAGCCGATAGCCGTTCGGGACATAGCGGCTGGCGACGGCGATGTCCACCGTCTCCTGCGAAAACGTCGCCAGCAGCTTCTGCAAGATGTCTGGAGGATGCTGCAAATCCGCATCCATGACCCCCAGCAACTCGCCCTGGGCCCGCTGCCAGCCCTCCACGACCGCTGGGGCAAGGCCTTTCTCACCCGCGGTCCGACGGATCACCGTCAGCTGGGGGTAGCGGCTCCGAGCGGACTCGGCGACGGACCACGTCTTGTCCGGGCTGTCGTCATCCACCACGATCAGCTCATACCGCCCAGACCACGCGGCCAGCGCCTGCTCCAGGCGCCCCAACAGGACCGGGAGGTTCTCCCGCTCATTGAACGTCGGAATGATGATCGAGAGGTAGGGCCTCATGTGGACGCTGCCTTTCTGGCGATGACGAACAGCGTCAGGCCACAGGGAAATAGCAGACGGTTCTCGACGGTCAGGTACCACCAGGTCAGCAGCCGATTCGGCGCCGAGCCGAAATACCCCCACCAGCCGTAGCGGAACGCATCAGACATCCTGGCCTTCAACCCTTGCTCGATCAGGGCGTAGATCGGCAGGGCGAGAAAATTCCAGTAGGAGAGGCGCTCGACTTGCAACCCATGGCGCTCAAGGAGCCGACAGATCCCTCGTTTCGTATAGCGCCGCAGATGCCCCAGCGACCGATCGCGCTTGCCCAGCAGCGCGGGAAACGCCGGGGCGGCAAGGGTGAGGCGCCCGCCAGGCGCCAGGACCGAGGCGATTTCTTTGACGGTTTGCTGGTCATCCTCGACATGATTCAGGACATCCAAGCAGATCACCGTGTCGAACGGCTCCTTGCCAACATGGTTTGGGAGATTGGTCAAATCCCACAGGCGCGCAATCGGCCGTGGGATGTTCCGATGACGCGCCAGGGTATTGGTCCGCTCGACCGACCCCGCATAGCCGTCAAGCGCCGTGACCTCCTTGCCGGCTTCGGCCAAAGCCACTGCGAGGGAGCCGGTCAGGCATCGCATGTCGAGCACCCGCCTGCCCGTAACGAAGGGCTTCGCGAGCTGCACAAGACTCTGCCGACGAAAATCCTGGTCGTAGCGCACGTTGACCGCTTCGTGCCACCGCATCGTCTCAATCGTCACGGGATCACCGTACGAATCAGCGGTATCCTACCCTCAATCCGAACATGCGCCTGATGCGCGAAGAGACCGGCCAGCCACGGCAGGCAGGTCGCCAAGCACTGCTCCAGCGCGAGCGGATACCGCCGAGGTTGCCATCCGAGACTCGGATGGAAGAACAGCTCCGAATACCCGTGCGTGATGTGCGTGGTTCCGTTCCTGAAATTCCGCCACACCTCCGCCCACGCGCGGGGGGGCAGCCGGCGCAGTTCCATCTCCCCCCACTGGCCCTGGCGTTGGAGGGGATGCCCCTTGAGTCGCCCGATGAGACGCAAGGCGAGGGCGGGCATGAAGCTGTAAATCTCCATCACATACCGCTCCCGGAGGACGCGCGCAAGCTCGGTCTGGGCGCCCACCAGGACGACGTCGGGGAAATGCTGGAACGCTTGGACGCTCCACACGCCGGCCATCGCGTGGTCCCGCACCGGCAGGCGCGATGCGTCGGCGCACACCAGCACCACGTTCTGCTGATAGTCGCCAAACAGGCGGCGCCCCACCAGCAGGTTGCCCAACGACATGTCCACACCGAGAATGCGAGCGCCGGGTGGCAGATCGCTCCAAGGCCACCCGGTCCCCACTCCGATGTCCAGAATCCAATCCTGCGGGGCAAACTGCCTCCGAAACCGCCTGGCCCTCGCTCTCATGACGGGGAGGCAGTGATAGGGACCCGCGATCTCATCAATCGACAGGTGGTCCTGCTGCATGGACTCTCTGGCGATGCGGTTGCGGAACTGCCGTTCCGACTCTTGAGCCGACGGCGCATCAGGCAGCAGGACCGGGATCCCCTCCACGAGCGGGTACGTGCGATGACACGCACGGCACGACACATCGGCCTCGGTGAGCTGCCATTGCGCCGCCAGGCATCCAGGACACACCAGGATTTCCTCAAGCGCGATGTGCAACGCCTGGCTGGCACGGCTGCGCGAGGTCATGGGTGTCATCAGTCAGTTACTCCAGCGTCTCTTGAATGACGTAGTCTTTCAGATCCCGCGCGTGGGTGAAAATGAGCAATTCTCCCAAGAGCCCGATCGAGGCGATCTGAATCCCCACCACGATGAGGAGGACGCCCAGCAGCAGCATCGGTCGATGGCCGACCGGCAACCCCAACACCACTTTGCTGTAGATCAGGGATAGGTTGATCGCCAACCCCATGAGAAAGCTGGAGGTCCCGATGAGCCCGAAAAAGTGCAGCGGCCGCTTGACGAACCGTGTGAGGAACAACAGCGTGAGGAGATCAGAAAACCGGCTGAGATACGACCGCACGTCGAACGCGCCCACCTCCTGCTTCCCGGGCTGTTGCGGCACCGGCACCTCGCACCACCGATAGCCGCGCCTCGCGGCAAAGATCGGCAGGAAGCGGTGGAGGTCCCCGTACACCGGGATGTCGTCCAGAACCTGGCGACGCATGGCCCGTACCCGGCAGTTGAGATCATGCACGGGGATCTTCGTCAGCCAGCGCGCCAACGCGTTAAACCCGTTGGAAGCCAAACGGCTCAGACCCGTCTCTCGACGTGGAGACCGCCAGGCGCACACCAGATCCATCCCGTTTCGCAATGGCGCCAGGAGCTTCGGCAGCTCCTCGAGAGCGACATGGAGGTACGGATCAAGGATCACGAGGATCTCTCCGCGGGCCGATTGGGCTCCCAGAGCCAAGGCGATCGCCTCCCCCATGCGACGCGGGAGTCGGATGGCTCTCGTCTCGGGGCAGCGGCTGGTGGCGGCTTCGACCTGCGCACGCGTGAGGGCTCCGGCACAATCATCCACCAAGATCACCTCAAAGCCATTCACCAGGGGGCTCAGGAGACGCTGAAGGGCGTGGCAGATCGTCACCAGCTCTTCGTGGCGGGGGCCCAACGGCATGATGACCGAGACCTCTGGAGCGTTGGGGATTCGCTGCCGCGTGACCGGATTGTCACCCATCATCTCTCCTGTTTGGGTCAGAGCGTGAGCGGCGCCACCAGCCGCTCAGACCGGTTGTGGGCGGTCCGCAGGCACAGCTCTGCGAGGAATCCCACGATGACAAGATGGCCGGCCAACCACACCCCCAAGACCGCAATGCTGGGCAGGATCTGCGGGATGCGGTGATACGGACCGACATACCATTCCCAAGATCGCTCCACGCACACGAGGGCCACCGTCAACGAACAGACGGCCAGCGTCACGAAGAACCGCAACGGCTTTGAGGCGAATTTCACCAAGAGCGAGACCGTCACCATATCGAGGAGCACGCGCCACGTCCGCCAGAGGTTGTACTTCGTCCGGCCGAACCGCCGCGGATGATGCGTCACCGTGATTTCTGCAATGAGCGCACCGGTCAACGTCGCCAGCGCCGGGATAAACCGGTGGAGTTCGGCGTAGAGGGGAACCCGCTGGATGGCCTCGGCCCGGTACGCTTTCAGCGAGCAGCCGTAGTCGTGCAGCTTCACCCCCGTCAGCCACGCAATCAGGCGGTTGGCCACCAGCGAAGGGATCTTGCGGCTCCACAGCTTGTCCTGTCGGCGATGCCGCCACCCGCACACCACGTCGTAGCCCTCCTGGATTTTGTCGAGCAGCCGCGGGATGTCGGCTGGGTCGTTCTGCAAATCCCCGTCCATCGTGACGATGATCTCACCGGACGCCGCGTGAATCCCGCAGGACATCGCCGCGGTCTGTCCGAAGTTCCTAGTGAGCCGAATCGCCCGCACACGTCGATCCTGCGCTCGGAGGGCCACGAGCTGCTGCCAGGTTCCGTCCCGACTGCCATCGTCCACGAAAATCAGCTCCCACACCATCCCCAGTCGATCAGCCGCGTCGGCAAGCTGCGCATGCAGGGGTACCACGCTCTCCTGTTCGTTCAGGAGAGGTATCACGATCGAACAACGGCTTTGGCTAGTGTTCATGTTCGCGAAACGCGACCGTGCGCGACAGACTGTTCTCCAGGTCGAATCCGCCTGACTGGGTGGGTCAGGAGGAAGTTCCCCAGCGCGAGATAATCCAATCCGCCATCCTGGAAACTCTGAATCGCATCCGACGGCGTGCACACGATCGGTTCCTCGTGCATGTTGAAGCTGGTGTTGATGAGGCTCGGCAGGCCGGTCAACTTCCGGTACTCCTCGACGATCCGGTAGTAGCTGGGGTTGGTTCGCTCATCGATGAGCTGCGGTCTCGCCGTCCCATCCACATGGACGACGGCTGGGCAGTGCTGTTTCATCCCGGGGGTGCAGTTGACGGTGATCGTCATAAACTGGGCGGCGTACCGCGCCCCATCCAAGCCCTCAAAACACCGATCGGCGTGCTCGGCCAAGGTCACGGGAGCAAACGGCATGAACTCCGTCCGGTTGAGCCGCTTGTTCAGCCAGTCGTTGACCGTGGGATCTGTCGCCTGGTACAAGATGGTCCGATTGCCCAAGGCCCTCGGCCCGTATTCCATGCGGCCGTTGAATCGCGCGACGACCGCCCCCTCAGCCAAGAGCTCAGCGATGCGTCGTTCAATATCCGCCACGTATTGGGCGCGAAGCCCCGACGCCTCAATCGCCTGTTCCATCTCCCGCTCGGTGTAGTCCGGTCCCAAGTAGACGTCTTGGAGGGTGACTGGCAGCATGATCCTACCCGAGGCGGCGGCTGTCGTTGCGGCCAGCGCGAACGCCGCCCCAACCGGCAGTCCCTCATCACCCATCCCTGGATGGATAAAGACCGAGCGGACCCCTGGCAGTTCGTGAATGCGCTGGTTCAACTTGACGTTCGCGAACACACCACCGGCCAGGGCCAGGTCGCCACAGCCAGTTCGCTCGACCCACCGCCTCACGTAGGCGCATCCCACCTCTTCCAAGACCTGCTGCATGCTGCTGGCTAGATCGGCCTTGTCGAACGGCTGGGGCAACGCCCGCTCGAGCGCCTTCACCGCCGCCCAGTAGAAGACGCGACCCCGATTCACTATTCCATCTCCGTCGGACGCGATAAACCGCTTGAGAATCTCGGCATAGACCGGCCGACCGTACGCGGCCAGTCCCGTGATCTTGCCCTCGTGTTTCTGGGCTTTAAATCCGCAGAGATGGGTGACGTAGGCGTAATAGTTTCCGATCGAATCAAAGCTGCTCACATTCCACAGTCGCTGGAACCGTTCGTCCTTCATGAGGTACACGCGGGAAGAGGAATGATCTCCGGCCCCATCCATCGTGACCACGGTGGCATGGCGCAGCCCGCTGGTGAAATACGCCGAGGCGGCGTGCGCCAAGTGGTGGTCAATGAACCTGACGGGACAGGCGAACCCCCACTCCTGCCGCAGCAACATCTGGATCGCTTGGCGTCGGCTTCGTCCCATGAACGACTTCAGACCGTAATAGGATTGCCGTAACCAGGGGCCGGCTCCCACCACTTGGTTGAGCGCTGAGGAGACGTTCAATAGGAGCTCTTTGGTAGGCGCCTGCTCCCGCAGCAGCCAGCCGTCATAGGCCACGGCCTCTTTCCGGAAGAACTCATTCACCGTGCCGACCGCGATCGCATCGAAATCCTCTGGGCGCTTCCGCGTATCCTCTAAGAGATGACGGATCGAGGCGGCCGGAAACCCCGTTGCCATCTTCGCGCGGATCAAGCGCTCCTCATGGACGGCGTAGACGAGCTGACCGTCCTCGAGCAACGCCGCCCCACCCGTCATCCCGTCTGAGATGCCAAGGATTCTCATCGCTTAACCCGTCCCGATTGGCCCAGTCGGTCACCCAAGACATCGGATGCCAGCGAGCGGTGCTTCGCATCCCGATGCGCCAACAAGCCGCCAGTCGCGTAGAGGATTCCTCCCGGCAGGGCCATGGCAATCCACACCACCCGGTACAACAAGGCCAGCGCCACGCTCCGCTCCACCGCCACGCCTACCCCCACGAGCATGGAAGTCAGCGCGCCCTCCGCGACACCAACCCCTCCTACGGAGAGGGGCAACATTTCCACGATGTTCAACACCGGTATCGCAATCAGATAGAACACAAACGGCACCCCCAAGTTCAAGGCTTCCGACAGGCCGTAGATTGACGCCGCGCCGATCCCTTGATTGATCAGCACGATTCCCGCTACCTGCCACAATGCGCGGCCCCGGTTTCTGAATTCGTAGGAGGCGTCATAGACTCGCTGAAGCCGCATGCCAAGTCGCTGCCAGTGCAGACGAGCTGTTAGAGCCGTAGCAACCCGATGGCCCGTCGGGTGGAAGGGGAACGTGACCGCTGCACAGGTCCCGAGCGCGCACAACACGACGGCCGCAATCCACGATGACGGGACGGGCACCGCCGCGGAGGCGCCAGCCGCCATCGTGGCGACAGACGCCGCCAACGCCAAGACCAGCGCTCCCAGCATCCGATCAATCAGTACGACTGACGCGGCGGTGACGTTGTTCCCCGTGTACCGCGACAAGCCGACGACATTCAGGACGTCCACCCCCCCGCTCAACGGGACAAACATCCCAAGAAAATCTGTCACCATCCAGACTCGGAACAGCTGGAGGAGCGGAATGGCCAGACCAGACGCCCTGGCCAGCACGAACCACCGAGCGGCCCTGAGCAACCGGCACACGGTGAGGCCAACAATCCCCAACACCAGCGGCATCGGCTGGACGTTCAGCAGCGCATGCACTGCGTGCGACGTCCCTCCCCAAGCGAGGACCAAGCCGAGCAGGGCCGCACTAACCACAGTCCTGATGACCGTCCAATATCTCATCGGGGGCTTCCACCTTTTGGCTTCGTCCCCATGGCGAGGAAGTCGGTTCCAAAGCTATTGAGCACAGGGTACCTAGCCAGGAGATCGCGGAGTCGAAGGACCTGTGGCCAGCCTCGACGGGCATAGAGCATGCCGAGCAGCGCATACTCCAGCATGACAAGCCGCACGTCCGTCAGCCCCGCACCGGCAAAGAGGATACGGATTTCTCTCCCGCCAAACGATCGCTGCGGTGGATAGGTGCCCCGTGCCACCATGCGCTTCCATCGCCATCGGCGGATCGACTGGTACAGGGGTGAAGCATAATGGCCGTCAATGAACAGGGTGCCGCCAGGCTTCAGGTGAGAGACCATTTTGGCAAGGACGGGGGCGGCGTCCGTCACAAAGGCGAACATCCCCAATGAGCAGACGACGTCAAACGCCTCTGTGGGCCCCTCGAACGCCAGACAATCTGCGACAACGAGGCGGGCTCGGTCGGCAAGCCCGGCGCGAGCCAGACGCTCGTTGCCCATGCGGACCAAGTTGGCAGACACATCAACGCCCAGATAGGACTCATACTCCGGTACCTCGATGGCCAAACGCCCATGCCCGCAGCCGAATTCCAACACCCGCTTGCCCTTCAGCGAGATCAATCCCCCTTCATAGAGACACGACGTCTGGAACCGGTTGAGACGCGCCTGCTCTTCGGCATTCAGGTCAGGGGTGGCTCGCTCGATCATGGTGGTGTGATCGAAGCGTGCCGCATGGACGTCGTACCAGTGACGCACCTCTTCCACGCTGATCCACGGCTGTTTCCTGGTCATCCGCATGATCCGTCCAGACCATTCTTCATTCCAGACAACTCTTCATGGCGACCCTCTGGCGCCACCCTCAGGCGCAGCCGGCGGAGTTGAGACGTTGGAGATCACGAACGACGTCCCATGATCGCTGAAATCCACGAAGGGCGCAGCGCGCAGGCCGGGATGGGCCTCCGTAAACTCTCGCCAGGCGCGCTGCTGCCCCTGCGAGGAACTGTCCAATGTGCGCCAGTCATCGAAGAGCACGATCGAACCGTCCACCAGCCCTTCCCCGAGCCAAGCCAGCACCTGCCGCGTGGAGGAGTACAGATCGCAATCAATGAAGGCCACGGCCACGGGCCCAAACGGGTATCGTTGGCGCACCTGCGGCGTGAGCGTCTCGTTGAAGAATCCTTCAATGAGCACCACTCGGGACCAGTCCACGCCCCGCTGCGTCAGCCACTGGACCACCCCATCCTTTGAGCAGGCAAACTGCCCCTCAAAAAACTTTCCCTCCGTCTCATCCTCTGCGGTGGGGACAGGTAAACCCTGGAAGGAATCAAATCCGTAGCACCGCATCTGCGTCAGGCCAAGCGCCTGGCACGCCTCATAGGCGCGCCAGAGGGTGTAGCCTCGAAAGACGCCGAACTCATAGTAGTCCCCCCGCGCAGGATGACCGCGATCCTTCACGCATTGCAACGCCTGCGCGATCGCCTCCGGAGCGCCTGGGCTTAAGGTCATGAACGACCGGTTCAACGTATAGTAGATTCTGGAGGCGGCGCGAAACGCCGTGGGAGAATGCCGCAGCGCCCGTTCGACCGCATGTTTGAAGTTCATCACGCGTGCTCCACGCTCCTCACCCAAAGCTCCAAGACAGCCAGCGCCCAGAGCCGGTGGGAGTGATTGTGCGTCCGCCGCGCGTGCTCTTCGAGCCACCGCTCTATGACGCCTGGCCGGAACCATCGCCGATGGACGCACGACGGATCCGTCAGAATTCCTCGCACCCAATCCCGGAACGCTGGCGCGTCACGCAGCCAGTTCTTCATCGGCACACTGTGGCCCAGCTTGGGCCGCTCGTACAGAATTCGGTTCGGCACGATCCCCTCCAGCGCTTTCTTATAGACGTACTTGGTGTCGGACAGTCCCCGCAACTTGAGTCTGGAGGGAACGGCCGCCGCGAACTCCACCAACCGGTAGTCAAGTAAGGGGGTGCGGCTTTCGATACCCCACAGGCGCAGTAGCTCCAGCCGGCGCAAGTAGAAGCTCACCAGCGTGAAGAAGTCACTATGGAGGCTGCGGCTCAGGACATCAGGCCCGTCCGCCTCTCGGCTATAGCGTAGCACCGGTTCCAGCGCGCGCCCGACGTCGCATCGGGCCAGCCACTCAGGCGAGCAGACCGTTGCGAGCTCCTGCGGGGTGTAGTACGCCCGCCACCGGTGGCTTAACAGCTCCCGAGGAAACGCCAGGCTGTACGCGAACCGCTTCAGTTTGACCGGCAGGCTCTTCTTCTCATCGGTGTCTGGTAACCGTCCGAGGGCACGGATGAGCGAGGTGCGCACCAGTCGCGGCATCCGGTCGGCGACCTGCGCCATCTTGTCGGCGCTGTAGACCGGATGGCCGCCAAAGAGCTCATCGCCGCCCTCTCCGCTGAAGACATACGACACCCGCCCCTGGGCGGCCTGTCCCATCAGGCAGGTGCCGATCTCGATGCCGATGTCCGAAAACGGTTCGTCCATATGCTCTGCCATCGTAGCAATGAGCGGCAAGCGGCTGGCATCGTACGCGATCTCGGTGTGGTCTGTCCGGCAGTAGTCCGCCATAAAGCGGGCGTACTCGGACTCGTCGTACGAGCGGCCCGCGCACCGGAAGGAGAAGCTGGCCAGCCGATGTCCCAGCCACCGCCGAGAGGCGAGGACCGCGATGCCGCTCGAATCAATGCCGCCGCTGAGGAACAACCCGGGCGGAGCGTCGGGCTCCATCCGCAGGCGCACCGCGTCATCAATCAGCGAGGGAATGGCCTCGCAACATTCTGCTTCGGTCTTCATCGGCATCGCAGCAAAGCTGAGGCGCCAGTATCTACGCAGCGTTGCTCCGGAGGCACCCACTGCAAGCAGATGCCCTGCTGGCACCCGCCGGATCCCACGCACGAGCGTGTCATCTCCTGGGTTGTAGCAGAACAGTAGGTAGCGCAGGAGGGCGTCATCCTCCAAGTTGGGGGCTACCCAACCCGACGCCACCAGCGATCGCAGCGATGTGCTAAACGCGATGCGCCCACCCTGGGGCGCAATAGAGTAGTAGAGCGACTCGATTCCGAGTCGGTCACGCCCCAAGAGGAGTTGCCGGGCATTTGCATCCCAGAGCGCGAAAGCGAACGTGCCGTTGACCGGATTCAGGAATTGCTCGCTATGCCGTTCGTAGAGCTCGGCGAGCACGGTGCCAGAACCTGCAGCCTCCTGCCTTGTCAACCCCAGAACCTGCTGCAACTCCGCGGCGTTGTGCAGCTTGCCTTCACACATCACGGTGATGGCACCGCTGCGGCTGTGGAACGGCTGACCCGGTTCATCGAGTGTGGCGATTCCGCGCGGCGCCCAGGCGAATGCCACACCATCCTCTCCCCAGACCGCTTCGGCGACGGCCGATGCGAGGCGAGGCTGCTTGGCCAAGGCGTGCGACAACTCCTGTCGGAGCGCAGCCGAGGGCCGCGACGGATCCCAGAGGCCAAGCAACATCAAAGCGTCTCCCTGTGTCCGTCGGCCCACGACCCGTTGCTGGCCAGCTCGGCGTAGAGCGTAGAGAGCCGCTGTACGTAGACGTCGGTGCTGTGCTGTAATGCCGCGGCTTTCGCCGCCTCGCCGAAGGCCGCCAATGCGTCCCGGTTGTCCAGGAGGCCCGCGGTGCGGTCCGCAAGGGCGTCCACATCGCCCGCTGGCACCAGGTAACCATTCACACCGTCCCTGATGATCTCCCGCAGCTCCCCGAGGTCGCTGGCGATGACAGGCTTGCCTTGGGCCATGGCCTCCAGCAACTGCACCGAGGAGAATCGTTCGCTCAGGAAAGGAGCCACGATGAGGTCGCAGGCGGCCATGAGTTCCTGCCACGGGCGGGGAGATTCGAGCAGTCGGAGGCGATCCCCGAGTCCCAGTGAGTCCGCCAGGCGCTGCAGTGCATCGGCCCGGATTTCGTCGGTCTGCAGGACCGGTACATACCGGCGATTCGGTAGGCGGTGGAACCGCGTCGGCTGGTAAGCGATGACAACCAGCACATCCGGATGCCGCCGCAACACCTCGCTGGCGGCGCGGACCAGGATGTCGTTGCCGCGCTGGGGCCCGAGCTTAGTCAGCGTGCCGATAATCCGCGTGTGCGAGCCAGCGCCCAGCACGCCGCGCCAGTGCCGAACCCGCTCGGGCGTGACCGGCACGAAGCGCTCCGGGGGGATGGCGTGGAACATCGTCTGGATGCGCGCGGGAGTAATCCGGCGCCGATGGATGAGGAACTCCCGCACCATCGGAGAGGCGGCAAAGGCACAGGAGGTGGCCGGCGCCAGCCAGCGATCCGCCAAGTTGAGATACGCCGGATACGGAAAGTACACCTCCGTGTCGTAGTCATGGATGATCGCCGGTACGCCGGCGAGCAGGCCTGCTATGCGTCCGAAGGTGGAGGAGGCGTAGCAGTGCAGGTGCAGCACGTCAATGCGCTCCTGCTTGATGAGCCGTAGGAGCATCCATAGTGTCGTCGGGTCGAACTTCGCCTTGCCGAGAATGCGCACCGGCACCCGGCTTGCGTCGAAGACTCGCCGGATCTCATCCGACGCGCGCAGTAGGCACGGGACGACGCGGACCCGCCTCGGGTCGAAGCGCGGCACGAGGTCCGAGTACAACCGCCCGCCGCCGTGGAGGCTGCCGTCGTAGCAGACGTGGTCAATGACCCACAGGACGTTGATGGGGCGTATCATGGTCTCTGGATCCCCTGGCACATATTGGGAACTGCGATCCGAGCGGTGGAAGCTCCATTCGTGCGACCGTTCGCTATCCAGTCCGTGGTCCACTGCGTGATCCAGTCGACGCACAACTCCACCGCCCGCCGGTCATACAGCACCACGCGACCCACACTGGCGCTGTTCAGGTAGTGATCCGCCCCGGGGATGGTACAATAGCCCACGGGCTGAGCAAGCTGGGCGGCGAGGTGTTTGAGAAACTGCCGGTCCCTCATTGACTCGCACTCCCCGTCGATCAGTAAGAGGGGCGGGTGATCCGAGCGCTGCCAATCCTCCAGATGGTATTCCAGGGCCGTGGTGCGACAGATCGCTTTCACCAGGTCAAGGGACGGCTGGTGAATCAGGTTCCGCGCATGGGCAAAACGGGTTTGCCACCACAGCGTCTCGGTGGCCGACGGCCCGAGATACCGTTCTTCAACCCTTCGGGTTGGCCCTAAGGCGATGATGGTGTGCACATCGGGAATGGCCCGTCCCATCGTGGCGGCGATGCTTCCGCCAAACGAGTGGCCCACCACGCTGATCCGCTCCGCATCAACCCGACGGTGATTACGCAGATAGGCAAACGCCGCAGCAAGCTCAGCCTGCCCGATGAACTGTTCAGCGCGCCACGGCGGGTAGAGGGCTGGCGACCGACCGCACCCAAGCAGCTCAGGGACGAGCACGACACTTCCCCGCTCAGCCAGACGCTCTCCGAGGAGGTTGTACAGCGCCAGCGGACCGTGGGAGCCGTGCACGACGATGAGCGCGGAGGCACGTCCTGTTCCAAGCGGAAGATAGAGCGACGCAGCAAGCCGTCCCTGTGGCGTCGCCAACCAGAGATGGGTTCGCCGACGATCCCACCACAGCCGTCGATCGTGCCAACGGCCATGCCGCAACGTCAGGCACTGCAGCAGCGGCAGCGCCAGTCGCTCGCGCCACATCGCCGCGTGCCTCAAGAACCATCCCGGCCTCGAGGGCGTCCGCGTCCCATCCAGCCTACGCTCCATACCGTACGCAAAGAACAGCAGCAGCCCAGGGAGGTTGGACGCCAATTGCACGACATGGGACAGGATGGACAAACTGAACGCCGCGTGCGCCTCGATGCCGACAAGCCGCAGCAGCATCACAAACATCCCTTCCCGCACGCCCAAGCCGCCAACCGAAATCGGCAGCATCGAGATAAACAGGATGGACGGGACCAACACCAGCGCCTGACGAAACAACAGCGGCAGCCCGAACGCCTTCGCCAACACGTAGACGGAGGTCACCCGGAGCAACTGGATGAGGGTGGAGATGCCCAGGGACATCAACACCGGACGAGGATCGTGTCGATAGGCCCGCACGGCGTCGTGGACCTGGGTCAGAAAATCGAATCCGGGGATGCCGCGGAGCCGGTTGAGGAGCATGGTCAGGAAGCGATGGCCGAGGTTTGTCCAGAGGAATGCGAGGCCGGCCAGCACGACGCCGACCGGCAACGCAAGCGCCAGGAGGACATCCCGCTCGCCCCACCGCGCGTACCGCCACACCGCGCCCACGACCGCCAGCGTCGCGAG
>Ga0209399_10001201_pt1 | contig 13751 bp, 13 predicted proteins | sample OV2TP3_FD_184130 | JGI IMG/M metagenome (GOLD analysis project Ga0209399, IMG submission 184130) | Hot spring microbial communities from Beatty, Nevada to study Microbial Dark Matter (Phase II) - OV2 TP3 (SPAdes) (version 3) | ecosystem: Environmental > Aquatic > Thermal springs > Hot (42-90C) ... | reverse complement strand
GGCCGACGGCGCTTTCGCATTCGTCAGTGCCCTCGACGCCGACAGCGAGGGCGAGGAGGGCAAATACTACGTGTGGAGCGAGGCCGAGATCGACCGTGCGCTCGGCAACGAAGCCGGGCTGTTCAAGCAGGTTTATGACGTCACCGCCGGCGGCAATTGGGAGGGCGTCACCATCCTCAACCGTTCCGCCGGCCAGCAACTGGGCGAACCGGACGTGGAGACGAAACTCGCGAAATGCCGCGACAAGCTTCTCAATGTGCGCGCCAAGCGGGTGCCGCCGCAACGCGACGATAAGGTGCTGGCCGACTGGAATGGTCTGATGATCGCGGCGCTGGCCAAGGCCGGCGCCGCGTTTCACGTCCCCGACTGGGTCGCCGCCGCCGAGCAGGTGTTCGCGTTCGTCGAGGGCAATATGACCAGGGACGACAAGGCCGGGGAGCGCCTCTGCCACACCTGGTGCGCCGGCCAGTTGCGCCATCCGGCGGTAGTCGACGACTACGCCAACATGGCGCGCGCCGCGCTGATGCTGCTGGGCGTCACCGGCAAGGCCGACTACCTGGCCCGTGCGCAAGGCTGGGTGAGGACCGCCGACGCCCATTACTGGGACGCCGACGGCAAGGGTTATTTCCTCGGCGCCGACGACACCGGCGATGTGATCGCGCGCTCGAAGACCGTCCACGACAACGCGGTGCCGTCCGGCAACGGCGTCATGGCCGAGGTTTTGGTTCGGCTCTACCACCTGACCGGCAACGCGGCTTATCGCGACCGCGCCGACGTTTTGCTGCACGCGGTCGCCGCCAAGGAGACGCAGCAGTTGATCCACCAGCCGACCCTGCTCGGCGCTTTCGAGCTGTTGGAAACGGGCCGGCAGGTCGTCATCGTCGGCGACGCCGACGACCCGGCGACGGCGGCCCTCGTCCGCGCCGCGTTCGATGCCGGCGTGGTCAACCGTACCGTCGCCCGCGTCGCGCCGGGGATCGAATTGCCGGCCGGCCACCCGGCGCACGGCAAGGGCCTCGTCAAGGGCAAATCCACAGCCTACGTGTGCGCCGGCCATTCCTGCGGCCTGCCGGTCACCGACGCGGCGGCGCTCGCCCGCGATCTCGCCCGACCGTGACGCCGAAACCGGCCGTCGACGCGTTCCACGTATCGCTGGCGACCCCGGTCGGGTTCCTCACCGTATTCGAGGACGGAGGCGCCGTCGTCGCCATCGAATGGGGCCGCGCCGGCCAGACTCGTTCCTCGATGATGCTGGAGGAGGCGACGCGGCAGCTCGATGCTTACTTCGATGGCCGCCTGAAGCGCTTCGACCTGCCGCTAGCGCCCGCCGGCAGCCGCTTCCAGCGCGCCGTCTGGGAGCGCATGCAGGCAATCCCCTACGGCGAGGCGCGCACCTACGGCGAGCTCGCCCGCGCGCTCGGCAGCGTCGCCCGCGCCGTCGGCGGCGCCTGCGGCAGGAACCCGATTCCGATCGTCATTCCCTGCCACCGGGTGGTCGGCGGGACCGGGCGCCTCGGCGGCTATTCCGGCGGCGACGGTCCACCGACAAAGCAGGCGTTGCTCAAGCTCGAGGGATATCTGCTCGCCTGACCCTTGCCCGCCAAGGCACGGCCGTTAGAATGGCGACCAAATTCAATCGGCCGCCAACGCGGCGCTTCGGAACAGGGAGGATTTATGACCAAGGCCATTCGCATCCACGAGACCGGCGGCCCCGAGAAACTCAAATGGGAGGACGTGCCGGTCGGCAAGCCGAAGGACGGCGAGGTGCGGCTGCGCCAGACCGCCGTCGGGCTCAACTTCATCGACGTCTACCAGCGCACCGGCCTCTATCCGATCAAGGACCTGCCGGCGGTCATCGGCATGGAGGCGGCCGGCGTCATCGAGGAGGTCGGGTCGGGGGTCAAGGACTTCAAGAAGGGCGACCGGGTCGCCTACACCATGGGGCTCGGGGCCTATGCCCAGGAGCGCGTCATGGGCACCAACCGGCTGGTTACGCTGCCCAACGGCATCGACGACAAGACCGCCGCCTCGATGATGCTGAAGGGCATGACCGCCTATTACCTGCTGCATCGCACCTACAAGGTGAAAAAGGGGGACACCATTTTGGTTTATGCCGCCGCCGGCGGCGTCGGCCTGATCCTGTGCCAGTGGGCGAAGCACATCGGGGCGACGGTAATCGGCTGCGTCGGCTCCGAGGCGAAGGCGAAGCTGGCCAAGGCCAACGGCTGCGATCATACCATCCTTTATCGCACCGAAAAGGTGTCGGAGCGCATCAAGGCGCTGACCGGCGGCAGGGGCGTGCCGGTTGTCTACGATGGCGTCGGCAAGGCGTCGTTCAACGAATCCCTCGATTCGCTAGCGCCGTTCGGGCTGCTGGCGACGTTCGGCAACGCCTCCGGACCCGTCGATCCGTTCAGCCCCAACATCCTGGCGCAGAAGGGATCGCTGTATCTGACCCGCACCACGCTCGCCACCCACACCGCGACCCGGGAATTGATGATGGAATGCGCCAATTCCCTGTTCGACGTGGTCAAGAAAGGAAAGGTCAAGATCGCTATCAACCAGACCTATCCGCTGGCCGAGACGGCGAAGGCCCACCGCGACCTCGAGGCGCGCAACACCACCGGCTCGACGGTGCTGATGCCGTAGGGCGCGTCGCCAGCGAAAACGAAAACGCCGCCGCGTTTCCCACGCGGCGGCGTTCGATTTTTCCCGGACGAATCTCTAGGTGTTCATGGACTCGAAGAAGTCCTTGTTGGTCTTCGAGTGCTTGAGCTTGTCGAGCAGGAAGTCCATGGCGTCGGTGACGCCCATCGGCATCAGGATGCGGCGCAGCACCCACATCTTCGACAACGTCGACTTGCTGACCAGCAGCTCTTCCTTGCGGGTGCCCGATTTAGTGATGTCGATCGACGGCCACGTGCGCTTGTCGGAGAGCTTGCGGTCGAGGATGATTTCCGAGTTGCCGGTGCCCTTGAACTCTTCGAAGATCACTTCGTCCATGCGCGACCCGGTGTCGATCAACGCCGTCGAGATGATGGTCAGCGAACCGCCTTCCTCGATGTTGCGCGCGGCACCGAAGAACCGCTTCGGCCGCTGCAACGCATTGGCGTCGACGCCGCCGGTCAGCACCTTGCCCGACGACGGCACCACGGTGTTGTAGGCGCGCGCCAGACGGGTGATCGAGTCCAAGAGGATCACCACATCGCGCTTGTGCTCGACCAGGCGCTTTGCCTTTTCGATCACCATCTCGGCGACCTGCACGTGGCGCGACGCCGGTTCATCGAAGGTCGAGCTGATGACCTCGCCCTTCACCGAGCGCACCATGTCGGTGACTTCCTCCGGCCGCTCGTCGATCAACAGCACGATCAAATAACATTCCGCGTGGTTGGACGCGATCGAGTGCGCGATGTTTTGCAGCATCACCGTCTTGCCGGTGCGCGGCGGCGCCACGATCAGCGCCCGCTGGCCCTTGCCGATCGGGCAGATCAGGTCGATCACCCGCGTCGTCGGGTCCTTGATGGTCGGGTCGTCCTGCTCCATCTCCAGCATCTCGTCGGGGTAGAGCGGCGTCAGATTGTCGAAGTTGATGCGGTGGCGGACGTCGTCCGGGTTGGCGAAGTTGATCTGGTTGACCTTGAGCAGCGCGAAGTAGCGCTCGCCGTCCTTGGGCGAGCGGATCTCGCCTTCGACCGTGTCGCCGGTCCGCAGGCTGAAGCGTCGCACCTGGCTGGGCGACACGTAGATGTCGTCCGGGCCGGGCAAGTAGTTGGCTTCAGGGCTCCGCAAGAACCCGAAGCCGTCCTGCAACACCTCCAACACGCCGATACCGAAGATGGCGATGTTGTTTTCCGCCAGCTGCTTCAGGATCGCGAACATCATGTCCTGCTTCCTGAGCGAGCTGGCATTCTCGATCTTCAGCTCCTCGGCGTAGGCCAGCAGCTCGGCGGGGGTTTTGGCTTTCAGTTCCTTGAGATTCATGGCGGTGTTTGGATTCGGTGGTAGGGTGTTCGGATGGCGGGTCTGGATCGTCGGATAGGGAAGGCTGGATGGTCTCTGGCGAGGCGGCCCGCGCTTCGCAAAGCGGACCGGAAATAACGGAAAACACACCCGGAAGACGGGGCTAAGTGACGGTCGGACTGGTCGGCAGCGGATGTCGGATTCGACAGATTTCGGAAAGCATTATCCAATCATGGCCGGCCTGTCAAATGGAGAATTCGGCCGCCGAACCCTGGGCCGGCGGCCCTCAAAACGGCCTGACGATGACCAGGATGACAATGCCCGCCATCAGCACCGTCGGCACCTCGTTAGCGATGCGATAGAATTTCTGCGGCCGCGTGTTGCGGTCGGCGGCGAAATCGCGCCGCCACCGGCCCATCATCATGTGCATCGCCATCAACGCGACTACCAACGCCAGCTTGGCGTGCAGCCAGCCTTCGCCCCAGTTCGCCCGGTTCCTGTCGAGCAGCAGCAGCGCGCCGAACAACAGCGACGCCAGCATCGCCGGATTCATGATCGCGCGCAGCAGGCGTCGTTCCATCACCTTCAGAGTCTCCGAAAGCTGTGAGCCGGGCGCGGCAGCGGCGTGATAGACGAACAGCCTCGGCAGGTACAGAAGCCCCGCTATCCAGGCGATGACGCTGATGACGTGAAGTGCCTTGATCCACAGGTACGCCGTTGCCGAGAATTCGATCATGCGCCTTTCCCCCGTTAGGCCGCCGCGCCGGCCAGCGGGCAGCCGTGGCGCGCCGCCGGACAGATGCGCGCCCCCGCCGCCGCCGAAAGTCCGCCGCCGCCGCGGGTGCCGGCGACGACGCGGACCAGCGCGGCGATGAACTGCTTTTGCGCGCCCAAAGTACGCACCCGCACGTAGTCCGGCACTCCCAACTCGCGTGCCCGCTTGCGGTATTCGACGTCGAGCTCGACCAGGGTTTCGGAGTGCTCGGAAACGAAGGCGATCGGCACCACCACCACCGGCACGCCGTCGCCGCCGGCGCGGGCGAGCTCGTCCTCGATGGACGGCCCGATCCATTCGAGCGGCCCGACACGGCTTTGGTAACACACCGCCCAATCCAGGTCGGACCAGGCGGGATCGGCGACGCCGCGCATGGCGGCGAGCGCCGCGACGACCGCTTCGCAGGTCCGCTCCACCTGCCACTGGTAGGGGTCGCCGCCGGCCACCACCTTCTTTGGCAGCCCGTGGGCCGAGAACAATAGCCGCGGCTTGCCGTGGTTGGCGGCCTGCCGCAGCGCCGGCATGATCTGCGCCGCATGCGCCCCGACGAAGCCTTCCTCCGTCGGATAGCAGCATGCCGCCTTGGTCGGCTGCGTCAGTCCCGCCTTCGCCGCCGCCCGCCTCCACTCCATAAGAGACGACCCGGTGGTGGTGGTCGAGTACTGCGGGTAGAGCGGCAGCAGCACGATCTCGTCGGGCGCGAACGCTTTCACCGCGGCCGCCGTTTCGTCGCTCATCGGGCGCCAGTAGCGCATGGCGATGAACACCGCGACCGCGTCGCCCTCGTCGGTCATCGCGTTATTTAGTGCCCGTGTCAGCGCCATCGCCTGCGCCTCGGTCTCGGCCAGCAGCGGCGAGCCACCACCGAGCTCGGCGTAGATGGCACGCGCCGTCGGCGCCCGCTTCTTGGCGATCAGCTTCGCCAGCGGCCAGCGCAACGGCCCCGGCAGTGCAATGATCGCCGGGTCGTTGAACAGGTTGAACAGGAACGGCTCCACTGCCTCCGTACGATCCGGGCCGCCGAGGTTGAACAGCACCACCGCCAGCCGCGTCATCGATCCGTTCCCGCCGACCGTGCCGAGGCCGGCCAGCCGTGCACGATCTCGACCAGTCGGGCGACATGCTCCGGCGGCGTTTCCGGCAGCACGCCGTGGCCAAGGTTGAAAATGAACGGCCCGCCGGCGAGCGCCGCCAAAATCTTCAGCGTCTGCCGTTCGAGAATCGCGCCGCCGGCGAGCAGGGCCTGATTGTCCAGGTTACCCTGCACGGTGCATTTCGGCTGCAACGTGTCAGCGATCCAATCGAGCGGCTGGGTGTGGTCGAGGCTGACGCCGTCGACGCCGGTTTCCTCGGCGTAAGCGAGCGCGCGCCGGCCGGCGCCGCGCGGGAAGCCGATCACCGGCAGCCCCGGGCAGGCGCCCTTCACGCGCCTGACCAGCTGCCGGGTCGGCGCGATCACCCAGCGCCGGAACTCGTCATCGTCGAGGGCGCCGGCCCAGCTGTCGAAGATCTGCACCGCCTCGACGCCGCTGCGCGCCTGTTCGACCAGGTAGTCGCCGGTTGCCTCGACCAGGATGTTGATCAAGGCGGCGAAGCCATCGGCGGATTGCTTGGCCCAGGCGCGGACGATGCCGCAGTCGCCACCGCCACGGCCCTCGACCATGTACACCGCCACTGTCCAGGGCGCGCCGGCGAAGCCGATTAATGCCACGCCGCTCGCCATTTCTAAGCTCAAGATCTTGATCGTATCGAAAATCGGCCGCAGATGCTCCAAAATTCCTTGTCTTTTCAACGTCTTGATTTCTGCCTCCGAACGGATTGGTTGCAATGCTGGGCCTTCGCCGTCACGGAAGTCAACCGACTGGCCGAGGGCATCCGGCACCACCAGGATGTCGGAGAATAGGATTGCTGCGTCCGTGGCGAACCGCCGCACCGGCTGGAGAGTCGCCTCCGCCGCCAGCTCCGGGGTATAGCAGAACTCGAGGAAGCCGGTGGCCTTGCCACGCAATGTTCGATACTCGGGCAGATAACGCCCAGCTTGGCGCATCAGCCACACCGGCGGCGTCGCCAGCGTTCTGCCAGCCAGTGCCTCCAACATCGGTTTTTGGGTCGTTTTGGGCACCATGAGCCAGCCGGAAGCTGCCGAGCTATCATTCTCACTACAAGCTATAACTTTATAAAAAGAAAGGTAGTGGTTGTAGTAGTAGCCGGGAATGCGGGGATTACCAGTTGTGCCCATGCAACGATGTCGCTCTTTCCCGTCTCACAATCAACCTTGAGGTCCTGTGGACCAGTCGCCGCGAATTGGCTGAGGGTAACAACCGTCTGCGCTGGCGGTATCGAAGCGGATATCGTGAACAACGGGAATAACCGTCGTCTTTACTATCGATCGCCCGGGCTTTCCGCTGGCCGGGATAATGTTTTGCACAGGTGAATCGGGTGGTGTATGGACATTTGACCATTGCGGATGGATTCCATCACCGGCCGGATGAGCCGCCTTATCCCCAAACCATACGCAAGCAGCGATGAACAAGGTCAACGTTAAATTGTTCCATTTGCACCTGGTATCGGACTCGACCGGTGAAACCGTTGGGCTGGTCGCCCGCGCATGCTTGGCACAGTTCGAGAACGTCCAGGCCACCGAGCACTTGTGGAACATGGTACGCTCCGAGGATCAGGCGAAGGCGGTGATTGCCGCCATCAAGGAGCACCCGGGTTTCGTGCTCTACACCATCGTCAACGACGATATCCGCAACCGGCTCGAGGAAGGCTGCCGACGGTTGCAGGTGCCGTGCATCGCCATCCTGGATCCGATCATCCATGAGCTCGGCGCGCACCTCGGCGCCGAGATCCATGCTCAACCCGGCCGTCAGCACGTGATGGACGCGGAGTACTTCGCCCGCATCGAGGCCATGCAGTTCGTGCTCAGCCACGACGACGGGCAATCGACCTGGGACCTGGACGACGCAGACGTGGTGCTTCTCGGGGTGTCGCGGACGTCGAAGACGCCGACCAGCATCTATCTCGCCAATCGCGGGATAAAGACCGCCAACATTCCGATCGTGCCCGGCGTATCGTTGCCCGGCGAGTTGTTCACGGCCGATGGACCGCTGATCGTCGGCTTGACCAAGGATCCGAAGCGCTTGGTCGAAATCCGCCGCCAGCGGCTTAAACTGCTCGACCAGGACGAGGAAACCGATTACGTCGATCTGGAGAAGGTGTCGAACGAGATCAACGAGGCGCGACGCCTGTTCACCAAGCACAACTGGCCGGTGATCAACGTCAGCCGCAAGTCGATCGAGGAAACGGCGGCCACCATCATCCAGCTTTACAACCGCCGCAAGGAGCAGGACGCCTGAGCGCCGGCCCACACGTCGTCCTTGCGTCGGCCAGCGCGGCGCGCCACCGGATCCTAGCCGATGCCGGCATCGCACACGTATGCGATGCCGCCGTGCTCGACGAAAAGGCGATGCGCGACGAAATGAAGGAATCTGCCGTCGATGCGGCGACGGCGGCGACGGCGCTGGCGCGCGCCAAGGCGGCTGCGGTAGCGAAGCGGCATCCGGGCGCGCTGGTCATCGGCGCCGACCAGATCCTGGATTCCGGCGGCCATTGGTTCGAGAAGCCGAGGAACCGCGCCGACGCGCTCGTCACGCTGCAGGCATTGCGCGGCCGCACCCACCAGTTGGTGACCGCCGTTGCTGTCAGCCGCGACAACCGCCACGCTTGGGAAAACGTAGCGGTCGCCAAGCTCACCATGCGCAAGTTCTCCGACGAATTCGCGGCCCGCTACTTGGACGCGGCCGGCCCGCGGGCGCTGGAATCGGTCGGCGCCTACCGGCTGGAGGCGGAGGGCGCGCAGCTGTTCGCGTCGATCGATGGCGACTATTTCGCTATCCTCGGGCTGCCGCTGCTGCCGCTGCTCGGCTATCTGCGGGAGGCGCGGGTTCTGGAGCGCTAGGGCGTCGATGGACGGCGACGAAGCGGCCGGCGGCCGCTAATATGACGCGGCAATGGGTGAGCGCGCTAAGGAACGGCCGGTCATGACCATCAGCGGCAAGGCGAAACTGGCGGGCGTCATCGGGTGGCCGGTTGGCCATTCGCTGTCGCCCAGGGTGCATGGCTACTGGCTGGCCGAGCACGGCATCGACGGCGCCTACGTGCCGCTGCAGGTGCGACCCGAAGACTGCCGGGCGGCGCTGCGGGCGCTGCCGAAGCTGGGCTTCGCCGGCGTCAACGTCACCGTGCCGCATAAGCAAATGGCGGCGAAGACGGTGGATACGCTCGACGCGGTCGCCGAGCGCACCGGCGCCGTCAACACCGTGGTGGTCGAGGCGCATGGCCGCCTCGCCGGCAGCAACACCGACGGCTATGGGTTCCTGGAGAACCTGAAGTCCGGCGCCAAGGGCTGGAAGGCATCGGCCGGCGCCGCCGTCGTCATCGGCGCCGGCGGCGCGGCGCGCGCGATTACCGCGGCGCTGCTGGACGCCGGGGCACCGGAGGTGCGCGTCGTCAACCGCACGCTGGCCCGCGCCCGGCGGCTTGCCAAGGACATCGGCGGCGCCGTCACCGTCGTCACATGGGCGGACCGGGCCGAAGCGCTCGCTGGCGCGGCGCTTCTGGTTAACGCCACCAGCCTCGGCATGAAAGGCGGCCATTCGCTGGAGCTCGACCTCAAGCGGTTAGGGAAAGCGGCCGTCGTCACCGACATCGTCTATGCGCCGCTGGTGACGCCGTTGCTGAAGGCTGCCACCGCGCGCGGCCACAAAACCGTGGACGGTCTCGGCATGCTGCTGCACCAGGCGCGGCCCGGGTTCCGTCGCTGGTTCGGCGTCGAGCCGAAGGTGACGGCGGCGCTCAGGGATTTCGTGCTCGCGGATTTGGGGGCGTGACCGCCGCGATGGTGATCCTGGGGCTTACCGGGTCGATCGGCATGGGCAAATCGGCGGCCGCCAACCATTTCCGCCGTCTCGGAGTGCCGGTCCACGACGCCGACGCCACCGTGCACTCGCTGTTGGCCAAGGGTGGCGAGGCGGTCAGCCGGATCGCCGAGTTGTTCCCCGGCGCCATCAAGGACGGCGCCGTTGACCACGCCACCGTCGCCCGCGAGGTATTCGAGGACCCGCCCGCGCTCGAGCGCCTGGAGGCGGTGCTTCATCCTTTGGTCAGGCGCAGCGAAACGGCGTTCCTGAGCGCCAGCGCCCGTCGCGGTTGCCGGCTGGTGGTCCTCGATATCCCGCTGCTGTTCGAAACTGCCGCAGACGCGCGCTGCGACGCGGTTGTCGTGGTGTCGTGCCGGCGCTTCATCCAGGAGCGGCGGGTGCTGGGACGCCCGGGCATGACTCGCGAGCGGTTCGAATCGATCCTGGCGCATCAGATGCCCGACGCCGAGAAGCGCCGTCGCGCCGATTTTGTGGTTCGCACCGGACTGGGCCGCGCCTTCGGCTTGAACCAGGTGCGGAACATCGTCACAATCGCGTCCTGCTGGCGCGGCGCCAAATGGCCGCCGCCCCCGTGTCCGACCGGACGCCGGAAAGGAAAGGCCGATGCGTGAAGTGGTGCTCGATACGGAAACTACCGGCCTCGACCCGGCCGCCGGCCACCGCATCGTCGAGATCGGCTGCGTCGAGCTGGTCAACCACGTCGCCACTGGCCGCCATTTCCACACCTACGTCAACCCGCAGCGCGAGATCCCCGATGGTGCGAAGGCGATCCACGGCCTGACTGCCGAGTTTTTGGGCGGTCAGCCGACGTTCGCCGCCATCGTCGACGAGTTACATGCCTTCATCGCCGATGCGACCCTAGTCATCCACAACGCCGAGTTCGACCTCGGGTTCCTGAATTTCGAATTGCAGAAACTCGGCCAGCCGCAGCTGCCGATCGAGCGAGCCATCGACACGATGTTGCTAGCGCGGCGCAAGTTCCCCGGCGCGCCCGCCAACCTGGACGCGCTGTGCCGGCGATTCCAGATCGACAATTCCGACCGCACGCTGCACGGCGCGCTGAAGGACGCGCGCCTGCTGGCTGAGGTCTATCTGGAACTGATCGGTGGGCGCCAGCGCGATCTCGGGCTTGCCGCCAGCGGTTCCCGTAGCGCCGAAGCCGGGACTCAGAGCCGCCGCACGCCGCGCCCACACGCGCCGACCCCGGAAGAAGAAATGGCGCATACGGCGTTCGTCGACAGGCTGCAATCGCCGATCTGGAGGTCCTGATCGGCGGAACGCGGAGGCCGCGCCGCCGACGCGATCAGCCGGTCGGCCCGCCGCCAGCGCTCTTCTGAAGCTCTCGCAGTTTCGCCTGATACATGTTGGCGAAGTCCACGATGCTGAGGAACAACGGCGGGAAGCCGCCGTCGCGGGACAGATCGGCGAGGATGTTGCGCGCGAACGGGAACAGAAGCCGCGGGCATTCGATCAGCAGAATAGGCTGCACGTGTTCATCCGGGACGCTCAACGTGAACACCCCTGCATACTGCAGTTCGAGAATGAAGGCCGTCTGCTCCTTGACTTTGCAGTCGGCGCGGATTTCCAGAACCACCTCGAATGTCTTGTCCTTGATCGGATTGGCGCTGACGTTGATGTTGACAGTGATGTCCGGCTGCACGCCCTGCATGGTAGCGTAGATGCCCGGCGCACCCGGCACCTCGAACGACAGATCCTTGATGAACTGGCCGTTGACGGTAATTGCCATGCCGGCCGGCGCCTTTGCCTGCTGGGCGGCTGGCGCTGCCGGCTGGTCAGCGGGTGCCTTGGTTTCGCCCGCCGCGCCGGCGGCGTCGTCCTTCGTTGGTTTCTTCGCCATGTCCGCTCCCCCGCTGCTGGCCGGGCTTGTGGCTAACACGGATTTTCGGGGCGGACAACCGTTTCGCGAGGCGTCCCGCGGTTCTCGACACTGGGAGCGATTTCAATCGCCGGTGCCGTGCGCCAAGCTGTTGACGGGAATTCGTCAGCGCTTGCGATTTCGATCCAATAGCCTTATCTACCAATAGGATGCCGAGGTTCCGGATGACGCCGCCTCGGACAGATTAATGGACCCGGCGGTCGAGAGTCGTTAACGTATTGGATTACGAGCCGAGAGGTTTAACCTGAGGATGCCGGGCCGTCCGCCCGGCGGTCCACCGCGACGCGAGGGCCATGAGCGGTCATGAGTAACGGCTTTCAATTCATCGATATCATATTCTTCGCGATGATCGCGGCGTTCCTGGTGCTGCGGCTGCGCAGCGTGCTCGGCCGCCGCGACGGGCACGAGCAAAATCTTCGCGACCGGTTCCTGAAACAACCCGGCGAGTCCGCCGAGGAGAAGATCATCCCGCTGCGCGAACGCGCCGAGCCACGCCGCGACGACGCTGTTGCCAAGGAAGCCCCGGCGGCGGCAAACGACGCGGATCCGCTGACTCGCGGACTGGCCGAGATCAAGCGCGCCGATCCGGCGTTCGATGCTCGCGAGTTTGCCGCCGGAGCCCGGGTCGCCTTCGAGATGATCCTCGAGGCCTATGCAAAGGGCGACGCCCAGACCCTGAAACCGTTGCTGAATCCAGAGGTGTTCGCCAACTTCTCGCAAGCCATCCGGGACCGCGAACAGGCCGGTGAGACGCTCGAAGACACCCTGGTCGGCATCAAGTCAGCCGACATCGTCGAAGCCTATCTCGACGGCAGCACCGGGCACGTCACGGTGAAGTTCGTCAGCGAGCAAATCAACGTCACCCGCGACGAGAACGGCGACGTCGTCGATGGCAATCCCAACGCCGTGATCGACGTCACCGATTTCTGGACCTTCGCCCGCGACACGAAGTCCCGCGATCCGAACTGGATGCTGGTTGCGACCAACAGCCTTGATTGAACGGACGGCATCGTCGAGATTTTCGCTTCTGCCGGCGGGAGCTCTCCTTGCTGCCCTGCTTGCGGCCTGCGCGGCGCCGGTCACGGCGCCGCCGGCGGCGAAACCCGAGCGCGCGGCGCTGTGGCTGGAACCCGCCGCTTTCAACGATTTGCCGGGATGGAAAGCCGAGGACGCCAGCGCCGCGCTGCTGCCGCTGTTGAAGTCGTGCGCGAAATTGCGCGCCATGCCTGCGGACCGTCCATTGGGCGAGGGGAAGGCGGGCGACCTCGCCGGCCGCGCCGGCACCTGGCACAAGATTTGCGCCGATGCCGCCTTGATTCGCCCCGGCAACCGCACCGAGGCGCAGTATTTCTTCGAAACCAGATTCACGCCGTACCTGGCGCGCGACACGTCGGGCGCCAGGGGCCTGTTCACCGGCTACTACGAACCCGAGCTGCGCGGCGCCTGGAAACAGGACGCCACCCATCGACATCCGATCTACTCCCGGCCTGACGACCTAGTGTCGGTGGATTTGGGGCGCTTCCGCCCGGAGTGGACAGGCGAGCACCTTGCCGGCCGCGTCACCGGCCACGAGTTCGCGCCTTACGCCACCCGTGCCGACATCGAGGCGGGCGCGCTGAAGGGTCGGCAACTGGAGCTGTTGTGGGTGGACGATCCGATCGACGTGTTTTTCCTGCACGTGCAGGGTTCCGGCCGCGTCGTACTGCCGGACGGTTCGGCGGTGCGCATCGGCTATGCCGGCCGCAACGGCCACCGCTACACGCCGATCGGGCGCGAGCTGGTGGCGATGGGAGCGTTGCCGCCGGACAAGGTGTCGATGCAGGCCATTCGCGCCTGGCTCGCCGCCAACCCGCTCGCCGCCGGCGAGCTGATGCAGCGCAACAAGTCTTACATCTTCTTCCGCGTGCTGAAGGAGGACGGACCAGTCGGCGCCCAGGACGTGCCGCTGACACCCGGCCGCAGCCTCGCCGTCGACCCGGCGTTCGTGCCGCTCGGGATTCCGATCTGGCTCGCGACGACAGAGCCCGGCGGCCGCACCCCGCTGCGCCGCCTCGTCGTCTCCCAGGACACCGGCAGCGCCATCAAGGGGCCGGTGCGCGGCGACCTGTTCATTGGTTTCGGCGCCGCCGCCGGTGCGGTCGCCGGAGCCATGCGGCAGGAAGGCGTCTACTACCTG
>Ga0209399_10001199_pt1 | contig 13756 bp, 12 predicted proteins | sample OV2TP3_FD_184130 | JGI IMG/M metagenome (GOLD analysis project Ga0209399, IMG submission 184130) | Hot spring microbial communities from Beatty, Nevada to study Microbial Dark Matter (Phase II) - OV2 TP3 (SPAdes) (version 3) | ecosystem: Environmental > Aquatic > Thermal springs > Hot (42-90C) ... | reverse complement strand
CTTCAGCTTTCCGACCACGGCCTCGACCACGACGCCGAGGATGTCCTTGCCGACCTCGATGCCCTCGCGCTTGAGAAGCTCGAGGGACTGCTCCATGGTCCGCCGGAACGCCTCGCCGGCCTCTTCCTTGGTCAGCTTGCCGTCGGCGTTGCGGGTCCTCACCTCGTCCACGTAGGTCTGCATGGTGGCCCGGGCGACCAGCCTCACGGTGTCGACGATCTTGTTCTTGATCGCCTCCTTCCGCTGGAGCTCGCTTGCCTCGTCGAGGACCCTCGTCTTCTCGTCGAGGTAGTTCACGCCCTTGCGGGCGAGCCACCCGATCAGCGCCGTGATCACGGAGCCGAGGGCGGTGATGGCCGCCACGATGATGGTCACCGTCGTTTCGCTCATGGAATCCTCCTTTCAACCCAGCAGCTTCGCCAGCAGCAGGCCGACGAGCGCTGCAAGCGTCCCGTAGAAGAAGAGGCGGAGCGCCAGCCACAGGCGGCCGTGCTCCTCGCGGTTCGCCTCCGCGTCGGCCTTCTTCCCGACCTGTTCGAACAGGGTCCCGATCTCCCGCTCGTGGACCTGGACCTTCTCGAAGTACCCGCGTTCGAACTCCTGGTGGCCGTCGAGCTGGTCGATGACCCGCTCAACCTTCTCCTCGATGCGGGGGAGCGTGCCGTTGATCTCGCCGCGCAGACGCTGGAAGCCGTCGCGAACCTCCGCGAGCGACTCGGTGTTCCGTTCGACAGCTTGGCGCAGGTCGCGGACCTCCACCTGGAGGCCCACGACCTCGGCTTCGGTCTTTCGTTTCTCATCCGGCGGCATGCGCGTTCTCCCCCTTCAGGCGCTCACGCCTTGAAATGGAGCGCCAGCTCGTCCCAGACGACGTTGCCGGTCGCGGGCTTCACGCGGATGGTGGCGATGACCGTCTCGGGCACGCTCGTGAGCGTCACCGAGGCGGTTCCCGCAACGAGCGCGACCGTCTCGGCAGAGAGCTTCCCGCGGTCGGTCGTCAGCCGGACCTCGTCCGTGTCCGTCGTGTTGTCCGTGCCGTCGGCGTTCTTCTTCCTGATGGTCAGGGTGGCGCCGGAGACGCCGTCGGCCTGGATGTCCGGAAGGCCGTCGCCGTCGGAGTCCAGGGCGTCGGTGGTGAGCTCGTAGTACGGCAGGCTTGCGAGCTTCCGGCAGGTGTCGATGCTCACGACGTCGATCCGGAACTTGGCGCGGTGGAACGGCCGGCCGTCGGGGAACATGTGGATCTCGACCGACGTGTGGCCTGGACGCCGCCCGATCAGCGTCAGGTTGATCTCGCTCTTCGTGCCATCGAGGATCTCGTGGGAGTTCGAGATGAAGAGGTTCCTGGAGTCGATCCGGACCTCGCCGGTCAGGAAGAGCGGATTGCCGTTCTCGTCACGGATGTAGATTGTCATCGGCGAGGGACGGTCCACCTGGATGATCCGCCGCCATCCCCAGACCGTCATGTAATCGCCGCTGTACTCGAGCTTCACCTGCGGCTGGTACGCGAGGTAGGGGTTGCCGGAGGCGTCCTGCTTGACGAGGTACTTCTCCGTGTTGAAGGGCAGATCCGGTTCATCCGCCGCCGTGAAGCCCTCGTGGAGGGCGGGATCGAGATCCCCAATCACGTCCTCCTTCGCGGGCGCCTTCACCGAGGAGATCGAGGCGCGGACGACCTTGCCGGTTGCGATCTCGTAGAGGACATACATGGCTACACTCCGATGACCATCCAGTAGAAGAAGAGTGGGCTCTCGACGTCGTCGCGGGTGATGGCGACCGTGAAGCCTGAGGCCGACAGGTTCGTGATCGTAAAGGTCCAGCGGTGGTGCGACGTGTCCGAGTGGACCCCGCTGTCCCGCGTGGAGACGATCGGGGCCTTGATCTGGCTGAAGCCCGAGTCGCCGTTGTAGGTGCCGTCGGTGACGGTCCCGTTGTCGAGGTCTACCGACGCGCCTTCTCGGAGGGTTCCCCAGGCGATCTTGAGCGCCTGGAAGGCCGAGGAGTCGAGGCCGTCGAGCGTGTCGGCATCGAGGCCGCTCCCCGGGCCGTCCACGGTCTTGATCGCCGCGAGGATCTCCGCCGCCGTCTGGTCGGCGGTGGCCCCCGACTCGATCCCGTCGAGCTTCGCCTTGTCCAGCGCCGCCATGAACCCGGGGTCCGCCGGCGTGACGAGCGCATGCTCGGCGCCGCCGAGACCCCGGTGCTGCGACCCATCGAGGAGGTCCGCGTCGAGACCGCTTCCCGCGCCGTCCACGGTCTTGAGGGCGTCGAGGATCTCCTGCGCGGTCTGGTCCGCCGTCGCGCCGGGCTCGATGCCATCGAGCTTGGCCTTGTCCCCTGCACTCATCGCCCCGCGTGCGGTAGGCGTGGCGTCGTCGATCCCGACCGGGGCATCCCCGGCCGTGCCGCCGCCGGTCAGCGGCGCGGCGGGCGTGATCTTGGTGATGCCCTTGAACGACCCATCGTCGTTCAGCATCACGTCCAGGCGCTCGTCGAGCGACGGCTTGGTGCCCCGCGCGGTGACCACCTCGTCGCGGACGGGGGCGACGATGCTGTCGGCCTTGGAGACCGTGGCGATGGGATTCGTGGCGCTCGGGTTCTCCATCCCGTTGAAGGCATCGGCTTCGGCGGGATCGACATCGGACAGGTCGCGCAGCGCCAGGACCTCCTTGCCGGAGTGCTTCACTTGGCGGAGGTCGATTTCGTTGGGACCGGGGATGTTCGGATCGGCGGCGTTACGGATCGCGGTGGCCCCCGCCTCCAGCCGGATGCGGGCGAGCTCCAACACCGGCGCCGTGGGCGGCACGGGCGTGGCTTCGAGCACCGCGGAGTCCTGGATGTATTTGTTCTGCGTCTGGCCGAATTCGTTGACGAAGTAGGGGTCGGTCTCGACCGAGGTGTAGCGGAGGGTGATGAAGACGAGCTGCTCACCCGAGGCCGGGACGAGAGCCCAGCAGTCGATCTGCTGGATGGATTCCACCTCCGGATCGTTCCCCTCCGTGTCGAGGGCCCGACCCGCATTCACGCGAACGGTGAGCGAAGGCGGAGCGGTTTCGAGGACCTCCAGACCGAGCGCGACGCCCTCGGAGTGTTCGTTGGCGAGGCGCTTCTTCCGCTTCTCGTTCCAGTAGCTCTGCTCGGTCTTGCCCTCCTCGCGGTTGATGAAGAGGTACTTGAGCCACTTGAGCGGTTTGAGCGCCATATCAGCCTCCCACCTTGGTGTCAACGCCAACTGTGGCGCGCACACCCACCAGCCAGAAGGCCACGAAGGTCCGGTACTCCACCCCCTGGGTGTGGGCCGGCTTGTTCTCCTCCACAACGCGCTTGAGTTTGGCGAGCAGCGTCTCGGGCAACGTCTCGAAGAGGTTGATGACAACCGCAAAGCGGTGCGCGTTCTCGGCCCAGGTCCCGTAGACGCGGGTGTCGAAGCCGACGGTGGAGCGGAGCCCCACGCGCCAGCCCGCGCCGAACTCCTCGTGGATCTCGGGCTTGAGTCCCGTGTAGACCTCGACGAACTCCTTGAGGCCCGGGATCGTGCCCCTCGTGGCGAACAGGGTTATCGCCCGGGCGATGAGCGCCCGGCGCTTGGAGGTGTCCCAGGTCTCGTCCAGCCTGAGCGCCACCCCGGAGGCAAGCCACGGCAGGAACTTCTCGTCGCACCGCTGGGGACTCAGCTGGTGGTGGACGCCATAGACCGTGTCCTCCAGGCCGTCGAGGACATCCCCGAATAGCGAGAGCAGCCGCTTGAGGAACGTGGTCTTGTCCTCGAGCCGGTAGATGGCCGGCAGCTTCTCGTAGAGGGTGTCCTCGATCCTCGTCGGCCCGTTTCCCGTCCTTTCACACCACGGTGACCACGACGTCCTGCAGCTCCGGCAGTTGATGTCCCTCGATGGCAACCGCTCCCGCGGGCTCGACAATCTGGTCCACGTGGTCGACGCCCGGAACGCGCTCCAGGAGCTCGAAGAGCTCCGAGAGGAAGATGTCGCGGCCGAAGGGCCAGCCCTCGCCACGCTCCTTCGAGAGACCCTGGCCGACCTCCACAGCGCGCACCGGGTAGCCCCCGAACTCGGGGTCGTAGAACTCGTGGATCACGGCCTTGAGCGCGGCCTCCAGGGTCACCGGGTTCGCCTCGTCGGTCTTGGCCACGTTGACCTTCACGCCGAAGGGCACAAAGTCCGCCTCAACTACGAAGATCTGCGTCGTGACGAGCCTTCGTCTGTCGAGGTGGTCGATGATCTGTGAGCGGAGCGCGAGGGAGAGGGGCGCGCGGCCCTTGGGCAGCACGATCACCGACACGAGCCCCGGCTTGGGCACGGACGGATCGGCGGGGTCGAAAAGGGGCAGTGTCTTCGCCCGGGCGATCCCGGTGGAGGACTCCAGGGTCAGGATCTCAAAGTCCTCCGCCGTTACGGCGCGGTTCCGGGTCTTGAGCTGCTCCGAGGGGCCGCGCAAGACGGCCTCCTCCACGGTCTCCTCGTCGCCCCCGCCGGCGGCGGGCTCCTTGTTGACCACCGAGGCCACGAAGGGATGCGTGTCCCGCAGGCGCGTGATGGTGCCGGCGCCGACGTTCCCCTTGGTGCCGCCGCCGAAGCGGTAGGGCATGGCTTTGACGTTGTTGAAGCCCACCGCGGGGATCTTGCCGTGCCGGCCGTCGCCGAAGAGGATCGTCCCGGTCCCGCTGTTGAGGACGTAGTGCTTGTCCTGCGGACCCGACGCGGAGAAGTCGTCCACCTCGCGCCAAACCTGGAAACCGCCGCCCTCGTCCACGAGGAGCGTCATGTCGAGGACCGGGACGTTGGCCAGGTAGAAGCGCTGGTCGATGGAGCCGTCGCTGGAGCCCAGGATCTCCTCGGCCACCTCCACGGCGTTGGAGCAGTTCGCCCGTCCGAAGATCGCGTCGAAGTCGAGCTTGGATAGCGTGGCGAAGACGCCGCCCGGGCCCACCTCGGTCACGCGGAAGCGGAGCCACGTGGCGCGCACGTCGCCCACCGCGAAGAGGTCCCAGTTCGCCGATCTCGAACTCGATGGCGCCGGTCATCGTGAGGCCTTCGGTCCCGTCCGTCACCTCGAGGGCCTCCCAGCTCGTGGTGCCGTCAGGATGCGCCCGCAGGTACTCCCAGACGCCGCGCGTGCCGGAACCCGGCTGGGCCACCGAGACCAGGAGCTTCTGGAAGTAGTTGTTCTCGTTGTAGGCGACGTAGAGGGCGTCGCCGGGGGCGACGTCGGGCAGCGGGTTGAACGGTCCGGCCTCGCCGCGCGCCTCCGTGGTGAACTCAGCCAGCGTCCCCAGGTGGTCCGCGAAGCAGCGGTGGACGCGCGCCGGCTGGACCAGAAGTTCCTCGTCGGTCGTGAAGACCTGCTCCTGCTCCCCCGGGGCGGCGGCCGTGGCGACCTCGAAGCCCTTGGGGATGGCGATTGTGAAGGTCGGCTTGACGGTCATCTTGAAGAAGCAGAAGACCCTCGCGGTGGAGGGCGGCGTCAGCGTCACCCCGATCAGGTTGAGGTATTCGCGGAGGTGCTTGGGCAGGACCTGGTTCAGCCGGGCGATCAGCCCCTCGATCTGGTGGGCGAAGAGCTCGATCAGGGTGATCCCGGGGGTCGAAGAGGTTCCAGTCGGTCCACTCCGGCGTCTTCTCCGGGATCGCCCGGACCATCGCGTCCTTGATGTCGCGGAAGTCCCGGTCGTCCAGGTTGGGAACGGGTACGAGTCGTGGGATATAAGCACGCTTCGTGCCAATGAACGAGAAAATCCCGTTCATTGATTTTGTTGGACTTACGTGAAGGTGGTCGCGGAAAATCGGGAATTTTGAACATTTTCGGTGCAACCGCATGAGTAGCGGAGGCGGAGGCGGAGGTGGAGTCGCGGATTGCGGCGGAACTGTGAAATTATAATTATATATTTTAGAACCACTGTTCTAAAATCTGAGCGGTAGTGCTTCGTTAAATCTGCATTTAACGAAGCGCGCGGATGATTGATACGACTGGGGTTAGGATTGGTCGCGCGAGCCTGGTAGCAGGCGGAATCCACGCATCGGTTGATGCGGCGGGCAGGCGTCCCAAAGATGATAGAAATCCGCCGATTGGCCGGTTCCGGCTGGCGCGGCGCCAGCTGGGCCCCGCTCCCGCCGGCCCTTGGGCCCGGCCAGGCCCTCCCCTGGGCCCCGCCCGCGTTCCCCCCCCTCCCCCCGGTCGCCTGCGCGGAGGTTGATGAGTCCCGCGTTTGTTCACGCCCGCGTTTCGGGTGAATTTTCCCATTTGGCTACGAGCGGCATTTAGCATTTAACCGGGGAGGGCATTTCCTGGGCCGTGGCGGCCCTTTCTCGTCCGATGCCGAGAGTGGGGGGGGAGAACGGGGGGGGGAGGGGGGACGGTGCTTGCCGCGTTTTGCCCTTAGCGGGCTTGCTAGGGGCCTTTTGGGGACGTACCGCGCGAGATTCCGGGCCAGAGGCGCCGGCAACACGTCGACGGCGTTGGCGTATCGCCTTGCCTTCATGCTTCACAGCTTCCCATCCCCTGAAGCTTGCCGAGGATGGCGGTGTCGAGCGTCTGCTTCGCCTCCCGGCTGATCGGGTTGAAGAAGAAGTAGTTCTGGTCGCGCTTGGACCGCTTGCCCGGGTAGGTGAGGAAGATGCTCCCCTCCCGGGTCCGGCGGATGGCGATGTTGTTGAGATACAGCGCCCCGTTCACGACGCAGGAGGCCCAGCCGATCAGGCCGTCGGTGCCGCCGTCGACGAGGCGGATCTTCACCTCGGACACCGAGAGCCCCGGTCGGGACCCTCGGGTCTCTTCAGCGACGTTCATGGCGTCTGCCCCTCCTTTCTGGATCGCGTTGGCCTTGGGGGAGTTCGATGGCACAATCCAGCCGCCGAACTCCTTCTTGATCCGGTGCAGAAGCTTGAGGGTGGCGGGGTCGTCCTTGAGCCGCGCGAGCTCGTCCACCTCCGGCGGGAAGTAGATGACTTTGCCGGGGTGCTTCTGGCGGGCCTCCTTGAGCCAGCGCTTCTCGAACACGACAGCACCACCTCGCCGTCGAGGAGCTTCGACTCCAGCACGATCCACTTCATGCCTTGTGGGGCACCGGACCCCACCAGGGCGCTGGGGGCGAGGAGCTCTTCGCGGTTGGGGAACCCGTCACCGGGACCGACGCGGGTCGCTTGGCGGGCTGGCCCGTTGGCGCATTATTGGCCAGGTCGGCGAGGTCGCCCATCCTCATGGCGCATGCCCAGAACCCCCGAGTGACGGGTTGTTTACCCTTGAACTGCAAGGACTTAGCTTCGATTTTTGGGGTAACCCGTCACCCGAAACAGCCCCTGTCCACTCACCAGCGAAACAAGCCCTCAGGCTCCAATTCCGGGTGGGCCTCAGTCCGGCCTGCGGAGTGACGGGTTCGGGGGTCATTTCTACGTAACTCCTTGATTTCCAAGGTCCTTCTGTCTGTTTGAACCCGTCACTCCCTCCGGGAGCGCCCCCTCGAAGAACTCCGCGTGGGCACGGACGAACCGCCGCAGGAACTTGTTGAACTTGGGCTTCTTCACGTAGCCCTGGGGGGTGGTCTCGATCAGGTTGAAGCGCTTGAGGAGCCGGACCATCCGGCTCACGGTCTCTGGCGCGCAGCCCACCTGCTCGGCCAGATCCTCGCGCCGGATACGGTCGCTCACTCGCAGGGTAAACACGGCGCGGGGGAAGTTGGTCCCGCTCTCCTGGTCGTGGCGCTCGTTCTCGTGCTTCTCCAGGAACGCCTTCTCGATCTCCTCGTAGTCGAGGAGCTGGCTCCCCACCCGCTGGATTTCGGAGTAGTCGTCCAGGGCGCAGTTATCGTGGGAGTAGACGCGCCTCAGGAACTCGGCCGCCATGAGCACGTGCTCGGGCAGCACGACGAGACGCGAGAAGTCCTCGCTCGCCGAGGCCATGACCGCGGCGATGGCGGCCGCGATGCGCGCGAGCTTCTTGCGAAAGTCGGAGAGGGTGACGAGCGGGATGTCGGCCGCGTAGCCGAAGACCTCGGTCATCTCCTTGGCTTGAGCCAGGCAGGTGTCCTCGGCCTCGGGCCGGAAGTCCACCTGCTCGGGCCTCAGGTTCCAGACCCAGAAGATGAGCGCGCGCAGCATCTCCGGGGAGAGGCGCGACGCCTTGGAAGCGCCGATCTTCTGGTTGATGAACGAGAGGTCCTTGAGGTCGCCGGCGTTGGCGAAGACCGCGAAGTCGGTGCGCCGGATCACCGTGGGCGGGAAGAGCCGCTGCAGGGACTCGCACCCGAAGGAGAAAGCATCCATGATCTGGTCCTTCTTCGGGTTGGCGATGAGGATCAGGCGCGTCTGGCTCTCGTACCCGCGGGACTGGACCCGGTCGATCTGGAGGAAGCCCTCCTCCATCGCCTTGGAGATCGCGCGCAGGTCCCAGTCCGGCAGGTGCTGGGTCTCGTCGACGGCGAGGATCTTCCGGGAGTTGGCCGGGTAGCGGCCGACCTTGACCTGCCAGCCCTTCTGCGCGTGCTCGACGAGCGCGTAGGCGAGGCCGGTGCGGCTCCCGGTGAGCCCCGAGAGGGTGTCGCCGACGTTCACGAACTCGGCGAAGCGCTGGTAGGTCTGGGTCTTGCCGGAGCCCGAGTCGCCCATGATGATCGTCACCAGCCAGCCCCGGATGATCTCGCCGTTGAACCGGAACCAGCGCGGCGAGCAGTATGTGAGGAGCACGGCGAGCAGGATCTCCTCGCGCTCGTAGACGCGGGTGACGTTGCGGGTGAGATCGTCGATCAGCCCGGCCCAGCCGATGGCCTGGAAGGCCTTGAGCTGCGGTAGCGCCGCCCTGAGGTCGAAGGCCTCGTAGTCGTCTTCCAGCGGCGTGAGCGAGTCGATGAGGAGCGTGACCTGCTGGGTCTTGGGGTGGCTCTTCACCCAGCCGACGGCGAGGTAGTTGCCCGGCTTGGGGTGCTCGCTCGATAGGTAGTAGACCCGCTTCTCCAGGAGCTCTTGCTTCTTGCCGTCGATCACCTGGACGATGTTCCCTTCCTCGTCCCGGAGCTGTGTGATGCGGTTCACGCGCTGGTGGCAGAAGAACTCCTTCACGGTCGTGCGCCGCAGGATCTCGATGGTCGACTTCTGGCCGTACTTGCAGGCGTACTCGCGGAGCATCGCCTTGAGCTGGACGTTGGTGGACATGCAGGAGCCGATGTACTCCTGCGCCGACCGCGGGATGCGCGCCGGCTCGACGACACCCTTGCACTCGAAGCAGCCGCCCTTCTGCATCCGGGGGCAGAACGTGATGCGGAACTCCTCGACGGCGTGGAACGCCTCGGAGGTCTCGCCGCAGACCGTGATCGGTGTCTTTATTTTCTTGTCGATCACGTCCGGCCGCTCGACCTCGGTGAACGAGTCGAGGGCCGTGACCTCCTCGGCCTCCCCCGGCTTCTCGTAGCGGTGGACCGGCGTCTCGTCGATGAGCTTCTGGATGACGGCGCCCGTGAACCCGCGTTTGTGGAGGAAGTCGGAGACGTCCTTGTCGTCCTTGTCCCCGCGCAGCGGCAGGACCACGTTCTGGATCGAGGCGGCCTCCGAGGCCCGGAAGCCCTCGAGGATGGACCGCGCGGCCGCTTGGCCCTCCTTATCGCAGTCGAAGAGGAGGACCACGTCCTTGCCCTTGAAGTGGCGGATCCACTCCGGGCGAAAGACCGAGCACCCGTGCGTCCCGGTCACCGCCATGAAGCCCTCCTGCTGGAGCATCAGGCGGTCCCACTCGCCCTCGCAAACGATGACCTGCTTGCCCTCGTACTTGACGAGCTCGTTCACTCCGTAGAGGCGCGCGGGCGATCCGTAATTGTTCACGCCCTCGGTGTAGTTGATGATCTTCGGGTCCTTCTTGGCGTTGTAGAGGCGGACGTTCATGACGTTCCCGCGCTCGTCGCGGATCGGGATGGTGTTCCTCTGGCGCTTGGGGTCCCAGCCGATCTGGTACTTCTTGAGCGTCGCGTCCGAGAGGCCCCGCTTCTCGCGCAGCCACCGGCAGACTTCCTCGTTGGCCCACAGGTGTTTCACCCACTCCCGCACGAGGTCCTCGCGGATCGGTGGACGCTTGGGCTTCTCCTGGAACGGCCGGGGCACGCCGTGGCGGTCGCCGAGCTCCACGAGCGCGTCCTTGAAGCTCTTCCCCGATGTCTGCATGAGGTAGTCGAAGGCGCTTCCCTTGCCGCACCCCGCGAAGCAGCACCACTTGCCGGAGTTGCGGTTGAACGCGAACGACGGGTTCTTGTCCTCGTGGAAGGGGCAGAGCGCCGTCACCCAGCCGTCCGTCGAGGGCCGCTGCTTGGCCAGGCCCTCGAAGAGGATCGAGAAGTCCCCGATCCCCTCCAGGACGGCGCGCTTGTACTGCTTCCAGAGCTCCGCCTGGTCCGTCATGCTTCCTTGCCCCTGTCCGAACGTTCGTGCCGGTAGCGCCAGTACTTCTCCAGGATCTGCTGGGTGAGCGCGTTCTCGTGCGCCCGGTCGCCGGCGAAGAAGACGCACACGCGGTACTTCACCGACCAGGCCACGATGGAGCCCGCCGCCGCCTTGGGGTTCATGCGCGAAAAGGCGGGCGCTTTGAGGAAGTCCGGCAGCGCCGTCTCGATCACAACGGCGGCGTAGTCGAAGCGGGAAAGCCGCTGGAGTTCACGCTCGAAGCGGGCGCGGCCCTGGCCGAGGGAGGAATAGGCGTCCTCCTTGGTCTTGCGCTCGATGGCGATCCGGTCCTCCAGGCCGACGATGGAGTAGTCGCCGGTAGGCAGCGTCTTCACCTCGGCGCGCGCGAAGCGGTACGGCTTCTGCTCGCGGGTGTCGATGACGACCACGATCTCTGGGCTCTCACGCGTCGTCACCGGAGCATCTCCTGAAGGCGCGTGGACCGGCGTTGCTGTTGATTGCGCGCGATAATCTTGGGTACCTCTTCGCGTTGGCCCACAAGGACGCACACCTCTCTCTCGCGGCTCACCGCCGTGTATTGGAGTCCCCTAAAAAGGGAGCGCCGATTCGTCGTCGTCCTCGGTCGACTGCTGCACCCTGGCCGGGGGCGCGTTCCTCCCGGCGGCGGGCGCGCCGTCGGCGCGCTCGTAGCCGGCGAACGGAACCACGTTGCGCTTCTTGGCGTTGCCCTCCTGGTCCTCGTACTCCTCGGTCTCGACCGTCACGTAGCAGCTCCGCCCCTTGATGAGGGCCGGGGTGAGGTCGAGCTCGCGCGAGACGTCGAGTCCCAGGCGGGAGCAGATGAGCTTCACCCGCTTCATGGCCCCGTCGCTGAAGACCATGTTGTCGAAAATGTAGCGCCCCCGGTGCGGGCCGGACTCGACCGCGAACCGGAGCTTCCACATCTCGTCGCCGTACTGGGTCGCCGCTTCCTCCACCTCCGCCACGCGGCAGAGGTACTTCCCGTCCGGCAACGGCGAGAAGTCCTGGACGTCGTCCACGTTGTTGAAATCGATCCTGGGCATGGCTTACGCCTCCTTTCCTGACTGGTTGGCCTCGCGATTGGCGAGGGCCGATTCGAACTTCGTGAGGATGACCCGCGCGTTCTCCTCGGTGAGATCGTCGAGGCTCTCCGCCCCGTAGGCGGCCAGCCGCCGGACGACCTGCTCCGGCGTCATCTCGAAGCGCGCGATGTGCTCGCGGATCTGCCGCTTCTGGACGTCGGTGGCGAAGGCGGTCGGCCGCGCCTTGCGGGCCAGCGTCTTCCTCCCGAAGAGCTCCTCGAGGCGCGCGAACGAGCACTCGAACTCCCCGGGCGGGAGCTTGTTGGACCGGTCCTTCAGGCACTCGCCCAGGAACCGGCCCTTCTCGTCGCGGTAAAGCCGCACGATGGTGTCGAAGAGGTAGGGCAGCGACTTCTCGCCGTCGAAGGTCTCGCCGATGGCCTTCATGAACCCGCCGTCGGCGTACTGGACCTTCTGCCGCGCCGTGGCGATGACGTTCATGTCGAGCGCGATCAGCTTGCGGATGAAGTCCTTGAACTCGGCCTTGACCGTCATCCAGTCGCGCGGCTGCAGGTCGTAGAACTCGAACTTGTAGCCCTTCGACCCCTTGTTCCGGCGCAGGAACACGTCCGACCACTTCTTCTGGACCGCGTCCCAATAGACGGTGATCGGGTCGATGACGAGCGTCCGGTAGCCGTGCGGGTGCGTGAGCAGCCACTGCGCCGCCTCCATGACCTCGTCCGCCGTCGAGGCGCGCAGGACGTCGAAGTCGAACGACTCCCCGTAGAGGTCGGCCCCGCCTTCGAGGTCGATCACCACGGGCTTGGGGAACTGCAGCGCCAGCGTCGTCTTGCCCACGCCGGAGTCGCCCCAGAGGAAGAGCTTGAGCCGCTTGTCGAGCGACCGCGCCTTCTGGAACGGCGATCCGTCCTGGTCCTTCTTCGAGAAGTCCACGTGGATGGGCTTCTCCCTTGCCGCCGCCGGCGCGCTCTCCGGCGGTCCGGCTCCCTGCGCCTCGTCGGGCAGGGTCACGTTCGTCTTCATGGCGTCACCTCCCGTTCTTGCTCCCCATGCAAAGGCCCAAGTACCCGCAGAAGCGGGGACTGCAGTGCCAGCCGTTGGGGTTGGGGTAGAAGATTCCCGAGTCGATGGCCGTGCCGACCTGCTCGATCAGGCGGAGCAACCACCGGCAGTCGTCGTTCGTGCGCCGCGTGTGGAGCTGGACCGCCTTCGGGTTCTTGGTCTTGACGATGGCGTCCATGCGCAGGCCGGGCTCGATCTCGCCGCGCGTAGCGCGGAACCCCAGGGCGTAGGCGGTGAACTGGAGATCCTTGTCCAGGTCCTCCTGGCGCGGCGTCTTGCCGTAGGCCTTGTTGTCGGCGATGGTCCCGTCGCGCTCGACGAGGTCCCACACGCCGACGAGGTCGAAGGGGAAGCCCTCGCCGAGGTCCACGGTGAAGCGCTCCTCGACGAGGAGCGGCCGGACCGCCGGCGCGATGGTCTTGTGGTGCGCCACAACGATTGCTGTTCCCTGGTCCTTGAGCTTGCCGGGCTTCTCGTCCGGCTCGAACGCGATCTCCTCGGCCGCCAGCGCCGCGTCGAACTGGGCGGCGAAGAACTCCTGCATCTCTCCCAGGGCCAGGTCGCGGTCCGAGGCGATCTTCTGGCGGTAGTTACGCTCGAGGGTCTCGTGCCAGACCCGGCTCTGGACCATCGCCCCGGAGGGCGGGACCTTCAGGCCCCGGATGTAGCGATACTCGTACTGGCGCGGGCAGCGCAGGAACATGTTGAGCTGCGTGAAGCTCAGGTGCCGCTTCTCCGGCCGAGTCACCGTCGGCCCGGAGGCGCGGACGCCGGCGACGGCCGGCTCAACGAGCTTCGGGCTGCTGTGCGGCGTTTCGTTCATGGGCTCGTTCCTGCTCGCGCCCCGCCGAATGCTCGGGGTCGCGCTTCGCCTTCAAGAAGTTCACGATCAGATCCGCCACGACATCGACCACCTCGTCGGTCTCCTTTTCGGAGAGCGTGTGGAAGTGGCGCTTGAGCCCGATGGGCGGCGTCGCCACGGATCACGCCCTCCTCAGCGAGAGGAGGAAATCCTCGATGGCCGGATGCGGCTTGAGGTTGGGCCGCCGGGGCGGCGACCCGTCCCCGTCGGCCGGGGCCTTGTCATCGAGGCGGCGGAGAACCTTCCCGCGGATCACGTCGAGGTTCTTCACCAGCCGCCAGACCAGGTCGTCGTCCATCTCGTGGACCGCGACCAGGCCGCCGATGACGAGGGCCTCCTCCTCGAAGAGGTCGTTGATCAGTTCTTTCGCTTCG
>Ga0209399_10001198_pt1 | contig 13758 bp, 9 predicted proteins | sample OV2TP3_FD_184130 | JGI IMG/M metagenome (GOLD analysis project Ga0209399, IMG submission 184130) | Hot spring microbial communities from Beatty, Nevada to study Microbial Dark Matter (Phase II) - OV2 TP3 (SPAdes) (version 3) | ecosystem: Environmental > Aquatic > Thermal springs > Hot (42-90C) ... | reverse complement strand
CAGATACGATCAAGTCCTTCATCTTCAATAATCGGCCAAAGACATCCTGAAATGCAGTCAAACCAGAGAAATCCTACACAACCCACCTGAACCGTTACAGCATAACGACTATCTCTGGTCAGACTTGAAGTTCCGGATCACCCATGACCAGGATACCGAACCGATTGAGGGCGTGTTCACCATAAACGAAAAATTCTACATCATACTCCCCGAAGTCCTCCTCGTCAGGCTGCAAAAAAGCAAGCGGGTTCGTTTTGAGATCGTGGAATAGCCCTTCCTGATCCTCACCCCGAGACCATCCGCCAGCGCCTCACCGATACGCCCCTGCCGCGTCCTGCGGCGCGAACCTTCTCAGAGCCATAGACTTACGCCCCTTTTCCGCCGGTGGCCTTTTTGATCCAGTCCAGATAGGGTCTGTGACTTTCATCGAGAACAGACAGGGCGACGATGCACGGGACCTGGTAGCTGTGGAGTTCCGCTGCGCGACGAGTGAGTTTCTTGAGACACCCGCGCGTCGTTTTGAGGACCATGAGGATTTCGGGCCGGTCTTCGACCCTGCCCTGCCATCGGTAGAAGGACCGGATGGGCTGGGTGATGTTCACGGCAGCGGCCAGGCGCTCCTCCACGAGGGTCCGTCCGATCCGGACGGCCTCCTCCTCGGACCCCGTGTTGACGAGGACGCAGACGACCCCCGAATTCGCTATTGCGTAAATGATCGCACGGAGCACCAGCAGCGCCAGGAGGAGGGCCACGCCCTTGGCCACGTTGACCACGACATCCTGGGCTATGACGGCCAGGAGGATGCCGTTGATGAATGGATTAATGATCATCTCATCCCCCCTTCTCCCGGCAGGTCCACGAGCACCTGCGGCGCCCCCCGCATGGGGGAGCAGATACTTTTGCCCACCCCCCGGTGGGCCTTCGGGAGACGCCCGGCCATGGCCGACTGCGCGCCGGCGGCGAGGACCTCCCTGAACCGCTCCTTCCCGGAGAACCGGAGGGCCGTCGCGATCCCCTTCAGGATGCGCATGTCCGCGCCGCCGCCCACCGAGGAGAGGGGACACGACGTGTAGCGAAACGCGCTCCTTTCGGGGACCCACATGGCGTCGATGCAGTAGTCCGCCGCCCGCACGATCGCCTCCCTGACGCGCCTCTCCCCCGTGGCCTCAGAGTAGCGCTTGAGCCCCACCATGAGGATGCCGACCATGAACCCGGCGTTGCCCGTGTGCCGGGGCGGGAGACAGTGGCAGTGGCCGGGGACCATCAGGCGCTCCCACCCCCCCGACGGGCGCTGCCGCTCCAGCACCCGGTCCACGATGATCCGGGCCGCGTTCAGGTAGACCCGCCGGCCCGTGGCCCGGTAGGCCGCAGACAGGTGGATCAGGGGCCAGCCGCAGTTGCGGCAGTTCGTGAAGTCGTAGTCATTGACCATCTCCCCGGCCATCAGGCCGCTGGTCTTCATCGCCCCCTCTAAGGAGCGGGGGTCCCCGGACAGAAGGTGATGGAGGAAAAGCCCCTCCACCCAGGTGTGGGACGGGCTCCAGCGCCCGCCGAAAATGGCCCGCTCCCGGTACCCGTCCGGGTAATATCCCCCCACGTGCCCCACGCAGTGCGTGTACTGCTCCCCGGCAGCCTTCGGGTTCGGGCTCTGGTGGCAGGTGTCCACGTCCACGAGGTGCCGGGCGGCCTCCTCGGCCCAGGCGTAGAAGGCCGGGTCCCCGCCCCGCAGGTACTCCTGAAGAAAGCACCAGGAGGCGTCGTACTCCAGGTTCCCCCAGTTGTAGGTCCGCTCCCCGAACCAGTCCCCGTAGTTGAGCATCCCGTAGGCGCGCGACTCCTCCCGGTCCGCCGCGTAGGCCTCGCGCGCGGCCTCCACCCACGCCTCGTAGGGCGGAAACGGGGACCTCTCCCGGGACGGCAGCCGGGTGACGGCAGCGCTCCGGTTGAAGGTCTCCAGCGACACGCTGAACAGCGGCGGGGCCTGGACGTTCTCGTGAAACCCCTGAGGTGCCGCCCCCCCGCCGGGCCGGAAGTGGAACCAGACCTCGTGCGTGCGCGAGACCCCGCGCTTGAGCTTGTAGCGCCCGTCCAGCAGGTAGTAGTAGAGCCGGTCCTCCAGCTCCCCCCCCCTCGGATAGTCCCCCCTCCCCAGCGGAGGACAGACCTCAAACGTGATCCCCCCCCTGTCCAGGCCGATGCCCTTGGGATAGTTCTGCCAGAAGTCGCGCACGGCCAGGGCGACGCCGGCCTCCGCTCCGGCCAGGTCCAGGCTGCCCTCCGCGCGCCTGCCCCGCGCGACGACGCGACGCCCCTGCGCGACCGCGTAGCCATCGTCGTGCGTCTGCCGCAGGCAGACCGGCTGCGCGCCCAGGGACCCGACCCGGCGTCCCCCGGCCTCTCTCGCAGGGTCTCTCCCCACGTCTAAGTCGGCCCGCAGCCTCAGCTCCCGGATGTTCGTGAACTCCGCGTCAACCCGGTCGTTCTCGAAGGTGTGGAGGACGCGCATCGCGCCGCTCCCCTGGAAGAGATGCGCCCGGAAGACCGACCTGAAGAGGGCCTTCCCCCGCGACCGGTGCCTCACCTCGATGCGGATGCAGGCACGCTCCGGCCCGGCCTCCTCTATCGCCACCGCGTCCGGCCTGCCTGAGGTGTATCGCGTCCCGTCCCCCGCGACCAGCGTCACCGCTGGGGCCGGCCTGGAGGAGGTGACCCGGCGGTACGTCCCATCCGCCTGCCTCAAAGAGACGATGCCGGGGAAGACGGCGCTCCCCTTTGGGAACTCCACCCGGATCGGGCCGGTGGTCACGACGATGCCCGTCCGGGACTGCGCCACGTCCAGCGGAGCGACGGGCTGCGCCCGGGCCACGTCGCGCCCGTATTCCACCCTGTACCCACTCCTGCCATCGCTCTGAAAGTCCAGCAGCGCCCAGCGCACGGAGTCGTCCGGCCAGCGGCCCAGCGTTCTGGCCTGGAGCGGGACCTCCGCGCCGCGCCTTCCGACGAGACGGACCTCGGCGTCGCTTCCGAGCGCGCCTTGCGGGAAGGGGACGCCCACGGAGACGGGCCAGGGTCCCGGCCCGGAGGCCGGCCGCCTCAGAAGGAGCGGAAAGCGGGCCCTGCTCGCCCGGCTCTGAACCGGGGCCAGGTCGGTCCGGAACGTCCCGGCATAGACGGCCTTCAGCCGCCCGGTCCGGTCCTTCATCCGGACCTCGTAGCCGTAGGCCCCGCCCGGCTCCAGCCCCTCCAGCACGACCTCGTGGTTGCAGAGAGGGCCAGGGATTCTGACAACATTTCGGAGCTTTGAAGCGACCTCACCCTCCCCCATTCCCCCACTCCCCCGCTCTCCCCTCCGAGGGGGGAAGGGAGAAGGGGAGAGAGGGGCCAGGGGGTGGGTGAGGTCCCATCGCATCTGCCCGGACGCGGGCCGATTCGTGATCCACGTGAGGCAGGCCCGCGCGTCTCCGTCCGCGTGCCGGACGTCCACGTGAGGCGAGAGGATGTCGAGCCGGGGCGCTTCCGGGCGGGGGCGCTTCGGGAGCAGAATCAGGTTTTCGACCCGGCAGGGCCCGTCCGTCGGGGCCGTGACCAGGCGGACCGGCTCTCCCCCCCGGAACGCAAACCCCTCCGGGGCCACGAACAGGTGTACCCGGTTGTCCGGGTCCGGGTGGCGGGCCAGGGCGACCTGCCGGTGGCCGATGTAGACCTCCACGGACTCATCATACCCGGCGACGGTGTACATCGTGAAACCGAGGTAGAACCGCCCGGAGGGGGTGACCGTGTCCCGGAGCGCGCTCACCAGCCGGGCGCGGCAGACAGAGGCCGGGCGGTAGATCGAGGCGTTGGCGTACTCCGTGAACGTGTCGTTCACGAACCCGTCCAGCCGGCAGGCGTAGGCCGGAATCACGACCGCCCCTTTCTGCGCCAGGAGTTTCTGGATAAGGGCGTCGCCGGAGACGATCAGGGCGTCGGGGACATCGGATTTGAGTGGCATGGCGGTTCTCCCGGTCTGTCTTGCAGAAAAACCTTGATTCCAGCGCGGCGTCTCGGTTAACTTACGTGAGATCGCGCGACTCTGGCCCTGTGGCAACAGCGCCATGTATCGCTCTTTCAATGGGCGCAGTCAAGGGAAAAAGTAGAGGCGAGGCATGCCTCGCCCCTACAGCGGACTTTATATCAGTAGTGCGGGAATTTATTCCCGCGTAATGATCCTATGACCACCCTCCTGGACCTCCTCCCCGAGATGCGCCGGCTCGGCGGCCGCGAGGCCGTCCGCTCCTTCGACGGCCTCCGGACCCGCAGACTCTCCTACCGGCAGCTTTACGCCCGCATCGGCGGCTTCGTCCGCGAACTCGACCGGAGGGGCTTTCGGAAAGGGGACCGCCTCCTGCTCTGGGGGGAGAACCGGCCCGAGTGGGTCATCACCTTCTACGGGTGTCTGGCGCGGGGCGTGGAGGTGGTCCCGGTGGACTTTCACACCTCGGACCGGCTCGTCCGGCGCGTGCAGCAGGAGGTGGGGGCCAGGCTCCTGGTCTGCGGCCAGGCCGTCCGGCCGGAGGGCATCCAGATCGAGCGCCTCTCCTTCGACGAGATGGAGGCCCTTGGCGAGGACGACGCCTTCGAGGTCAGCGCCGTCTCCCCCGACGACGTCGTGGAGATCGTCTACACCTCCGGCACGACCGGAGACCCCAGAGGGGTCGTCCACCGGCACCGGAACATCTGCGCCAACCTCCGCCACTTCAGGCCGGAGATCGCCCGCTACAAAAAAGTCCTCCGCCCCCTTCAGCCCATCCGCATCCTGGACCTGCTCCCCCTCAGCCACATGTTCGGCCAGTCCCTGGGCCTGTTCATCCCCCTGCTCGTCGAGGGGGCTGCGGTCTTCACGCGCGACCTGGGCGCCAGCGCAATCATCGAGACCGTCCGCCGCGAGCGCGTCTCCTTCCTCGCCTCCGTCCCCCGCCTGCTCCAGAACCTGCAGAACGAGGTGGAGAGGAGATTCGCCCCCCCTGCGACGCCGCCCGAAAAAGAGACGGGCCTCCTCCGGCGCTGGTGGCGATATCGGCGGGTGCACGCGGCGTTTGGTTGGAAGTTCTGGGGGTTCGTCGTGGGCGGCGCTCAGGTTGACCCCGGCCTGGAGGCCTTCTGGTCCTGGCTCGGCCTTCTCATCGTCCAGGGCTACGGCCTGACCGAGACCAGCCCGGTGGTGGCCGTCAACCACCCGTTTCGCGCGCGCCGGGGGACACTGGGAAAGGCGGTGAGAGGGCTGGAGGTCCGGCTTGCCCCGGACGGCGAGATCCTGGTCCGGGGCGAGAGCGTCGTGTCGGAGGTCCTGGGGCCGGGCGGAAAGGCGGAGCGGGTCTCAGAGGACGGCTGGTTCCACACGGGGGACATCGGGGAAATGGACGAGGAGGGCCGGCTCTACTACAGGGGGCGGAAGAAGGACGTGATCGTCACCTCCAGTGGCCTCAACGTCCATCCGCAGGACGTGGAGGCCGTCCTGAACCGGCTCCCGGAGGTCCGGGAGGGCGTCGTAATCGGCCTCCGCCTGGACGGAGAGGAGCAGGTCCACGCCGCGCTCCTCCTGCGGGACCCCTCTGCGGACCCTGAAAGGCTCATCCGGCAGGCCAATCAAGACCTGGAGCCCCACCAGCGCATCCGCGCCTGGTCCCTCTGGCCCGACGAAGACTTCCCACGGACGCCCTCCACTCTCAAGGTCAAGCGGCGGGAGGTGGCGGAGCGCCTTGCGGCAGGCCAGGGCCAGGCCGCGCAGAAAGGCGAGACCGCCGGCCTGGAGGGCATCCTCGCCCGGATGACGGGCAGAGCGGCGTCCGACATCACATCGGACCACCGCCTCGTCGAAGACCTCAGCCTCTCCTCCCTGGAGCGCGTCGACCTCCTCTCCGAGCTGGAGAGCCGGTATCAGACCGACCTGGACGAGGAGACCTTCACCCGCATCGCCACGGTGGGAGAACTGAAGGCGTGGGTGGATCAGCAAAAAAAATTTACCGCAGAGAACACAGAGAAGGCAGAAGGCAGAAGGCAGAAGGCAGAAGAAAATGCGCCACTCCCCACTCCCCACTCCCCACTCACACAACAAAGGACTCAGGACTCAGGACTCAGGACTCAGGACTCTCTTCCTAGATGGGCACAATCCCTCCCCGTCCGCTGGGCGCGCCTCGCCGCGCTTCAGGCCGTCTTTTTGCCCCTCTTTCGCTGCTACGTCCACCTGTCCGTCGAGGGCGTCGAGCATCTCAAGGGCATTCAGCCACCCCTCCTCTTTGCGGCCAACCACACCAGCCACTTCGACACCCCCGTCCTCCTCGCGGCCCTCCCCTTCCGGTGGCGCCGGCGCCTCGCCCCGGCCATGATGCAGGAGCACTTCCGCGCCCACTTCCAGCCCGAGGGCTTCTCCCTGCGGCAGAGGCTCTGGGGCGCGATCCAGTACCTCATCGCCTGCGGCCTGTTCAGTGGCTACCCCCTGCCCAGGGAGATGGGCGGCGTGCGCCGGGCGCTCCAGTACACGGGCGAGCTGATCGACCGGGGCCTCTGCCCCCTGGTCTACCCGGAGGGCCGGCGCACCCCGGACGGCAGCCTCCACCCCTTCCGGCCCGGCGTCGGCCTGATGGCCGTGCGCCTGCGCGTCCCCGTGGTCCCGGTCCACATCAGCGGCCTGTTCGAGGTCTTCTCGGTTCACCACCGTTGGCCCCGTCCCGGCCGCGTGCGCGTGCGCATCGGTCCCCCGCTCGACCTGAAAGACGTGCAGGACTATCAGGCCGCCGCGCGGGAGGTCGAGGACGCGGTCCGGGCGCTGGAAAGATAAAAAGAACCGGAGAATAGGGAAGCGGGGAACCGGGGAAAAAATCTCTCCGCTTCTCCGCTTCCCCGCTTCCCCGGTTCCTGTGCTTTCACGCCCGTGCCTCCTCCGGGGAGACCCGGCGCTGGCCGCTCTTGCGGGCCGGCGCAGGCGCCACGACCGGCGCCTCCTCCCCCGCCTGGACCATACGCCGGATCAGGCGCTCTTGCATCACGTCCGCGACCTCCCGGTGCGACTCCAGCCCGGCCAGGTTCGCCAGCTCGTAGGGGTCCGCCTCCAGGTCGTAGAGATACTCCTCCACGTACCGGTCGGACCCGGACACCTGACTCCCCCCCCTGTCCGGGGCCGTGACGCCGTACTTCCAGCGCCGGGTGCGCACGGCCCGCCCCACCTGCGACTCGCTCACCTGCACGAACACCTCCTCCGGCCACCCCTCCGTCCGGCCCCTCACCAGCGGCAGGAGGGAGCGCCCCTGCATCTCGTCGGGGACAGGCAGCCCGGCCGCGTCCAGCAGCGTGGGCGGCAAGTCCACGAGGCTGACGAGCTGCCGGACCTCCCCCCCGCCCTCGAACCCCGGCCCGCACAGGGCCGTCGGCACCCGGATGGAACTCTCGTGGCACGAGCGTTTGTACTCCGAGTTCCGCGTCTTGAAGTGACAGCCGTGGTCCGAGGTGTAGAGCACGACCGTGTTATCCCTCAGATCGAGGCTCCTGAGCGCGTCTAACAGCCTGCCGAGCGCCTCGTCCAGGCGTTTGACCATGCCGTAGTACCCGGCGAGGTGTTGATGCGTGGACCCGCCTAAGGCCGCCAGGTCCGGCGGGACCCACCTCCCCGCGTAGCGCTCCCGGTAGCCCTCGGGAGGGGGGTAGTCGTCGATATGATTCTGATGGTGCGGCTCGATGTAGGACACGAACAGGAAGAACGGCTCCTCCTGATGGGCGTCGATGTAGCGGATCGCAGCGTCCGTCAGCGCGTCCACCCGGTAGCCGGGGAGCCGCACCGCCCGGCCGTCGTTGTCGTAGAGCGTCGTCCGGTAGGCCTCGGAGGTGAATTCGAGGACATTGGAGGCCAGCCAGTGCTCGTATCCCCCCCGGTGAGACTCCGGGACCGGGCCTGCGGACCCCCTCTCGTAGAGGTGCCACTTGCCGATGTAGCCCGTCCGGTAGCCCGCCCCCCGGAAGTGGTGCGCCAGCGTCCGGCAGGTGACGGGGAGGCCGATGCCGTTCCGGAAACACCCCGTCCGGGTCGCGTACATCCCGGTCTGAAGGCAGGACCGCGCAGGCCCGCACACCGGCTGACACGTGAACGAGTAACGCGCGTGCGCGCCCTGCCGGGCCATTCGGTCGAAGTGGGGCGTCAGGTCCAGCGGATTGCCGTGGACCCCCGCCGTGTCCCAGCGCTGCTGGTCCGTGAAAAAGACGATCACGTTGGGACGGTCTGTTCCTCTCTGGGACATATTCCTGCTCCTGTGCGTTGGAAACGGTCAGGACCCCCTGGAGGAGGCCGCTTAATCAATCGCCAAAGCGAACAGCCAGCCCCCTGTCCAGAAGTTGCTGGTTGAGGAACAACCCCTTGTTGAGTATGTCCTGTGGATCGTTTTCGCCGGGGAGATAGAACACGTCCGAAAGATACCGATCGTACTTGTCCGGCTTCGTCGTGGTCAGCACGACAAAGGGGACCTCCGCCAGGGCCTTCGCCACAAAGTCCCTGGCGCGTTGACCGGCGACGGTCGAGAGTTCCGGGGCGTCGATCCCCCGCAACCGCAGCTTCTGCCGCGTCCAGGCCCGAAACCCGCAGTCCACGCGCGTCCAGAGCGTGTCCCCGTCCACGACCTCCTCCACAACCGCCCGATAGGTGTAAAGCCGCTCCCGGCCCCCCCGGCTCACCCGGAACCGGTAGCGTTCCGGGGCCTCCTCCTCCCGCACGGACTCCACGATCTTGTTGGAGACAGGGTTCCCCGTCCCGTCGGACGCCGGGGCGTAGTACAGCTCAAACCCGAGGTCGAGACAGAGCGACCCGGCCCCTCCGTCCACCGCCGGGGACTCGACCACGCGGTAGGTGTAGAGCCGGCCCCGCTTCGGCGCGAGGGGCGGGCCGGCCGGGGCCTGGGAGACAATCTCCTCCCCGGTTTGGGACTGTGTCTGAGCCTTCGCAAACGCCCCCGCCCTGATCTGCGCCTCCAGCTCCCGCACGCTCCAGCCCGCCGCGGACGCCTCCCGCACGTAAAAGCCCCGCTCGGCGCGGGTGGGAAGGCTCAGGACCCTGCGATAGTGCGACCACGTCAATTGTGCCCCCGGGGGCACAATCTGGATTTTTTGGTACAGTTCGATCATTTCATACAGCAACCGCTTCCGAATTCCCACGTCTTCTGCAAGTTTTACAACCACTTGCTCCCCGTAGTGCGCCCGGTCCCGGTGCGCCAGGAGGTAGGCGTGCAGGACGCGCCCGACCTCCCAGTAGGTCTGCGCCTTTTCCTGCTCCACGGCCTGCCTGGCGCGCTCCTTCCCCTCCTGAAGGATTCGATAGACCTCCTCCCGAAGGGCAGGATAGGTGGCTGGGACAAGGGATTTTGACGCCGGGGTAGACATTTTTAATATGTTATTATTATATTATATTATTATTTATTATTATTTTACAGATCCCGCCGAGCTGGCCCTCCTGGTGGAGATCATCGCCCGGCTCCGGCAACAGATTGGATAAGCTCGATTACTCAGGGGCTGATTCCCCTGCGCCCAGCAACTGTTCCGCTCCACTACTCCAACTCGTGGCGCAAGCGAAAAAAGCCATCCGTATAGGTCAACACGGCGGTTTCCGACAGGTCCAGGCTCTGAACCAGCGTGGCGTAGGCCCGCTCGGGGTCATACCACACGACGATGCCGCGGTGTTTCACCTGCCGGGCGATCAACTCGCGGATCTTTTCAGACAGTTTGGCCATGGTTACTACTTGCATTCTCTTGAGCGGCCAGCCAGGCCCGACCCATGTCCGTAAGGCGGTATTTCTGGAGACGGCTCCGGGGCTTGTCGGGGATGGTCATCTCCAGCAGGCCGGCTTTTAGCAGAGGCTTGAGCACTTGGTCCCGGAACTTGGTCCGGTTGGAGCGTCCGGCAATGGCCATAATATCCCGCAACGCGCGTTCTTCCAAACACTTAGTTAGAACGGTGACTTGGTCCCGACTTAGTCCCGACTTGGTCCCGACTTGGTCGGTGACTGACGTTGTGGCTTTGCGCACCACCGGCCAGAACCGCACGAACACCGAACCCGCCTGCTGCCCAAACTCCGGCTCGGGGTGCCCAGCCTGGACGCAAAGCTCGACAATTTTGTTGGTGCCCCGGCCCCATTGTTCGACGAGGCCGCGCCGGTAGAAGACATCCGTGATATAAGGATTGCGCGGTCGCGAGGTGTGTTCCTGTTTGAGGTCTTCCGGCTGAAGGCCGAAGGGGAGTGTGCCGTCGGACCAGATCTCCAGGCGGTCATCAAACACGGCTACATTGACCGCCCCGCCGGCAATCGAGTAGTCGCGATGACAAAGCGCATTGACCAGGGCCTCGCGCAGGGCGGCGGTCAGGAAGAGCAGCTCGTCAATCCGCTCCAATCGCTCCGGCTCGAACCGCCCGCTGATGGGCAGGTGCCGGTGGAGAAAAGTCATGGCCTCATCCAGCAGCGCAAACGCATGGCCGCGCATCTGGCGATTGTCGAGAAACTCGGTTTTGTCGATGCCCTTGAACCGGGCCAGACGAAGCTGGCGCTGCGGATAGCCGGGAACCGTCTCTTTGCCAAACAGGACCACGGCGGCATTGAGCAGGTGGCCGTTTTCCCGCAGGCGCAGCCGGTCGAGGATGTCGCCAACATCCCTGCCTGTGGATTCGGGCAGGCGGCCGGCCTCGATACCCAAACGAACCGTGCGCAGGATCTCCTCCCGGTCGAGTTGCTTCAGGCTGATGCCGGTGGCTGGGGCATTCTCCCAGCGGGACCGGCCATGGACGTGTTCGAGGAGCAATGCCTCGTAACGGGCCTGGGGCATCGCCGAGGTGGTCGAACCGATACGCTGGTAAGCGCGCCCCTCAAAGGTGAAGGGACCATCGCCGGCCAGAGCGGGAACGGCAAGGACAAGTACTTCCGGGCCGCTGGGCAGCCGGATACGTTCCTGAGAGATGAGGGCAGGCGGCTCGAACCGGGTCAGCATGGCGGCCACTTCTCGGAGGGTGGAGTCCGTAATCTGCTGCCCCACGGCCCTTCCCCTCCGGCGTGACGCCGATGAAAACCCGACCGCCCTGGCCATTCAAAAAGCCGCAGAGGGTCTCGCCGGCGCGCGTGAGCTGGCCGGTGGATTTCTTGAATTCCACCGTTTCGGACTCGCCGGCGGCCACTAACTTTTTCAGTTCAGCGAGGTCCATAAGGAGATCGCCGGGGTCGTTTCTATGCCAGCCCGTGGGCGATGGCGTTAGTATTAATAATTATACATTCAGGTCGTCGAGGAACTCCGACGGCGTTTCGCCGCTCGTCACCAGCAGATGATCCCTCGCTCGCGTGCAGGCGACATAGAGCAGGTGACGCTCGGTGTCATAAACCTCTTGCAGATCGGCGTCGTCGCCGACCGTCTCGATGCGCTCCTGCAAGGGGATGATCTCGTCATCGCAGGCCATCACGACCACGGCGCGAAACTCCAGACCTTTGGCGAGGTGCATGGTGCTGACCGAGACGTGGCCGCTGGTGGTTTCGACGTGTTCATCGAGAACCTTGAAAGCCATGCCCGCTTCCTTGACGGCAGTTCGCGCACGATCCAGTTGCGCCGTGGATCGGACAAATACGCCGAACTCGTGCGGCAGCACGCCGGCCCTGGCCCGTTCTGCAATCCAGTTGCCGACCGCCTTGATCTCCTCGCTTTCGCTCTTGAACGAGAGAATCGTCGGCGGCGGGCCGTTGAATACGGAAACCGTATCGTTCCGGTCCTCGCTGTTGCCGTCCACGTCAATCACCACCGGGCCGAGCAGGCGATCCGCCTGTGTACGGATCTGGTGGGAGGTGCGATAATTGACGCGCAACGTGCGGGAACGCCCCCGGATGTCCACCCCGAGGGCCTTCCACGAGAAGGGCTGCTGAAAGATGCGCTGGCCGAGGTCACCGGCGAAGAACAGGGCATCAGGCCGTTCACCACCCAGGGCAGCGAGAAACCGCAGTTGTGAGACGCTGATATCCTGCGCCTCGTCCACCACCGCAAAGTCGAAGGGCGGGTTCCTGCTGCCAGCCATTTTGGACGCCAGAGCGGTGAACACGGCAGCCTGCGTCACGAGGCCCCGCTCCTTTAGCCCGGCGCGCACCCGCTCGAAGATGGACCAGAGCGCCGCGCGCTGGGCCTCCGGTAGCCGCGTCTTGCGCCCCAGCCGCGCCACATCGCGATACGCCTCCCAGTTCTCCAGTTGCCACGCATCCACCACCTGCTCCCATTCGGCGAGAAGAAAGCGCAGGCTGACCTTGTGGCCGCCCACGGCGCTCGCGGCCTCTTTTATCGACTCGCGCAGCGCCTCACGGCTAACAGTCGCCGCCTGCCCGACGTGCGCCCTGTAGAGCCGAAGACCGATGGCATTGAGCGAGTGAACATCTATCCTTTCCGCGAGACGAGGTTCACCGCTCAACAGCCGTTTCAGCTTGGTCTGCAGCGCATTCGCCAATGTCTCGGAGAAGGTTGTCAGCAGGACGCGGGCGTCTGGGCGCGTGCGTGCCAGGTGAGCGGCCCGGTGCAAGGCCACGACGGTCTTACCTGTACCTGCCGATCCGGAGACGCGCGCCGGGCCGGTATATTCGCGCTCCACCCATTGCCGTTGCTCGGGGTGCAGAAAGACCGCCCACTTTTCCCAGGGATAATCAAGGGCGCGTTGGAGTTCCTCCACATTTGCCATCACCCGGAAACGGCGCTGCGCGTCGGGATGCTCAAAAGGATTCGCCGCCGCCAAAGCGGGCTGAGGTATGCGAGGCTTGCCACCCGTCGCCAGTTCCAGCAGCGCCTCCGCAGCCTCGGCAGGCAGGTGGTCGGCCAGGGCCAGCAGCGTGTCCTCGGTGGCCTTCTTGACATCGTTGAGCCACTCAGCGGGCACGCCGTAGCCGAGCAGGTCGTCATCCGACGTCCCGGAGAAAATGGGCTTCTTCCCGGCGGCCGGTTTCGTCCGCACGGGAAGTTCCGTCTGCACGTAAACCGGGACAACGACCTCCTTCACCGTCTCTCGGACCTCGACCAACTGTGCAGCGCCCGTCTTAGGATGCGTCTCCAGTCTCCGTCGTTCCGCCCAGGCATAAGCCTCGTCGTGGTGGGCAACGTAGCAGAGCAGGAGACTCGCGTCGCTCCTGTGAACGATCAGCCGGAGGTCTTCGCTAACCCGCACCGACCAGAAGTTCTTGTCCTTCGCCTTGTCGAGCCTATGGAGGCTCATGCCAGGATTGGCCGGGTTGACCTGCAGATCGAACGCCGTCGTCTTGACGGCCTTCTGTTCGTCTCCAGTCAGGCGGGCGAGACTGTCGGTGAAGGTGTCGGCGATGCGGAATTCCATCTGCTGTCCCGGCTATTTGTAGTCGTTTATACCCGTTTATACTCGATTCAAGCTATAATTGACTAATTTGACATAAATCCTTGTTTAAACTCGAAATACTTTCATTACCTCGTCGCCCAGGTGGTTGATCACTTTCACGGCGATGCGGCCATTCTTCGGCTTGTCGAACGGACGTGAGGTATCGCTGTGGAGAGTCGCCCAGGCTTCGGGGTCGATCTCGGCCTTCAGGGTGGTCTTGAGCGCACTGTAGGGGTCGTTGGCCCCGAGGAAGTAGGCGTGGCGGACGAAGAAGCTCTCTTCGTTGTACACGAGTTACGCAGTTTGTGAATATTTGAGTTTTGGAATTCGGAGATGACAGACAGCTTTCAGATGGGGTTTGACCACCTTTTTGGCCTTTTCAAGCA
>Ga0209399_10001196_pt1 | contig 13761 bp, 10 predicted proteins | sample OV2TP3_FD_184130 | JGI IMG/M metagenome (GOLD analysis project Ga0209399, IMG submission 184130) | Hot spring microbial communities from Beatty, Nevada to study Microbial Dark Matter (Phase II) - OV2 TP3 (SPAdes) (version 3) | ecosystem: Environmental > Aquatic > Thermal springs > Hot (42-90C) ... | reverse complement strand
GCCCTTGAGGATGCCGCCCAGCAAGAGCCCGATGATCACCAGTACGATCGCGATTTCGACCAGCGTGAATCCTTTCTGCAGGCTTCTCATGAGTCTCTCCCGATATGTGGTGGACTTCACGCACTAGCGCAGCAATTTCCGTGCCGTGCGCATCGATCGCGCGGCCGGCTCATTTGCGGGCCGCATCGCCCGTGCCTGTCCGACTCTCGACAGTCCCGACGAGCTTTCGACAGACCGATGCCGGTGACCCGTGGATGCGCTGCGCTAGACTAGGTGCGAGTTTTCTCCATGCCTTCGCCGAGCCCGGCCATTCCGCTCGCCGCCCGCGTCTCCGATGCAGTCCGGATCTGGACCCGGCGTCACTGGCGCTTCGTGGTGATCGCGATGCTCGCGCTGCTGCACGTCGCCGCGCTGCGGGGCATGGAAGACGATTGGGCGCGGCCGTTCCTGCTCGCGCATCTCGGCTTGCTCCTCCTGTGGCAGCCGTTCGTGCGCGGCGAGCAGGCCGTGACGGGGGCACAGGCCGTGTCGATCGCGATCGGGGCGGCGGCGGTGACGTTGTGGCTCCACTGGTGGTTGCTCGCGTTCTGGGTAGTGGTGCTCGCCGGCCTGGTGGGCGGCAAGGTCTTCCTTTACAGCGCGCGCTGGCAGCGCCGCTTTTATCTGGTGGTGCTGCTCTACCTCCTCGCGCTCCTTGCGGTCGTCATTCTCCCGGAGGTGGCGCCGCGCCGGGAAATCGCGCCGGAAATCCTCTCGGGGGTGGGGTACGGGCTGGCGCTGCTTTTCCTCGTGCTTGCCGCGATTCCGGCGGAGCCGGAGTCGCCCGAGACCCCGGCGGCCATCGATTTCTTCTACAGCATATTCCTGATGCTCGTGCTGGGCGTGGTGGTGCTCGGCGGCTTCGCGTTCATGACGCTGGGAAAGACCTCCTACCTCGAAGCCCTCATGGCCACCGTGTTCCTGATCGCGGGGACGATATTCGTGATCGGACTGGCATGGAATCCCGGTTCCGGCTTTGCCGGGCTGAACGTTTTCTTCTCGCGATACCTGTTCTCGATCGGCCTTCCGGTCGAGAAGTGGCTCCACTTCCTCGCCGAACTGTCGCGGTCCGAGGCGCGGCCCGAGGGTCTCGTCGCCGAAGGGGTGGCAGGGCTTGCGCGCCTGCCCTGGGTCGCCGGAACCCGGTGGCAGGCGGGCGAGGAGCGGGGAGAGACCGGCGAACGCACCGGGTACGCGGTGGAGTACGGGGACGGCGCGTTCGCGCTCACGATCTATTCACGCTACCGCGTCGGTCCGGCATTGCACTGGCACCTGCGGCTGCTCGGGCAGCTGCTCGGCGAGTTTCACGCCGCCAAGCGGCGCGAGCAGGCGCTGCGGCAGCAAAGTTACCTGCAGGCGGTTCACGAGACCGGCGCGCGCATCACCCACGACGTCAAGAACCTGCTGCAATCGCTCGGCGCGTTGTGTTCGATGGCGGCGCGCGAGGACGGCGATTCGCCCCAGGTCCAGGCGCTGATACGGCGTCAGCTGCCCGCGATCTCGCAGCGCCTGCGCGAGGCGCTGGATCGGCTGCAGCACCCGGAAGACGAGAGCGCACCGCAGATCTCCACCACCGATTGGTGGAGCGCGCTGGTGCATCGCTACCAGGGTCAGGACGTCGATTTCCAGGCCGACGGGCCGGCGGCCGGAGGGCGCGTGCCGCGCGCTGTTTTTGACAGCGTTGCCGACAATCTGCTGCAGAACGCGCTTGCGAAACGCGCCGCCGATCCTTCGGTGCAAATCCGCGTGCTGCTCAGGACGCGCGATGCGCCGGGCGCGCCCGAGCTGCGCGTCTGGGACAGCGGCCGCGCCGTGCCCGCGGAGGTCCGGCCGTCGCTGCTGCGTGCGCCGGTGCAATCGGCGAACGGCCTCGGCATCGGCTTGCTGCAGGCAGCGCGCCACGCGGAGTCGATCGGCCTGCGGCTCGAGCTGGCAAGCAACCGCGACGGCGACGTCTGCTTCGTTCTCTCCCGCGCCGGCGCCTACGGCAGAACGCCGGCCGAAATCATGCGCGCATAGAGTTCACCCACCGCGATCCAGGTCATCTGGTCGTCGAATTCACCGGTGAGCGCGCCCGCCGGCGCGGGCGGGTGACTGACAAATACCGGATCGCCATTGCCGTTTGCCGCCTCGTCGATTCCGCCGGCGCCGACCGCCGCGAAATTCCGCCCGGTCGAGAAGACCAATGCGACGACCACGTTCTGGTTAGTGAGCGCGTTCGCTGCCGGGCCGCAGGTCGCGGCGCCGATCCCGGTTGCCGACCTGCAGATCACCAGGTCGCCCGGCTGGCAGGTGATGCCGTTCGTCTTCAGGTTCGCTTCATGGGTGAAATGGGGAAGTACCGAGGCGCCGGCGCAATTGCTCACGGTTTTCGCCACCGCGTAGCGAAGGCGGCCGCCCCAGGCGTCGAGCGCGAATCCCTGCCCATCCAGCACCTGCAGTCCGATCGCCCGCGCCGGCAGCAGTCCGCCGGTGACTCCCCCCGGGAGGTTTCCGCCGTAGTAGTCCTCCGTTGCGCCGTCGGTGCACTGTCCGGCGGCGTTGCGCACCTCGTCGCCGAAGCTCGTGCTGCGCGCCGGGCAGGGCAGGCGCCCCTTGACGATCGCGTAGGCAAGCAACAGGCTCTTCGCCTGCTCGATCCGCTGCCGGGTGTCCTCGAAGTTCCGCTGCTCGATCTGCGCCGAGAGCGTGAACAGCATGCCTCCAAGCAACAGGGCGATGATCGCGAGAACGACCGCGAGCTCGGTCAACGTGAAGCCGCGGCCGGCGCAGGCGCGCTGCCGTTCGATCATGGATTGGCGTCCACCACGATGATGCGGTCGTTGAACGGCTTCTTGAGCGCCGACGCGATCGCCGTGCTCACCGGCAGCTTCTCGAACGCGGCGGGACTTGCGGCATTGCCGAATTCGAGGAAATCCGCGCGGTTTCCGCTCGGGCGGGTCTGCCCGAACAGCCGGCGGCCGGCAAGCACGAGGATCGCGCGCTGCTGGTTGGCCGGCGTCACGTTGGCGACCGAGAGGCAGGTCAGGGGCGAAGCCGTGCACGACCGGGGCGGAGTGCCGCTTGCCGCATGGTTCGCCGCGAGCGCGTAATACGCGAACCGGTACCATTGATTGCGCACGAACCATCCGGTCGTCGGGTCGCCGGGATCGAGCAGCGCGTGATCCGCGAGCACGCCGGCACTTGCGGCGATCCGATAGCGGCTCACCGGCGCGGCGAGATCCGGCAGCACGGCATCGATGCGGATCGTCGCCGATCCGTCGGAGGCGAACGCGCCGCTTGCGGCGCCCGGCAGGGGCGGTCCATAGGCGCCGACGCCGTACTCGACGGAGGTTTGCGCCGGGTCGAGCCGCCGCAGCGCCATTGCCACATTGCGCGCGACCGCGCTCATCCGCAACTGGATCGAACCCGAATAAAAGCCGATGCATTGCGCGCTCGCCGCCGAAACGGCGCAGCCCCCGCCGGGCAGGATCGTGCCGCCGCCGCCGGTCTGGACGATGCTCGGCGCAAGCGTCGTGTCCCAGCCGACAAAGATCCCGGAACAGCGTGCATCCGACGGTGGATTGCACCCCTGGTTGGCGCTGAAGGGCAGCAATCCCTCGTAGATGCCCGCTCCGCCCCGGTAATCTGCGCTTGCAGGATCGGAAAAAGGTGCGGCGTACGGAAACACCGGGTTGACGCTCGACAGGCTCCATTCCGCACCGGCATACACGCTTCGCAGGCGCGGCACGACTTCGCGTTCCACCCGCACCGCAACCGCCGCTTCGATGGCCGCCAGAAGCTCCTCCGCGGTGACGCGCAGCACCTGGTCGTTGAAGGAACCGCTCGGTCCCGCCGTCGCGAACACTCCCGCCGGGTCGGAATCGGCATTCGCGCATTCCAGGTAATTGCGCACATCGGGCGTTCCCGACACCGGCCGCACCTGGGTCCACGCAGCGCAGCCCGGTGCCGGGGGGACGCTGAACGCCGCGCCGGGTGCGATCAGGAGCGCGACCGCATCGTTCGCCGTGCCGTCCACCGTGAGCTGGCCGGGGGTGTCCGAGTTGATCGTCAGGTTGGCGCTGGTGTAGGCCCATCCTTTGGATACGGCGTACCAAAGCGGTTCGCCCGCCGCATCGACGGTCCTGTCGAGCCCGAGCGTGCGCCACGGCAGGCGGCCGACCTTGGGCAATGTGCAGCTGCCGGCCGCGATGCCTTCCTGCGCCGGGTCACCGTAGTAGCCGGGTGCCTCCGGGCAGGGAAGCCTCCCGGGGTTGCGCTCGCCCGCCTCGGCCGCCTTGAGCGCAACGTAGCCGATCAGCGCGTGCTTGGCACGCGCCAGCACTTCGCCGTTGTGCAGGCGCGCCGCGGCCTGCCAGTTCGTGCCGCTCGCGAGCCGCGTCAGCGCAAACCACGACGCGCCGAGAATGACCACCACGAGCATGACAAGCAGCGCTGCGCCGCGTTGTCTGTGACCGGCGTGCCGCGCGCCGCGTCGCCTCATCGCGAAATCCTGATCTCGCCTTCGCCGATCAGATCGCGGGCCGCGCCCGACCCATGGTCGAGCGTGGCGCCGATCTTCATTTGGACGGTCTGCGCATTCTCATCCACTGCAAGCGATACGCGCCCGGGAGCGTCGCGGCGCACGCGCACGCGAATGCCTTGAGGGTCGGCTCCCTCGATCGTCGCCTCGCCGTTCAGCCACACGGTGGAGCGGCCGCCGGAGCGCAGCACGTAGCCGTCGACACGCGTCGAACGCGCCGGCGCGGGCGCGATGGGCTTTTCGGGCAGCCGGGCGCTGCGCCGGGCATCCAGCGCTTCGCGCTGCTCCGGGGTGTGAAAGAGCCGCCCGAATTCCTGTGCGTGCGCGGGCGGCACCGGTACGGTGAATTGCGCTGCGGCAGCGAGCGCAAGGGCGAATCTCATGTTGCCGCGGCGTGATCCAGTATGGTGATCAGGTCGATCTGGCAGGCGGCCCGCAGCCGCGGCGCGACCGTTCCCCCTGCCGGCGCCTCCCCGGTTCGCCGGATCGAGCAGCGGCGGACCGAATAGTAGGCGTTTCCCGACGCACGCAGGTCGTGGAGAAAGCGGAACAGATCGCCTTCGTGCAGCAGCGCCAGCTCGACGTTCATCGTGCTGGAGTGGAATTCGATGTTGGCGGGCTTTCCCGGGACCGACTTGAGCAGCCTCTGCCGTTCGACCTGATAGCGCAGATCGGGCAGCTCGCGCTGCGCGCGAATGCGCGCCATCGCGTCGACCCATTCGAGCCGGCGCTCGGCGCCGATGATGCGCAGGTCTTCGAGCCGCCGATACAGCGCGAGCTTCTCCTTCACCTCGCGCTCTTCCTCCGCGATGCGCTGCAGTCGGCCGTGCACGCTGGCGCGTTCGAGACGCGCCGCCCCGAGCTGCTGCTGGTCGCGCTGGAGCGCGCGGTGCTGCGTCCACGCCAGCCCGGCGCCGGCGGCGAGCAGCAGGAAAAATGCGGCGAGCGGTGCCCCCAGCCCGCGGATCGCGTGGGAGTCGCGGCCGATCATTGCTTTCGCGCCACCACGATCGTGAAGCGCGGCGCGGGCTCCCGCTCGGCGGCCGCCCCGATGTCGCCGGACAGTGTTCCCTGGGGGGTGACATCGAACGGCAATCGCGTGTTCACGACCTGCCAGCCGGGATCTGCGTCGAGCGCGGAGGCAAAGCGCTGCACCTGCTGCGTGATCGAGCGGTAATCGGATTGGTCGCTGGCGTTCACGCGGCCCGAGATTTCCAGCGTCTGCAAGACCTCGGCAGCGGGCTTTGTTTCGGTGGCGGGGGCGGGTTTTCCTTCGCCGACCGCCTCCGCGGCGCCCGCCGTCCAGAGGATCGAATCCAGCTCGAGTTGCGGAAACTTCATGAGGGCGCCGGCGGCAAACGCGAGCGCGTCTTCGGGCGACGCGGTGCGCGCGGCAAGGCTGCGGAATTCGAGCACCATTGCCCTGAGGTTTTCGGTGCTGGTCTGCGTCACCGGGAAGCTCGCGGTGATGTGCTCGATCTGCTGCTGCGCGGCGCGCGTTTCCGCGCGCAGCGCCTGCAGGCGCTCGTGGACGCTGGAACGCTCCATCCACAACGTGCCTGCGTACGCGGCGCAGGCGGCGAAGGCGAGCGCGCCCGCGGCAACGATCGCGCGCCGCAGCCGCCACAGGACGAAGCCGTGCCGGTCCTCGCGGCGGGCGAACTGTTCGGCGGGGGGATCGCGCACCGCGAGATGGCAGTACAGTTCCTCGGCACTGCGGCCCGCGGCTTCGTTGCTGAGTCCGGCCATGCGCATCGCATCGGCCATGCCGATGATGCGAAACGCCAGGTGCGCATCCGATTTCAGCGTCTGCTCGAACTGCGCGCGCTGCCCGTCCGGCGCGATCACCAGGACGCGAACCGCAGGGCCGTCGCGCGGCAAGGCGCGCAGCGTGGCGAGATACTGCGCCATGCGCTCGGTTTCCGCGCGCACCAGGGCCGCGACCGGGCGGGGGGCCGTCTCGAGCGTGGGCTCCAGGCGCGCAAAGCGCAGGCGCCCCTCCTCGAGGAAGCATTGGCGCAGGCCCGCACGGTTCACGCTCACCAGGATCGAGCGCTCGCCGCCGGCACCGAGCCGGGCGGCGAGGGCGGGGGCGACGATCGGCGCGGAGTAGACGCCGGCAAGCCGGGCGCCGGCATCGGCGATCGCATCCAGCCAGGCGATGAACTGCTGCACGTTGGTAAACGAGGCAAGCAGCAGGCGCTCGTTGCGGCGCTCCTCGGCGACGTAGCCGAGTGAAAGCGCGACCGCGAGCCGTGTGTCGCGGTAGCGCTGTGCCAGCCGGCGCTGGATGACCGTCTGACGTTCGGCGCCGCGCAGATACGGGACCTGGTCCTCGTGGAAGTCCTCGCCCGTGACATCGGCCACCAGCGTGACCAGCGCTCCCCGGTGCTGCGCCAGGCGATCGCGGAATTCGCCCAGGCCGCGCTCGTCGGCGGAAAACGTGGCGAGCGGCGCGAGCGCGCCGCCCGACCAGCGGAACAGGCAGTGTTCGGCCGCAGCGAAATACAGAACGAGCCGCGCCGGCATGGCGTCAGAATTTCATCGTCGCGATGGTGTCGTACACCGGGCCGAGCACCGCGAGCATGACCCAGCCCAGGATCACGCCGAGCAGCAGCGTCAGCGCGGGCTCGACGATGGCCTGCAGCCTGCCGATCGCGTCGCGCACCTCGCGGTTGTAGAAATAGCTCACGTTGAGCAGGGCGGTGTCGAGCGCGCCGGTATTTTCTCCCACCTTGAGCATCCGGATCACCAGCGCGGGGAACAGCCCCATCTCGGCGAACGCCGCGGTGAGGTTCTTGCCTTCCGCAATCTGCTGGCCGGCGGTGCGCAGCGCGTTTTCGAGCGGCTTGTTGTTGACGATGTCCTCGGAGGAGCGGATCGCGTCGAGCACCGTGATGCCCGAGGCGTACATCATGGCGAAGCTCGAAGCAAAGCGCGAAAGGATGATCTTGCGCAGGATCGGGCCGACCAGCGGCAGCGAGATCTTGTAGCCGTCCAGCGTGTACTCGACGGCGGGATTGGCCCGGGCGGCCGCCTTGAGACCGAACCAGGCCGCGATCGGCGCCAGCAGCATCGCCCACCAGTAGCTCACGAAGAACGCGGACACCTGGATCAGAACCTGCGTCTGCAGCGGCACCTCCTTGCCGACGTTGCGGATGAACGTGGTCATCTGCGGCACGAGGTAGACCATGAGGAAGAACGTCACCAGCACCACCACGCCGCCGACGAAGGCCGGGTAGAGCATCAGTCTCCTGGTCTGCGACGCAAGCTCGTCTTCCCATTTGAGCTGCTCGGTGAGGCTCTTGAGAACCTCCGGCAGCCTGCCGGTCTGCTCGCCGGTCCGCACCAGGCTCACGAACACCTTGCTGAACACCTCCGGGTATTCGGCGAGCGCCTGCGAGAGGCTTTGCCCGCCTTCGATTCCCTCGGTGACCCCCGTCACGACCTCGCGCAGGCGCAGATTGTCGACGCTGTCGCGCAGGTCGGCGAGCGCGTCCATGATCTGCACGCCGGCGGCCGTAAGCTGCTCGAGGTGAAAACAGAAATTGATCAGGTCGCTGCGCTTGACCCGGCGACCCGCCAGCAGCCCGCCGCCGCGGCGCGCCGGAGCGCCGGCGACGAGATCGAGCCCCATGCGGGCAAGGCGCTGCTCGAGGTCGAAGAGATTGAGCGCATCGACGCGCCCGACCACGCTCTTGCCGACGGCATCGATCGCCTTGTACGAGTAGAGCGGCACGTTGAACCTGTTCCGGCGTTTCGCGCCCTGTTGTCGCCTAGGCCATGCGATCGGTGAGATCGACGACGCGCACCAGCTCCTCGCTGCTGGTCACCCCCCCGCGCACCAGGCGCATCCCGTCTTCGGCGAGCATCTTGAAGCCCTTGGCGCGCGCCGCGGTCAGGATTTCGCGCGCCGTGGCGCGCCGCCCGATCAGTTCGTCGATGCCGGCATCGACCTTGAGCAGTTCCATGATCGCGAGGCGCCCGCTGTAGCCCTGGTAGTCGCATTGCTCGCAGCCGACCGCGCGGTACAGCGTCGCCATCTCGGTCGGCGCAATGCCGAGCAGGCGCCGCTCCTTCGGCTCGGGCTCATAGGGCTGGCGGCAGGTGAGGCACAGCTTTCGCACCAGCCGCTGGGCGACGATGCCGATGATGTTGCCCGACATGATGTCGGGGACGATGCCGAAATCGAACAGGCGCGGAATCGCTCCCACGGCCGAGTTGGTGTGCAGGGTGGAATACACCTGGCGTCCGGTGAGCGCGGCGCGAAACGCCATCTCGGCGGTGTCCTCGTCGCGGATCTCGCCCACCAGGATCGCGTCGGGGTCCTGGCGCAGCAGCGCCCGGATGCCGTTGGCGAAATCGAGCTTCACCGCTTCCGCGACCGAGGTCTGGCGGATGAGCGTCATCGGGTACTCGACCGGGTCCTCCAGCGTCATGATGTTGACGCCGTCCGAATTGATGTGATTGAGGATCGAATACAGCGTCGTGGTCTTGCCCGCGCCGGTCGGTCCCGTGACCAGGATGATGCCCTCGGGGCGAGCGATCATGCGCTTGAGGAGTTCGAGCGTGCCCTCCTCCAGGCCGAGCCGGTCGAGCGGCACGATGCCCTTTTGCCGGTCGAGGATGCGCAGCACGATGTTTTCGCCGTGCGTGGTCGGCAGACTCGAGACGCGGAAGTCGACCACGCGCCCGGACATGGTCGCCGAGAGCCGCCCGTCCTGCGGCGCGCGCGTCTCGGCGATGTTCATCTTTGCCATCACCTTGAGCCGCACCGCCATGGCCGGCCAGTAGGTCTTGTGCAGGCTGCGGATCTGCCGCAGCACGCCGTCGATGCGGTAGCGGATGCGGAGGAAATTCTGCTCCGGCTCGAAATGGATGTCGGACGCGCTGCGCTCGACCGCGTCGGAAAGCAGCGCCGAGATCAGGCGCACGACCGGCTGCGAGTACTCGTCGCCCTCGGCGACCGAAGCGTAGTCGACCTCGCCGGTTTCGATCTCGCGCAGGATGCCGTCGATCGACAGCTCGTGGCCGTAATAGTGCTCGATCGCGCGCTCGATTTCCGAGTCGCCCGCGAGCCGCAGCTCGATCTCGAGATCGCTCTTGAGGAACGTGCGCAGCTGGTCGATCGCGACGATGTTGTTGGTGTCGGTCAGCGCGACGATGAACCGGCGCGCGACGCGGTTGAGCGCCACCGGAAACATGCGGTAGCGGCGCGCGAGGTCGCGCGGCAGCGCGCGCAGCGCCGCCGGATCGACGATGATGTTGGCGAGGTCCACCGATTGCAGGCCGAGCTTCTCGGACAGCGCGTCGCGCAGGGTCGCCTCGGACACGAAGCCCAACTGCACCAGCAGCCGGCCGACCGGCAGGTGCGACTTCATCTGCTCGAGCAGCGCGATCCGGAGCTGATCCTCGGTGAGGATCCCCTGGTCGATCAGGATCTGCCCGATGTGGCGCTTGGCCTGTTGCGTGGTCGGGGCGTTCATCGAGATTCCCGAGGCTCCATCATAGCCGCGGCGCCGCGGCACGCCAGCGCGCGGCGCTCAGCGCGCGAGCTGCGCTTCGCGCTGGCGCGCGGTTTCCGCTGCGAAGTTCGCCGCGCGCTTTTGCGCCAGCGCCAGGGCGCGGCGGTAGTACTCGAGGGCGAGCCCGGTCTGGCGCAGATGATCCAGGCTGACCGCCAGGTTGAAGGCGAAATCCGGATTCTCGGAATCGGCCGCATAGGCCTTGAAGTATGCCTGCTGCGCATCGGCCCAGCGCTCCTGCTGTGCATACTGGTTTCCGAGCGTGAAATACAGGACCTCGGCGCCGGGATCGGCGGCGAGCATGTTCTTCAGGCGGCTCTCGGCCCGCACCGGGTCGACGTACTGGCCGCGCAGCGCGAGCATCCCCGCATGCGCATGCGGGTCGCGCGGATCGACCTGCAGCAGCCTTTCATAGTACGCCGCGGACTGCTCGAAGCGCTGCGCCCGCATTTCCACCGCCGCCAGACCGAGCAGCGCGTCGCGATTCGCCGGCTCCTCGCGCAGCGCCTGCTCGTAGCCGGTCCGCGCCGCAGCAAGGTCGCCTGTCTGGTAAGCGCCGTAGGCCGCCAGAACCTGCGGATGGATGCGGGGGGCGGCAGAGGCTGCACTCAAGGCGCGCGGCGGCTCGGTTTGGCGCGCGGCGGCGGCCTCCTGGGGCGCCGCGCGCGCCGCGGCCGCCCGTGCGCTCGGTGCAGTCGGTTTTGGCGCGGCGGCCGGCGCGGCCGAAGCGGGCCGTTCCGTGGCGGAAGGGGACGACGGTGTCGGCGCGCCTGCGCCGCGAACGGGCTCGAGCGCCGCCGCCGGCTCCTTGGCCTTGAGCGGCGGCAATCCCGGGACCGCGAGCGCTCCGCTCGCGCTTGGCGCCTCGACCGGTGCCGCCGCCCTCCGCGCGTTGATGGAAGCCGCGTCGGCAGGCCGATCCGTCGCCGCGCGGGGTGGGGTTGCACTCACGAGCCCCGGAGCCGGGCGCAGCTGGTACCAGAAATAGCCGGCCGTAACCGCCGCGATCACGGCGAGCACGCCGAGCGCGGCGTGGAACGGCGCTCTCGGGTCCGGCTCCCGGTACGGCTCGGCCATGCGCGCTCCGGCGGGACGGCGTTCGCGTACCCGCGGGCCCGCGGCATCGTCGCGCAGATGTTCCCCGCGTTCCGCGCCCGCCGCAGCAGGGACGGACTCCGGCTCCGGGCCCAGCGGGCGCGCGCGCGAAGGCGGCTCGGCTTGCAGATCCTCGCTCAGGATTTCGAGCGGCTGCGAAATGTCGGGCAGCTCGGCGCGCGTCACCACGTGCCGCGGCGCGGCTGGCGCGGTTTCCGCGTCCGCTCCCTGCGGCGCGTCGATCTCGGCCCGTGCCTGGCGCTGCGCCTCTTCCTTCGCCTTTTCTGCCTTCTTGAGCGCTTCGAGCAGCAGGCTCATGTCACTGCTCCGAGGGCGCCGGGCGGCCCGGGTTGGGCTTGAGGAAGTAATCCTCGCCCGGGAGCAGGTCGCGGAAGCGCCGGTAATCGCCCTCCAGGCCCGGCTCGCGGATCACCGAGGCGCGCAGAAAAATCACCAGCTCGGTCTTCTGGCTGAGGTCCTTGCGCTGTCCGAAGAGCGGCCCGATCCCCGGAATATCGCGAACGCCCGGGATGGTGTCATCGATATTGGTCACCGAATCCTGCATCAAGCCGCCCAGCACCGCGATCTGCCCGCTCTGGATGCGCAGGATCGAATCGAGTTCGCGGGTCTCGAAGACCGGGATCAGGTTCGGCGTCGCCGCGCTGAGCGCCGGATTCGGATCGGTCGCAAAGGCGATGCGCCTGCGGATCGTCGGCCGGACGTTCAACACCACCGTGTCGGCGTCGTTGATCTGCGGCAGCACGCTCATCATGAAGCCTTCGGCGGCCACATTGGGCGTGGTCGTGAACGCCTGCTGAATGGCGAGGTTGCCCGATCCTCCGGCCACGGTGATCGGCGTGGTCGAAGGCGTGATCGTGAAGTAGACGATGTCGCGGGTGACCCGCAGCAGCGCGGTCTGGTTGTTGAGCACGCTCAGCTTCGGGCTCGACAGCACCCGGACGTCGCCGAACGACTCGAGCAGCCGGATCGTGGCCTGGAAGCCGACCGACGCGGTCGCCGCATCGATGATGAAAGCGTTCGTGTCGATGCCCGCGGGCGTCCCGGCCCGATTGCCGAACAGGCTCACGCCGCTCGCGCCACGGCGTACGCGCGACCAGTCGATCCCGCGCTGGTACTGGTTGCTGAGCTGGACCTCGGCGATGGTGGCTTCGATCAGGACCTGGCGCTTGACGTTGGCGAGCACCTGGTCGAGGAATTCCTGGACCTTTTCGTGCTGGCGCGAAGTCGCGCGCACGATCAGCACGCCCGCTTCGCGGTTGCCGATCACGGAAGCCTGCTCGATGAATTCGATCGCCTGTTGCGGCGCGGGGGCGGCGCCGGGCGGGGACGCGGGCGCCGGCGCAGCGGCACCCGCGGGCGCAGCGGCGGGCGCCATCGCGGGCGCGGTCCTTGGAATGACCTTGTCGGTTTCGCGCAGGATGTCCTTGACGTTCTGCACGATGGAATCCCACAGCTGATTGCTGGAGACCACGTCGACCACTGCGGTGGAGCCGGTTCCCTGGCCGGGGCCGGCGCCTCCAGCGGCGGCGGTGCCCGCGGGGGTGCCCGCGAATTGCGTCGACGACGTGGATTGCATCTTCACGTTTCGCGACGCGCTCACGTACTCGACCTTGTAGGTCCGCAGATAGGGCGTGTCGCGCGTCACGAACAGGTTCGGGCCGTCGATCTCGTAGCGCATGTCGACCTGTTTCGCGATCCGGTTCAGCAGTTGCGGCAGCGTCTGGCGCACTTAAAACAGACCGATCCGGCCGCCTATCAGGCGGCGCTCCAGAAGCTTCGTGCCCATCACCAGCGTCGCTTGGAATATTTGAAGACCCATAATCCGGAACGGTTTGAGGAGGTCCTGAAGAATCGACGGGCCAAGGTGCAAGAGCGGTTGGAGACGCTGAAGCAGGAGCATCCCGAGCGCTACGAGGCGCTCATGCAGCGGCTCGACGCGTGGCGTCAACAACGGGTGCGCGAGGATGTGCGCGACCGTCGGGAAGACGTGCGTGACCGCCGCGAGGACGTGCGTGATCGATACCAGCGGCCCAGGCGGACAGGTGGCGGAACGAGGCGCCCCTCACGTGAGTGACCTCTCGTGAGCGACCAGCGAACCGCGCCCATGGCCGAGGCGGAAGCGGAGATCATCCACGCGGTGCTTCGCGGGGATGTGGATCGGTACGCCGCGCTGGTTGATCGGTATCACGCCCCGACCATTCGCTTGGCGTTTAGCCTGCTAGGCAATTATGAAGAGGCGAGGGATGTCGCTCAGGAGGCCTGGGTGAGCGCGTATCAAGCGCTGGGACATTTTCAAGGGCGCGCGAAGTTTTCCACCTGGCTGTATCGCATCGTCATCAACAAATGCAAAGACGCGGGCAAGCGGCGCGCCCGTCAACCCGCGATCGTCGGCCGTGTGGGAGTCCCCGAGGCCCCGACGGATGCGTCCGAGACGCTCTTCGTTGATCCCGAGGATCCGACCGCGAACCCCAGCGATCACGCCGCCAACCACGAGCTCTCCCGTCAGCTCAGCGCGGCCATTGGGACGCTGTCCGGCCATCAACGCACCGCGTTTGTGCT
>Ga0209399_10001193_pt1 | contig 13783 bp, 17 predicted proteins | sample OV2TP3_FD_184130 | JGI IMG/M metagenome (GOLD analysis project Ga0209399, IMG submission 184130) | Hot spring microbial communities from Beatty, Nevada to study Microbial Dark Matter (Phase II) - OV2 TP3 (SPAdes) (version 3) | ecosystem: Environmental > Aquatic > Thermal springs > Hot (42-90C) ... | reverse complement strand
CGGCCCGACTTAGAAACGCGTCGCAGTCAGCGGGCGGCTAACTTCCGCCCCCGCCGCCCGGGGTAGAAAGGTTCGTCGCCACGCCGTTGAACGCAGTGTTCAGATTGGTGCCGATCAGTTGCACGGACACGATAATCGCCAAGGCGATCAAGGCGATCATCAACCCATACTCGACGGCCGTCGCGCCCTCCTCTTTTTTCAGGAAACGCAACAGGTGAGTCAACATCGTATCCTCCACATGGCCCTGCTAGGGGCTACCCCCGCCTCTACAAACCAGATCGGCAACGCCTGCAACGCCTGCAACGCGTCACAGCCGATGGTCGCTTAGCTTCCACCGCCACCCCCGCCGCCGGGGTTGACAAGGTTCGTCGCCACGCCGCTGAACAGTGTGTTCAGGTTAGTGCCGACAAGCGCGACGGTGATAATAATCGCCATGGCGATCAAGGCGACCATCAACCCATACTCGACGGCCGTCGCGCCCTCCTCTTCTTTCAGAAAGCGAAACATGCGAGTCAACATGGTGTCCTCCTTCTTCCTGGTTAAGATTTTTTCATGTCCTTGGCGTACCATTTGGTTGACTCAAGTACGCAATGTCTATGCCACAAACAAAACTGTTAAATTCTCAAGCGATAGCAAGGAAAATTCGTGGAAACAAGCCTTTCTATTGGGAAATGGAAAGGACGAATTCTGTACTTCGTTACACAAAATTTGTCACGACTGCCAGTTATTCCTTCCCACGCTAAGTTGCTAGTAGAATGGCGAAATAATCGCTGTTTGTCAAGATAGTTTTTATGGCCCTTGAGACCGCGATCGGGCGATGAAGACCGCCGCGATCGCGTCCTCGAACACCAATTCCATGCGGTGGTCAAGCCGAAGCAGCGAAGCCAACGCCAAATCTTTCTGCGCGATCACCAGACGAGCAACGGCGAGTTCCGGATCGGAAGCCCAGTCGCGCTTGCCGCTCCAGGTGTCCAGGGAGCGTTGCACCCGCTCGTCTCCGTGCAAGTTGGCCCTGCCGTCCATGGCGACGGGGAGATTCGGCAAGCGCCAGATGAGGTAGCCTCCCCAATTGAAATGGTTGTAGAGGGGCCCGGGATAACGGCGCGCTTCTACGGCAGCCGCGGCCGCAGCCGGAAAGATCTTTGCCGTCTCGGCCTCAATGTGTGTCTCCGAGAAATCGCGAAGCCAGCCGACCGTCATGAGCACAACGGCGACCGCCCCTGCAACGAGGAGCGCTCGGAATGTTGTCAGGGCAAATTGTTCAGCGCCCCCCTCGGTCCGATGGGAAGTCGCGAGGACGGCCGCCGCGGCAATGACGAGAAACCAGCCATCGCGGGCAGCGCGGAACGCGAAGCAGGCGGATACGACCAGCAGGAGGATCTCGAAGGAGGAGCCTCTCGTCCGCCGTCCGAGCGACGCGGCAGCTGCGCCGGCCATGGCGAGCATCGCCCAAGCCCACGCACTCCGGAAGTTGGGGGCGGCGAGCTCCGTTATGTATCCGTACTCAGCCGTTTGAGTTGCATACCAGACGATGACGTCGTAGATCCGCACATGATAGGGATTGAGCAGAGTGGCTGCCAAGCAGGCCAGGGTCAACACGGCAAGCTGTCGCCGGCTTTTCGAGTCAGCCATTTTCGTATGATCCGACGGTTTGCCGTGGGCGAGCAGACGATCAAGAAGCGGCGCCGCACACGCGAGCACGAGGAGAAAAAGCCCGTAAACAAACTGGATGTGCAGGTTCGCCCAGAGCACATAGAAAGGCGGAAGGAGCCAGATGGCCTTAGTGTTCCTGCCTTCACGGAGATCGAGCACCGCGTCGAGCGTCACCGTGAAAAAGAGGATCGTGAACAGCCAGGGACGTGGCGTCAGATCGGCGGAGATGGCGACCGTCGCCAAGGCAACCAGGCCGCTGGCGACGACGAATCGCGGCTCCCGCTTTACCACGAGGTGGTGGACGGCAGCGACGACGGCGATCGCCAGGACAATCTGGTAGAGAAGGATTCCGATCAGTCCAAGCCCTCTGTGCAAGCCGTAGACCAGGACCTCGAAGAGCCAGCTATAGGCGATCCACGGTTTCTCCATGCCGTACATTGAAAAGGGGTCGGTCGTCGGGACGGTTGCGTGCTCCAAAATCCACTGTCCCGTCCGGAGATGCCACCAGATGTCCGGATCAAAGATGACCGGCTTCATGACCCACAGCGCCGGCATCAGGTAGAGCAGGGCCACGATCGTCAACCGGCGGACGGGTTCCTCGTGCTTCACGAGGGCTCTGACGCGGTCACTCATTTTCCGTGAGGCCCAAGACCTTCACGCGGCGCCCCAGCGTCATCGGCAGTGAGCGTGGCGGGGACGGCATTGGCCGGCGAATCTCGATTGTCGGGGCAGCGGATGGGGCAAGGGTGGTCTTGGTGGCCTAAGATGCCGGGTGCCCGCCAAGGCGCGCGGCGGGACCGGCGACGGGCTAGGGGCAGGTCGCCGCACTTTTCTCTCCGTCCGCTCCTTGTGCGGAAGAGTCGTTGGCAAGCGCCTGTTGAGCAAGAGCTAGGTTTTCATTCGCCTTGACATAATAGCGGGGATGGGTTGCCACCGCCTTTTCAAAACAGGCGTTGGCGTGACGAGGCTTTCCGGATCCTAAGTAGATGAGGCCGAGATTATTATAGGCCCGAGCTTCGTCCGTGGCTTTTTTAAAGGCCTCCAGGGCTTCGCGATACCGTTTCAGCTTGGCGTACGCCAACCCGAGGTTGTTGTAAATTTTGCTCTCGCCTGTCCCCGACAGCAACGCCTGCTGAAACGCGCGAATGGCCTCCTCATATTGTCCACTCAAGTAATAGGCCATGCCGAGATTGTTGTGCAGAGCAGGCTCGCCCGGCTGCAAGGCTAGCCCCGCCTTATACTCGGCGACGGCTTTGTGATGCCACTTTTGGCGGTCATACAGGATTCCAAGCAGATTGTGGGACTTCCACAGCTTGGGATCGAGAGTCAGGGCCTGACGAAGCTCCTGCTCGGCCGCTTCATCATTACCCATCTGCAAATGCGCCTGTCCCATGCCTTCATAAGCCAGGGCGAACTTAAGGTCATAGTCAAGGATTTCGTGAAATCGGTTATAGGCTTCATTCGCAAGGCCCTGCTTGAAAAGTAGGAGCCCGAGCTTGTATCGGACGCGGGTCTGGGTCGGATCCGCTTTCAGCGCGTTGTCGTATTGGAGCAACGACAGTGCCCAATTGCCCTGTTGGGCATAGCGATCCCCCAAAGACTCATATTCTGCGACGCTCATCTCCGGAAGTTTCGTCAGCGCATCCTCCTCGACAGCCAGTCCGGCCTTTTGCCGATCCAGGATCTGCTTGTAGAGTCCCGCGTCAAATTGGACCTGGGGTTCCTTCGGAGCGCAGCCCGCGATCAGAAAGCTGAGCGCCGCTAAAGCGCAAAGGATGAGGGCGTGAGACGTCAGGGGATAGCCGGAGAGTTCTTCGATGGTCTTATGGCACGTCCGAGGCTTCATCGAAACTCCTAATCTCAACCGAATAACGCGACGCTACTTCTACAGGGTGATGGAGGACGTGTCAATAGGGAGCGAGAAATCAAGGCCCCCCTGGAGCGCCTGCGGCTTCCATGGCCGCGAAGTCGGGGTACCAGTTGCTCTGAAGATGCAACGGGTCTCCGGCATGAGCAAGCTCGGAATCGCCCGCGGCTTCCGTAGCCGCGAAGTCCCGGCTGAGCGGCGTTTCAATTGGTGCCCGGGGGGAGGGTCGAACTCCCATGGTGTCGCCACCGGCGGATTTTGAGTCCGCTGCGTCTGCCATTCCGCCACCCGGGCTCCGACTGGAAAGCCGTCGGCGTTCTAACACGACACCGACACAGCGTCAAGGCAAGACGAGAGTTTGCGGCTTTTCTTCCTTGAGAGGGATGTGGTAGGATGCGCTTCGCCCGCAATACGGAGGAGCCGTATCATGGCACGAGTGCAATGCATCCGCTGCAATAACCCGGGCGAAGGGATCACGGAACCCTTGTACCTGGGCAGGCTTGAGTCCCAGGTCAAAGCCAATATCTGCGCCGCCTGCTGGGCCGAATGGGTCAAGATGCGAGTGATGGTCATCAACGAATATCATGTGAATCTCGGCGATGAGAGCGGACGGAACCTCGTGAAGGAGCAAATGTTGGCCTTCCTGAAACTGCCCAAGCCTGAACCGCAAAGCCAGCAATAGAACTGACCATCCCTGTCCGGGCAATCGGTGGCTGTGGAATTTTTTTGACGGGCCGAACCATACGGTCGGAGGGGACTGAGCATTTGACAAGGCCGCACCGAAGATGGTAGGAATAAAACGCTTTCCCAAGGCGTCGTATGCTGACTCAGATGCAAGTGCGGGGGTTGATGTTCGACCCCTATACCAATGCCTACATCGTGATTCTCCGCGACGACGGCAACACGGAAATGCTGCCGATCTGGGTCGGTAAACCGGAAGCCAGTGCGATCAGTTTTGCAATGGAAGGGATTGCCACCCCCCGGCCGATGACCCATGACCTGATGAAAACGGTCCTGGACGCGGCCGACGCCAAGGTCATCAGCGTGGTGGTCACCGATCTCAAGGAGAATACGTACTACGCGAAGGTCCATCTCTCGTATGAAGACTCGGAGTATTCCATTGACTCCAGGCCCAGCGACGCCATCGCGCTGGCCTTGCGAGCCAAGGCCCCGATCTTCGTGACCGACGATGTCATACGAAAGCACAGCAACGAAGAAATGGACCGGTGGCTGGAAAATCTCAAGCCGGAGGATTTCGGCAAGTACGACGCCTGAATGAATGTTATGGACAGCGCATTGGTCAAATTGACGGTCCAAGGGGTGTTGGCAGACAGCAGCCCCAACGCGGAGAGCCAGGTCGTGCTTTTGCAGGATGAGGGCAAGACCAATACGCTCCCGATCTGGGTGGGGACCGCGGAAGGCATGGCTATCCGGCTGGCGCTGGAAGGGATCATCCCGCCGCGCCCGCTCAGCCACGACCTCATTCGAAGCCTGACCGAGCATCTGGGGTTGAAGGTTGCGAAGGTCGTCGTGACGGACGTCAAGAGCAATACGTATTATGCCTCGATCTATCTGAGCAGCAAGGAATCGGAACAAACCGTGGACTCTCGCCCCAGTGATGCCATCGCCTTGGCGCTGCGGACCAGAAGCCCGATTTACGCCACACGGGATGTCCTGGAACGGCAGGCGCCGGAAGCCGTGGATCCTTGGCTGAAACGGCTCAACGCCAAGGAGTTCGGCGGCGCAGTCTAACCAGCCGAATGGGAATGAATATGGTGCGGACTTATTCCGCCAAGAAGGCGGACGTGACACGGAAATGGTATCTCGTTGATGCCGAAGGCAAGACACTGGGTCGGCTCGCCGCCCGCGTGGCCCTCGTGCTGCGCGGGAAGCACAAGCCGATCTTCACCCCGCACGTTGATACGGGGGACCACGTGGTGATCGTGAACGCCGAGAAGATCCATTTAACCGGCGACAAGGTCCGCCGGAAGACCTACTACCGCCATTCGGGTTACCCCGGAGGGTTGAAGTCCGAGACCGTCGAAGAAGTGTTGCAGAGAAAGCCGACCGCAGTCGTCGAGCGGGCCATCAAAGGGATGCTCCCAAAGAACCCCTTAGGCAAGCAGATGGGCCGAAAGCTGAATGTCTATGCCGGGCCGACGCATCCCCATCAGGCGCAGCGACCCGAACCGTTGACGATCTGACCGGATCAGAGGAGAACATAGCGACATGGCCACAAGCGATGTGACGTACGCCACGGGGAAACGCAAGCGCGCCATCTGCCGAGCGTGGGTCCGGACCGGTTCCGGACACATCAAGGTGAACGACCGTCCGCTCGAGTCGTATTTCCCGAGGGCGACCCACCGGACGATGGTCACCTATCCGCTGGAGATCGCCAATCTCCAGGACAAATTGGATATCACGGCGACGATCGAAGGCGGCGGCAACTCCGGCCAGGCCGGCGCCCTTCGCCACGCCATCTCCAAGGCTCTCGTGGCCTTGGACCCCGCCTTGCGGGAGGCGATCAAGAAAGAAGGCCTCCTCACCCGAGACTCACGCGTCAAAGAACGGAAGAAGTACGGGCAGAAGGGTGCCCGGAAGCGGTTCCAATTCTCGAAACGGTAAACGGGGCAACGCCCTCATACAGGGAAGGCCCCTCGGCCTTCCCTTTTTTTATTCGGAGCATCGCAATGACGAATGTAGCGGTCGTGGGCGCAAGCGGCTACGTGGGAGGCGAACTCCTGCGTCTGCTTCTGCGTCATCCCAATGTCCGTATCTCAGCCGTGACGTCGGAACAGTCGGCGGGCAAACCGATCCAAGCCCTGTTCCCCAACCTCAGGGGACCGGAACTGTCATGCGAGGCCCTGGACCCCGACCATGTGGCCGCTCGGTCCGAGGTCGTTTTTCTTGCCCTTCCCCACACCAAGTCCGCCGGTCCGGCCGCCGCCCTCCTCAAGGCCGGCCGCAAAGTCATTGACCTGAGCGCCGACTTCCGGCTCAGAAATGCGCGCGCGTACGAAACCTGGTACCGGACATCCCACCCCTGCCCGGATCTGCTGGCGTCGGCCGTGTACGGGCTGCCCGAACTCCACCGGGACTCGATCCGTTCGGCCTCGCTGGTGGCCTCACCGGGTTGCTACCCGACCGCCGCCATCCTGTCGCTCCTCCCGTTGGCCACGCACCGCTTGCTGAGCGACCAAGTCATCATCGACGCGAAATCCGGCATCTCCGGGGCGGGACGTAGCCCGGCCCCGGCTTTTCACTTTCCCGAGGCCAACGAGTCCATCGAGGCCTACAAGCTGGGCTCTCACCGGCACATCCCCGAGATCGAACAGGAGCTCGGCATGACGGTGACCTTCACCCCCCATCTCGTGCCCATGACGCGCGGGATCCTCAGCACAGCCTATGCGCGGCTCCGGGAGCCACGGACTTCGGAGCAACTCCGGGACCTCTATCGGGAATGTTACAAGAACGAGCCGTTCGTCCGCGTGCTGGAACCGGGGCACTCGCCGAACCCGCGGCACACGCGCGGGTCGAACTTCTGCGACGTGTCGGCGTTCTTCGACACGCGGACCGGGATGGCCGTTCTCATGGCGGCCCTCGACAACCTGGTGAAAGGCGCCGCCGGACAGGCCGTTCAAGCGATGAATCTGATGCAAGGGTGGCCTGAGACACTCGGACTTCAGAATTCCGGTCTCTACCCCTAAGCGGGAAAAGGACACCAGGATGAAAATTTTGAAAGGGGGAATCACCGCCGTGCCGGGGATCCTGGCCGCCGGGATGGCGACCGGCATCAAGAAGACGAACGCACCTGACCTGGCGCTGATCGTTTCCGAATGCGAGGCGAGGGCCGCCGGCGTTTTGACTCGGAACAAGGTGGTGGCCGCGCCTATCCTCCTGGCCCGCGAGCGGTTACGACGGGGCAAGGCTCGGGCGATCCTCGTCAACAGCGGGAACGCCAATGCCTGTACGGGTCGCCAGGGCTACGACGATGCCGTGGAGATGGCCGCCCTCGCGGCCAAGGCCCTGGGCGTCTCTGCGAAGGACGTGCTCGTCGGCTCGACCGGCGTGATCGGAAAACACCTCCCGATGGACCGGATCCGGGCGGGCGTTCCCATCCTGGCCCGCAATCTCCGACGCGAGGGGGGCGAGGACGCCGCGCGCGCCATCATGACGACCGACACCACCTTGAAGATGGCCGCGGTCGAAGACACGATCGGGGGGCATCCGGTCACCCTCGGCGGAATCGCCAAGGGATCCGGCATGATTCATCCCCATATGGCCACCATGCTCGCCTACCTGGCCACTGATGCAAAGGTGTCCCATGCGGTGCTCCAGCGCGGATTGCGGGAGGCCACGGAGCGATCCTTCAATCGCATCCCGGTTGATGGCGACACCAGCACCAACGACATGGTGCTGTGCCTGGCCAACGGCCTGGCCGGCAACCGACCGATCGCGAAGGACGGCGCTGACGCCCGTCGTTTCCAGGCGCTCCTGGATCAGGTCTGCTCCGAACTGGCCAAAGCGATCGCCCGTGACGGAGAAGGTGCGACCAAGTTTGTCGAGTTGGTGGTGAGAGGGGCCCGGACCACGGCTGAGGCCCTGCGGGTGGCCAATACCGTGGCCACATCCAGCCTGGTCAAAACGGCATGGTTCGGCGAAGACGCCAATTGGGGACGGATCATGGCGGCCATCGGACGCACGGGGGTCCGTATCATCGAAGACCGGATCGGGATCGCCTATGGCGACGCCGCAGTGGTCCGTCGAGGCCTAGGGCTCGGCCAGGCCGCCGAGGAGCACGCGAACGCGGTGCTCAAGAGACGCGAATTCACGCTGACGGTGGACCTGGGGCTGGGACACGCCACCGCCACCGTCTGGACCACCGACCTCACGACCGACTACGTGAAAATCAACGCCTCCTATCGCTCGTAGCCGGTCCTCGTGGCCGGCAACATTTGACTTGCAATGCCTCACCTATCATGTTAACCATTAACACCTAAATCCTGCGATGGGAGAATGAGTTGCCGGTGAGGTTGAGTCCCGCAGCGCAAGCAGCGGGAAATACTTAAAATCCATTCACGTCCGCCTAACGGCGGGCACTGTGCTGGCGTCCTAAGGAGCGTCACAACTCCTCCCGTCACGACTCGGTGACGGGCCACGCCGGCGTCAGAAAGGGGGTGACGGTATGGGAGCGATCACGATCAAGGAATTGCTGGAGGCCGGGGTCCACTTTGGCCACCAGGCCAATCGCTGGAACCCGAAGATGAAGCGCTATATCTTCGGCGAACGAAACGGCATTTACATCATTGACCTGCAGCAGACGCTCGCCCGCTTCGACGCCGCCTACAACTTTGTGCGGCAGACCGTCGCCCAGGGAGACTCCGTGTTGTTCGTGGGCACCAAGCGGCAGGCCCATGACATCGTCGAGGAAGAAGCCAAGCGCTGCCACATGTTTTACGTGTCGCAGCGCTGGCTGGGCGGCATGCTGACGAACTTTAATACGATCCGCAAGAGCATCGAGAAGCTGCGCAAGATCGAGGCCGCATCGGCCGACGGGACCTTCGAGCGGCTTCCGAAGAAGGAAGTGGCCAAGATCGAGAAAGAGCGCCTGCGGCTCGAAGTCGCCTTCGGCGGAATTAAAGGCATGAACGCCCTCCCCGGCTGCATTTACGTGGCCGACACCCGCGGCGAACGCATCGCCATCATGGAGGCGCATCGGTTGGGAATTCCCATCATCGCCATCGTGGACACCAACTGCGATCCTGACGGCATCGAGTACCTCATTCCGGGCAACGACGACGCGATTCGTTCCATCCACTTGATCACGTCCAAGATCGCCGATGCCGCCAACGAAGGCCTCCACCTGCGTGCCCAGCGAGCGGAGGACGAGAAGCCCGGCAACATGACCACCGCCGAGATGCGCAACGTGCAGGCCGCCGGGGCGACGGTCTAGCAGACCGCCGCCGCACTCGACAGAAGAGCAGGCCGCACCAACGTTCCGATTCGAGGCCGCCTTAAATGGCGCTCACCGTAAACGGACCTTTTCAACGGCCTGCATGGGCTAACCGAACGATGAAGGAGCGTAGTGACAATGGCAGGAGATAGCACCCTCGTCAAAGAACTCAGGCAGAAGACCGGAGCCGGCATCATGGACTGCAAGCAAGCGCTTTTGGAGAACGCCGATGACATCCCCAAGGCCATCGACTGGCTGCGGCAGAAGGGGCTGGCCTCGGCGGGCAAGAAGGCCGGGCGTGCCACCAACGAGGGCGTGATCGGGTCGTATATCCATGCCGGCAACAAGATCGGTGTTCTGATCGAGGTCAATTGCGAGACCGACTTTGTGGCGCGGAACGAAGAGTTTCAGACCCTTGTCCGAGACCTGACCCTGCAGATCGCCGCGTCCAGGCCTCTCTACGTGCGCCGGGAGGATGTCCCCAAGGACCTCGTGGAGAAGGAACTGCAGATTTACCGGGGGCAGGCCAAGGAGATGGGAAAGCCGGAAGCCACATGGGGCAAGATCGCCAGCGGCAAACTGGAGAAGTTCTATCAGGACACCTGTCTCATGGAACAGGCGTTCATCAAGGATCCGAACCTCAAAGTCGCCGACCTGCTGACCCAGAAGATCGCCAAGATCGGAGAGAATATCGGCATCCGCCGATTCACCCGCTACCAACTCGGCGAGGAGGAATGAGCCGCCAGGCGTACAAGCGCATTCTCCTGAAGGTCAGCGGCGAAGTCCTGGCCGGCGAGCAACCGTTCGGCATTGACGCCCGGATGATCGAGTACATCGCCAAGGAAATTGCCGAGATCGCCGCGATGGGGGTCGAAGTCGCCATCGTCATCGGCGGCGGGAACATCTTCCGCGGCATCAGCGCCGCCGACGGCGGAATGGAACGGGCGTCGGCCGATTACATGGGCATGCTGGCCACGCTGCTCAACGCGCTGGCCCTCCAGAACGCCCTCGAAAAGCAGGGGGCCGTCACCCGCGTCCAGTCGGCCATCGAGATGCACCAACTGGCCGAGGGGTATATTCGGCGGCGGGCGATCCGGCATTTGGAGAAGAAGCGGGTGGTCATTTTCGCGGGCGGCACCGGCAATCCCTACTTCTCGACCGACACCGCGGCCGCGCTGCGGGCGATGGAGATCGGCGCCGAAGTCATCCTGAAGGGAACCAAGGTCGCGGGCATCTACGACGACGACCCCCTCAAGAATCCCAAGGCCAAGAAATTCGACCACCTCCCGTTTCTGACCGTCATCGACAAAAAACTCAAGGTGATGGACTCCACCGCCATCTCTCTCTGCATGGACCACAATCTCCCGATCATCGTGTTCAACGTGAGGGAGAAGGGGAACATCAAGCGGATCGTCCAGGGAGAGCGGCTCGGCACGCTAGTCAGGGACGAAGTCGGCCAGGCGTAATTCGAGAGGCACGGCATGCAAGCGATGCTGAAGAAAAAGGCCACGGACAAGATGGAGGGGCAGCTCGAACACCTCCGGCACGAACTCGCCGGAGTTCGCGCCGGGCGCGCCTCCATCGCTCTGCTGGATCACATCAAGGTGGACTATTACGGTACGCCCACCCCTCTCAAGCAGGTCGCGACCCTGGCCGCTCCGGAAAGCCGTCTCCTCACCGTGCAACCCTTCGAACCCCAACTCATCAAGGAGATCGAAAAGGCCATTCAGGTTTCCGACCTCGGCCTGACCCCGTCGAGCGACGGGAAGATCATCCGCTTGCCGATTCCGACGCTGACCGAGGAGCGCCGCAAGGACCTCGCCAAGCTCACGAAGAAGCTCGCAGAGGAGGTCCGGGTTCACATCCGCAACATCCGGCGCGACGTCCTGGAAGAGATCAAGAAGCTCCAGAAGGAATCAAAACTGACCGAGGACGAGGCCAAAAAATCCCACGACGAAATCCAGAAACTGACGGATTCGTACATCCTCAAGGTGGACGGGATCCTGAAAAAGAAGGAGGCGGAGATCACCGAAATTTGAACCCCACCGTCGCCGAGATCTCTCTTTCTGCCCTCCGCCACAATCTCCACCAAGTCACCTGTCGCGTCGGTCCGGCCGCCATCTTAGCCGTCGTCAAGGCCGATGCCTATGGCCATGGGGCCGTTCCAGTCGCCCGGATGCTGCTGGTCGCCGGCGCCCGGCAATTAGGGGTAGCAACCGTGGCCGAGGGGCTGGAACTCCGGGCGGCCGGTATCACCGCGCCGATCCTGGTGATGGGTGGGGTCTTCCCCGAAGAGATCCCCGTTCTCTTGGAAGGTGACCTGACGCCAGTCCTCCACTCGCGCGGGGCCATCGCGGCTCTGGCCCGCTTTACCGGTTCCCGCCCTACCCCCTTGCGAGTCCACCTCAAGGTGGACACAGGCATGGGCCGCCTCGGCCTTACCGAAGAAGAAGCCCTTGACGTCCTCACATCCTCCTGGCCAGCCACACTCCAACTCGACGGCCTTATGAGCCACCTGGCGCGCGCCGATGAGCCGGACGCCGCTCCGACGGAAGATCAGTTGGCGCGATTTCGCGCCCTCCTGAATGCCGTGAAATCCCAAGGAGTGCCGGTCCCGCTCGCGCACATCGCGGGGAGCGCGGCCATCCTCCGTTTTCCGGCCAGTCATTTCGACATGGTTCGGCCCGGCCTCATGCTGTACGGGTACGCCCCCGGTTCCATACGTTCGGCGGACCTCCGTCCGGCGCTCGCGTGGAAGACCCGAATCGTGCAGGTCAAGCGGGTGAAACCCGGACAAGCCGTGAGCTACGGCGGGACATTCGTCGCCCCCCGCCACACGACCCTGGCCGCCCTCCCGGTCGGTTACGCCGACGGCTACGGTCGCGGCCTGTCAAACCGTGGACAGGTCCTCATCGGCGGGCGTCCCGCTCCGGTCGTGGGGCGCGTCTGCATGGACCTCACGATCGTGGATGTCACGGATCACCCGCCGCCGCATCCCGGCGACGAGGCCGTTCTGCTGGGAGAACAGGGATCGGCACGGATCACGGCGGACGACCTTGCGGCCTGGCTGGGGACCATCAGCTACGAAGTGCTCTGCCAAATCGGGCGCCGAGTCGTCCGCATCTATGGGGAGGATTGACCGCGTCGCGGGAAGCCCGCCCTCCCCTCTTGCTTGCCTAGCCCCCGTAAACCCGTTATAGTACCGATACCTCGGTTGTTCTGCTGAAAGAGTAACAACATGGACGCTGCCGTGGCCCCTCTCGAGGACACCCTCAAAAGGTACGTCTTGACGGTGCAGGACTTTGTGCACCTCTGCGGCATTGCCATCGTCGGCATGTTCCGCCGTCCCTGGTACGTGCGGGAAACGATGTACTACATGGACCAGATCGGGGTGGGATCCCTCTTCATCCTCGTCCTGACGGGCATCTTCACAGGGATGGTGCTGACCCTGCAGGGGGCCATCCAGCTCGAACCCTACGGCGCGGTCCCGTACGTCTCGCGTCTGGTCAGCACCTCGGTCGTCCGCGAGCTGGGACCCGTGCTCGCGGCCCTGATGGTCGCCGGCCGCGTCGGCTCCGGCATCGCCTCAGAGCTGGCCTCGATGCAGGTCACCGAGCAGATTGATGCGCTCAGAGCCGAGGGCACCGACCCCATCAAGAAGCTGGTCACCACTCGCCTGCTCGCCTCGCTCATCATGGTTCCCGTCCTCACCGTCATCACGAACGGCATCGCCATCTTCGGCGGCTATGTCATCGCGCGCACCTATCTGAGCATCGACTCCTTCTTTTATTGGACATGGGCCTTCGACGCCCTGCGCCCCATGGATCTGGTCTATGGGCTGATCAAGCCCTTGGTCTTCGGGTTCATCGTCTGCATGGTGGGATGCTACGCCGGCCTGACCACCTCCGGCGGCACCGTCGGAGTCGGCCAATCCACCACGCAAGCCATGGTCACCTCCTCCATCCTGATCCTGATGTCCGATTTTTTCATGACGAAGCTATTCATCTTCCTGGGATGAGGACGCCGTGATACGGTTCACCGATGTCTCGTTAAGTTTCGACGACCGGCAGGTGCTCAAGAGCCTCTCTATGCAAGTTCCGGCCGGCGAGACACAAGCCATCCTCGGAGGAAGCGGATGCGGCAAGACGACCATTCTCCGGCTGATCCTCGGACTCCTCCATCCGGATGCCGGCTCGATCCTCATTGACGGACAGGAGATCGTCGGCCTCACGGAGAGGCAGATGGTCCCGATCCGCGCCAAAATGGCGATGGTCTTCCAGGGAGCGGCCCTCTTCGACTCGCTGACGGTC
>Ga0209399_10001192_pt1 | contig 13791 bp, 8 predicted proteins | sample OV2TP3_FD_184130 | JGI IMG/M metagenome (GOLD analysis project Ga0209399, IMG submission 184130) | Hot spring microbial communities from Beatty, Nevada to study Microbial Dark Matter (Phase II) - OV2 TP3 (SPAdes) (version 3) | ecosystem: Environmental > Aquatic > Thermal springs > Hot (42-90C) ... | reverse complement strand
TGATCGTCCGCGCAGACGGCCTCCTCCGTGCCACCGCCATCATTACCAGGCCAGGTGGCTACCGCGTCGAGGTCAGGGATACGGATGGGTTCACGAACGAAGACAAGCTGCATTATCAGATCCATATCATCCCCGATGCCGCCCCGCAGGTCGATCTGCTGTCTCCTGCACCGGAGCTCGAAATCGAGGAGGGACACGTCATCCCCTTGGAGTATGAGGCGCGGGACGATTTCGGGGTCAAAGACGTGACCCTGGTCTATCGCGTGGGCCATCTGGGGGAGAAGCGTCTCGTCGTAGACCGCGTGGACGAGCTCTCGACGAACTATCGCAGCAAATATCACTGGGATGTGACGGGCCTGCTCAACGAAGCCGGAGAAGTGATCACCTATCACGTGGAAGTGTGGGACAACGATACGGTCTCTGGTCCCAAGAGCGGGGTCTCGAAGACCCATGTCCTTCGTCTGAAGAGCCGTGCGGAAGAGCATCGGCGTCTTGCAGAACTGCAGGAAGAGGTCATGGGAAAATTGGCTGACTTGCTCGCGGATCAGCTCGACCTGAATAACCAGACCGCGGAGCTGGCGCAAGAGCCGCGCACACAGGACCCCAGCCGAGGGCAGGAGCTGGAGTCTCGCCAGGCAGAGATCCAGCAGCAGGCCAGGGACCTGGTCTCCCAACTCGATCAGATGCTGCAGATGATGGAGAAGGATTACCTGAGCGAGTACACCCGATACGAGGACATGCGCACGCTGCGAAACCACCTGAACTATACCGAGAACACGCTCATGCAGGGGGCGCGCCAACAGCTCGCCCCGCAAGCCTCCCAACCGATGCCGCAACGCCAGCCGCAACAACGCCAACCCCAGAGCGCCCCGCCATCGGCCCAGCAGGACCAGCAGGAGCGGAGTGGACTCGAACAAGCGCTGGCCAAACAAGAAGCCGCACAATCGGAACTTGAGCGATTGGCGCTTTATGCACAGGACATCGGAAAACGCGCCAAGATGCGAGATCTGGAGAATCTGGCGCAGCGGATGGCGCGCACCCAGAACAATCTGCTGGATTCCTTGTCTGAGCTGGAGAAGCTGGGTCGGGAGATGGATCAGGCGACGCGAGAGGCGCTGCGGCGCGAGTTGGATACGCTGGAGCAGGCCATGCGGGACTTGATGGAAGCCCTTTCGCAGCTCCCCTCGGAGCTCCCCGATGAATTTCTCAATAGCGAGGCCCTGCAAGACCTGGATATCGGCCAGATGCTCCAGACCCTGCAGCAGCTGCGGGAGGCCCTGGAGAAGGGAGACCTGGCGGAAGCCCAGCGGCTGGCACAGGACCTGCTTCGCTCGCTGACACACATGCTGGCCGCTCTGCAAGGGGCGCAGCGCTTTGCGCAGTCGATGCCCTTCGGCCGACAACAAAGTTCCATGGAGCGGTCGGTCAGCGAGCTGGAGAAGATCGCCCAGGAGCAGTCGGAGATCCTGCGCGACACGAGTGGAGTAGACAAGGAGTTGCGCCGCCGGATCAACGCGCAGCAGCGTCAAGAATTTGACCAGCTGCAACAGGCGCTACGCGATACCATCCAGCAGGCGCAGCAACGTCTGCAGGACGCGTCGCGCAATTTCTCGCTCGACGCCCGCCCATCCAGGCCCCTCACGTCCCCTCTGCGACGCCTCGACCGAGCCCTGGACCGCATGTCCCAACAGCTGACGCCGGAGCAAACGGCGGACCTCCTCCGCAGTCTGCAAGAGGCCCAGCGGGAACTGGATGGGATGCGGATGGCCACTCGCCCGGACTGGGAGGCATGGCTGGAGCAAAACCCTGACCTGAAAGCGATGCTGCAGGAACTCCGAGAATCCCTGGAACGGACGCACCAGCAGCTGGCGAACCTCGATGCACTCGACGGGCAAGAGCTGATGGATCCTGAGCAGCGCGAGCAACTGGGTCATCTGGGAGGTCGCGAACAGGCATTGCAAGAACGTACGCGCGCCCTGAAAGAGCGGCTCGACCAGCTCTCCCAGTTCATTCCCTTCCTGAGTCCAGAGCTGCGGCAAAACATCCAGGAGGCGGGCGAATTCATGGGCGAGGCCCAGGGCGAGCTGAACCAACAACGAGCCCGTCAGGCCATCCCCCCTGAACAGGAAGCGTTGCGTCGCCTCTCTCAGGCCCAGCAGTCCATGCAGCAGGCGATGCAGCAGATGGCCCAGCGTGGCCAAATGGGTCCCATGCCGGTGCCGATGGTAATGCGCAGGCCAGGCGATCCCTTCGCCATGGCCCCCCAACCGTTTCCCGATCGCTCCCCCTGGCCGCAGGGGCAGATGGGGATCAACATCCGAGATTTCAAGATCCCGGGCAAGGACGAATATCGGGCGCCCAGACAATTCCGCGAGGAGATCATGGACGCCCTGAAGCGCGGTGGCCCCTCCCAGTTTAAGGGGCAGATCGAACGCTATTTCAAGAATCTGACGGAGTAGGGGCAGGTCCATGGCCCGCCCTAACCCCTTCCCCCCTGGAGGGGGAAGATGGGGATAGGGGGGAAAGCTGCGACTTACCCCCCACCTGAATCCTCCCCCTCAAGGGGGGAGGAGCTAGAAGGGGGAGGGGATCTGAGAGGCGAGGGGGAAGCCACCACGGGTCCCTTCCCCCCTGGAGGGGGAAGGTGAGGATGGGGGGGGCGGGGTGAAAACGCGGCATGCGGCGCTTAGCTTCCTGCTAGGGTTACTCCTCTGGACTGTGCCAGGGCTGGCCCAGGATCCCCTGGCGGAGGCCGAGGCTGCCCTTGAACGCTGGGACGGTGAACAGGCGTATCGCCTGGCACACACGCTCCTCTCTGAGCGGTCCCAGGACCCCCAGGTCCTGGCGCTCTTGACCAAGGGCGCATTCTATCGGGGGGAATACCGCGAGGCCGCCCGGTGGGCGGAACGTTGGGGGGAGAGCCAGCCCGCCCGAGAGTCCCCCAAGGGTTGGAAGGCCTTCGCTGAACAGACGGCCTGGGCCGTAGAGGGGCTCAAGACATACACGAGCCCCCACTTCGTCGTGAGCCTGCACGACCGTCAGGACGGGGTGCTCGCCGAGTATGCCCTGGCGGCGCTCGAGCAAGCCTACGACTTCCTTGGACGAGATTTGGGACATCGGCCGGCCGGGCCCGTCCGTATCGAGATCTTCCCCAATCATGAGCGCTTCCATGCCGCGTCGTCTCTGTCTAAACGGGACATCGAGGTGGCCGGGGCTGTCGGCATCTGCAAGTTCGACAAAATCATGCTGCTCTCGCCCAGGGTGCTCTTGCGAGGATACCGTTGGCTGGATGCCCTGGTGCATGAGTATGTCCACTACGTGATCGTCAAGCTCAGCGATGATCGCGCCCCCATCTGGATCCATGAGGGGGTCGCAAAGCACGAGGAGTCGCGCTGGCGGAGCCCAGCGTCGCTCTATTTGAATCCGCTCAATCGAACGCTCCTGGCCAGGAGCCTGGAGACGGGTGAATTCGTGACCTTCGACCAGATGGAACCCTCGCTTGTGCGCCTGGAGACACCGCAGCAGGTACAATTGGCCTACGCCGAGGCCGCCTCAGCCGTTGATTTTATCCTCCAACGCGTGGGGTACGCCGGCCTGGAAACCATTTTTCGAGAGATGGCGGGAGGGGGAGAGCGTGGTGCGAAAGCTCCTATCGAAAAAGTGCTCGGGACCTCCTTCGCCGCCTTCGAAGAGGAGTGGAAGCAGTTTTTACGCGCGAAACAGCTCAGCCCGGTGGCCGGTGTGCGGCTCCCTCAGTTTAAGGTGCTCGACAAGGAAGAGCCCGATGAGGATCGCCTGGAAAAAGAGGCACTCCAATCCGCCGGCGTCGAACGTGACATAGCGCTGGGGGATCTCATGCGCCAACGCGGTCGCCATCCAGCGGCCGTGTATTACTATGATCGAGCACGCAAGACACAGCCCGAGTCGGCATTCCTGCTGAACAAACTGGCCCAGGCGCTCATCGCAGCCCAACGCCTGCCGGAGGCGGTGAGCCATCTTCAGCACGCCTTAGAGGTCTCGCCCGATCATGGCACAGCGCATGCCACCCTCGGCGATGTCTACCGGATGTCAGGTCAGATGGAGGCCGCTACCGCGCACTACGAGCAGGCGATCCAGATCAACCCATTCAATCCGGGGCCGCATCGATACCTGGCGGAACTCTATCGTGCCAATGGCGATACCGAGGCAGCGCAACGAGAGACCCGAGCCGCGATGCAATTGCTCGGCCGGTAATGCCGTCAAGTCAGCAGAGGCGGCAGGCACGGTCGCGGCCCGGAGGTTCTTTTCAGAAAGGACAGAAGATCGTGGATGTGCAGAGCCCAACGATGCCGATCGAACGACCGCTGGACCAGGACGATCAGCGCGCAGCCGAAGAGATCGCGTCGGCCCGCGATCGCATTGTCGATCAGCTGCATAAAGTGATCATCGGCCAGGAGCATGTCATCGAAGAACTCCTCATCGCCCTCTTCTCCCGCGGACACTGCCTCCTGGTCGGCGTGCCGGGCCTGGCCAAAACATTGCTCATCAGCAGCCTGGCGAACGTGCTGGAGCTGACCTTCAACCGCGTGCAATTTACCCCCGATCTGATGCCCTCGGATATCACCGGCACGGATATCCTGGAAGAGGACATGACCACCGGCCATCGAACGTTCGTCTTTCTCAAAGGCCCTGTCTTCACCAACGTCTTGCTGGCGGATGAGATCAACCGCACCCCCCCCAAGACCCAGGCGGCCCTTCTGCAAGCCATGCAGGAGTATCGGGTGACGGCGGGAGGGCGGACCTATCCCCTTGACCTCCCCTTCTTTGTGCTTGCCACGCAGAATCCGATCGAGCAAGAGGGGACCTATCCCCTGCCGGAAGCCCAGCTCGACCGCTTTATGTTCAATGTGGGGATCGAGTATCCGGACTTCGCGCAGGAGGTGGAGATCGTGGAATCCACCACATCGCCCTATCAACCCCAGATCGAAAAGGTGCTGGACGCGGAGCGGATTCTCGCGCTGCAGAACCTGGTACGACGGGTGCCGGCAGCCCGTTACGTGGTCGGCTACGCGGTGAAACTGGTGCAGGCGACACGGCCCTCCTCTCCCCAGGCACCGGCCTTTGTGCGGGATTGGGTCAACTGGGGGGCAGGCCCCCGTGCCTCGCAATACCTGATTCTGGGGGCGAAGGCCCGCGCGGTCTTAAGCGGACGGTTTGTCGCCTCCGTCGAGGATGTACGCTCGCTCGCGAAATCGGTCCTGCGGCATCGGATCATCACCAATTTTACCGCGGAGGCCGACGGCGTCACCTCGCTCCAGATCATCGACCGGCTGCTAGCCGAGATCAAGCCCGAGCTTGCATAATGGCCGATAAACCAAACTATTTCGATCCCGTCACGTTGTCCAAAATATCCACCCTCTTGCTGCGCGCGCGCTATGTGGTGGAAGGCCTGATCTCCGGGCTGCATACGAGCCCCTATAAGGGGTTCAGCGTCGAGTTCTCCGAGCACCGGCAGTATACGCCGGGCGATGAAATCCGCCATATCGACTGGAAGGCGTACGGGAAGTTCGACCGGTATTTCATCAAGGAGTACGAAGAAGAAACGAATCTGCGCTGCTACCTGCTGGTGGATGCCAGCGCGTCCATGGGCTATCGCTCTGCGACCGTGAGCAAGTTCGACTACACGGCCTACCTGGCCGCGGCACTCGCCTATGTGATGCTCAATCAACAAGACCTCGTCGGCCTGGTCACCTTTGGGGATGGCATTCGCAGACAGCTCCCTCCGCGTAACAACCCGCGACATCTGCGTACGGTGATCGAGAGCCTGGAGCAAACGGTACCGACGGGAGAAACCGCGCTGGGGCGCATGCTGCACCATATCGCCAGCCAGCTCAAACGTCGGGGCCTGGTGATCGTGCTCTCCGATTTACTGGACGATCCGGACGAGGTGATGCAGGGGCTCCGCCATCTGCGCTATCAGCGCCACGAGGTCCTGGTGTTCCACGTGCTCGACTACGATGAAGTCGAGTTCCCCTTCACCCAGCTGACCGAATTTGAGGATCTGGAAGAGGAGTTGCGCGTGATCACCGATCCCCGCGCCATCAAGGAAGACTATCAGCAACAGATCAAGGAATTTATCGGAGGGTATGAGCGCATGTGTCGGCGCTATGACATCGATTATACCCTCTTCAATACGCGTACCCCCCTGGATAAGGGGCTCCTGAAATACCTTGCCTGGCGCGGCGCGTAAGAACAGGGGTTGGGGGATAGGGGAAGCTAATGGGGTGGCTTGGGTTTCTTAATCCGGCGTTTCTGTGGGGTGCATTTGCCGCCAGTCTTCCCGTGATCATCCACCTCATCAACCGGCGCAAGGCCCGCGTGGTGCGGTTTCCTGCGGTGCAATTCGTGCTGCGGTCCGAGCGTCGCGTGGCCCGCAGATATCGGCTGAAACAGTGGCTCTTGCTGGCGCTGCGGACGCTGCTCTTATTCCTCCTCACCACGGCACTGGCGGAACCCGTCTTACAACTGGGGGAGGAGAGCCCGGCAGAGATCGATCAGCCGCGCGCGCTGGCCCTGATCCTGGATAATTCGCTGAGTCTGGCGTACCAGACCGAGGGCACGACCAGGTGGGAGCTGGCCAGGGAGGCAGCAGGCATTGTCTTACGGGAGCTGCGGCCCCAGGATCAGGGAGTGGTGCTGCCACTCATTTCTACCGCTGAGCCGCCACAAGCGCTGAGCAGTGACCGAGAGCTCCTCTTGCAACACGTGACGAACGTCTCCCTCGAGTACAGCGCGGGCGGATTTGTCGCACCCTTCCAGCAGGCGTATTCGTTGCTGAAAGCCAGCTCCGCATCCAAAAAGGAGATCCTCGTCATCACCGACATGACACGCACCCCATGGGTGGGCTTCGAGCTGGGGGCGCTCAAAGTCATCGATTCCCAGGTGCGGGTAACCGTCGTGTCCGTTGGAACCGCGGGCGCTTCCGGCAATACGGCGGTTCGCGAGATCCGGGTGGAACACCCCCCGGTGGTGGCTGGGGTCCGCACGAAGTTGACGGCGAGCGTGGCTCATTTCGGAGGAGATGATCGATCGAGGGTCCCGGTGCAGCTGTCGGCGGATGGCCGAGTCCTGGAGCAACGCCTGATCGATTTGCCGCACGGAACGACCGTCGATGTGTCGTTTGACGCCATCTTCGAGCAGGCTGGCTATCGCGCGGCGTCGGTCAAACTCGCCAGCGACGCTCTGCCTATCGATGATACCTTCTATTTCACTATCTCCGTCCGCAAGCCCCTGCGAGCTCTGGTCATTGACGGTGATCCACGGACCACTCTGGTCGCGAGCGAGACCTTTTACCTGATGCATGCCCTGAACCCCGAGCGAGCAGCCCGCCCCGGCCCCGTGCAGCCGCGTGTCGTCCCCCTGGAGGAGGCAGAGGGGCTGCAACTGGGCGACTTCGATGTCATCCTGCTCGCGAATATCCGAGCCCTTTCCCCCAGTTTTCGAGCACGCCTGCATGAATTTGCCACGCGGGGCGGAGGCCTCTGGTGGTTTCTCGGGCACCTCGTTGACCCTGCCGCGTATAATCGGGATCTCTTCGACACGCCGACACGGCTCTTGCCCGCCCGTCTTGGCCTCAGGTTGGATCGGGAGGGAGCCCATCCGGTGACGTTGCGCCTGCATGAGCGGTCCCACCCTGTGCTGGAGCCATTCATCGGGCAAGGGCAGGATGCACTGGCTGGGGTGCGCGTGCGGCGCCTCTTCAGCCTTGAATCAGGCTCGCTCCCCCCGACAACACAGGTGCTCCTGAGCCTCCCCGATGGACACCCCCTGCTACTCGCGGGCAGTGTGGGTCGAGGACGGGTGCTCCTGCTCACCTCCACCGCGGATGCCGATTGGAATGAGCTTCCGGTGACGACGGGGTATCTACCCCTTGTGCAGACGGGGATCGCCTATCTGGCCGAGCGTGAGGAGCAAGCACACCTGGGAACGGATGTGCGCATCCCGGATCCCATCCGGATCAGATTGCCAGCGGAGCGGAAAGAGGGCTCCGTGACCGTGACAGACCCCCAGGGGAAGGAGAGCCGGTTGCGGTTGGAGGAGCAGAATGCCTGGCGCGAGGCGCAATACGCCGAGGCCCTGCAGCCGGGGTTCTATCGTCTGCGCGCGGGAGCGGAACAAGGCCTTGCCGCAGTGAATCCCCCCTGGGAAGAATCCGATATCACGAGCATTCCATGGGAGGAGCTGCGAGAGAAGTTTGGAGGGGCTCCGCTGGCATACGTCCGCTGGGAGCGTGGGCAGCGAGTACAACCCGTCCTCAATGAGCCCATGGCGCTCGCGGGCTGGTTTTTGCTGGGTCTCCTGGCGCTGGCGCTGGTGGAGGGTGTGTTCGCCAATCGGCTGCGCTAAGGTTCAGGGAGGTTCGACGTGCGACGTACCGCGTGCAACAACAACCTTTCTTGGGATGGTATGCGTACCAGTGGAGGAGGGTCGTGAGTCCGATCACCCGCCGGCAGTTTATATGGCGCTTGGGGCTGGGTGGCCTCGGTGTACGCGCATGGACCCGTGCCCGAGCCGCCAGTCCAGATGAGCCATCGACCCCCTTTATGTTCACGCAGGTGCGATACAGCGGTGGGGACTGGGATCCCCATCCGGGAGCGCACGTGGAATTGCTCAAAGAGGTCCAACGGCGGACGAGCATCGAAGTCTCCTCGCAACGCTTCACCCCGATGCTCACGGATCCCGACCTGTTCTCCCACCCCTTTTTATACCTGAGCGGCGCCTTGGATTTTGCCCCATTTTCCGCCGAAGCCATCGCCACGCTGCGACGGTTCCTCAATTTCGGGGGGTTTATCCTGATCGATGATGCGAGTGGGTATCGCGGCAGCCCTTTTGATCGGCGTATTCGCGAGGAGGTGAAGCGTATCTTCCCCGAGCATCCCCTCGAACGACTCCCCTCCGACCATGCGGTGTTTCGCTCGTACTACCTGGTACGGGCGGTTACGGGGAGACGCCTGGTGAGCCCGTCGCTTGAAGGCGTGACCATCGACGAATGGACCCCCCTGGTCTATTCGCAGAATGATCTGGGAGGCGCGTGGGAGCGCGATCATCTGGGCAAGTGGGTACAGGAATGCCTGCCGGGCGGTGAATCCCAGCGGTTTCAGGCCTTTATGCTGGGGGTGAATATCATCATGTACGCCCTCACGGAAAACTACAAGAAAGACAAGATTCATATCCCCTTCATTAACCGAAAGCTGGGATAGAACGGGGGTTGGGGGATGGGGGTTGGGGGCTAGGAGTGCAAGGTCGTGCCTGAGCTGACGAGTACGCATCTCCGCTTTGCCTTCGCGCAGGGACTGCCGCTATGGCAGCTCATCCTCATCGGCCTGCTCGTGGCCGCCTATCTCGGCCATCAAGTGTGGTACCTGCGGCGCAAGGCTGCCACCTGGCTCGTGCTGGTCGTTACGGGGCTGCGCCTGCTGGGTCTCGCGCTGATCGTCACGTATCTGACCAATCCGACGATCTTGACCCAGACGCTGCAAAGGATTCCGATCCCACTGGCTGTGCTGCTCGACACCTCGGAAAGCATGACCCTGCCGGCGGGGAGTGCGGGCGATATGAGCCGGTTGCAGCAGGGGCGGGACGTCTTGCTCAAGGGAAACGCGCAGGTCCTCCAGAGGCTCGCGCAGGATTTCGACCTGCGGTTCTACCGCGTCGATGAGCACGCCCGCGCCCTCACACGGGAGGAGCTCAGTCAGGTCGCTGGCGACGGCCGCACGACCAACCTCACACAGAGTCTATTAGACGTGCAGCAAGAGTATCGAGACACCCCGCTGGCCGGGATGGTGCTGCTCAGCGATGGCATCGTCACCTCGGGGGGCTCACCCGCCGACGCCATGCGTCACACCGGCATCCCCATCGTGCCCATCGGCCTCGGAGATCCCGAGCAGTATCGGGACATCCAGATTGCGGCCGTCCAGGCCCCCGACTTCGCCTTCGTCCATACCGGTGTCGATCTCGAGGTCACGGTGAAGAGCTGGGGGTACAAGGGACAGGCGATTCCACTCGTGCTCAAACAGGAGGGGCGCATTCTCTCGACCACCAGCGTCCGATTAGAAGAAGAGCACGTAACGCGACGGGTCACGTTCAGCATGACCCCGAAGGAAGTGGGGCGCTATCGCCTGTCTGTCGAAACCCCCGTCCAGGTCGGTGAAGCATTGCGCGCGAACAACCGCAAGGATTTCCAGCTCCTGGTGCGCCGCGATAAGATCCGCGTGCTCATCGTGTCAGGCCGTCCCAGTTGGAACTATCGCTTCTTGCGACGTGCGCTCAAATCCGATCCCAGCATCGAATTCATCTCGTTCATCATCTTGCGGACACCGACCGATATGGTGAATGTCCCGGAAGACCAGCTGAGCCTCATCCCCTTTCCAACCAATCGCCTCTTCACGGAAGAGCTCGACAACTTCGATCTGCTTATCTTCGATAATTTCTCCTATCTTCCCTATTTCCCCATGCTCTATCTCGAGAACATTCGCAAATTTGTCGCCGACGGCGGTGCGCTGGCCATGTTTGGCGGTGATCAGACGTTTGAATTAGGCGGCTACAGCAATACGCCTATCGAGGAGATCCTCCCCGTTGTTCTGGACCGGTCCGGGCAAGGATACGTGCATGGATCGGTGAAAATGGCGCTCACCCCCCAGGGCCTGCAGCATCCGATCACGAAGGTGGCGGCCGACCTTGAGGAAACGAAGCGTATCTGGGAGGAGATGCCGGCCCTGCGCGGGTTTAACCGTGCGCGTCGGCCGAAGCCGGAGGCGGTGACCCTTGGGGTGGCCCTGGATGGGCCGTATAGCGATCTCCCGCTGCTGTCCATCATGCAGTATGGGGAGGGGCGCACCCTCGCCTTTTTAAGCGACCAGATCTGGCGCTGGAATTTTGAGCTCGTGGGTGCCAAGAAGGGGAACTACCATTACTTAAATCTGATGCGCCAAATGGTACGCTGGCTGGTGAAAGACCCCGGTTTGCAAACGGTGCAACTGTTCGCAGACAAAGGCGCCTATCAGCCGGGGGATTCCGTCGAGCTTGGCGTGAGGGTGCTCGACCATACCTTCTCCCCCACTGCAGACGCGCAGCTGAACCTCATGCTCCAGGATCCCCAGGGGCAGCCGATACGGGTCAATGCCACGCCCGGCACCGAGCCGGGAGAATTCATCGCCTCGTTCAAGGCAGATGGCGAGGGAGCATATCGCGTCGAGGCAGAGGCGCGCCAGGGGGAGAAGCGGCTGGGTGAGGATGTGCTGATCTTCGACGTCACCCCATCCACCACAGAGTTAACCGACGGGGCGCCCGAGCACGAGAGCTTGCGTCAGCTGGCCGATAAGACTGGTGGGCGCTTCTTCAGGCCTGCAGAAGTGTCTTCCGACTTTGCTTCGATGCTGCATGCTATCCTCAAACGCGACCTCCAGTACAGGATCATCGATGAGCGCTCCCTCCATCTGCGCCATACCCTGAGTGGGTTTCTGCTGCTGGTTGCCCTGTTCGGGGTGGAGTGGTTCTTGCGTCGTCGTGCCGGTCTGGCCTGAGACATCACCGCTCTTCCGCCGACGGCAACACCCCTTTTTCCCGCAGGACCGCTTCCATCCAGAATTGCTCTTCGGGGCTGAGCGGCACCGGAGGCGGTCGCCGGTAGTCGAGAAAGTCGGTATAGCCGCCGTTGTCATAGCAACGGTTGAGGACAGCCTGCAGGTCGAGCGGCACATCCGGATCAGGGGCCTTCAGGGGGATGCGGATAAGGGGCAGGGGACGCGAGAGCGCGACCATGTATACCTCGATGTGCTGTCGGAACGGAAAGCGGTGCACCCCCACCAGGTAGCGCCAGTGGGGCATGGATTGGCGGTCCTCTGGCGAGATCTCGATCGTCGGTCGCCCCTGGCTCAGCAGGTCGATCTCGATCAGGTGCGCGCGGCTTTCCAGAACCTCCTTCTGCTTGTCACGATACCGTGTGTAGCCCGTGCCAGGGGTCTTGTTGGCCGGGCTCAGGACCTCGATCGCGGTGACCACTGCGCCACCGCTCGCATGGAAGATCTCAAGATACGGTTCGCGGTACTCGCCCGGGGGCCACATGAGTATGTGAGGCTCGTCGGCGACGAGCGGTTCGGCCTCGACCACAGCGGTGGCGCTCCCTCCCGCCTCCCCTCGAACCGATCCGGGCCGTTGGATCAGCATGACATCGGGATAAAAGCGGGATTCGTAGGGTGGATCGAGGATGTATACCCGTTCGCCAATGCGCGCCTGATAGTGTGGTCGGATGCGAGGCTGCAGGCTATCCCGCATATACGTTATCAGGCTTTGATGGACATCAGGCCACAGGGATGGATTCTCGAGGTAGGGATCCATTCCGGGCAATGGACCAGGCATGGGTTTTACTCCTTCTGTGGCTTCCACCAGCGCGCCAGCGGACCGTTGAACCTCCCCACCCTCGCGGACAACCAGCCAGCTGCTTCATCCGCAGAGGGAAGCGTTTCCTGATGCCTACGCTGAGCATGCATCCGGGAGCGACGCTGCCGAGCCGTGGTTTGCACCTGTAAGCCCGCAGACATCTGCCACCAATTCATACGAGTGGATACGCTCGGCAAAGCCGTAGCAGATCGTGACAATGGTGATGTCCGTCGTCTGATACAGCCCGGCGAGGGCCTCGAGCTTTTCCTTGACCTGCTGCGGGTCGCCATCGATGTAGTTCCCGCGTATCTGCTCGAGATAGACGCGCTCTTCCTTGCTATACGGGTAATGCAGTGCCTCCTCCACTGTCGGCACACCACCGCGCCGGCCCAGCGTCGATCGCAGCTTTCCCAGATTGCGGCTCGACGCCAGCCGTAAGGCCTCCTCTTCAGTCTCCGCGCACATCACATGCACCGTCACATTCACCCGCGGCTGCGCGAGGAAGTCCGAGGGCTGGAAATGTCTGCGATAGCTCTCCACGATGGCCGGGCCATCCTCCACGCCGAGGCCGAAAAAGTGCGCATAACTAAAGGGCAGCCCCAGTCTGGCCGCTAAATGGGCCGATTCGATGCGCGAGCCGAGCAGCCATATCTGCGGCATGCTGGGACAGGGGCCGGGCCCAGCCCGCACACCGGCGAAGGGATGAAACGGGGGCAGGGTATCGGCGAGATAGGACACGAGGTCAACGACTTGCTGGGGGAAGTGCCGAACGTCGCGCGGGAGTCCCGGATAGGCGAGGGCTGCCGCTGTCAAGGGATCGCTCCCTGGGGCGCGGCCGATGCCGAGATCGATGCGGCCTGGGAACAGCGACTCCAGCACGCGAAAGTTCTCCGCGACTTTGAGGGCGCTGTAGTGCGAGAGCATGACACCGCCGCTCCCCACCCGCATGCGACGGGTTCGGGCGGCGATTTGGCCGATCAGGATCTCTGGACTCGTCCCCGCCAGGTTCGCCAGACTATGGTGTTCGGCAACCCAATACCGGTGATAGCCCAGCGCCTCGGTGACCACCGCTAGCTCGAGTGTCTCCGCGAAGGCCTGGGCTGCCGTGCCGCCCTCGCGCACGGGCGACTGATCGAGCACGCTCAGCTGAAGTGTGTGCGTCACTGTGAAACCTCCTCACAACTCCTCATGTTGGGGCGCTTGGCCAAACACGTATCAGGGGTATTCCAAGCATAGCCCTTGTCAGACGTCGGGTCAAGCCGCAGCCAGCGGCCGCAGCAATTCTCATTTTGAAGAGGCACACGGAGCAGAGCACCTCTTGCGACCTTTTCCTGGGAGCGCAGGCGTCTCGCCTGCTCCGGAAGCGGCCAAGAT
>Ga0209399_10001190_pt1 | contig 13814 bp, 13 predicted proteins | sample OV2TP3_FD_184130 | JGI IMG/M metagenome (GOLD analysis project Ga0209399, IMG submission 184130) | Hot spring microbial communities from Beatty, Nevada to study Microbial Dark Matter (Phase II) - OV2 TP3 (SPAdes) (version 3) | ecosystem: Environmental > Aquatic > Thermal springs > Hot (42-90C) ... | reverse complement strand
CCTTCGTTTTCCTCACCTCCATCTTGGATTCGTATTTGAGCTATGGCGGCGCCCGGGTTCGTCTGCCCGATCTCGCCGGCACGGTCGGAGGGAGCAAACGCCAAGGGCAGGAGATATTTCTCCGGGACGCCCCCTGAATACTGTATTTCCATGAAGACTAGGTAGGCTGTCGAGGAGTCCAAGGGAACTGGGAATAGCTCGATGATTCTAACCAGTCTTACCTCCCGCGCCTTGCCACCGAACCAGCGACACTTTTGCAGGTAGCCGGGCAAGATTCTTTCCAGCGCGGCCTTGTTTCTTCGATGGAGGATTCCCTCCCAGGAACCAGCCACCTCAAGGCGCGGAAGTTTTTCCCCTACTTCCCCGGCAGAGGCCTCTCTCGCACGGGGCTGTTCCAGTTTAAACCAATAAAAGGCGTGGGGGCCGAGCGTGATAAAGTAGGGCCATTCTCCAATCGGAGGAAAGTCCGTGTGGCCGAAGAGTTCCACAGGAACCATACCTTTGTGGGCGGAGAGGTCAAGCTGTGCGAACTGGACGAAACGCGAGAGGTTGGCCACAACCAGGATGATCTCGTCTTTGAGCCGGCGGGTGAAGACCAGGATCTTCCGATTCTCGGGATGGAGGAACTCGATGGATCCTCGCCCGAACGCGTGAAAACGTTTGCGCAGTTGAAGGAGCCGCTTCATCCACCAGAGAAGAGAGTGCAGGTTGTGCTGCTGGGCCTCTACGTTGACGGCTTCGTAGTGGTACTCAGGATCAATGATGATCGGCAGGTAAAGCCGTTGCGGGTTAGCCCGAGAAAAACCCGCATTTCGGTCAGCGCTCCACTGCATGGGGGTGCGGACCCCGTTTCGGTCTCCAAGGTAGATGTTGTCGCCCATGCCGATTTCGTCCCCATAATAGATGACGGGAGTCCCGGGCAGTGAGAGGAGCAGGCAGTTGAGCAACTCTATTTTCCTCCGGTTATTCCCCAAGAGCGGGGCTAGACGCCGCCGAATGCCGAGGTTGATTCGGGCCTGCGGGTCACTGGCATAAACTTTGTACATGTAGTCGCGGTCCTCGTCGGTGACCATCTCCAAGGTCATCTCATCATGATTTCTCAGGAACAGCGCCCATTGGCTGGTCTCGGGAATTTGAGGTGTCTGATCGAGGATATCGATGATGGGATAGTTGTCCTCCATGTGAACGGCCATGAAGATGCGCGGCATGACGGGGAAATGGAAGGCCACATGGCATTCGTCTCCTTGTCCGAAGTAGGCGGCTGCGTCTTCGGGCCACTGGTTGGCTTCGGCCAGCAGCATCCGCCCCCGCTGTTTATGATCCACGTATTGGCGGAGCTGCTTCAGGAACGCATGGGTTTCGGGCAGGTTCTCGCAGTTGGTTCCCTCCCGCTCGTAGAGGTAAGGCACCGCGTCCAGGCGCATACCGTCGATGCCCATGCCGAGCCAGAAGTCCACGACATGGAAGACCGCCTTGCGGACTTCCGCGTTGTCGAAGTTGAGGTCAGGCTGGTGGGAATAAAAGCGATGCCAGTAATAGGCCTTGGCTGTAGAGTCCCAGGCCCAGTTGGAGGGTTCATAGTCTTTAAAGATGATTCGCGCCTCCGGATACTTTTCTGGCGTTTGGCTCCATACGTAATAGTCGCGCGCGCTCGTGCCCGGTTTTGCTCCGCGGGCCCGCTGGAACCAGGGATGCTGATCTGAGGTGTGATTGATGACCAGCTCGGTGATGATTCGCAGCCCGCGCCGGTGCGCTTCTTTTAAAAAGGTCTTAAAGTCCCTTAACGTTCCATAATCGGGGTGGATGTCGGTGTAGTCCGAAATATCGTAGCCATCATCCCTGAGAGGTGAAGGATAAAACGGCAGCAACCAGAGGGCGGTGATCCCAAGGTCCTGGAGGTAGTCCAGTTTCTGGGTCAACCCGCGGAAGTCTCCTATCCCGTCTCCATCGCCGTCTGAGAAGGCTCTGACATGGAGTTCGTAGATAATCGCGTCCTTGTACCAGAGGGGATTGTCTTCTGAGAGGACTTCTTCTCTTCTTCTAGCCCGGTTTCGCATTCCAGAGGTACAAATTCCTGGGACTACATAAAATAATCGAAATCTTGTTCCTTCCGAATCCGATGACGGACGCGAAAGATGTGGGCTGGGATGACGCGAGGGTCAAGTTCTACATAGTTTCGCGCGCCGTGCCAGAGGTACCGAGCATCGGTCAGCAGGTCGTGTACTTGATAGGGCTGAGTAGGATCCAGGCCTAGAACTTCCAACGAAAGATTCACCCACCCGGACTGGGTGTGATGGGGATCGAGGTTGACCACGGTTAGGAGGACGTTAGCCTGATCCTCGGTTTGCTTGCTGTAACAGATAAGCTGATCGTTATCCACTTCGTGGAATCGCAGGCTCCAGTCGCTCTGGAGCGCCGGGTTCTCCTTTCGGATCCGATTCACCCTTGCCATCAAGTCTCTCAGGCTTTCAGCTCTCTCTATGTCCCAGTGCTTGCTCTCGTATTTTTCTGCGTTGAGATACTCCTCGCTTCCGGCCTCTCTCGGTTGATTTTCACAGAGCTCGAACGCCGGACCGTAGACCCCGTAATTGGCCCCAAGCGTAGCTGCCAGAACAAGTCGTGTCATGAAAGCCGGGCGGCCGCCGAACTGGAGGTACTCGGTCAAAATATCGGGCGTGTTCGGCCACAGATTCGGCCGAAGGAACTCCCGAATATCCGTTTGGGTAAGCTCCATGAAGTACTGAGCGAGTTCCCACTTGGTATTGCGCCAGGCAAAATAGGTGTAAGATTGGCTGAAACCCAGCTTGGCGAGGCGGTACATCACCTTCGGGCGAGTAAACGCCTCCGAGAGAAAGATCACCTCAGGATGATCTTTTCTGACCTCCCCGATCAGCCACTCCCAGAAGCCGAACGGCTTTGTATGGGGGTTATCCACGCGGAAAATCCTAATCCCTTGCTCAATCCAGAAGAATACGACATCCCGGAGTTCGTTCCACAGCTCTTGGTAGCGTTTGGTCTGGAAATTCAGAGGATAGATGTCTTGGTATTTTTTAGGCGGGTTTTCAGCATATTGGATCGTTCCATCCGGACGTTTACGAAACCATTCCGGATGCTCCTTCACGTACGGGTGATCGGGGGTGCACTGAAGGGCAATGTCCAGCGCGATTTCCAGGCCGTATTCTCCCGCCTTTGCAACGAGCCTGTTAAAATCTTCGAGCGTCCCAAGCTGGGGGTGAACCGACTTGTGCCCTCCCTCGCCCGAGCCTATCGCCCAGGGGCTCCCGGGATCACCGGGCGCGGCGCTGAGAGCGTTGTCCTTTCCTTTCCGGTAGCTTCGTCCGATGGGATGGATGGGCGGAAGGTACAGCACGTCGAATCCCATAGAAGCGATATAGGGCAGACGCAGCTCGCAGTCCTTAAAGGCTCCGTGCCTGCCCGGCTCAGAGGCGCAAGAGCGGGGAAAAAGCTCATACCAGGCACTAAAGCGCGCCATTTTCCGTTCCACAACAACAGCGAGCTGTTTGTCATAGAGGGTAGCGAAGCGCCGATCGGGATACCCTTCCATCAAACGGAAAGGCTCATCTTTTGACGCCAGCGCAATTTTCTCTCCCCTGTTCGAGCGGAGCGAGGCAGCGTAGGCTTGAAGCCTTGTCTGATCCTGCCCGGATGCTCTCTTGCTTGCCTCCTCGATCAGGAGAGCTCCGGCCAGGATATCTACCGATACATCCTGGCCCGCCTCCACTTTTTTCTCAAATCCCCGGTGCCATGTCTTGAACCCGTCAACCCACGCCTCGATGGTGTAGAGGCAGCGCCCCACTTCTCCAACCATGAACTCCCCGCGCCAGCGATCATTTACGAGGAACTTCATGGGGACCTCGATCCAGTGGCTGTCCTCTTCTCTCCGATATTTGAGGACGCAGGACAGGGCATCGTGGCCATCGGCAAAGATGTCCGCCTCAACGACGACCTTCTCGCCGATTGTGCGCTTGATAGGAAAACGGCCGCCATCGATCTCGGGTTTTACTCCCTCGATCACCACGCGTGTTCTGCCCTCTTTGGACTCGCTCATGCCCTGGGATCCATTTATCGGCCCAACTTATCGATGTAACGATTGAGCCCTTTGGGATCTCTTGCTATTCTAAATTATCATGGTCTTTGCTGCTGTTAAACCCTCCGGTGCTTCTTGTTTTTGACACCCATGAAGGCGGCCATAATCATAACGGGAATTTTTTTCCTTTCGCTCCCGATTGCGTCTCTGGGTCAACAGACCCAAATCCGCTTTGTCACTTGGAGACCGGACCCCGCCTGGGTCTGGGATCAGGCGATTGCCGATTTTGAGGCCCGGAACCCTGGGCTAAAGGTCGTGCGCGAGGTGGGCCCGCATTCTTCGACGGAGTTTCACGATCTGGTCACGCAGAAGCTTAGAAATCGCGACCCGGAAATGGATGTCTTCTTTGCGGATGTCATCTGGCCGGCTGAATTTGCCGCTGCCGGCTGGGCCCTCCCATTGGATCGTTTTTTTCCAGCTGGAGAGCAGGAGGAGTTTCTTAAGGCGCCCATTCTAGCCGATACCTACCAGGGGCGCATCTATGGGGTGCCCGTCTTCGTTGATGCGGGCCTGCTCTATTATCGCAAGGATCTTTTAGAGAAACATGGTTTCTCTCCCCCGCGCACGTGGCCTGGGCTTGTGCGTCAGGCCAAAACCATTCTGGCGCGCGAGAGAGATCCGCAGCTCATCGGCTTCTCGGGTCAGTTCAAACAATACGAGGGGCTCATCTGCAATATGATGGAATACATCCTGAGTAACGGCTCGTCGTTGTGGAATGAGAAGGATCTCAAGGGGACGCTTCACCTAGCAAAGGCCAAGGAGGCGGTTCGATTCGTGCGCGATCATATCATCGGCGAGGTCTCTCATCGGGGAGTCTTGGCCTACCAGGAGCCGGAGTCCTTGGCCCTTTTCACTCAAGGGAAGGCGATCTTCCACCGCAATTGGCCTTACGCCTGGGAGACCGCGAATGATGCGCGGAGGTCCAAAGTCGCGGGGAAGGTGGGCATGGTGTCTCTGCCGGCATTTCCCGGAGGAAAGAGCGTGGCCACGCTGGGCGGATGGCAGTTGGGAATCAGCCGCTTTTCCCGAAAGCCGGAGCAGGCGTGGCAATTTGTTCGCTTCATGACGAGCGAGGAGATCCAGAAGCGCATCGCCCTTTTCACAGGTCGGGCGCCGGCCCGAAAGAAGCTCTACCGGGATAGCGAAATCCTAAAGAAACATCCCCAGTTCCAAACCCAACTGGAGACCTTCGTTCAGGCGGTGCCCCGGCCTCGAACCCCGGTTTATGTTCCCCTCTCCAACATCATGCAGCGCTATTTCAGCTCGGCCATCGCCGTCGCCGACTCCGACATCGATCAACTCGCCCGGCTGGCCTCCAGGGATATGGATCGGGTTTTGGATCTCTTGCGCGGCAGGACTCCGCCATGAAGGGCCATCGCTCAGCTTTTCCGTTCTTGTTTCCTAGCCTTCTCTTTGTCCTCGTCTTTTCTCTTTACCCGATTTTTGAATCCTTTCGCTTGAGCTTCTACCGCTTGATTCTAACCCTTCCTTGGCTTGGACAAAAATTTGTCGGCTTGGAGAACTACGGCGACCTCCTTACGGATCCGGTCGCGTTGAATTCTTTGATGACCACCATGATCTTCGTCGCTGTGACAGCAGTTTCGGAAGTGATGCTCGGCCTCGGTATGGCTTTGATCTTGAACGAATCCTTTCGCGGCCGCGGACTCCTTCGCGCCATCGTGCTCATCCCCTGGGCGATTCCCACGGTGGTGTCCTCGCAGATGTGGCGATTTATCTTCAACGATCGCTATGGCCTGTTCAATTTTTTGCTCTTCGGAGAGAAGACCTCGCTCTACCTCGCTCCCCTGGCCGACCCGCAACTGGCCCTGATGGCGATCATGACAGCGGATATCTGGAAGACGAGCTCGTTCGCCGCCCTCATCATACTTGCGGGTCTGCAAATCATCCCCGATGAACTCTACGAGGCCGCGAGCATCGATGGCGCCACCGCGTGGCAGAAGTTTCGCCATATCACACTGCCGCTGGTAAAACCTGCCCTTCTCCTGGCTTTACTCTTTAGAACCATCGATGCCTTCAGGGTCTTCGATCTGGTTTTCGTGATGACCCAGGGGGGACCTGCGGACACGACCAACGTGCTTCAGTTCTACGGCTACAAGAAGAGCTTTGCCGAGGGCATGATCGGCTATGGCTCCGCGATCTCCGTCGGCGTCTTTTTGTTCTCCCTCATGCTCTCCCTCGTCTATATTCGGCTCATTGGAGCGCGCATCCTGGAAAGGAGAGAAACCGCATGAAAAGACTTTTTTTCTCCTTAGGGGTGATCCTAATCGGGACCTTCAGTCTCCTCCCTTTCCTCTGGTTTGTCCTGACCTCATGGAAAGACCCTACCGAGATCACGGCGATACCCCCTCAGATCATTCCCTCTTTTCACTGGGGCTTCTATCGATCGGCATTAGACAAGTACGGGCTTCTCGGATACATCCGAAATAGCGCCGTTGTGGCGGGCGCTGCGACCCTGATCAGCATCGCGATCGGCTCTTTGGCCGCTTACGCCCTATCCCGTTTCCATTTTTCTTGGAGCAGACTTTATCTCATGCTCCTGCTGTGCGTCTCCATGTTCCCCCAGATCGCCATCGCCGGCCCGGTCTGGCGAATCCTCAATCATCTGGGTTGGCTGAATACCTACCATGGCATCGTTGCGGCTTATATCTCCCTCTCGCTGCCTCTGGCTATATGGATCCTCACCACCTTTTTTAAAGAACTTCCGTACGAGATTGAGGAGGCCGCCCTAGTCGACGGCTGCACCCCGCTGCAGGCTCTCTGGAAGGTAGTCTTCCCATTGGCCGCGCCCGGCATCTTTACGGCGTCCATTTTGGTCTTCATCCATGCCTGGAACGAGTTTTTCTTTGCCTTACTCATTCTGACCTACCCGGGCCTTCAGACCTTACCTGTGGGTATTGCTCTTTTTCCCGGAGAATATACGATGCCATGGGGGGAGATAGCGGCCGCCTCCACCATCGCCACGCTCCCTTTGATTTTTCTTACGCTCGTCTTTCAGCGCCGCATCGTGCGGGGATTGTCGGCGGGAGCGGTGAAGGGATAAAAGGCTTTGTGAAACCGACTTGAGGGGACGACGACAATCGCTTCGCTCTGCCTAGACAAACTTTCCAAGTCCTTTGGTCCAACAGAGGTGCTCCAGGAGATCTCCTTTGAGGTGGCCGATGGAGAGTTCTGCGTGCTCCTGGGGCCCTCTGGCTGCGGTAAGAGCACGCTTCTGCGGCTGGTGGCGGGACTGGAGGAGGCGGCCAGCGGGAGCATTCTGATCGGCGGCGGCCGAGTGGATCATCTTCCGCCCCGGGAGAGAGACGTCGCTTTTGTCTTTCAAAATTATGCCCTGTACCCGCACATGAGCGTCTTTGAGAATCTCGCCTTTTCTTTGCGACTCCGCGGTCTGCCAAGGGAAGAAATCGGCAGCAGGGTCAGCGAGGCCGCGCGGCTTCTGGAGATCGAGAATCTATTGTCGCGCAAACCCCAAGAGCTGAGCGGAGGACAGAGGCAGAGGGTGGCGGTGGGGCGGGCCATCGTGCGACGGCCCAAGATCTTTCTCTTTGACGAGCCCCTCTCGAACCTGGATGCCTCGCTGCGGGCTGCGATGCGTGTCGAGCTGGCGCGGCTGCACGATAAGCTCGGTGCCACGATCCTCTACGTCACCCATGATCAGGCGGAGGCGATGACCCTGGCGGACAAGATCGTCGTGCTCAAACAGGGAGAGATCCAGCAAATCGGCTCTCCTTCCGCCATCTACCATGAGCCCGTCAACACCTTTGTTGCCACGTTTGTCGGCAGTCCGAAGATGAATCTTATCGAGGGGAGGGTGGACGATAAGGGCACGATCCTTCACAGTGGAGGTTTGTCAGTCGATCTCTCGAAAGTCCTGTCAGGGCGTCGGTCAGAATATGCGGGAAAATCAATGACCGTTGGTGTTCGACCCGAGGATCTCCATCCCGGCGGTCCCGGCGGGGCCTGGGTTGCAGGTGAGGTTGAAATAGTGGAGGATCTCGGTTCCGACCGATTCGTCCATCTCAGATGTGGAAACCTCGAGTTGATTGCTCGGATGCCGGCGGGCGTTCCCCTGAAGAGAGGCCAGACTCTCAACCTCGCAGCCGAAGGCAATCGACTCCAACTCTTTTATCAAGGAAGGCGAATAACAGGTAAGTAATTTTTGCCTTCCGAGCAACCTTTTCGTTCCCATGGGGAAACCCCTTTCCGCCTCGCCTTCCACAGTTGAAGCCCTTTTCTCAGCCTCTTTGCGTCCAGACCTGAAGATCCATGGCGCGGCGTCACGGAATGTTTTTCTTGCAAAGCGGGGTTCAGTTGGCTATGAGAATTTAGCGGTTCGCAAGCCATGACAGCAAGACGTCTAAGTAGGCTGACCTTCCAGTATTTTGTTTTGTTGGCATTCTGGCTTTTCTTCTCTGGAAAGTTTGAGGCGCTGTACCTGATCCTCGGCGCCTTTTCGGCAGCATGCGTGACGTTTCTCACTATAGACCTTCTCCACACACCCCAGGACCATGCGAGGGGACAGCGGGCCAGCTTGCGTTTTCTCTTGATCTCAGGCTGGCGCTTTCTCTGTTATACCTTTTGGCTGCTCTTCAGCATCATCAAGGCCAACCTCCAGGTTGCTTATCTTGTCTTGCATCCCAAAATGCCGATTGAGCCTGGGCTGCTCCGATTTAAGACCAGACTCAGGAGCGATGTCGGACATATAGTGTTGGCCAATTCCATTACGTTGACACCGGGGACGATCACGGTGGATCTCAGAGAGGGCACCTATCTCGTTCACGCCCTTGTGCCGCAGGCGGCCCGGGACCTTTTGGAGGCGAGGATGCAGAACAAGCTCGAGGCCATATTCGGTGAGAGGGAGGAGCCGGCACCGGAGATTCGCTGGGTCCATCACGACGGCGGACTGTAGCCATGCAAGCCCTTTTACTCTCCATGGTTCTCCTCATGGCTCTATTGATCGCCGCCATCGTCTATCGGATCGCCGCCGGACCCACAGTCTTCGACCGGGCGATCGGCGCCGGTTTGATCGGCACCAACGCCCTCCATATGCTTGTGCTGATCGGGTTCCTTTACGAGCGGGTGGACATGTTTGTGGATCTGGCGCTCGCCTATGCGATGCTGAACTTTATCGGGGTGGCGGCACTGGCAAAATATTTTGAGCGGTGGCAGGAGAAGGCCTCGTGACGATTTTCATAACACTCTTATTGCTCGCTGGCATGGTCTTTCTGTGCGTGAGCTGTGTCGGGCTTCTCCGGCTGCCTGATTTTTACACTCGTGCCCATGCCGTGGGAAAGGCCGAGACGCTGGGGAGCATGCTGATCCTGCTGGGCCTCGCTCTCTACAATGGCATTACCTTGAGCAGCCTGAAAATCCTTCTCATCCTGTTGATCGTGGCTATCACCAATCCTACCGCCACCCATGCGCTCGCCAGGGCCGCTATTCGCTCGGGCCTCGAAGTATGGAGGTCTCCAAAGAGGGCCCCCGAGCCATGATGTGGCACGCCGAGTTCTGGTTGCTCGTGGTCCTGGTCCTGTTGGCTCTGATCGCGCTCAGGGTCCGCGACTTATTGGCCGCGGTGACCATCCTTAGTGGCTATAGCTTTGTCATGGCGCTTCTTTTTGTGGCGATGGGGGCGGTGGATGTGGCCTTCACGGAGGCTGCCCTGGGAGCAGGGGTCACCGGGGTCTTTTTTGTGGTGGCCCTGTTTGCGACGCAGCGGAGGTCGGCAGATTGAAGTGGCTCGAATTTCTTGTCCCGGGTCTTTTTCTGGCTCTCCTGATATACGCCGAAGCTGATCTTCCAGAGAGAGGGGATCCAGAGGCCGCAGCGAGCGTCCACGTGTCGCCGAGCTATATCGAACGGTCGATCCGAGACACGAAAACGCCTAATATGGTCACGGCAGTGCTCGCCGACTATCGAGGCTATGATACTCTAGGGGAGACTTTGGTTATTATCACGGCGGGCCTAGCCGTCTTTTTGATACTTCCGAGGATTGAGACTCCGAGGTCCCGATGAGAAAGCGTTACGAAAACCCTGTCGTTGAAGGGGTCGCCAGGCTTATGGTTCCTTTGATCCAGATCTTCGGCCTTTATGTGATCACCCATGGGCACTATGGCCCCGGGGGCGGCTTCCAAGGGGGGGTGATCCTGGCGGCCTCGCTGATGCTGCTCCGACTCACTTTGGGCGAGGAGTATGAGCATCGGAGGTTCCCACCGAGCCTGGCCGTTGTGCTGGCAACGTCGGGCATGCTGCTCTTCGTTCTCGCAGGCCTTTTTCCCTTGGCCTGGGGAGCGTCTTACCTCAATTACGCCTACCTGCCGATACCGGGTCTTCCTGAGCCCGAAGTGAGGTACCTGGGAATTCTCATCGTCGAGGTCGGGATCGGCATGGCGGTGTGGGGAACCCTGGTCACCTTGTTCGACCACCTTCTGGGAGGAGAGGCGCAATGATGGCGGTGATCCTCGGTCGATATGTCTACTTTATGACCGCGGTGCTTCTGGTGATCGGGCTCTATGGAATGATCGCGAAGCGGAACCTCATCAAGAAGCTGATCGGGATGAATATCTTTCAGACGGCAATCTTCCTCTTTTTCATTCAAGGGGCCACTAAGCCGGGGGCGACAGTGCCTGTGTTCGACGCCCGGCTCGGCACGGAAGCGGCGCACTATCTCAACCCTTTGCCCCACGTGCTGATCCTGACCGCCATCGTGGTGAGCGTGGCCACGACAGGAGTCGCGCTGGCCTTGCTGATTACTATTTACCGCCGCTATCGCAGTCTTGACGAGGGGATCATTCTCAAGCGGATGGGACGGTCGTAGTGAGCCACCTCCCTCTCCTCATTCCGCTCTCCCTGTTGCTTCCAGCCTTGGTCATCCCGCTTGTCGGGTTTTGGCGGAGCAACCTCACCCCTGCCGTGGCCTCTTTAGGAGCGGGCCTGTCCTTTGCTTTTGCCGTCTTCGGCCTTCTCGCGGTCCTGTCTCAAGGCGAATTGCGCTACCAGTTGGGCGGATGGCCGCCGCCGATAGGGATCGAGTATGTGCTCGATGCCCTCTCGGCGTTTATGGCCGCGCTGATCACCGGCATCGGGCTTGTGGCGCTGATCCATGCGCGTCGCTCTCTTTTACGCGAGGTGCCGGACCGGATCGTTCCCTTCTATGCCCTCGCTCTTCTATTGCTCGCCGGACTGACCGGAATCGTCGTGACCGGCGACCTCTTCAATCTTTACGTCTTTCTGGAGATCGCTTCGCTATCGGCCTATGCGCTTATGGCAGTCGGAGATGAGCGGGCCCCGGTATCGGCATTTCGTTACCTTATCCTCGGAAGCATCGGGGGGAGCTTCTACCTCCTGGGGGTCGGTTTCATCTACTTCACCACGGGCTCTCTCAATATGAGCGATGTGGCCCAACGCTTGCCCGGTCTCTACGAATCCCGAAGCACGATTGCCGCGGCAACCTTCATGGTGGTCGGATTAAGCCTCAAAATGGCGCTATTCCCTTTGCACTTATGGCTCCCCGACGCCTACACGTATGCTCCCTCAGCGGCCTCAGCGCTCATCGCGCCGATCATGACCAAGGTCGCCGCCTATGGTCTCATCCGGCTCTTCCTGACGGTGTTTGAACCAACCTATCTGAGGGACATGCTGCCAGTGGCCTCTATCATCGGGTGGCTGGCGGCAGCGGGCGTCCTTTTTGGCTCCGTTATGGCGATTGCCCAAAGCGATTTCCGACGCATGTTAGCTTACAGCAGCGTCTCGCAAATCGCCTATGTCGGCGTGGGCATAGGACTGGCCAATCCCTTGGGCTTGATCGGCGCGCTCCTGCACATTCTCAACCATGCCTTCATGAAGGGATGTCTCTTTCTTGTGGCGGGCAGCATCCGCTTTCGAACCGGCATCTCGGACATTCCCGCCTTTGCAGGCCTGGGGAGAACGATGCCTTGGACGATGGCCGGGTTTAGCCTGGCCGCCCTCTCTATGGTGGGGGTCCCGCCCACGGCCGGCTTTTTTAGCAAATGGTATCTTGTTCTGGCCGGCATCGATGCGAGTAATTGGACTGCGGTGGCGGTTATTCTGGCCAGCACCCTTCTCAACGCCGTGTACTTCTTCCGGATTTTGGAGAAACTCTACTTGGTCCCGCCTCATGGTGGCGCCGCACAGGTGAAGGCCCGGGAGGTGCCCTTTGAGATGCTTGGCCCCGTGTTGTTTCTGGCTGCGGGTCTCCTCTTTTTGGGCCTGGCTAATGCGGTGATCGTAGACGAGGTCCTGGAGCCGATCGTGGCGTCTCTCTATAACCTCGAGAGTCAAGGGTTATAATCGGGCAAGTGGAAGTCTATTTTTCTTTAAAGCCGCTGGGAGCGGTGCTGGTCTCTTTGCTGGCGGCTCCCATGATTCTCTTCTCCGGCCGCAATCCCAATCTGCGAGAGGCATGGACGGTATTGGCTTCTCTCGGCAAGTTCGCCCTGATCCTTTCCATGCTTCCTGATGTTCTCGATGGTAGATGCCCAGCGGTCACATTATTCGATCTCTCCCCAGGCGTCTCCTTGACGCTCAGAGTCGATTCCTTAGGCATGCTCTTTGCCCTATCGGCTTCGTTACTCTGGATCTTTACCTCCCTTTTCTCGATTGGCTACATGCGCAGCCTCTCCGAGCATAAGCAGACGCGCTATTTCGCGAGCTTTGCCGTCTGTCTCGCCTCGACGGTGGGCATAGCCTTTGCGGCGAATCTCCTGACCCTGCTCGTCTTTTATGAATTGCTGACCGTGGCCACCTACCCATTGGTCGTTCATAAGCAAACCGCCGAGGCCGTCGCCGCAGGGCGGAAGTATCTTGCCTACCTCCTCAGCGGAGGGGTCGCGCTCCTCCTGGCGGTGGCGTGGACCCAGATGGCGGCAGGTGCCAGCGATTTTTCTCCCGGGGGATTTCTGTCCGGATCCTTAGGTCGGGCGAGACTTTGGATGCTCTTTCTTCTGTTTCTCGTAGGCTTTGGGACAAAAGCTGCGTTGTTACCTCTTCATAGCTGGCTCCCCTCAGCCATGATTGCCCCGACGCCCGTGAGCGCTTTGCTTCATGCCGTGGCGGTGGTCAAAGCGGGCGTTTTTGGTTTTGCCCGGGTGATCGGTTTTGTGTTCGGTGTGCGGTTAGTCGAAGAGATCGGAGCGACGAGCTTTTTAGCAGTCCTTGCCGGCGCAACTATCTTGGTGGCCTCCCTTCTCGCTATGGCCCAAGACAACTTGAAGCTCCGCCTGGCATACTCCACGGTGGGCCACCTGTCCTACATCATTCTGGGGACGGTGCTGCTGTCGCCGAGCGCATGGATAGGCGGCCTTTATCATATCGTGGCCCATGCAGCCATGAAGATCACGTTGTTTTTCTGTGCCGGTGCTATCTACTCGAAGACGCATCGGGAGCATGTGAGCGAGCTCGATGGCGTTGGAAAGCAGATGCCCGTCACGATGGGCGCCTTTGCATTGGCATCTCTGGGACTGGCCGGCGTCCCGCCCATAGGTGGCTTCATCAGCAAATGGTATCTTGCCCAGGGGGCCGTGCAGTCGGGAGAGATTGTCTGGCTGGCTGTTTTGCTTGTGAGCGGACTGCTCAACGCCGGCTATTTGTTCCCGGTCATCAGCCGCGCCTTTTTCAAAAACTCAGACAGCTTCAAGCAATTCGCTGAAGCCTCGCCTCTGATGGT
>Ga0209399_10001189_pt1 | contig 13815 bp, 12 predicted proteins | sample OV2TP3_FD_184130 | JGI IMG/M metagenome (GOLD analysis project Ga0209399, IMG submission 184130) | Hot spring microbial communities from Beatty, Nevada to study Microbial Dark Matter (Phase II) - OV2 TP3 (SPAdes) (version 3) | ecosystem: Environmental > Aquatic > Thermal springs > Hot (42-90C) ... | reverse complement strand
ACGAAGCAATCTCAAGCGACTTGCCGTCCACAGCGAGATTGCTTCGCTCCTTCCAGTCGCTCGCAATGACACCTCAGGAATTTTTAAACACCCTCTTAGATGACCCCGGCCTCGGCCAGGAGTGCCAGCTCCTGTTGGTGCAGGCCCAGCTCGCCGCACAGGATCTCCTGGTTGTGCTCGCCGATAAGGGGGGCCCGCCGGGAGATGCGCCAGGGAGAGCCGCTATAGATGGCAGGGGCTCCGGGGTAGATAAAGCGTCGCCCCAGTTCGGGGTGCTCCACCTCGACGAAGAACCTCCGGTCGCGCAGATGCAGGTCATCGATGATCTCGTCCATCGAGCGGACGCCCCCCCAGGGGAGCCCCTGCTGCTGCCCGCCGTGCCAGGCCTCTTCTAAGGGGATATGGGTAAAGAACTTATGCAGCACCTCGGCGATATGGCCGGTGTTCGCCTGGATGGCTGCGGTACTCTGGTACTGCTCTTCGAGCAGGTCCTCGGCCAGGCCGTAGCTATCCATCCATTCGGCCAGCTTGCGCAGGCGCGCGGGGGTCAGGTTGAATCCTGAGCGCGTGATATTCACCCACCCTCCATCCTGGGTGGGGTACTGGGTGGGCTCGGTCTTCTCCGGAGAGGCCGCCCGCCCGGTGTGCCGCAGCACGCCCTGACCGGTATAGACGTAAATGGGAACATTGGATTCGGTGGTCAAGGCACAGGCTTCATGGATCGAGGCGTCGATGTACTGACCCTCGCCCGCCACGTCTCGATAGCAGAGGGCCGCCAGGATGGACATGTAGGCAAAATGGCCCCCCATGTGCCAGGCGTTTCCGCCGCCGGGCGCGATGGGAGGTGCCTCAGGGACGTCCTCCGGATCATACCCACAGCAGCCCATCTGGCCGCCAGCGGCGAGATGCAGCAGGTCGGACGTCTGATAATCGCGCCATGGCCCCGTCTGGCCAAAGGGCGTCAGGGAACACATGATGAGCCTGGTGTTCAGACGCGACAGCTCCTCATACCCCAGCCCCAGCGATGGCAGATAGCCAGGGGAGTAGCTTTCCAGGAGGATGTCGGCGGTGGCGACGAGGCGCTGGAAGAGGTGTGGGCCTTCGACGCTGCGCAGATTGAGGGTGATGCCCCGCTTGGAGGTGTTGTAGTGCCAGAAGGAGAGGCTGCGCTCGGGATGGGGAAGATCGTTGAGGAAGGGCCCAACGATGCGAGTCCTCTCGCCCCCGGGCGGCTCGATCTTGATCACATCAGCGCCCAGGTCGCCCATGAGCTTCCCGCAGTATTGCCCCTTTTCGTTAGCCAGTTCCAACACCCTGAGGCCCGCCAGCGGGCCAGGGAGGAGGGAGCTGGCGCCTGCGTGTGGATCGCTCGTCATTGGAGAGCCTCCTGAAGATAGGGGTACACGGGCATGCTGGGCGGCCAGAGGGTCCCGTCTGCGTAACCCTCTCGGATCTCTTCTAGACTCAGGTCCAGCAGCTCCTGCAAAACCTCCCGGGTGTGCTGGCCGATCAGGGGGGCTGGCCGATGGATCGCCGCTGGCGATCTGGAGAGCTTGAACGGCGGCCCCTGGACCTTGCGGCGACCCAGGACCGGATGCTCGAGCTCTCGATACAGGCCGCGTGCCCTCAGCTGCGGGTCATGCTCCACGCGGTCTTCGGGGCTCTGCACGGGCATCGCCCGAACCCCGGCGGCCTGGCACGTCTGCGTGAGCGCATACTTCTCCAGGGTCTGGGTCCAGCGTTCGATCCCCTCGTCCAGCTCCTCCTGGTGCTCGATGCGTCCCAGCACACTATCGAATGTGGTATCCACGGCCCAGGCGGGACGGCCCATGAGCTCGACCAGGCTTCGCCACTCCTGGTCGGAGAAGCAGGCGATGACGCACCAGTCGTTGTAGCCGCCTCCCCTGGTGCGGTAGGCGTTGTGGGGAGCCACGCTCGGCCCGCGGTAGTTATTCACCAGGGGCGCGCCGGGCCATACGCTCCGGTTGCCGGGTGGGTATCCCTCGCGGCGGGCTTTGCGGCCGTTCACCGTCCGATCCAGGAAAGCCGGGCCCGTCAGGGTGATGCCCGCGGTCATCTGGGACAGGTCCACATGTTGCCCCTGGCCGGTGGCGTTCCGATGCCGCAGGGCGGTGAGGGTGCACATGGCACCGAACATCCCTCCGGTGTCGTCGAGGTATGACCAGCCCCAGCCCGCGGGAGGTTTCCCAGGCAGACCGGAGAGGAAGGTCATGCCGGAAATAGCCTGGGCCGACGGCCCCATGGTCGTGTAACTGTGATGTCGTCCGGTGTGACCGAAGCCCGCCATCGAGACGTAGATGATGTCGGGCCGCAGCTCCCGCATCACCTCATACCCGAGGCCCCAATTCTGCATCACGCGCGAACTAAAATTCTCGATGACGATATCGGACAAAGCGACCAGACGCTTGACCAGTTCGAGCCCCCGGGGCGTGCGAATGTTCAATGTGATACCCCGCTTATTCGCGTTCGTGTCTGCGAATTGTCCGGGAGCGTTGGGGCCGGGCTCGACCCCCGGCGGGATGGTCACGCGGTTGCCGCGCAAGATGTCCAGGTTCTGAGGCCATTCGATCTTGATGATCTCTGCGCCGAAGGCCCCCAGCCAACGGGTGGCCCACGGCCCGGCTCTGACCCAGGTGAAATCCAGGACCCGGACCCCTGCCAGCGCACGAGGTTCTGTCATGTCCCTTTCCTCCTGTGACCCCAGATGCATGCTGACGAACTACATTACCGCAGATGAACGCAGATAATTCACAGACATCTGTCTGCATCTGCATTTTTCTGTGTCTGTATCTGCGTTCATCTCTTTTTCTATCTGCGTTCATCTGCGGTTGCAATGGCGAAGCGCTCGGATTCAGGAGGCTTCGACCACAAGAGATCAGCTCCGCTCATCGCGGCGGCGCGCTGAGGGCTGGCACGCCAGGCATCGTAAATCTCGTTGGTGTCCCAGACCACCAGTGTGGTGATCTTGGCGGGATCGGCGAGAGAATAGAGGGTTTGCCGGCTGACGAAGCCGGGGGCCTTGCTCTGGGCCTCTCCATTCCCGTCTAAGAGCTTGCGTGCGTCGTCGATTTTATCAGCTTTTGCCCAATGGTGTGTGAGCACCCCGATCATAACTCCTCCCTGAGCCTGTGAGGGTTGGTCCAACTGCTGCGCCATGCGGAGCAGTTGCTGTCAGCGGACGCGAGTATAGCAACCCCCCCCTGTGTCGTCAATGCTCGCGGGCACCCGGCCATGGAGAGACTCGCAGCGTCTGGTTAAGCATCCCGGTACATCGGTCCCCGCCGCTGCACGGATTCGAGCAGGCCGTGATCAAACGGCTCCAGCTGATATCCAGCGGGCTGCGGCGGCCTGACGTCGGGGCCCAGCAATCGGACCACCCCGGGGTGCGTATAGTACCCGCTGTAAGTGTGAAGGACAAGCGTGGCAAAGAACTCTGCCTGGGTGGACTCCACCTGGCGTAGCACGGTTTCCTGTTGGCTCTCGGGCAGGGTTATGAACCCTTGCCCATACCGCTCCTGGCTGACGATCTCGATCTGCCCCAGGCCCTCGCCAAACAGTCGCCTCAGGTCAGCGGAGCGCCCGATTACGTTATCCAGATAACTGGCGACCCCGAGGTCTCCCGCCCCTGGGAACCTGTCGTCTGCCGGGATGATTCGGTTCAAGATCGCGGTCAAGAGCCTTTGCTGCGTCTCCAGAAAAAACGAAAAGGCTCGGCTTGAATCTTCCAGCATCGTTGCTCCTTCCAGATAGGCTCCTGGCGCTTCTGCGCCCGCGTGCGATGCATCATCGCCCTGCCAGCAGGTCTCGCGCATTCTGCTTGAAGTCATCCGCGATGTACAGCGCCAGGGCCTGGATGGTGGAGGTGGGGTTGACGGCCGCGGACGTCACCAGGATGCTTCCATCGATGATGAACAGGTTCGGCACGTCGTGGCAGCGACCGTGCGCATCAACCACCGAATTGCCGAGATGCGTCCCCATGCGCGCAGTCCCCATGAGATGCCACCCGGCCGGCCGTAGCAGCGGGTTGACCAGCACCTCCACTGCTCCGGCCGCCCGCAAGACATCTGTCGCACGGGCAACCCCGTGGGCCATCAGCTTGAGGCTGTTCTCACTCATCCGGTAGATCACCTTCGGGGCGGGGATGCCGTCGCTATCCGTAAGGATTGGGTCCAGGACCACCTGGTTATGGGGCTCGGGCAGGTCCTCGCCGACGACCGCCAGGGTAATGGTCCGGTCGAAGCGTGCGTCGAACACCCGGCGATGCTCGGCGCCCCAGGGGACCGGATGCCTGACAATCCCGCCCAGGGCTGTGGAGACTGGCCCAAAGCCACGCACGACCTGGAACGAGTATCCGCGCACGAACCCCCGGGCCAGGTCGGTCTCGTAAAACTCCTGGCTGAGGATGCTGCAGCCACCGGGTCCTTTGTACCCCTCCAGGGGCTCGTCGAAGATGCCGGTCACCATGGCGTAGGGGTGGAACATCAGGTTCCGCCCCACCAGGCCGCTGCTGTTCGCCAGCCCATGGGGGAAGCGCGCGGAACGGGAGTGCAGAAGGAGGCGCGGCGTCCCGATGCCATTGCAGGCAAGCACCACCACCCGCGCCTTCTGCTCGTGCACTCTCCCCATGGCATCGTAGTACACCACGCCGTCGGCGAGTCCATCCGTGTTGACGGTGATCTCCCGCACGCGCGCATGGGGTCTGAGCACCGCGCCCTGGGCGACCGCTTTGGGCCAGTAGGTCACGTCCGCGCTGGCTTTGGCGGCACGGGAACAACCGATATCGCATGGGCCACAGTTGTTACAGGCATCGCGCCCATCGTACGGGCGCGTCAGGATCGCGCTGTCCGAGGGCCACCAATGCCACCCCAGTTTCTCGAAGCCTCGCACAATGGTGGTGCCGAGCTTGCCGAGGGGGACGGGTGGGGTTTGCCGGGGGGACTTCGGCGGATAGGCCGGGTCTCCGTTGATCCCCGCCACCCCCACCATGCGGTCGTTGATGTCGTAGAAGGGCTCCAGTTGTCGATAGGTGATCGGCCAGTCGTCCGCGACGCCATCCAGCGTTCGCACTCTAAAGTCCGAGGGACGAAAGCGGGGGAAGTGGGCGCTCCAATGGATCGTGCTCCCGCCGATGGCGTTGTACATCAAGGGCGCGATGGGTGACTCCGTGTTATTTACCGGGTAATCGGCCGCTAGCCTCCGGACATTGGGGTCAGGGTGATACTCACGCTGACGATACAGCTCCCAGTCCTCCAACGCCGTGGGGTACGCTGTGGGGTCGAGCCACCCGCCCTGGTCCAGACACATCACCCCGATGCCCGCCTGACTCAGGCTCCAGCTGAAGGCGGCGCCCGAGGCACCCGCGCCGATCACCAGCACGTCCACACGCTCTGTTCTCGCTGCCATGTCAGCCTTCCTCCCTCAGCCCGTCTGACCCGCAACCCGCTCGAAGGTAGCACGAGCCATTTCAGACCGCAAGCATCATAGGCTGTTCCCTTCCCCCCGGCGAGGAAGAGACAGCGGGGGAGCAGAGGAGAGGGGGAGGGGGAGAGAGAAACGGACAGCAGGGGGGCAGAGGAGAGGGGGCGCAGGGGAGAAAAGAAACAGCCGAAATGGGGACACAAAGAAAAGGAGAACTCCTGCTCCGTCACTCCGCTCGTCTTGTGAGTCTTTCTCTCCCTTGCTCCCCTGCTCCCCCTCTCCCCTGCTCCCCCTCGCCCCCTCGGCTTTTCAGGGGGAAGGTGAGGATGGGGGGGAAAGGGGGGAGAAGATAGGATGGGTCTATTGGCCTGGCCGCCGGGGGGGAGTGCCGGGGCGTGTGGCTCCCACCCGGTCCTCCCGCCGTAGCTGTTCCTCCGCGAGCTTCGCCTCCGCTGTGAGCGGGTATTGCTCGATCAATGTGCGTAACCAGCGCCGCGCCAGAACGCCATCGTTCGTCGCATACGAGGCAAGCCCTGCCTTGTACATGGCCTTCGGCACGAACGAGCTTTGCGGATACTCGCGCACCAGCCGGTCGTACTCGGTGATGGCATTGCGGTAGTCTTTTTTGCTATACAGTGACTCCGCTAAATAATATTGGGCGGTGTCTGCGACATCGCCCCGCGGCGCCTGCGCCAGATAGGCGCGGAAGCCCTGGATGGCCAGGTCATATTTCCCCTGATTGTAGTCAGTCGAGGCGGCCTGATAGACGCGCTTCGTATCCGCCCCCGCCGGCTCAACCGGCGCTTGAGACGCCGGCCCTGCACCAGCGGGCCCCCCGGGGGGAGAGGGCAGCGGAGGTTGGCCGGCAGGCGCTGCACCTGGCTCCGCACCCGTCGGGGATGAGCCGGGTTTCAATCTCGACTCCAGCGTCGCGATGCGCTGGTTCAGCTGGTACTCGGCCGCCTCGATCTGCTCAGTGAGAACGCTGACCTGCTGCCTCAGTTCATCCATGCCCGCTTTCAGATCAGCGATATTGCGCCGGTCGCCCACCATCTCCCGCTGCACGATCTCGCGTGGCCTGGTCTGTGCTATCTCATGGCCCACTTGCAACTGCAGGAGCTGGCGGTTCATCCGATCCACATCGTTGCGGATGACCGCCAACTCCCGATCGGCCATGCATCCGACCAGTCCCAGGAGAAGGGTCAGCCCAAGCAGCCCCAGCCTCGATCCGGCCGCTCTCATCATGCGATCCTCTCATGGAGCTTCCATCACGTAAGCGTTCAGCCATCAGCGGTCAGCCTTCAGCAAAAACAAGATGGGGAACCTCATCGCTTCTTAGACCGCGTCGTCCCCGCAAACGTCTGTCTTTGCGTCTTGGGCTGAGTGCTGATCGCTGACCGCTGAATGCTGACCCCATCACATCGCTTTGAACTCGGAACGCCGGTTTTTCGACCAGGCGGTCTCGCCATGTCCTGGATCGACAGGTCGCTCCTCGCCATAGCTAATGGTATGCAGGCGATTGCTCTCGATACCAAGCGATGTCAGGTAGCTCTTCACAGCCTCCGCCCGGCGTTCTCCCAGGGCGAGGTTGTACTCCTCAGTCCCTCGCTCATCGGCGTGGCCCTCGACCTGGACCCGCACCTGGGGGTTGGTTCGCAGCCATTCGGCATTGCGCGCCAGCACGGCCTTTGAATCATCCCTGATGGTCGATTTATCGAAGTCAAAATAGACCGGCTGCATCACCGATGAGCCAGGAGTGACGGTGGGACGGGCCGCGAGTTGACTCTCGGCAATCCGCCGTCGCCGCTCGGCCTCTTCTCGAGCCCGCCGCTCGGCCTCCTCTCGGGCCCGCCGCTCGGCATCACTCGGGCCGGCGGCCACAGCCGGTGCGGGTTGCGCCACCTGGGCTGCTTTCTTCGCACACCCGAGGTTCACCAGCATGATCGCTGCCAGGAAGACGACACCCCAGATCCCTACATTCCGTGCCATGTGCATGTGCCCTCCACTCTACCTGTTTCTACGCAGTTATCGGTCCGAAACGACTCTCCCAGTTTGCCGGAAACACGGCCTCGGTCAGCTACAGGGGACCACGCATCTCGCGCTCCTTTCCATGCTATGGATGGGTGAGCTCGTCTGCTGCCTTGGAAGGGTCACTCGACCAGGCGGGGTGACCATCCAGGGCTCAGACCCCCCCCCTCCAAAAAGGTGAGCTGCTGCTGGCCGGACCCATCATCATACATGCGAAACAGCTGTGGGGTCCCGGTGCGTGTGGAACTGAACACCAAAAAACGGCCATCGGGCGCCCAGGATGGGCTCTCGTTACTGCCATTGCTATCTGTGAGGCGCTGCAGACCACTGCCATCGACGTTGATCACAAACACATCGAAACGGCCCCCCTCCATGGAGCTAAAGGCGATTCGATCACCACGGGGCGACCAGGAGGGACTGGCATTATAGTTGCCCTCATAGGTGAGACGGCGCACATTCGACCCTTCCGCCTCCATGATGTAGATCTGAGGGCTGCCGGAGCGGTCGGAGACGAAAGCGATCTGACGTCCCGTCGGCGACCATGTCGGGGAGGTGTCGATGGCTGGATGGCTGGTCAACCGGCGTACATCGGAGGTGTTGCGGCTCATGGAGTAGATTTCCGGATTCCCATCTCTCGTCAGGACGAAGGCTAAACGGCTCCCGTCGGGAGACCACGCGGCCGCCGAGTTCAGCCCCGGCTGTTGCGAGAGGGGCCGGCGGCCGTGGCCATTCAGACCGATGGCGAAGAGATCAGGGTTGCGGTCGCGGTAGGTGGTGATAGCGATCTCCTTGCCATCGGGCGACCAGGCCGGGGACAGCACGATCGAGCGCTCCTGGGTGATCTGGCGGATATTGGACCCATTATAATCCATGGTGAATAACTCTTTGTTTCCCCGCTGCCGGGAGAGGAAGGCCACCTTGGTCTGGGCGATGCCCGGCGTGCCCGTGAGGCGGAGCATAATTTCGTCGGCACAGCGATGCATCATGCTGGCGATGTCGTCACCGGATCCCCGATACCGTTTGCCCGCGATCATGCTCTGCCCCGGCACGTCGAAGAGCCGACACTCGCTGATGAAGTCTCGTCCATCCTGGGCAAACGTTCCCTTCACCAGGGCCTGCGCGCCCAGTTCAGCCCACTCTGTGAACACGATATTTCCCGCGTGGGCATCGGCTTGAGCCGCCTCCTGCAGAAATTGTCGGTTCTCGATCACGTCGAAAAAGCGATACACGCGTAAATCCTCAGCCAGGGTCTGGGCCATCTCGCGACCAAGCCCATCGTCGAGGGAGCGCCCCCCTTCGGTGAGCATGAAGTCAGGAATCGCGAGACGCAGGCGTTGGCCGCCCCCACGGGAGATGCTGAGATAGACGTCAGCCGCCTCGCTGCCTATCGCCCACACACCCAGTAGAAGTAGTAGCCAGGTCGCACACTGACGAGAGCGTCGCATCGGTATCCTATCCTTGCTTTTGACCCGGGCATTGCGATCCAATGCCGAAGCACAGGTAGATGCCCAGATAATCGCCGCCGAATTCGAGCGGCAGTGGGGGGAACGGCTCCGACCGCTTTACAGCGCCCGCGGCGAGCAGATCGACCATCTGGTCCCGCGAGGATTCAGAGACCCGGGGCTCGACGATCGTGCCGTCCCGTTTGATTCTGAAATAAACCACCACATGGGTGACGTTCTTCTCAGGACGGCGCCAGTTCTGCTCGATCTGATCCGTAATTTGCCGCAGATAGATCGTAAAGGGAAAGTTGGGCGTATCCAGGGAGAGCGCACCGCCAGGAGTCCCCAACGCGATACTGCTACCGGGCCCAACCCCGGCCCCCGCATGGCCCCCGTTGGTGGGAGTACGTTCCGGCTCCCGCCGGCTATCCGGACCTGGCCTGCGCGCTGGCTCTGGTGAAGGACGCGTGGGTGGCGGAACCTCTTTTTTCTTCTCTGCGAGCTGCCGTTCCGTCGGCTCCGCGCGTTTCTCTTCCCGCTTGGGTGGCTCCTTCGGCTTGGCCGGCGGCAGCGTCATCTCAGCTTTGGGGGCTTCGGGCTTTGGTTTCGGCGGCGGTGGAGGGGGTTTCTCCACCTTGGGTAGCTGCTGAGGTGGTTCGGGCTTTTTCGTCTCAGGCCTGGGCGTCTCCGGGCTGACGGCGCGGCCTCCGGCGCTCCCTCCACCGGTTGGGTCCACCAGGTTCACCGTATAAACTGGCGGCAAGGGCAGGCGGGTAGACGAGAAGTAGGGGGTCAGCACCAGAAGCCCGAGAAACAGCATGCCGTGAGCCGCGGCAGAGAGGAGTAGCGCCCCCCGGATTTCGTCGAATACCCCTGGCCTGGGCGCCCCGCTATTCAGTTGAGCTCGGCCCCTCTTGAGGGGCGTCGCGCTCTTAGGACGGAGATCTTTTACTATCATCGTCAGCCGGAACAGTCACAATCCCCAATTTCTCGACACCGGCCTGCTTAATGACGGCCATCATCTTCACCACCGTGCCGTAGGGGACATCCTTGTCGGCGCGGAGAAAGACCTCCCGGGTCGTCCCAGCAGCCTGACGCAATTGTTGCTCCAGTTCCGGCAAGTCGATGCGCCGATCGTTCAGATACATCCGTTCATTTTTCGCCAGCGTCAGGACGAGGCGCTCTCGGCTGGGATCGAGATTCGCAGCGGCTTCTTGCGGAAGATTCACATCGATGCCCTGCTGCATCATGGGGGCCGTCACCATGAAGATGATCAGTAGGACGAGCATCACGTCCACCAACGGCGTCACGTTGATCTCAGACAGCGATGTATGGCCTGATCGGGGCATCGGTCCTAAGCTCATGTGTGCTTGATCAGCTCCCGCTCTGCATAGGACACAAAATCGGTGGAGAAATTCTCCATCTCCGTCACCACCCCACGGATCTGATGCACAAAGTGATTATAGGCCATGACTGCCGGGATCGCAGCCGCCAGCCCTGCCGCCGTGGCGATCAAAGCTTCAGAGATGCCCGGAGCCACCGTGGCGAGCGTCGCCGTCCCCCGTAGTCCAATGCCATGGAAGGCGCTCATCACCCCCCAGACCGTTCCAAAGAGTCCGATGAACGGGGTCGTACTGCCGGTGGTGGCGAGAAAGGAGAGCCACCGCTCCAGCCACAGCGTCTCCTCAGCCACCATCTGTGCGAGAATGCGGCGAAAGCGCCCCAGCTCCACTGACTCTGAGCCGCTTTCCGCCTCCCCGTTCAATTCGTCCGAGATGCCATGGGTTGCACGCATCGAGACCTTGGCAGTCAGACGGGGACGCAGCTCTGCATAGCCCGCAGCATAGATACGGGCCAGGGGTGAGACGAGGTATTGCTTGGTCGCGGCATATACCAGCGAAAGATTATCGCTTTCGGCGAACACCTCTCGGAAGATTCGCGTCTCGCGTCTGATGCGACGCATCAGCCACCATTTATGCAGGATAATCGCCCAGGAAGCTACAGAAAATCCCAGGAGGACCAGCAGGACCAGCTTCCCGACAGGCCCCATGCGCCAGATCAAATCGAGCACATCTCCCCCGAGTCCAATGCTTTGCGTAGGCATGAGAGTACCCCGATTGGAGATACGGGCCTGTGATAGTCTTAGATGTAGATCAATCTAGACAACAACGCTCCCGATGTCAACGGCTATTTAGCTCCGCTCTCGTCGCCCCCTACCCCAGCCCTGCCCCCCCCATCCCCACCTTCCCCCTCCTTACTAGATCTCCTCCCCCCTGGCGGGCATAGGCGCCAGGTTAAGGATAAACCACCGGACTGACAGCCTTTTCTGATCTCCTCCCCCCTTGAGGGGGAGGATTCAGGTGGGGGGTAGGCCCCGACTTTCCCCCCCATCCCCACCTTCCCCCTCGCCGGGGGGAAGGTGAATAGGCTCTTGCCGCAAGAGTTTACGGCTTAACCTGGCGCCTATGCCCCTGGCGGGGGAGGATGCGGGTGGGGGGAGGAAGCCTTTCCTCTTGAAAAGGCAGAGCGCTTCCAGTAAGTTGGGCAGACAGAAACGCATGGAAAGGAGCGACAGCATGGTTGATCTCAAAGCATTCTCCGACGCCCTCCAAGAGTATGTGCGACCTCAACACTTACCGCTCGCCATCAAGATGGCGAGGACCCCCGAGGAAGTCCCACCCCGTCTCCGGCATCCGGCCAAAGACATGGGCTTTCAATCGGCCATCTGCCAGGGTATCAGTATCGCCCGCCGCTATGGGTGGGCCTTAGCGCTGACCAAAGAAGATTTGTCCTGCCCGCTGGCCAAAGTGGTCTTCGGCTTCGAAAAGGAGATCCCCTATTATACTCAGGGCTTTGCCTGTGCAGAAATGTATACGGAAACCCCAGAGGCAGGGGCCGCGACGGAGGCCCAGCAGCCCAGGTTTCCCTTTGGAGCCTACCACGCCATCCTGGTCGCACCCCTGGCGCGTACCGAGTTTGAACCCGATCTCGTCGTGGTGTACGGAAACTCCGCCCAGGTCATGCGCCTGGTGACGGCCTCCCTGTACAAGCGGGGCGGACGGATCACCTCGAGCTTCTCTGGCCGGATCGACTGCGCTGACATCATCATCCAGACCATGCATAGCCGGGATTGTCAGGTGATCCTGCCCTGCTATGGCGATCGCATCTTCGCTCAGACCGAGGATCAGGAGATGGCCTTCACGATCCCCCACGCACGCATCCCTGACGTGATCGCGGGCTTACAAGGCACGCACAAGGGGGGGGTCCGCTACCCCATTCCGGCGTTTCTCCGCTATCAGGCCGTATTCCCCGAAAAGTATACGAAAATGGAAGAGCTCTGGCGCCAGACGGACGACCCGCCTGCCCCTACTGAGCCCTCCTCTCTTGACCCCCATTCATGAGCACTCTGATCAGGCCGGTCAAGCCGGGCTCGCGCTCATACCACAACAGCAGATCGGCGAGCCCGTCATCATTCAAATCTTTGACCAATAGATGGGGCGACGTCTTCATCTTGACCTGGATGCTGGGCTCGCGCGCGAAGAATTCGCCCGCCACGGCCGGATACACCCTGATCTCCCCATCGCCGGAGACCAGCAGGTCCGCCTCCCCGTCTCCGTCAAAATCTCCCTCCAGATTCGGCCAGGCGCCCTCCAACATGATGCCGTCGCTCATATCGACCTGGTAGCCAAAAGTGCGGGTCCAGCTGGCCGTGGGGCGATAAATGGCGCGACTGTCATACAGGTGGGCGAACAACGAAACAGCGACGCGACTGGACAGCAGATTGCGCATGAGGTTCCCGACGCCGATTTTCACGAGCGGGAACAGGAGGTCCTTCTTGCCATCCCGGTTCAGGTCTTTGACCAGGAAGGTCGTCCCAAACCCTTCGTGCTGGATGCGTGCGTCCGGGGCGGATGCGAAGGTGCCACCGTGATTCAGGTAGACATGGGTCACGATGCGGCGGTCCGTCAGCCGCCCTGTTAACTTGGTGAGGACCAGGTCCGCGTAGCCGTCTCCGTCGAGATCCTCAACAAACGGGGCAAGCAAGACCGACCGGAGGGACTTTTCGGCATCGGTCCGCACATCGAAGTGAAAGGTTGTGGAGGGGTGCAGCGGGAAGCGGCCAGAGGAGTCCTGCAGATAGACGGCCACCTCATCTTTCCAGGCGGCGATGAGATCGGCGCGTTTGTCCCCATTGAAATCCTGCACGAAGAGCCGTGGCAGCCGGTACACCGACTGAAGCGAATAATCCCGCACGAGCCGTGTGTTCTTATCTCCGCTGAAGAGCAGCGTAGGCTGATGGAGAGAGACCGTTTCTCCCGTCTGGAACGGCCCTCCGGGCCCAAGCGGGTATAACTGGAGTTGGCCGAATTGAGGAACGCCGAGCCACCGCTCGCCAGGGCCCTTCCACTCGCGAATGAGCGGCCAGGAGGGCAGATCCTCCCGGTCCGGAAAGACGGTGAACGTCGGCACTTTGAGCAATGTTGTCGGCGTTGGCCGGGTGTTCTCCTTGATCCAATAAGCCCGCACTTCCGTACCCGTGAGGTAGACGATCGCCCGATCGTCCGGCGTGGGACCGATGGCGCCGACGTCGATCACCGTCGCCTCAGGGTCCATTTCCCACACGAGGTCGGGCTGTCCATTGAAGGTCCCCCCCGTGCGTTGCCAGAACAGCGAAGCCCAACGCGTCTCGTTGGGAGGGGACCCCCGTTTGGAGAGGATGAGTAAATCGGGGCGGCGGTCGCGGTTGAGATCCGCGGGGATCACGCCGACCACCCGCCCCTCCACCCGGAGGTCTCGTACCGTAAAGGGTGGCGCCTCACCCGCTCCCACACAGGCGAGGAAGACGAGTCCCAGGCACAAGAGCAGTGGCACGAGGGGGGGTTGGCCTTGATATGCATTGAGGGGG
>Ga0209399_10001187_pt1 | contig 13819 bp, 9 predicted proteins | sample OV2TP3_FD_184130 | JGI IMG/M metagenome (GOLD analysis project Ga0209399, IMG submission 184130) | Hot spring microbial communities from Beatty, Nevada to study Microbial Dark Matter (Phase II) - OV2 TP3 (SPAdes) (version 3) | ecosystem: Environmental > Aquatic > Thermal springs > Hot (42-90C) ... | reverse complement strand
CGCCGTCCAGCGGACCATGGGGAATGCCCTTTCGGTAGCGCTCGTCGGCCGCGTGGGCCTGGGCCAGCGCCGCGTCCCTGGTGAGCGTGAGATAGGCACCGACCTTGTCGTCGTGGGCGGCGATGCGCGCCAGGTACGCCTCGGTGGCCGACGTCGGCGTCGCCCGGCCGTCGCGGTAGGCGTCGACGAGCTCGTGGATCGTCAGGCGCGTGAGATCAGTCTTCAATGATGCGCGGCACCCGGAAGAATTCGCCGACCCGGTCGGGAGCGTTGGCCATCATCTCGTCCCGGTCGAGCGGGGGCTCGACCTCGTCGTCGCGCATGACGTTGAGCATCGGGACCGCGTGCGACGTCGGCTCCACGCCTTCGACGCTCAGCTCCTTGAGCTTGTCGATGTAGGCGAGGATGCGGCCGAGCTGCTCACCCATGGCCGCCTTGTCAGCGTCGCTCAACGCCAGGCGCGCCAGGCGCGCGACGTGGTCGACGTCGATTTGCTCAGGCATCTATAACTCCTCAAGGTGAGCATACTGGAGGGAGAGGCGCTTGCGGCCGACACTCGCGAAGCCCACCGTCACGATGACGTCCGTGCCGTCGCGCTCGACGCCGACGACCAGCCCTTCGCCCCAGCGGGCATGGCGCACCTTCGTCCCGACCCGCATCGGCAGATCGTCCTCCGCCATCGCGGAGGCGGCCTGGTAGGCGACCTCGTCCCGGCCCGTCGCCCCGAACCGCTCGCCGCGCCCCGCGTTGATCCCGACGAGCTGGTCCTCGGGCATCTCGGCGAGGAACCGCGACGGCTCGCCCACGTCGTACCCGTGCACCCGCCGGTGGAGCGCCCAGGAGAAGAACAGGCGCTCCTTCGCGCGCGTGAGCCCGACGTAGCAGAGGCGTCGCTCCTCCTCGAGCTCCTCCCGGTCGTCCATCGAGCGCGCGTGGGGAAAGACCCCTTCCTCCATCCCGGTCATGAAGACGGCCCGGAACTCGAGCCCCTTCGCGGAGTGGAGCGTCATCAGCGTCACGCGCGAGTCGGCGTTCCTGAGCTCGTCGATGTCGCTCATGAGCGCGACGCTGTCGAGGAACCCTTCGAGCGTCGGCGCCTCCTGCGTGTGGGTGTACTCCTCGGCCGCCGCCACCAGCTCCTCGAGGTTCTCCAGGCGCGCCTCCGCCTCGGGCGTGCGCTCCGCCTTGAGGGCCTCGCGATAGCCGGAGGCGTCGAGGACACGGTCGATGAACGCCGGCGGGGCCATCGTCGGCCGCTCGGCCCCGAGGCGCCCGATCAGCGCCCTGAAGTCCTCCAGAACCTTCCGCGGCTTGCCCCGCACGTCGGCGGGCGGATCGGCCGCGACGGCGAGGAGCGGCTTCTCCTCCCGCTCGGCCACCTCGGCCAGGCGCGCGAGCGTCGTTCCCCCGATGCCACGCGTCGGGGCCTGGATGGCGCGGCGGAACGCGACGTCGTCAGCCGGATTCAGCGCCAGGCGGAGGTAGGCGAGCGTGTCCTTGACCTCCTTGCGCTCGTAGAAGCGCACGCCCCCCACGATCACGTAGGGAATGCGCGCGCGCCGGAGCGCGTCCTCGAGGACGCGCGACTGGGCGTTGGTCCGATAGAAGACGGCCACCCCGTCCCAGGGGATCCCGTCGCCGCGGAGCCCGAGGATCGTCTGGGCGACGAAGTTCGCCTCCTCGTGCTCGTCCCAGGCGCGATAGAGCCGCGCCGGCTCGCCCTCGGGGTTCTCGGTCCAGAGGGTCTTTTCCTTCCGCTGCACGTTGTGGGCGATCACGCCGGAGGCGAGCGCGAGGACGCGCTGGGTGGAACGGTAGTTCTGCTCGAGCTTGACGACCTTCGTCCCCGGATAGTCGTTCTCGAATTCCAGGATGTTCCGGATGTCCGCTCCGCGCCATCGATAAATCGACTGGTCGCTATCGCCGACGACGCAGATGTTCCGGTGCTCGGAGGTGAGCAGCCGGATGATCCGGTACTGGGCGCGGTTGGTGTCCTGGTACTCGTCGACCAGCACGTGGCGCCAGAGCCCGCGGTACCACGCGAGCACCTCGGGCACCTCCTGGAGGAGGCGCACCGTCAGCAGCAGGAGATCGTCGAAATCGACCGCGCCGGCCGCCTTGAGCTGCTTCTCGTAGCGGGAGTAGACGAGGGCGACCTTCTTCTCCCACGGGCCCCGCGCGTCGCGCAACGCGTCGGCCACGCTCACCATCTGGTTCTTCAAATAGCTCAGCTTGTGGACGGCGGCGCTCGGCGTGAGCGACCGATCGGCCAGCTCCCCTTCCTTCATGCACTCGCGGACGAGCGCCTGCCGGTCGTCCTCGTCGTAGATCAGGAACTGCTGGGGCAGGTCGATGTGCCGGCCGTGCTGGCGCAGCATCCTCACGCACGTCGAATGGAACGTCGCGATGAGAGGCGCCCGGATGCCCACGGGGAGCAGGAGGTCGTCCACCCGTCGCGCCATCTCCTCCGCGGCCTTGTTGGTGAAGGTGACGGCGACGAGGTTCCGTGGCGAGATACCCTGGGCGCCGGTGAGCCAGGCCACCCGGTAGGCGATGACGCGCGTCTTGCCGCTCCCGGCGCCGGCGAGCACGAGCAGCGGCCCGTCACCGAACGTGACGGCCTCGCGCTGCGCGGGGTTCAGGTCATCGAGGAGACGTTCCAGACCAGCAGGCACCAGGAAATTGTACCGTATCTCACCCCGCGCGGAGATCTGGGCCCGGACGGGCGGACTATTCGACCGTGACGGACTTCGCGAGGTTGCGGGGCTGGTCCACGTCGCAGCCGCGGCGGACCGCGATGTGGTAGGCGAGGAGCTGGAGCGGGATCACGGTCAGGAGCGGCGCCAGGAGGTCGGCGCACGGCGGGACCTCGATGACGTGCTGGGCCTTCGAGGCCACGAGGCGGTCGCCGGCCTGGACGACCGCGATCACCTGGCCGTCGCGCGCGCGGACCTCCTCGATGTTGCCGAGCATCCGCTCGTACGATCCGTCGCGTGGCGCCAGGACGACGACGGGGAGCTCGTCGGCGATGAGCGCGATCGGACCGTGCTTCATCTCGCCGCCGGCGTAGCCCTCGGCGTGGATGTAGGAGATCTCCTTGAGCTTCAGGGCCCCTTCGAGCGCGATGGGGAACTGGATGCCCCGGCCGAGGTAGAGGAAGTCCTGGGCGGCGCTGAGGTGGCGGGCGAGCGCGGCGACGGTCCCGTCGAGCTCGAGCGTCTTCTCCACGAGCCGCGGGATCTCGACCAGGTCGTGGATCCGCTTCTTGACGTCCTCCGCGGTGACGGCGTCGCGCTGGCGGCCGAGCCAGAGACCGAGCAGGTATCCGGCCACGATCATCGTGGAGAAGGCCTTCGTCGAGGCGACGCCGATCTCGGGGCCCGCGTGCATGTAGAGCGTGCCGGTCGCCTCGCGCGAGAGCGCGGAGCCCACCACGTTCGTGATGGCGAGGATCGGGCACCCCTTGAGCCGCGCCGCCTTCACCGCCCCGATGGTGTCCGCCGTCTCGCCGGACTGGGAGATGGCGACGACGAGCGTCTCCGGCCCCACCACAGCGTCGCGATAGCGGAACTCCGAGGCGAGGTCCACCTCGGCCGGGATCCCGGCGAGCCGCTCGATCATCACGCGGCTGAGCATCGCCGCGTGGTACGCGGTGCCGCAGGCGATCAGCACGATCCGCTGGATGGCGCGGACCGTCGAGGGGTCGAGGGTCACGTCGGGCAAGACGATGTTGCCCGTCTCGGGCGCGATCCTCCCGCGGAAGGTGTCGGTGATCGCCCGCGGCTGCTCGTAGATCTCCTTCAGCATGAAGTGCCGGTAGCCGCCCTTCTCCGCCATGATCGGATCCCAGAGGATTCGCGCCGGCTCGCGCTGGACGGGCTCGCCGTCGAGCGTGGAGAGCTCGACGCCCTCGACCGTGACCACGGCTACCTCGTTGTCCTCCAGGATCACGACGTCCCGCGTGTGCCCGAGGATGGCGGGGATGTCGGAGGCGACGAACATCTCGCCCCGGCCGAGCCCGACCACGACGCTGCCGGCGCCCTGCTTGGCCGCCACGAGGCGGTCGGGAGCGGACGCCGAGACGATGCCGACCGCGTACGAGCCCTGGACTTCGGCGAGTGCCTTCTTGACGGCCTGATCGAGGCGCCCGAGCGCTTTCAGGTGATGCTCGACGAGATGGGCCAGCACCTCCGTGTCGGTCTCCGACCGGAAGGTGTGGCCCTCGGCGCGCAGGCGCTCCTTGATCTCGAGGTAGTTCTCGAGGATGCCATTGTGGACGACGACGAGGGAGCCCTCGCAGTCGGTGTGCGGGTGGGCGTTCTCCTCGGACGGCCGCCCGTGGGTGGCCCAGCGGGTATGGCCGATCCCGATGGAGCCGGCGAGGGGCCGCTCGCGCAGCGCCGTCTCGAGCCCCTTGATCCTTCCCACCGCGCGCCGCACCTGGAGCGCGCCGCGGCTCAACACCGCCACGCCCGCGGAGTCGTAGCCGCGGTACTCGAGCCGCTTCAGGCCGTCGAGGATGATCGAGACCGCGCTCTTGTCACCGACGTAGCCGACGATACCGCACATGGCGAGTCCCTGACCTCAGTCTTTCGGGTCCGCGGCCCGCTTGCGCCCTTTGCGGGCGGCCCAGCCCTCTTTGATCGTCTGGCGACCGCGGCCCACGGCCAGGGCGCCTGGCGGCACGTCCTTCGTGATGGTCGAGCCCGCGGCGACGTACGCGCCCTCCCCGATCGTGAGCGGGGCGACCAGGCTCGAGTTCGTCCCCACGAACGCTCCGTCCCCGATGCGCGTCTCGTGCTTGGCGACGCCATCGTAGTTGCAGGTGATCGTGCCGGCGCCGATGTTGACGTCCTCGCCCACGGTCGCGTCGCCGACGTACGAGAGGTGGGGGACCTTCGAGCCCCGCCCGATGCGCGACTTCTTCAGCTCGACGAAGTTCCCGACCTTCGCCCGGGCCCCGATGTGGGACTGGGGACGGAGATGGCAGAAGGGACCGAGCGTCGCGTCGTCGTCGACGACGGAGTCGGCAAGGACGCAGTAGGGCCTGAGGGTCACCCGATCGCCGATGCGGCCGCCGTTCACGTGGCAGCCGGACCCCACGACGCACTCGCTTCCGATCGTCGCGCTGCCCTCGATCACCGTCTGGGGATGAACGACCGTATCGGGTCCGATCGTCACGGTGTCGTCGACGTAGGTGCTCGCCGGATCGACGATCGTCACGCCCTCCAGCATGAGGCGGTCCAGGATGCGGCCGCGCTGGATGGCCGCGACGGCGGCGAGCTGCTTGCGGTCGTTGACGCCGAGGCCCTCCGCGGCGTCGGGGACCGAGACCGCCTCGATCCTCCCGCCCGCCCGCTCGAGGACGCCGAGGACGTCGGTCAGGTAGTACTCGCCCTGCTCGTTGTCGGGCCTGACGCCGGCGAGCGCGGGCCAGAGCCGCCGCGCGTCGAAGCAGTACACGCTCGTGTTGATCTCGGTGATCTTCTTCTGGTCGTCGGTCGCGTCGCGCTCCTCGACGATCCGCTTGACGCGCCCGCCCTGCCGGAGCACGCGGCCATAGCCCTGCGGCCGCTCGACGACCGCCGTCAGGACCGTCGCGGCCGCGCCGGTGGCGGCGTGATGCGTGACGACCCGCTCGACCGTTTCCGACGTGAGCAGGGGCATGTCGCCGGGCAGCACGAGGATCGCGCCGTGGCGGCAGTGCTCCTGCGCCTGCAGGAGCGCGTGGCCGGTGCCGAGGCGCTCGCGCTGCTCGACGATGCGAACGTCGGGCCCGGCGACGGCGCCCACGCCGTCGGCGCTCGGTGGAACGACGACGACGATCCGATCGGCGAGCGTCCGCGCCACGCGAAGGGGATACGCGATCAGCGGCCGCCCGCAGAGCTGGTGGAGAACTTTCGGTTGCCGGGAGCGCATGCGCTTGCCCTCGCCGGCGGCAAGAATGACGATCGTCAGGCGATCCATGCGGTGCCTCTCATTCTACCATCCAGGTCGCAAGGCACGTGCCATATCCCTCCCCGTCCCGAGCTAGCCGCCGGTGCGCAAGTGAGACAGCACGCGCTCGATCCTCGGGGGCACTGGGGAGGTGAATTCCATCCGTTTTTGGGTAACCGGATGCAGGAATCCGAGCATCCGCGCGTGGAGCGCCAGGCCCTCGATCGGGACCGGGAGCCGGACGCGCCCCCGGCCTCCGTACACGTCGTCGCCCAGGACCGGATGGCCCAGCAATGCCAGATGGACCCGGATCTGATGGGTGCGTCCCGTCTCGAGCCGGAGCTCCACATACGTGAAGTGCGAGAATCGTTCCAGCACCCGATAGCGCGTGACCGCCCGCCGGCCGCGGCCGGCGGGTTGGACCGCCATCCTGACCCGATCGCGCGGGTGACGGCCGATCGGCGCGTCGATGACGCCCTCCGCGAGCCGGACTCGGCCGCAGACGATCGCGACGTAGCGGCGCGTCACCGTCCGGGCCGCGAGCTGCGCCACCAGGGACTCGTAGGCGCGTGGCGTCTTGGCGATCGCGAGGAGGCCCGAGGTGCCCTTGTCGAGCCGATGGACGACGCCGGGACGACGCGGGCCGCCCACGCCCGCGGTGCTCGGCGCGTGCGCGAGCACGGCCGACGCGAGCGTGCCGCGCGCGTGGCCCGCGCCGGGATGGACGACCATCCCGGCAGGCTTGTCGACGACGAGGACGTCCTCGTCCTCGTGGACGATCGCGAGCGCGATCGGCTCGGGCTCGAGCGTCTCGGGAGGCGGGGGCGGGATCTCGACCTCGACGCGTGCGCCGCCCGCGAGCCGGTGCGAGGCTTTCCGCACCGCCCCATTCACGCGCACGTTGCCCGCTTCGATGAGGGCCTGGAGGCGGGCGCGCGACAGCTCGGGCAATTGCGCGTGCAGCCAGCGATCGAGCCTCGACCCCGCTGACGCGGGGTCGGCAGTTATTGTAACGGGTGCCGCGAGGCCTATTGTAACGGGTGCCGCGAGGCCGGCTTGAGCCGTGGGTGGCCTGCGAAAGATGCGACGTGGCTCCGTCATGCCAAGGTCGACTCGCGGTGCAGCATCACGTCGGCGCGCCGGTGGACCGCGTCAGACCGGCTCGGCCCCGCGGTGGGAGAGGAGGCGAAGCGCGAGGAGCCCGACGCCGATCGTGATGGCCGAGTCGGCGACGTTGAAGGCCGGCCAGTGATAATTCCCCCAGTGGACGTCGACGAAGTCCACCACGGCGCCGAACCGCGCCCGGTCGATGAGGTTGCCGACCGCGCCGCCGAACACCAGGCCGATCGCGAGATGCGCCGGCCACCCACCGGTCGGCAGGACGCGGAGCGCGATGCGCGCCAGGACGACCAGCGCCACCAGCGAGAGGAGGGCGACGACCCAGCGCCAGCCCTTCGGGATGCTGCCGAGGAGCCCGAAGGCGAGGCCCGGGTTCAGCACGAGCGTCATGGCCAGCCACCCGCGGATCACGTCGACGGGCATCCCGGGGATCAGCCGGTCGAGCGCGATGACCTTGGCGAGCTGATCGAGGACCACGACGGCCACGGCGATCAGGATGACCCGCGTCATCGGGGTTCGGCAAGGACGGCGACGCATCGCTCGCAGAGCGTGGGATGCGCCCGGTCCTCACCCACACGCGGGCTGTATCTCCAGCAGCGCTCGCACTTGGTCCCGGGAGCCCGGTCGACGGCGATCACGAGGCCCGGGATCTCCGCGCTCTCCGTCGCCGGCGAGAGCGCCGTGGCCGGCGGCCGCTCGAAGAGCCGCACCTCCGAGACGATGAAGAGCGTCGGGAGGAGGGCGCGCTTCCGCTCGAGCAGGCCGGGCAGGTCCTCGGGCGCGGCGCCGATCCACACCGACGCCTCGAGCCCGCTTCCGATCGTCCCCTGGCCACCCGCGCCGGCGCGCGCGGCCTCCAGGCGCTTGGCGACCTCCCGGCGCACTTCCAGGAGCCGGTCCCATTCCTGGGCGAGCGTGTCGTCCATCCGCTCGAGCGGGACCGCGGGGAAGCGGTCCAGGTGTACGCTTTCCGACCGCGCGCCCGGCAAGTGCTTCCAGGCCTCCTCCGTGGTGAACGACAGGATCGGGGCCATGAGGCGCGCGAGCGTGACGAAGATGTCGTAGCACGTCGACTGGGCCGCGCGCCGTGGGGTGCCGTTGCGCGCGCTCGTATAGAGACGGTCCTTGATGATGTCGAGGTAGAGCGCGGACAGGTCGACGGCGCAGAAGTTGTGGACCGCATGGAAGACGGTGTGGAACTGGTACTCCTCGTACGCCCGCGTCACCCGGTCGGTCAGGCGCGCCAGACGATCCAGGATCCAGCGATCGATCTCGTCGAGGCGCGCGTACGATTGCCGATCGCGCGCGGGCTCGAAGTCGTGGAGGTTGCCCAGGAGGAACCGGAACGTGTTGCGGATCCGACGGTACGCGTCGGCCAGGCGGTTCAGAATCTCCGTCGAGAGCCGGATGTCCTCGGTATAGTCCTCGGCCGCCGCCCAGAGGCGCAGGACTTCGGCGCCGTATTTCGGAATGAGCTCCTGGGGCGTGACGTAGTTCCCCTGCGACTTCGACATCTTCCGCCCTTCGCCGTCGACGACGAACCCGTGGGTGAGGACGCTCCGGTAGGGCGGCGCCAGCCGGGTGCCCATGGCCTCCAGCAGCGAGGAATGGAACCAGCCCCGGTGCTGATCGGACCCCTCCAGATACATGTCGGCGGGCCAGCGCAGCTCCCGCCGCGTCTCGAGGACCGCGGCGTGGCTGCAGCCCGAATCGAACCAGACGTCCAGGATGTCGGACTCCTTGGTGAACGTGCCGCCGCCGCACCGGGGACAGCGCGTCCCGGCCGGCAGCAGGGCCGCCGCGTCACGCGCGTACCACTCGTCGGCACCGCTCCCCTCGCGAAAGACGCGGGCGACGTGCTCGACGATCCGCTCTTGCAGGAGGAGCGCGTCGCAGCCCCGGCAGTAGAACGCGATGATCGGCACGCCCCACACGCGCTGGCGCGAGATCGTCCAGTCCGGACGGTGCGCGACCATGTTGAAGATCCGTTCCTCGCCCCACGGCGGGATCCAGCGCACATCGCGCTTGATCGCCTCCAGGGTCCGTTCGCGGAGCCCGTTCTGGTCGAGCGCGATGAACCACTGCTCGGTGGCGCGGAAGAGCGTCGGGTTCTTGCACCGCCAGCAGTGCGGATACGTGTGGGAAAGCGGTCGCTGGGCCACCAGCATCCCGGTCGCGCGGAGCTGGTCGATGATCCGCGGATTGGCCTCCCAGACGGTCAGCCCCGCGAAGTGCTCGACCTCCTGAATGAAGCGCCCGTCGTCGTCGACGGGGTTGTAGACCTTGAGCCGGAGCCGCCGCCCGAGCTCGTAGTCCTCCTCGCCGTGGCCGGGAGCGATGTGCACCAGGCCGGTGCCCTGATCCATCGCGACGAAGTCCGCGGCCGCGATCTTGCCCTCGCGCGCGATCCAGGGATGCGTGAAGCCGTGCCCCACGAGGCGCTCGCCCTCGAAGGTCGCAAGGACCTGGTGCGCGGGGTCCTTGAGGAGCGCGAGGAGCTCCGAGAGCAGCGCACGGGCGACGACGTATACCTCGCCGGCCAGCTCGACGGCGACGTAGGTCTCCCGCGGATGGACCGCGATCGCGAGATTCGCCGGCAGCGTCCACGGCGTCGTCGTCCAGATGACGGCGAACGCCGGGCGGCCCGCGAGCTTCGCCGCGAGCTCGTCGGGCGTCGAGGTCAGCGGGAACTTCACCCAGACCGACGGCGCCTGCTGCTCCTCGTACTCGACCTCGGCCTGCGCGAGCGCCGTCTTGCAGTACATGCACCAGTGCACGGGCTTGAGCCCCTTGTAGACGAGGCCGCGGCCGACGAAGCGGCCGAACTCGCGCGCGATGACGGCCTGGTACGCCGGCGCCATGGTGAGGTAGGGATTGTCCCAGTCGCCGAACACCCCGAGCCGGCGGAACTCGTCGCGCTGGATATCGATGAACCGGAGCGCGTACTCCCGGCACCTTCGCCGCTTCTCCACGGGATCCATCGCCATTCGAACGTCGATCTGCGCCGTGTCGAGGCCGAGCTCCTTGTCGACCTGGTGCTCGATCGGGAGCCCGTGGCAGTCCCATCCCGGCACGTAGACCGCGTTCCCGCCCAGCATCGCGTGGGACTTCACGATCACGTCCTTGAGGATCTTGTTCAGCGCGGTCCCCATGTGGATGTGGCCGTTGGCGTAGGGCGGCCCATCGTGGAGAATCCACAGGGGACGGTCGGCGAGACTCTGGCGGATGCGCTTGTAGATGCCGATCTCGTCCCACCAGGCGAGCATTCGCGGCTCGCTCTCGGGGAGGTTGGCCTTCATGGGAAACGCGGTTTTTGGCAGGTGCAGCGTGGCTTTGTAGTCCATGACCGGGAGCGTCATGGTATCACACGGGCGTCGGCGCACCACGGGCTCGGGCCGCGGCGGCGCGCGGTCACTTCGGGGCGATCGTCACCTGGCCCCGGCTCGAGTCGATCGTGACCTTGAATTGCTCGAGAAAGTCCCGCCCGAGGAGGCCATCGATCCCGGGCTGATTGATGTCGTGGGACATGACCGCCAGGCTCGTCACACGCGCCTCGCCGACTTCGAGCGACTCGAGCCTGACGCCCTGCACGTCGGCGGCTCCCGTCACGCCGACGATCTGTCCCGCGGTCGTTCCGCGGGTGATCGAGACGCCCGACGCGACGAGCGCGCGCGGGGCGATGACGGTCCGATCGGCGCCGGTGTCGAGCAGGAGGCGGACGGAGGCGCGTCCGTTGATCCGAGCATCCGCCATGATCCGCTCGCCCGGGGTGAACCGGATCGTGGTTCCCCCGCTCGCGGCGCCCTTTCCCGCCGGTGCTGCCGTCTGGGTCGGCGACGGGGTGTTGCGCATGCCGAGCGAGGTCGCGCGTGAGCGGTACCGCTGGGGCACGCTATCGAGCCCGTCGACGTAGTGGGCGTTCCCGTTCTCGTCGACCCACCGGTAGATCTGCGCGGTGACAGGGTTCGGCATCGCCGCCACGAGCGCGATACCGAGGGCGAAGGCGAGGACCGTCGCCCGAGTCATGCGGGGATCATACCGTACATTGCACGAGCCGGTACACGACCATCTCCGATCCCCCGGCCACCTCGTTTCGCGCGAGCCGCACGCGATAGACGGGCACGAGGAGGTCGGCCCGGGCGGCCATGGCGGGAAACCACGTGGGGAAGATGATGACGTAGTCGGGGCACGCGGTCGTGACGTAGCGCATGATCTCCGCCTCGCCCTGTCGGCGGTACGGGATGATCTCGGGGGTGACGAGCCCCATGAGGTCGATGACCTCGCGACGCGAGAAGTAGGCGATCGCCCCGATGTCGTTCACCGCGAGGCGCGCGGTGCTGGGCACGTTGGCGTCGACCCAGCGCCCCAGGTGGACCTGCATCGCGTTGATGTTCTGGACGCCCCACGCGTAGCGCGTCGCCGCCCCCGGCAGCGTCGCCAGCGCGACCGCTAGATACAGCACGACGGCAATCACTCGGGCGCGGGAATATGCGGAGTCGGAGCCACGCAGCATCTTTCTCAGGCCACCCACGGTCCAAGCCGGCCTCGCGGGCCCCGCTACAACAGTGGCTCCGACGGCGCCCGTTCCCAGCGCTACCGCAAGCACAATCATCGCCAGGGGCAGCACGTGCGCCGAGTACCGCCCCTCCTGGAAGCCCGGCCCGCGGTACGGCGCGAGGAGCGCCATGCCGAGCGGATGGACGAGGAGCCCGAGCGCCGGCACGCCGAGGACGCGGCCATGGCGGATCCAGGCCAGGACGATCGCCGGAGCGAGCGCGAGCGGCAGCAGCCAGTGCGTTCGCGCAAGCCAGGCAACCCAGTCGCGGGAGAACTCCCACGGCCGCGCGACGAGCGTGCGCCCGAGTGGCTCGCCGAGCCCGGCGACCCAGCCGACCACGCCTCCCTCGATCTTCGCGCTGGCCGTCGCGGGCAGGGGCGCCCCGACCGTCAGGAGCGTGAACGCCACGACCGGGGCCACGGCGACCACCGTCACAGCGCCGAACAGGAGCGCGCGCCGAACGCCGAGCGGGCGGCCCAGGGCCAGCAGTGGCACGAGCAGCAACGCCTCGGGTCGCGCCAGCACGGCCAGCGCCCCCCAGAGGGCCGTCCAGCCGGCTCGGCCGCCGGCGTGGGCCGCGAGCGCGGCCGCGACCAGCAGGGCCGCCAGGCACACCTCCATCCCGGAGAGGGCGCCCCAGGCCATCGGTCCCGTCCAGAGGAGCGCGACCGCGGATGCCTGGCCCACGATCCGCGACGCGCCCCAGGCGAGCGCGGCGCGGCGCGTCAGGAGTGCCGCGCCGATCATCGACGCCACGCCGATCGTCTTCGCGACCACGGGGGAGGGTCCCATCGCCAGCGCGCCGGCGGCGAGCAGGAGCGTCCAGAGGGGCGCCGTCGAGCCGGCGACGGGCGTTCCCGGATTGTAGGAAAAGCCCGCCCCCTCGGCGATGTTCCGCGCGAAGTGCAAGTGGATCCACGAGTCGTCGAGCGGGAAGCCTGACGCGCCGGCGATCGCCTGCTCGCGCAGGAGATAGAGCGCGAGCGGGATCAGCGCGGCGAGGGTGACGACCAGGTCATCGCGCCGCGGGTCCACGGCGCCGCGTGTCGTCACGGACGAAGGTGTACCCAGCGTACTCGACCGGTTTCTTTCCCACCCGGAGCGCGTAGAGGTACCGTCCGTACGGGATCTCGATCTCGACGAGCCCCGGCGGCCGCTCCGTGGCGGGGCTCCAGTGGTCGACGAACCAGACCAGGCGCCCGACCGACGGCGGCAGGCGGATCTCGGCGCCCGGCACGAGCGCCATCGACGACGCCAGGCGCGGCGCGTAATAGCCGAGGGGCAGATCGCCGACGCGCAGCTCGTAGATCGTGTAGCCCGGCAGGTAGAACATCGCGTGGCGCAGCCACGGATACGAGCGCGCGTTGCCGAGCTCGGTGATGATCGCCGTCTCCTCGGGGTCGTACAGTCCACGGATCGCTCCGACGAAGGTGCGGACCACCTCCTCGTGCTCGTGGAGCGCCGCGGCCGTGCGGCTCCAGATCCAGTCGAACGCCTCGTCTTGCGCGAGCTTCATCCAGGTCGGCCGGGACGTCTCGAAGTCACGCGCCAGCGGCCGGGCGCTCACGAAGAACGACCCGGTGACCAGCACGACCAGCACGATGGCGGCGGCGGCCAGCGCCGAGCGCGCCCCGGGGTGCGGCACGACGATCGAGGCTTCGCGGAGCGCCGTCAGGAGGACGTGAGACAGCAGCACGACCAGCGCGGGAAGGAACGTGAGCACGTACCCCGCCTGGCCGAAATGCACGAGCGTGTAGACCAGCACCGGCGTCGCCGTCCAGCCGACGAGGAACCACTCGCGTCGCGTGAAGCCCCTGCGCCTCACGTACCACGGCAGCAGGAACGCGGCGACCGCGAGGGGGCCGAGGCCCACCAGGACGGACTCGACCAGGTACCGCGACATCCGAAGCGTCACCTCGAAGGGCCCGCCGACGATCGACGTCGGCTTCACCACCGACTCCGCCAGGTCGAGCGACGCCTCCACGTAGCGCTCGAGGCCGCCGGTCAGCCAGATCATCGGGACGAACCACGTGAGGACGGCGACCACGAGCACGACGATGCCGACCGGGATCGTCCGACGGCGCCGGACGCCGACCGCGGTTCCGACCAGCCAGAGCGGTCCCAGCAGGAGCAGCAGCGACTGACGCATGCCGCCGGCGAGGCCCAGATAGCCCGCCGCCAGCCACGCGTCGGTCTCGCTCCCCT
>Ga0209399_10001186_pt1 | contig 13827 bp, 10 predicted proteins | sample OV2TP3_FD_184130 | JGI IMG/M metagenome (GOLD analysis project Ga0209399, IMG submission 184130) | Hot spring microbial communities from Beatty, Nevada to study Microbial Dark Matter (Phase II) - OV2 TP3 (SPAdes) (version 3) | ecosystem: Environmental > Aquatic > Thermal springs > Hot (42-90C) ... | reverse complement strand
CGATGCAACGCGAGTGCAGGGACGTCCAACCTTTACGATCGATCCTGATAGCCTCCGAGTGACACAGGCGCTAAATCGGACCACAAAACACTGGGACACGCTGACGGGCGATCCCAAACATTCCCTGGTCGGGTAAAATTGCCCTCATCCAGACGTGTGGCGTGCTATACTAGGCGCCGACAAAGAGGGGTGGGCGGTGCAGAGTGTCTCAATCGAACCTTACGACCTTGGGATACGCGACGTGCGTCAGGGCGGTTCATGAACCGCCCCTACAGCTCCCTGAATGCCGTGATTCCTGGATGCCTTTCTGAAGGACGTAGAGCTGGTTTCCCAAATCGGTGGATCTCGTGCTAGGATGGAGCTCGATCCCAAGACGGGTCAAGCGAAAGCGGGTCTGTGCCGCGGAGCCCTTCGAGGGACCCGCGATGACGAAGGCGTGCATCGGCATCCTGAATAAGGACGCGCTGATGCACCGGTCGGACTCCCGCAGGGGCAGTCCTTAAGAGGAGGAGCAACCATGGCGAGAATCAAACACATCGCGTTGACGACGAAGGACCCCGAGAAAGCGGCGGCCTTCTACAAAGAAGCCTTCGACATGAAAGAGATCCGGAGAAGTCCCAATGGCGCCGTGTTCCTGACCGACGGCTACATTAACCTGGCCATCCTGAATTTTAAGACGGAAAAGGACGCCGACGTGGGAGCCCATGGGCCGAATTTCGGCGGGATCCATCACTTTGGCTTCCAGGTGGACAATCTGGACGAAGCGTGTGAGAAGTTGGAGGGCGTCAATGCCCGGCAGCTCACCGCGAAGGACAACCTGGATATGACCATGGCCCCCGGCAGCCACCGGAATTTTGAGATGAAGTGGGCTGGCCCCGATGGGGTGGTCCTCGATGTCTCCCATACGGGCTGGGACGGCACGGCCTGATGGGGTGAGAGCCTTGGACGAGGGGTGGTTCATGCACCGCCCCTCCCATCCCCCAGACATACATCTTTAACTCGAGTAAGTGCTTTGCGATTTTTAAGCCGTAAGGGGAGGACGAGCAGACACGGTTCTCCTGATGCTCTGACACGCTTCACACACATGAGAAAGGAGTGAGGGAATGGCTCGAGTCCCCGCCGCAACACGTGAGAGCGTCCCGCAAAATCTACGGGAGGCGTTTGATGCGATGGTGCAGGGCCGAGGAGGGGTGCCGCGCACGGGCCCCGGGTCAATCATGATCAACAGCCCGGAAGCCTATCGCCGGGCGTCCCATCTCTCGGATTACCTGCGCCGTGAATCGACCCTCTCCCCCAAGGTGCAGGAACTGGCCATGTTGGTGACTGCACGGGAGAATGATTGCCAGTACGTCTGGAATGCGCATGCGGCTTCGGGAAAGAAGGCCGGCCTGAGCGCAGCATTAGTGGATGCCTTGCGGGATAAGGAGCCGCTGCCGTCGCTGACGCCCGAAGAGGCCGCCGTGATCAACTATGGTCAGGAGTTCTTCCAGACCCGCCGTGTCAGCCGCGGGTCCTTTCAGGCCGCCCTGGAGCAGTTTGGCGTCCAGGGGCTGTCAGAGCTGACCATGCTCATGGGCTACTACGCCCTGCTCGCCTTCCATGTCAACGCCTTCGACGCAGACCTTCCCGGCGAGCGGACCGAGGCGATCCTGCCCGTCTGAGTGGGGTCACCGGGATATCTCCCTCATCGGCACTGCGTTCACGTCATCCCTTCCCCCCTGGACGGGGAAGGTCAGGATGGGGGGGAAGGCGGTGTGCGACCAATCCGAGGCGGGGATGGAGATCGTCAGCGGCACACAATCCTATAGCATGCGGGCCAATTGGAAGCTGCTGGTCGAAAACAGCATGGATGGCTACCATGCGCCCACGACACACCAGCGCTATTTCGAATATCTGACGGACACGGGAGTGGACATGCGCCGGGTGCCCCGCATCGGGCGGGGGAAATCCCTGGGAAATGGGCACGCCGTGATCGACACCGGCCCCCCCCTGGGCAGATGCGCGCCTTCTGGCGCAAGTGGCATGAGCTGATCGCGCTGTCCGAACCTGTGGACGCATTGGCGCGGCCAGCGGTGGCTGACTAGCGGCTGCCAGATACGCATAGCAGTGGGGCGTTGACGAGAGGAGAGCAGATGAGAGGATCGATCCGGGGGATAGGCATGCTGCTGAGGTTCTTCGCGATAGGGCTGGTCGCCATCCCCACTATGCTTGCCGCGGGGACACCCGCACCAGGGGCTGTCAAACCCACGGGGGAGCTGCGCATCGCTCTGGCGTTTCTCGGAGCACAGCGCTTCATCCCCTGGGCGGAGGTCCCTTCCGGCGGCATCAAGCATCATCAAATCCTGGTTTATGACTATCTGGTCGGGTGCACCGACGACGGCCAGCTCTCGTCCGAAGGCGGCATCGCCCAGGCCTGGCAGGAGGCTCCTGATAAGCTGAGCTGGACGTTTTCCCTGCGAAAAGGGGTCAAATTCCATGACGGCACGGAACTCACCGCCGGAGATGTGAAGTTCAGCATCGACAGCCTGTTTGATCCCAAGGCTGTATCCGGGTTGTTAGGGCCGACGAAGGCCGCCTTTAAAGAGCTCGAGATCGTAGACCCCTCCACCGTGGTCGTCCACCTCAAGCGGCCAGCCGTCTTCCTCCCCTGGAACTTCTCCTGTGCCACAGGCAGCGAGGGCATGATCCTGCCCAAAGCATACTTCGAGCGGGTAGGCGCCGATGGATTCGCCAGGAGCCCCGTCGGCAGCGGTCCCTACCGGGTCGTCAAGAATACCATAGGGTCTCTGATCCAGCTCGAAGCCGTGGAGAACCACTGGCGGGACCGTATGCCCAGGTTTAAGACCCTCACGTTTCTCCTGGTCCCTGAGGAGAGCACCCGACTCGCCCAGCTCCGGACAGGCGCGGCCGATCTCATCGCGGTCAGCCGGGAGAGAGTCCCCGAGGTCAAAGCCGCCGGCTTCAATGTGTTCTCCAAGTTGAACGACCAGGTGGTGGCGGTCTACATGCAGCAGCAGTGGGATGCGGTCCCCATCGCGGATAAGCGAGTCCGGCAGGCCCTCAACCTGGCCATCGATAAAGAGGCCCTCATAAAGTTTGTCTTCGCCGGCCAGGGGGTGCCAGTGCCCATGTATCCCATCGGCTCCTATGGGGTGGCGGGAGGGGCCGATGCAACCCTCAAGCCCTACCCCTATGATCCCCAACGAGCGCGACAGCTCCTGGCCGAGGCAGGCTACCCTAATGGGTTCGAAACCAGGATCTACTCCTACGTCACCGGGGATTTGCCCGAGCTGAACCGGCTCTCGGAGGCGGTGGCCGATTACCTGAGCAAGGTGGGGGTCAAAGCCAGGATCACCCCCATGGACCGCGCGGCGCTTTCGACCAAGCGCCAGGCCCGGACGCTCTCGGGCGATCTGCTCCCCTGGAGCACGCCCAATCGGAGCCTGGCCGTCCACATCGTCACCATCGTCAATGCCCTGCATCACTCCAAGGCCATGTTCAGCTCGACCGCAGACCCGGAATTAGACCAGTTGATCGAGCGAGCCCTGGCAGCGACGGACGTCAAGGAAGTGGAGCGTCTGGTGGGTGAGATGCACCGCTATCTGTATCAGAGCGCCAACAACATCACCATCGGGGAGATTCACACCAACTACGCCACCAACAAGAAGATCACGGCCTGGAACCTGGGGAGAAATTTGTACGACATCAACCTCCGCTCTCTCATCCGCCCATAAGGAGCGAGAGGGGTGAGGGGGTTCCAAACAAGAACCGATATTTGGGTAAAATGTTCAAGGTTGGGCTGGAGAGCGTCACAAGGAGTAGCTGGCCTGCCCGCGGGATTACAGGGGACCAGAACCTATGAAACCGGCGCCGTTCGAGTATGCTGCCCCAACGGACCTGGCCGAAGCACTGGCCCTGCTTGACCGATATGGGGATGAGGCCAAAGTGCTGGCCGGTGGTCAAAGCCTCATGCCCCTCATGAACCTGCGCCTGGCGCGCCCGCGTGCGCTCATCGATATCAACCGCCTCTCCACGCTCGCCTCGATCGCCTCAGATCCTCAGGGCGGCTTGAATATTGGCGGGCTCGTCCGCCAGCGTACGGTGGAACGCTCGAGCCAGGTCCATGTCGCACATCCCTTGCTCGCTGCGGCGATGCCGCTCATCGGACATTTTCAGATTCGCAATCGGGGGACCATTGGCGGCAGCATGGTGCACGCGGACCCTGCCGCGGAACTGCCGGCTGTCGCCATAGCCCTCAGGGCTGAGTTCGTGCTGCGCAGCACCCGGCAGGAGCGGATCGTGCCAGCCGGCGCGTTCTTTGTGAGTTATCTCACGACCGCCATCCAACCGACCGAACTTCTGACGGAGATCCGACTCCCCGCCTGGATACCAGGGACCGGATGGGCCATTGAAGAGGTGTGCCGGCGCACGGGGGATTTTGCGCTGGTCGGAGCTGTTGCCCTGGTGCGACTGGATGGCCGAGCGGCGTGCCAGGAGGCACGGCTCACGCTCTTTGGCGTCGGTGGCACGCCGGTACGGATTCCGAAGGCTGAGGACCGACTGCGTGGCCATGCTCTGGATGACCGGGCGCTGGGCGAAGTGGCCCGCATCGTGTCAGAGGAGCTGCAGCCTGATACTGACCTGCATGCCTCTGCCGAATACCGTAAGGAGGTGGGCGGGGCCATAGCGCGTCGCGCGCTGCAAGCGGCCCTGCTCAGGGCCAACGGAGGCACGAGGGTATGAGTACACACCGGACAATCGCTGTGATCGTCAATGGCCATACCTACGAACGGCCGGTCGAAGTGCGACGGACGCTGGCGGACTTTCTGCGCGACGACCTGGGCCTCACTGGCACCCATCTGGGATGCGAGCATGGGGTCTGCGGGGCATGCACGATCCTCCTGGACGGCGAGGCGGTTCGCTCCTGCCTGATGCTGGCGGTGCAGGCGGATGGCGCGACGCTGATGACGGTCGAGGGGCTCGCACAGGGCGATCAGCTGCACCCGTTGCAACAGGCATTTCAGGCACAACACGCCCTGCAGTGCGGGTTCTGCACGCCGGGATTCCTCATGACAGCGTATGCGTTCCTCAAGGAAACCCCCGCCCCCACCGAAGCGCAGGTCCGAGACGCGATCTCCGGCAATATCTGCCGCTGCACCGGTTACCTTCCAATCATACAAGCAATCTTGAAAGACAGGGGATAGTGAATAGTGGATAGTGGATAGTGGATAGTGAATAGTGATCATGATTCCGTAGATTGTCGCTTAGTAAAGAGAGAGACCTGCTTTCACTATCCACTATTCACTATCCACTGTTTTTCAGGAGGAGAAGAGGGTGCAGACCTACATCGGAGCGCCGATCACACGACAAGAAGACGTTCGCTTCCTCACGGGGAGCGCCACGTTCATCGACGATGTCAAGGTCCCCCAGATGCTGCATGCGGCGATCCTCCGCAGCCCCCATGGGCATGCGAGGATCCGATCCATCGACACGGCTCGGGCACAATCCCTGCCCGGCGTGGTAGCCATCTTGACATGGGAAGACATCGCCGCGATCGCCAAACCTATTCCGATCCGGCTCTACCCGTTGCCGGGCATCGAGCGCTTTCTCCAATACCCGCTGGCCCGCGATACAGTCCGTCACGTGGGTGAGGCGGTGGCGGTGGCGGTCGCTGACAGCCGCTATCTGGCCGAAGACGCCCTGGATGCGATCGAGGTGACGTACGATCCCTTACCTGTGGTGACCGATGTCCGGGATGCCCTGCGGGATGAGGTCCTGGTGCAAGAGGAGAACGGAACCAATCTCGCTGCCCACTATACCATCGACCTGGGGGATGTGGCACACGCCTTTCGCTCGGCAGAGTACACGCGGCGGGAGGAATTCAGAGTTCATCGCCATACGGGCAACCCTCTGGAGACCCGCGGGTTGGTCGCGTCCTTCGATGCGGAGAAGAGCGAGCTGACCGTGTGGGGCCCCACGAAAGTGCCCCATTTCAACCGGGCGATCCTGGCGTCTTTTCTGGACATGGCCGAGCCCCAGATCCATTTCATCGAACCGGATGTGGGAGGTGGCTTTGGCATACGGGGGGAGTTTTATCCCGAGGATTTCCTCATTCCCTTTGCCGCCATCAGATTGGGGCGGCCGGTGAAATGGATCGAAGACCGGATCGAACACCTGCTGGCGTCCAACCATTCCCGAGACGTCCTGTGTGAGATCGAGATTGCGGCGAAGCGCGATGGGACGCTCCTGGGGATGCGGGCGACGGTCTCGGGCAATATGGGTGCCTATATCCGAACCCACGGTGGCCTTGTACCGTCATCCACGGCCGCCCTCTTGCCCGGCCCCTACCGCATTCCGGCGTACCACTGCGCGGTGAACTGCGTGCTGACCAACAAGATGGGGGTGGGGACCTTTCGCGCGCCGGGGCGCTATGAGTCCTGCTTCATCCGGGAACGCATGCTGGACATCGTCGCGGCGGACCTGGGGCTGGACCCGGTGGACCTGCGCCGCAAGAATCTCATCACCGCCTCCGAAATGCCCTACACGCTCGGGCAGACTCGGCCGTCGGGAGGGCCGACGGTCTTCGACAGCGGCGACTACCCCCTGGCACTGCAGCGCGCGCTGGAGGAGATCGGCTACGAGGAGATCAAGGCGCTGCAGGGAACATACGAAGGGGGAAGGTACCATGGCATCGGGATTGGATGTTTCGTGAAGAACACCGGTCAGGGTCCCTACGAAGGGGCGCGTGTGGTCGTGCGCGGGGCGAAGGACATCGAGGTGTATTTGGGCATTACGACCCTGGGCCAGGGCCACGAGACCACCATGGCGCAGATCTGTGCGGATAGCCTGGGGGTGTCGATGGACAGCATCCGGGTGTTTCATGGGAACACCGATTTCATGCCTTCCGGCGTCGGGACCTTCGGCAGTCGGGGGACGGTGATGGCGGGAAACGCCGTGTACCTGGCCTGCCAGGAGTTGCAGCGTAAAGTGCTGGCCCTTGCGGGCCACCACCTGCATGTGACGCCCGCGGACCTGACGTGTCAGCAGGGACAGATCTATCGCAAGGGCATGGAAGCCGAGGCCCCACTGCTGACGCTGGACGATCTGGTGCAGTTGGCGGCGTCCGTGCCGCCTGACGCCGGGGCTGAGGGGGGGCTGGAGGCGACCGCATACTTCCGGAGCGAGCAACTCACCTACAGCTATGGCGCGCATGCAGCCCATGTGACCGTGGACCCGGAAACAGGCAAGCTCGAGATTCTTCGCTATGTGGTGGTGGAGGATGTGGGGCGCTGTATCAATCCCCTCCTCGTGCATGGTCAGGCCGTAGGTGGGGCTGCACAGGGCATCGGCGCGACCATTCTGGAAGAGCTGGTCTACGACACCCAGGGCCAACTCCTGGCGGGAAGCTTTATGGACTATCTGCTCCCCACCAGCACGGATGTCCCTCCCATCGAGAGTATTATCCTGGACGGTATCCCCTCTCCGCTCAATCCTCTGGGCGTGAAAGGGGCCGGAGAAGGGGGAATCGTTGCGACCGGTGCCGTCCTGGCGAATGCCGTCGCCCATGCCTTGACGCCCCTGGGAGTTGAGGTCACAGAACTTCCGCTGAGCCCTAACAAGATCCGAACATGGATTCGAGAGCGAATCGGACGGTGAGGGAGGGCCTTTGAGGAGGCTACATGCGCGTCGATATGCACGCCCACTATGTTCCGCCGAAGGTCCTGGAGCGGCTCGAGCAGGATCCCGCCGGCTTTGGCGTCCATCTGGAGGAAGCGGCGGCGGGGGGCCGGTGTGCGCACTTCAACTATGGCCTGACGATCCGCCCCTTCTTCCCGCGGCTGCTAGACCTCGAGGAGCGTTGGGCGGAGATGGAGCGTCAGGGAGTGGACCGACAGATCCTGTCGGTCTGGGCCGATCTGTTTGGCTATGGGATGCCAGCCGCTGAAGGGGCGCGCTGGCATCGTCTCCTCAACGAGCATCTCTGCGAAGTGGCCCAGCAACATCCGCAGCGCCTGTCGATGCTGGCCTCCGTGCCGCTGCAGGACGCGGAACGGGCCGCACGGGAGCTGGAATATGGCGTGAGACAATGCGGAGCGGTGGGGGGCGTGATCGCCGCCAGTCTCGATGGGACGAACCTGGGTGAGGCGCCGCTGGATCCGTTCTGGGCGGCAGCAGTGGAATTGGATGTCCCCCTCTTCATCCACCCGACCCAGCCAACCCCAGCCCCAAGAACGGGGCGTTTCGATCTCAACGTGAGCGTTCAATATATCTATGACAGTACCGTCACCGTCGGTTCGCTCGTGCTCAGCGGCGTCCTCGACCGGTTTCCCACGCTCGTGGTGATTCTGGCGCACGGCGGCGGCTTTTTCCCCTACCAGATCGGTCGCTTCGATCGACTATACCGCAATCTGAAGCCGCCCATCGTCCCGGCGAACCTCCCTTCGGCCTATCTGCGGCGCTTCTTCTATGATACGATCCTGCATCATCCGGCAGCCCTGCGGTATTTATGCGATCTGGTGGGAAGCGATAGACTGTTGCTGGGCACCGATTATCCCTTTCCCGTAGATGATCGCGCACCGCTGCACCTCCTCGAGGCGACGGGATGGTCGGATGAGCAGATCGCTCGGATTACCGGGGACAACGCGCGACAACTGTTCAAATGCTAATCGACTCTAAATCAAACCACGCGCCGCTGGGAGATGTGGCGTGCGGAGGAGCGGTGTGCGCGGCTCCCCCGCAACGGACCGGGTGGTATCAGAGCGAACGAACCGTCGGTTGCGAATCTTCTGTGGACTGATTTAGAACGCTCGCCGGTGGGAGTAGTTGATCTCCTCGCAGGTGATGAACTCCAGCAGGACGGCGCGGCCCTCCTCGTTCATCCGCCTGGCGCGCTGAATGGCGGGGATGATCTCATCGGGTTTTTCCACGCGCTCCGCGTATCCGCCCATGGCGCGGCCCAGGTCAGCGTAGTTCCCTCCGATGTCCCGGGCGCGGTACCGTTCGTGCGAGATGGGCAAGGCATGCCGCTCGATGGCCATGGAAGAGTTGTTCAGGACAACGGTGGTGATCGGGACGCCGCATCGCACGGCGGTCTCGAAGTCCAGCCCTGTCATGCCAAAGGCCGCATCCCCCATGAAGTTCACGCAGAATTTATCGGGTGCCGCCAGCTTGGCGCCGATATTGAGCCCCAGCCCGGTGCCCAGCGCGTGTGATTTCCCCCAGCCCATGTAGCTGCGGGGGGCGGTAGCCCGGTAGAACGGCATCAGCTGGTCCCGAGGGCTCCCCGAATCATGGGTCACGATCGCCTGTCGTGCGTCCACCGTGTTGATGAAATCCCACATGACCCGGTACGGATTCAGAGGGACCTCGTCGGAGGCGAGCTTCGGCATCCATTCCTTCAGCCATTCGTCGCGCACCTGTTGAATCTCGCCCGCCACGGCCCCAGCCTGGGCTTGCCCCTGGCCACGACGGAGATCTTTGACCGCGTCGATGACCTGGCGGAGGACCAGACGCGCATCCCCGAGGATGGGATATTCAGTCCGATAGTTTTTGTGCAGGTCCCGCTCATCGTTGGTGGCATGGATGATCACCTTCCCCGGCGGTACTGTGGTGGCCATGCCATGCCTGGTGAGACTGGTACCGATGGCGAAGATCACGTCGGCGCGACCCAGAAAGTGCACCACGGGCCGACTCATGACCCCGCTACCGCTCCCCAAAGCCAGGGGGTGGTCCTCCGGGAAGGCGCTCTTGCCCTCCAGGGTCGTCATCACTGGGATCTGGAGGAGCTCCGCCAGCTCGATCAGCTCCGGGGTCGCTTCTGCATACAGCACCCCCTGGCCGGCATGCAGCACCGGGTGGGTCGCCTGGAGCAGCGCGCGGGCTGCCGCCTCGATATCCTGGGGACTCCCTGCGGGGCGAGCGGTCTTGATCGGGGTGTATTGCAGCGCTGCCTCGCTCACCTCCTCCAGGGCGACGTCCGCCGGGATCTCCACCATCACCGGACCGGGACGGCCCATCCTCAAGAGGCTGAACGCCCGCCGCATCACCTCGGAGACCTGATCGGCCAGGTTCAAGGTCTCTACGGACTTGGTCACCGCCGCATAGCTGCGAGCGGAACTGAACAGGGGGAACACCTGGGCCCGATCCCTGGGATGCCCCAGCGGGAGGACCAGCACGGGCGTAGAATCGGAATAGGCCGTCGCGACGCCGGCAAAGGCATTCTCGGCCCCAGGGCCGTACTGCATGGTGAATACACCCAGCGGCTTCCCATTGGTGATCCGGCTATAGCCATCCGCGATCCCAACCCCCACCCGCTCCTGGCGGCACAGATAGGGCCGGATACCCGCGGCAGCACACGCGTCGATAAGGGGGGTCGTAGGGTAACAGCTCAGAAACTGGACTCCCTCGCGCTTCATGATCTCGACAATGGCGTCGATGACTTTCATGCTCTCTTCTCCTTAGGCTTATCCCTCCCGCTGCAAAGCGTGCTAGAACGCTCGCCGGTGGGAGTAGTTGGGCTCATCACAGGTGATGAACTCCAGCAGGACGGCGCGGCCCTCTTCGTTGATCCGCCTGGCGCGCTGAATCGCAGGGATGATCTCATCTGGCTTCTCGACCCGCTCCGCATACCCGCCCATAGCACGGCCCAGCTCGGTGAAGTTGTTACCCATGTGTCGGGCGCGGGACTGCCCCGGCGGAGTGGCCGTCCCATGTCGCTCGAGGGCCATGGAGGCGTTGTTCAGCACGATGGTGGTGATGGGAAGGCCGCATCCCACCGCGGTCTCGAAGTCCAATCCGGTCATCCCAAAGGCCGCATCCCCCATGAAGTTTACGCAGAACTTATCGGGGGCGGCCAGCTTGGCGCCGATGATCAGCCCCAGGCCAGTTCCCAGCGCGTGCGATTTCCCCCACCCGATGTAGCTGCGGGGCGCGGTGGCCCGGTAGAACGGCATCAGCTGGTCGCGCGGGCCCCCCGAATCGTGGGTCACGATCGCCTCTCTCGCGTCCACCGTGTTGATGAAATCCCACATGATGCGGTACGGATTCAGGGGGACCTCGTCGGAGGCGAGCCTGGGCATCCACTCCTGCAGCCACTCCTCGCGCACACGGGTGATTTCGGCGGCCACGGCCCCATCGCGCGTGTCACCCTTGCCGCCGCGAAGGTCTTTGACCGCGTCGATGAACTGGCGTAAGACCAGCTTCGCGTCCCCCAGGATGGGATGCTCGGTGCGGTAGTTTTTATTCAGATCCCGCTCATCGTTGGTGGCATGGATGATCGTCTTACCGGGCGGCACTGTGGTGGCCATGCCATGTCTGGTGAGCCCTGTCCCGATGGCGAAGACCACGTCGGCGCGGCCCAGGAAGTGATAGACGGGGCGGCTCATCACCCCGCTCCCGCTTCCCAGGGCAAGGGGATGGTCTTCGGGAAAGGCGCTCTTCCCCTCCAGCGTCGTCATGACCGGACTCTGGAGGAGCTCTGCCAGCTCGATCAGCTCTGGCGTGGCCTCGGCATACAGCACCCCCTGGCCGGCGTGGATCACCGGGCGGGTCGCCTGAACCAGCACACGGGCCGCCGCCTCGATATCCTGGGGGTTCCCGGCGGGCCGGGTGGTCTTCACCGGAAGATACTGCACCGCCGCCTCGCTCACCTCTTCCAGGGCCACCTCGGCCGGGATCTCGACCATCACCGGGCCAGGCCGGCCCATCTTTAGTAGATTAAATGCCCGCCGCATCACCTCGCCCACCTGGTCGGCCAGGTTCAGCGTCTCGACCGCCTTGGTCACCGACGCGTAGGTGCGGGCGGAGCTGAAGAGGGGGAACACCTGCGCCTGTGCCCTCGGATGGCCCAGGGGGAGGAGCAGGACCGGCGTGGAATCGGAGTAGGCTGTGGCGACGCCGGGGAAGGCGTTCTCGGCTCCAGGGCCGTACTGCATGGCGAACACACCCAGGGGCTTCCCATTGGTGATCCGGCTATACCCATCCGCGATGCCGACTCCCACCCGCTCCTGGGCGCAGATCTGGGGGCGGATGCCCGCGGCCGCGCAGGCTTCAATGACTGGCGTCGTGGGGAAGCAGCTCAGATAGCGGATTCCCTCACGCTTCATGATCTCGGCGATGGCGTCGATGACTTTCATGGTCTCTTCTCCTTATGCTCTCCCTCTCGCTGCCTGGCCTCAGTCCGAAACGGCGCTGCGATTATATACGACGCGGGCGCCGGGGGGAAGGGGCAGCCACTCCTGGTCCCTTCCCCCCGGCTTACCCCCCACCTCAATCCTCCCCCTCAAGGGGGGAGGAGATCAGAAAAGCCCGTCAACCCGGCAGTTTATACTTAAGTTGGCGCCTGTGCCCGCGATGGGGGAGGAGAATAAAAGGAAACACCCCGGCGCGGGGGAAGTTACCCCTGGTCCCTTCCCCCCTGGAGGGGGAAGGTGAGGATGGGGGGGAAAGTAAGGGGGGATCTTGAAGGGGCTCCCCTTGACAGTTGTGGCAAATCTATGTATCTTGATAACCCCTTCGATTGGTCCACGTGCCCTGCACCACCTCAGGAGAATTTCACGCCAGCCTGGAGACGACGGAGCCTTGGTGACGCACACGACCTCCGCAGGGCCTATGGGCGAGGATCGGGAACCGTTGAAAGGCCACTGACGGGCTCTGCTTATGAGAGCGACAGGAGGGGACCATGCGTCGGAAGCTGCTCATTATCCTGATAACGCTCGTGCTGGGGGCGTCTGCCGCCGCAGGCTATGTGTACTATAACGGCTACCAGCAGCCGCCGCGCTACCTGACCGCCCAGGTCGAACGAGGACGCATCGCTGCAACCGTCAATGCGACAGGCACCCTCAATGCCGTCGTCACCGTGCAGGTCGGCAGCCAGGTGTCAGGGACGATCGGAAAACTCTTCGCCGACTACAATTCCCCGGTGACGGAGGGCCAGATCATCGCCCAGATCGACCCCGCCTCGTTTGAAGCGCGGGTGAGCCAGGCCCGCGCCAATCTGTCCAGCGCGCGATCGGCGGTGCAAGTGGCGAAGGCCTCCGTGGAAAACAGCAAAGCCGCGATCGAGACCGCACGCGCCAACACGGAGAGCGCGAAAGCGAACGTGGAGAAAGCCAGGATCGCCCTCATCGATGCCCGCAGGACGCTCGAGCGCAATAAGGAATTGGTCCGCCAGTCCCTCGTCGCCCAGAGCGATCTGGATACGGCGCAGACCAACCATGATTCCGCCGTCTCCCAGCGCAAGTTGGCCGAAGCCCAGTTTGAGGCCGCCCAGGGACAGCTCAAGTCCGCCGTCGCGCAGGCCCGCCTGGCGGAAGCGCAGCATGGGGCCTCTCTGGCGCAAGTGGAGCAGGCGACGGCAGGGCTGCAGGCGGCGGACCTCGATCTCAATCACACCACCATCCGTTCGCCGGTCACTGGCATCGTGATCGCGCGCAACGTCGATGTGGGTCAAACCGTCGCCGCCAGTCTGCAAGCCCCCACGCTGTTTCTCATCGCCCAGGACCTGACCCAGATGCAGGTCGATACCAATGTGAGCGAAGCGGATATCGGTCGCGTGGGGGTCGAGCAGTCCGTCAACTTCACCGTGGATGCCTATCCCAACACCACCTTCACGGGGAAGGTCGTGCAGGTCCGCAACGCGCCCATCACGGTGCAAAATGTGGTCACCTATAATGCGGTCGTGCAGGTGCAGAACCCCGACCTGAAGCTGCGGCCGGGGATGACCGCGAATGTCTCCTTTCTGATCGCCCAGCGGCAGGCGGCGCTCAAAGTCCCCAACGCGGCCTTGCGCTTCCAGGCGGATGGCGCGGTCCAGGGGGGAGGCGCGCA
>Ga0209399_10001185_pt1 | contig 13830 bp, 16 predicted proteins | sample OV2TP3_FD_184130 | JGI IMG/M metagenome (GOLD analysis project Ga0209399, IMG submission 184130) | Hot spring microbial communities from Beatty, Nevada to study Microbial Dark Matter (Phase II) - OV2 TP3 (SPAdes) (version 3) | ecosystem: Environmental > Aquatic > Thermal springs > Hot (42-90C) ... | reverse complement strand
GGCTGGCACCTGCTGCTGCGGGAGGCTTCAGAGCGGGTGGAGGAGTGGCTCACAGCGACGGAAGCGGCGCACGAGACCACGAAGCGCCTGCATCGCCAGATCATGGCGGAAGCGCAGGAGCAGGTGAATCGCCTGCACTTCAGGGATCAATTTGTGATGGTCGTCAGCGGGACGCGGTGGCACCAGGGACTGATGGGTCCCCTGGCCTCCCAACTGGCTCAACGCTACGGCAGACCATCGATTGCCCTGGCCATGGACGATCGCCGCGGGACGGGTTCCGGTCGTTCCATCCCGCTCTTTAATCTCCTGGAGGCCTTACAGGCTTGTCAGGAACTGCTCGTCCGTTTCGGGGGACACGCCCAGGCCTGTGGGCTGATCGTCGATCAGAAGCACTTGGAGCGATTTCGGGTTGTGGTCAACGAGCAAGCCAGGCGGGCCCTCGGACCTCAGGACTTGATGAGGACGCGTCGGATTGACGTGGAGCTGTCGCTTCGCGCCGTTGAGCCCAGGTGGGTGCACGAGACGGAGCGCTTTGCGCCGTTTGGACAGGGCAACCCTCGCCCGACAGTACTCATTGGTCACCTGACCATTGAGACCCGGTCGCCTCGGGTGGCGGTCCTCTGCGATGGGAGGAGGCGTGTCAGCGCAACAGGACGGGCGTTGACCGGGTTTTCGGATGGGCCCTATGACGTGGTGGCCAGCCCCTCCCTCGTCAATGGGGAGCTGGTGCTTGCGGTGAGCGACGTCCGGGCCTCAGCGGCGGCTTGGGAACCCGCCCGGACTTGAGGCACGACGTACACACCCGGACCCGTTTGACGATCCCGTTGAGGACGACGGTTGCGGGTTGAAGGTTTAGCTGGAAGCGTCGAAGCGTGACCCGGACCGTCCGTCGTCCAACCCCACCCTGCTTCTTCAGCATCCCGCGGTGAGTCACCGCGTGGCCGATGACCGGACGCCGGCCGCAGATCGCGCACGTTTTCATGCGGGTCATTATACCCAGGTCATGACGGTCTCACAAGTGCCTCTGCACGAACGCTCAATTCGCTACGTCAAGGGGGTCGGGCCCCGCCGGATGATCCAGTTGCGCACGCTTGGGATCGAAACCGTTGAGGACGCCTGTTACTACCCTCCCCGACGGTATGAGGACCGCACGCGCCTGGCGGCGATCGGCGAGCTCAACGCCGGCGAGGTCGCGACGGTCCGCGGCCGCGTCCTGAAGTCGTCGCTGCGCCGCCTGCCGAAAGGCCGCACGCTGTTTGAGGTTTCCGTCGGCGATCCCACCGGCCTCCTCAAGCTGGTGTGGTTTCACTCTCCGTATTTGGCGCGGCAGATCAAGACCGGCGATGAGTTTCTGGTGTACGGCCGCCTTGAGCCCGGCGGGCAGCGTCTCGTAGGCGAGAACCATGTTCGCCCAGTACGTGTCGCCGCCCGCGGCCGGGATTTCGATCGCGTACAGGATCGCCGCCATCGGCGGGCGCTCGACGTAGGTCATGTCGGCGTGCCAGATCGCCTCGCCGTCGCCGAGGCCGCCGATCGGCGCGCCGCCGACCGTGATGTTCGAGATCACGTTCATCTCGGGATGGTCGGCGAGGAACGGCCGGCCGAGCGGGTTGGGACCCGGCGGATCGAGCTCGCCGAAGTTGCGGCTGAAGGCGAGGAGCTGCGGGTCGGAGAGGCTCTGGCCGCGGAAGCGCAGCACCAGGTGCTCGAGCCAGGCTTCGCGTATTTGCTTGAAAGTTTGTGCCGGCACCGGCTGTGACAGATCGATGCCGCCGACCTCGGCGCCCAGCGCTTCGCCCAGTTTTGTTATCTCAAGCAAGTTCGACGATCAGCGGCTGATGGTCCGACGCCTGCGTCTGCGTGTCAATGCGCATCGAGCGCAGCCGCGGCGCGAGGTCGGGCGTGACGAAGACGTAGTCGCAGCAATACGGCGGCTCGCCGTCGTGCAGATGGAAGGTCGCCTGGCGCGGCTTGCCCGGGTTCAGCGCCTGCCAGGCATCGATGAAGCCGGCGTCGAGCATCTTGCGGTGGTGCGGGTCTTCGGGCTTGAGGTTGAAGTCGCCGCAGACGAGCGCGCTTTTCCCCCGCGTGTAGGACTCGTAGCTGCCCGGTTCCTCGACGGCAAGATGCTCGCTGCAGGCTTCGGCGTGCAGCTCGCGCAGCCGCTCGATCTGCGCCGCGCGGTGCCGCGCGGAGTAATACTCAAGGTGCGTCGTCATCACGCGCAGCGGCCCGAACGGCGCCTCGACCACGACCTCCACCGCCGCGCGCGGCATGCTCTGCACCTCGGGCGCCGCCGGCCAAGGCAGGGCGTGGCGCATCACCCGCCCCGCCGGCAGGCGCGACAGGATAAGGTTGCCGAACTGCCGCCGCTTGCGCTTCCCGGGCAGATCGACCGCGGGCGCGAAGAACGCTTGGTAGCCTTCCAATTGCCGAAGCAATTCGTCCACTTGGTTCTCGCCCGAGCTGCCTTCCATCTCCGGGAAGTCGCGCGCGATCTCCTGCAGGCAGACCAGGTCCGGGTCGGCGAGCCTTCTCGCCTCGTCGGCGATGCGCTTCGGATCGACGCGCCCGTCGATGCCGCGGCACCATTGCACGTTCCAGCTGAGCAGCCGCACGCGTGTCTAGCCGGGCGGTGAATGCAAGCTCGCTGAAGGAATTGCGGAAGGACAGGTCGCCTCCTCGGCCGCGCGCCCCTCGCAATATTCCAGGCGCGCCCTTTCCTGGCACACCATCCACGCGACGCCGAGCTTGTCGCCGCAGCGCCGGCACTGCAGCGACTCGACACCCGCAAGCGACGAGCATGGATCTTCGGGTGCCCGCGGAGGAGCGACTGCGGCTGCAACCGGCGCCACGGCGAGCCGGGCGCTCGCCGGCGCTGCGACGGGCGGCGGCTCGTCGATGAGCTTGTAGTCAGGCTGCCGGATGGGAAGAACTCCGGCCGCCGCGTGGCTGATCGCGGGGTGCGGAATTTCGGCCCATTCGACGTACGACAGGTACAGCATCGCCATGCCCGACAGAAAGGCGACCGCCACGGCGCTGATCTCGCCCACAGTGGCCCGCGGCAAGCCCCTGAGGGCGACCAGTGTTGCGAGAACCAGCAGCCATGCGATGACCTGCGCGGTGGTCCTGAACGCGACCAGCGTCCCCTCGCTGTAGCTCGCGGCGGCGAGCAAGCCTGCGCCCACGGTAAGCGTGCCGCCGAGCACGATCAGGAACATGGGGAAGCCATATTAGCGTCGGCTGCGGCCGGCGTGGCACGAGGCTCGTAGTCAAGTACTTAGCGCGCGCATTGCGCGCTTTGGCTGAGCAGGCGCATGATGCTTGACGAAACCAGCGACGGGAGCCCGGCCGCGCAGCCAGCGGAACAGATCGGTCGAAGAAACGTCGTGGAAGCGGCGCAGGTGTACCTCGCCGCCAAGAGCTTCGGCGGCCTTGCGCAATCCGCGTCGCCGCCCGGTGACGTGACGGTTTTGCAGGAGGAAAAATGCACATCGTGATCGGGGTATTCGTGCTGATCGTCACGCTTGGCGCGGCCGGCGCGTTTGCGCAGGACAAGCCCGAGGAGACGCTCAACGCCGTGGTCGGGGTGAGCGCAAGGATCCAGGCGAATGCGCGCAGCGCCGAGACCCTGGGCCTGCAGCGGCGCGGCACGGGGGTGCTGGTGCGCGAGGGCTACGCGCTGACCATCGGCTACCTCGTGATCGAGGCCGAGGCGATCCAGGTGACCGGCGCCGACGGCCGCACGGTGCCGGCGAGCGTTGCCGGCTACGACCACGCAAGCGGTTTTGCTCTCCTGAAAATCATTGGCACTCTCGCAGCAAAGCCCCTGCCGCTCGGCGACTCGGGCGCGCTCGCCGAGCGCCAGCCGGCGATGGTGGCGAGCGCCGCGGCGCGCGGCGGCCCGACGCTGGTGTACGTCGTGTCGCGCCGCGCGTTCTCGGGCAGCTGGGAATATCTCCTCGATTCGGCGATCTTCACCTACCCGCCGGTCATGGACTGGTCGGGCGCGCCGCTGATAGACGCTAACGGGCGGCTTCTCGGGATCGGCTCGCTCATCGTTCCCGACGCCGGCGGCCCGGGCACGCAGTCGCCGGGCAACATGTTCGTGCCGATCGATCTCCTCAAGCCGATCCTCGGGGACCTGATCGCCAGGGGCAGGCGCAACGGCCCGGCGCGCCCGTGGCTCGGCATCAACGCCGAGGAATTCAGGGGACGGCTGTTCGTCGCGCGCGTCTCGCCCGAGGGCCCGGCGGCGCGCGCCGGGCTGAAAAGCGGCGACATCGTGCTCGCCGTCGGCGAGGAGGAGGTGACTACGCTCGCCGACTTCTACCGCAAGATCTGGCGGCGTGGCGCCGCAGGCACCGAGGTGCCGCTCAAGGTGCTGCAGGGCCCGAGGGTGAACGACGTGACGGTGCGCTCGATCGACCGCATCGAGTACTTCCGGCCCTCAAAGGCCTACTAGGTCCTTCGGATAAGGCTCGACGTCGGGCAGCAGCGTCTTCGGCGGGTGGCGGCGCAGCCGCTGGGATATCTCGCTCGATTGCGCGACCGACTGCGCGTACTCGGCGTTCCTGCGCATCGTGTCGAGGTAGAGGTTCGGCCCGCCGAAATGGCGCGCCGCGTAGTCGTAGCTCCGGCCGAGCTTCTCGTCGAGCCGCTGGCACGCGCCCTCGTAGAAGCGCGGCGTCTTCAGGACGAGATCTTTCGCGGAGGCGAAGCCGCCGAGCCTGCCGAGCACGAACTCGGGATAGAGCCGGTCGCGGCATTTCTCCAGGTAACAGCGGTCCGACATCTGCGCGATGATGTCCGCGGTGCCGAGCATGAAGCCGAGGCGCCGCAGGGTTTCGTCGCTCATGCGGATGGTCTCGACCGGCCGCTCGTAGCCGGTGAAGTGGACCAGCGTCGAAGCCGCCTGCGCGAGCCGCTCGCCGACGCCGAGCTCGCGCGCGTAGCCGCGCAGGAAGGCTGCGCCGCGCGAGACGTGCGTCAGCGTGTATTCGGCGCCGTAGCGGTGCTTGTGGTCGTTGCGCCGGCGCAGGTAGCCGAAGTCGTGGAACAGCGCCGCGAGCACGCCGGCAAGGTAGAGCTCCTTCGAGAGCTCCGCGTCGCCGTTGCGCCCGCCGCGCTGGTAGCCGTCCATCAGCCGCGCCATGGCGAGGGTGACGTCGAGGACATGCTGGATGTCGTGGTACTCGGTGTCGCAGGGCAGGTAGTCGCGGTGCTCGCCGCGGTACATGCGCCCGGCGTCGGCAAAGGCGCGCTCCAGGGCGGGCGCGGGGGCGCTGGGGAACAGGCGCCTCGCAAGCCGGATCACCTCGGCGCCTACGGCGGCGGGATCGGTCGTGCGGACTGCATCGGCTACGTCGTGGTCGCTACGACGCATGGAGGGCTTTCGCGCCGGTAAGTATAGGGATAGGATGATTGGACCGGCATGATGTTTTTCACGGCGTGACCGATAGTCCTCTCACCGAAGAGGAAAAAGCCCAAATCCGTCAGCGCCTTCAGGCGCTTGAGGTCGAGCACCACGATCTCGACGATGTCATCGGCCGCCTGGTGGTCGACCCGGCGCAGGACCAGCTCCAGCTCCAGCGCCTGAAGAAGCGCAAGCTTCTCCTCAAGGACCAGATCCAGCGCCTGCGGGCGCGCCTGATTCCCGACATCATCGCGTGATCGCGCTCGTCCAGCGCGTCACCGGAGCGAACGTCAAGGTCGCCGGCAAGCCGGTGGGCGTGATCGGCGCCGGCATCGTCGCCCTGGTCGGAGTCGAGCGCGGCGATACCGAGGTCGAAGCGCTGGTCCTCGCCGAGCGCGTGACGAACTACCGCATCTTCGCCGACGCCGAAGGCAAGATGAATCTCTCGGTCAAGGACGTGCGCGGCCAGATCCTCGCCGTGCCGCAGTTCACGCTCGCCGCCGACACGAGGAGCGGCTTGCGCCCCAGCTTCTCGAGCGCCGCCACGCCGGGCGAGGCCGAGCGGCTCTTCAACCGCTTCGTCGAGAAGATCGAGGAATGGTCGCCGCGCGTCGCGACCGGAAAATTCGGCGCCGAGATGCAGCTCAGCCTGGTGAACGACGGCCCGGTGACTTTCTGGCTGCGGGCTTCTCCGCGGACGCAGTTGCCAAATAAGTCCTGAAGGTCGCCGGCGACACCACCTCGATCATCTCGAGATTCTTCGAGTGCCGGATCTCGCGGTGGCGGATGCGCGGCGGCTGGTAGAAGCAGCTGCCGGCCTTCATCATCACCCGGCCGACGCCCTCGTACTCGAACAGCACCCAGCCCTTGAGCACGTACACGAACTGTACCTTGCAGTCGTGCGCGTGCCATTCGCCGTGCGACGCCTTCCCGGCGCGCGCGCGGATGACGTGCGCGACGACCTTGCCGCCGGTGGCGCGCTTGATGCCGAGGTCGCGGTACTCGAAGTAGCTGCGCAGGCCGCGGCGCGCGAACTTCGAGCCTTTCAGGTGCGAGACGCTGAAGCGCATTGTCCGGCGATTCTAATGTAAGCTTTTGCCGGCATGTTCGAGCAGTTCATCGGCACCAAGCCCGTCGAGGAACGCCACCGGTTCGACGTTCCAGCCCTGGAGAAGTACCTGGGATTGAAAATCACCAATATTGAGCAATTCAAGGGCGGGCAGTCGAATCCTACATACCGGCTCACGGACTCGAACGGCCAGAAATACGTACTGCGGCGAAAACCTCCGGGCAAGCTCCTGCCCTCGGCGCACGCAGTCGATCGCGAGTACCGGGTGATCAAGGCGCTTCATCCCACGGGCTTCCCGGTGGCGAAGCCGCACGTCCTTTGCGAGGACGAGTCGGTGATCGGCACGGCGTTCTACGTCATGGACTTCGTCGAGGGGCGCGTGCTCTGGGACCAGTCGCTGCCCGGGATGACCAAGACCCAGAGGGCCGAGATCTGGGACGAGCTGAACAAGGTCATCGCAAAGCTGCATTCAATCGACTATCGCGCGGTTGGACTGGAAGACTTCGGAAGACCCGGCAACTACATCGAGCGCCAGATCGCGCGCTGGACCAAGCAGTACCAGGCCTCGGAGACCGGGCGCATCGAGGCGATGGACAACCTGATCGCCTGGCTGCCGAAGAACATCCCGCCGAGCGCGGCGACGACCGTGGTGCACGGCGACTATCGCCTGGACAACGCCATCTTCCATCCGAGCGGGCCGCGAATCCTGGCGGTGCTCGACTGGGAGCTCTCCACGCTCGGCGACCCGCTCGCCGACTTCGCCTATCACTGCATGAGCTGGCACATCCCGCCGGGGGCCTTTCGCGGCATCGCCGGCCTGGATTTGCCGTCTTTGGGAATTCCCAGCGAGGCCGAATACGTGAAGAAGTACTGCGAAAGAACAGGGCAAAAGCAGATCAATCCGTCGCACTGGGATTTCTATCTTGCGTACAACCTGTTCCGCATCGCGGCGATCCTGCAGGGGATCCTGAAGCGCGTGGTCGACGGCACCGCCGCGAGCGCGCACGCGCGCGACGCGGGGATGCGCGCAAAGCCCATGGCGGAGCTCGGCTGGCAGCAGGTGGAAAAGATCCTGAGGAGAGCAGCGTGAACTTCGATTACTCGCCCAAGGTGCAGGAACTGAGGAAGCGGCTCGCCGATTTCATGGCCGAGCAGGTCTACCCGAATGAAAAGAACTGGGAAAACCATGTCAGAAGCGAGCAGCGCTGGCAGCCGGTGCCGGTGATCGAGGAGCTGAAGGCAAGAGCGCGCCAGGCCGGCCTGTGGAACCTGTGGCGGCCGAAGTCGCACGGCGGCACGCTCGCGAACCTCGAGTACGCGCCGCTCTGCGAGATCATGGGCCGCGTCACCTGGGCGCCCGAGGTGTTCAACTGCTCGGCGCCCGACACCGGCAACATGGAGACGCTGCTCAAGTACGGCACCCCGGAGCAGGTAAGACAATGGTGCGAGCCGCTGCTCGAAGGAAAGATCCGCTCGGCTTTCCTCATGACCGAGCCGAACGTCGCCTCGTCGGACGCGACGAACATTCAGACAAGAATTACCCGTCAAAATAACCAATATGTCATCAACGGCGTGAAATGGTGGTCGAGCGGCGCCGGCGACCCGCGCTGCAAGATCTACATCGTGATGGGCAAGACCGATCCCGACAACGCCTCGCGCCACAGCCAGCAGTCGATGGTGCTGGTGCCCGCCGGCACGCCCGGCATCAAGGTGCTGCGCCATCTCCCGGTGTTCGGCTACGACGACGCGCCGCACGGCCACATGGAGATCGGGCTCGAGGACGTGCGCGTGCCGGCCTCAAACGTGCTGCTCGGCGAAGGCCGCGGCTTCGAGATCGCGCAGGGACGCCTCGGGCCCGGGCGCATCCATCACTGCATGCGCTTGATCGGCCAGGCCGAGCGCGCGCTGGAAAAAATGTGCAAACGGGCCGCGGAGCGGGTGGCGTTTGGTAGGCCGGTAGCGGATCAGGGCGTGACCCGCGAGCGCATCGCCGAGGCGCGCATCATGATCGACGCCGCGCGCTACATGGTGCTGAACGCGGCGTGGAAGATGGACACCGTGGGCAACAAGGCGGCCAAGAAGGAGATCGCGATGATCAAGGTGTTCGCCCCCAACGTCGCCTGCCAGGTGATCGACTGGGCGATCCAGGTGCACGGCGGCGGCGGCGTGTCCGACGATTTCGGCCTCGCCTACTCCTATGCGCACGCGCGGACTTTGCGCTTCGCCGACGGCCCGGACGAGGTGCACCGCAACCAGATCGCCAAGATGGAGCTCGGCGAGCAGACCTCGATTCCGGAAGCTTTGGGCAAGGTCAAGAGGCTGTGATCATCGGCGTCCCGAAGGAGGTCAAGACCCACGAGTACCGCGTCGGCCTGACCCCGACTTCGGTGCGCGAGGTCGTCGCGCTCGGCCACAAAGTGCTGATTGAAAACAACGCTGGAAACGGGATCGGCGCCGCGGACAGCGCCTACGAAAAGGCCGGCGCGCGCATCGTCGACGATGTGTTTGCCGAGGCCGAGCTGATCGTCAAGGTGAAGGAGCCGCAGCGCCAGGAGCGGAAAAAGCTCACCGAGAAGCACGTCCTCTTCACCTACTTGCACCTCGCCCCGGATCCCGAGCAAACAAAAGATTTGGTTCAAAGCAAATCAATTTGTATTGCCTACGAGACCGTGACGAGCCCGCGCGGCGGCCTGCCGCTGCTCGCGCCGATGTCGGAGGTGGCCGGGCGCATGTCGGTGCAGGTCGGCGCGAGCTGCCTGGAGAAGGAGCGCGGCGGCATGGGGATCCTCCTCGGCGGCGTGCCCGGCGTGGCGCCGGCAAAGGTGACCGTGCTCGGCGCCGGCGTGGCGGGCTCGAGCGCCATCCGCATGGCCGTGGGTTCCGGCGCGCGCGTCTACGCGCTCGATCGATCGCTCGAAGCGCTCAGAAATATCGAAAAGGAATTCGGCGCGCGCGTCGTCACGGTGCATTCGAGCCGCGACACTGTAGAGCAGCACGTTCTTTCCGCGGACCTCGTGATCGGCGCGGTGCTCGTTCCCGGCGCCGCGGCGCCCCAGCTCGTGTCGCGCCAGATGGTGAGGGACATGAAGCAAGGCGCGGTGGTGGTCGACATCGCCATCGACCAGGGCGGGTGCTTCGAGACCTCGCGACCCACGACGCACGCCGACCCGACCTACGTCGTCGACGGCGTAGTGCACTACTGCGTCACCAACATGCCGGGCGCGGTGCCGCGCACCTCGACCTACGCGCTCAACAACGCGACCCTGCCTTTCGTCATCGCCCTCGCCAACAAGGGCTGGAAGCGCGCGCTCGCCGACGACCCGCACCTCAAGAACGGCCTCAACGTGGCGCGCGGCAGGGTGACCCACCCCGAAGTGGCTGCCGCAGTCAACGCTTCTTACTTTCCGGCGGAAGAAGCTCTCGCAGCGTAGCCGCGGCGCGCTCCAGCTCGGCACGCGGATTCAGGATGTCCGGGCACAGGCGCAGGTACTCGCCGCGTGCATCGGTTTTGACACCCTGTTTTTCAAGTTGCGACGAAATGCCCTGCGCATTCGGGTGCTGGATCGTCAGGAACGCGCCGTAGTCCTTTCCCGCGCCATAAACCGTGATTCCCTGCCGGGTCAGCAGCTCGTCGAGCAAATCCTTCTGTTCGAGCGAGTAGGCGCGCAGCCGCTCGACGCCGAGCTCGAGCGTCAATTCCAGGCCGGCGAGCGCCTGGAACGGCGCGAGCACCGGAGGCGTGGACTCGAGCCAGGCGTCGCCCCCGGGGCCGAACTCCGGCGGCTCGGGCCGGGCGTAGGCGAAGACGTCCTTCTTCGCGAACCAGCCGGTGTCGGGCGTGCGCATGGTCTCCACCAGGCCCGGGCGCACGTAGAGCCAGCACGCGCCCGGGCCGCCGCGCAGGTACTTGTACGAGCCGCCGACCGCGAAATCGGCCTCGAGCGCGGCGAGGTCGAGCGGCAGCACGCCGGCGTGGTGATAGACATCGAGCATCACCAGCGCGCCCGCGGCATGGGCGCCGTGGATCAGCCTTGGCAGGTGCGTGACGATCTCGCCGGTGCGGAACATCACCGTCGACAGCACGACCAGGTCCGCTCCCGCCGCCGTGAGCTCGCGCCACGGCATGATCTTGAGGTCGATGCGCCCCTGCTCGCGGTAGACGCGCAGGATGAAATCGATCGAGTCGAATTCGCCGTCGCTCGTCAGCACCCTTGCCTTAGTACTGAATGTATTCAAAACTGCGCGGAGTCCCTGGCCGGCGCTCGTCTTCGGAATGACGCAGTCGGGCCTCGGGGCATTGACCAACCTCGCAACGAGAGAGCGAAATTTCTCCCTCCCCCGCAGCCACAAGTCCCAAGCGCCATCCATGTCGCGGTACCAGGCATCCAGCGCGGCGCGCACGTCGCCGGCCATGCGGTCGGGCGGCCGGCCGAGCGAGTGGTTGGCAAGATAAATTTCACCGCGCCGGAGCACGCGCGCGAACCTGGGGTAAATCTCCTTCTTTAGCCAGGCTTCATCCAATGTGGGTCCTGACGTCGATCAGTTCGGGAAAGAGGCTCGTCTCCAGGCTCTTTCTCAGGAACGGCACCCCGGCGGTGCCGCCGGTGCCGCGCTTGAAGCCGATGATGCGCTCGACCGTCTTCACGTGGCGGAAGCGCCACAGGAGGAAGTTCTCCTCGACGTCGACGAGCTTCTCGCACATGTCGTACTCCGCCCAGTAGCGCTCTGTGTTTTCATAAATGCTTTTAAAAACCAGGACCACACCTGGGTGCCCCTCGTAGGGCTGCGACCAGTCGCGCTCGACGCGCTCGCGCGGCACGGGCATGCCCTTGCGGGCGAGATGGCGCAGGAACTCGTCATAGAGGCTCGGCGAGCGCAGCAAGGTTTCAAGATAGGAAGTTATCTTCGGATCATGTCGATGCACGTCGACGCGGTTCGCGGTCTTGTTGCCGAGCAGGAACTCGATGGCGCGGAACTGGAACGACTGCAGGCCGGAAGCCGGGCCGAGCACGCTGCGGAATTCGGCGTACTCCGAGGGCGTGAGCGTCTCGAGCACCGACCATTGCTCGAACAGCTGGCGCTGGATCTGCTTCACGCGCGCCAGGATCTTGAAGCAGGGATCGAGCCGGTCGGCTCTTACGTGCGCGATCGCCGCGGCGAGCTCGTGGATCATGAGCTTCATCCACAGCTCGCTGGTTTGATGCTGGATGATGAACAGCATCTCGTCGTGGTGCGACGAGCGCGGCCGCTGCGCCGAGAGCAGCCGCTCCAGGCCGAGGTAGCCGGCGTAGGCCGTGTCGGCGGCAAGATCGGTAATGAACTCGCGCTCGTCGCTCGCCATGCGCTGACTATAATCCAGCCAGGGTGAACACCGCCTGGCAGGAGTACCTGCGCTTCGCGGTCACGCTGACCGCGGTGCTCGACCCGTTTCTCGCCGTGCCGATCTTCGTCAGCGTCACCGCGGGCGGGCGCTCGCGCGACCGGCTGCGCCTTGCGCGCGTGGTTACCGTGACGGTGTTCGCGGTGCTCGCCGGCGCGGCGATCTTCGGCGAGCGGCTGCTGCGCCTGATCGGCGCCAGCCTGCCCGCGTTCCAGGTCGGCGGCGGCCTCGTGCTGCTCCTCATGGCCCTTGCCATGCTGAATGCGCAGGTGGGCGAGATCCGCCAGACGCGCGCCGAGGCGCGCGAGCTGAAGGCGCGCGAGTACTCCGGCGTGGTGCCGCTCGCGGTGCCGCTGCTCGCCGGGCCCGGCGCCATCAGCACCACGATCATCGCCGCGCAGGCCGGCGGGGTCGCGCACGGCGCGGTGCTTGTCGCGTGCATCGCGCTGGTCTGCGGCCTGCTGTGGGTCATGCTGCGCCTCGCGCAAGGCATCGTGCTGCGCATGGGCACCACCGGGCTCAACATCGCGACGCGGCTTCTCGGCCTGCTGCTCGCCGCCATCGCCATCCAGACGATGGCCGGGGGCCTCAAGCAGCTGCTTCCGGGCCTCGCCTAGCGAGCCAGTCCTCGATCGCGCCGCGCAGCGCTTCGGGCTGCTCGGTCGGGATCCAGTGCACGGCGTCGAGCTCGACGATCTCGCAATCCCGCAGGGCCGAGAGCGCGAGGCGCGTGCGTTCCGCGTCGGTGAAGCTGCTTCGCGTGGAAAGAAGGGCGAGCACCGGCACGCCGATCCTCGCCGCGTCGGGCCAGGGCTCGGCCGTCGCGGCGAGCATGCGCGCGTAGGCCGCCACCGGCGTGCTCTTTAGATCCAAGGAAAACGAAGCGAGCAGAGAGAGCGCGAGCTCGCCGCCGCGCGTCTTGCGGTCCCATTCGCGCAGGTCGAGCGGCTCGAGCCGCCGCCGGTAGATGCCCAGCGCGTTGAGCGCGCGCGCGGCGCCATAGAGGACATGCAGGAGGGGCTTCAGGAGCGCAAGCCAGCCCATCGTCCCCGTAAGCGCCTCGGGGGGCATCGGCTCGATCAGCACGAGCGCACTGACGCGCTGCGGGTAGCGCGCGGCGAACTGCAGCGCGATGTTCGCGCCGAGGCAGTGCCCGCCGATCACCGCGCGCGCGCAGCGCTCGGCGTCGAGAGCCGCGGCGATGTCGGCGCACCACACGTCCATGCCCAGGCGCGTGCGCGGCGCCGCGGCGGCGCCGTTGCCTCGCAGATCGGGAGCAAGAATTCGGTAGTTCAGTCCGGTATTCGCGATGAACTCGGCCCAGCGCGTCGAGTTGCTCGCCACGCCGTGCAGCAGGACGAGCGTGCCCTTCAAAGCGCGAGCGGATTGCGCGGCGTGCGCTCCTCGAGGATGTCTTCCATGCGCGAGCGGATCGCGCCCTTGATGCGCGGGTGGGTGAGGATGTAGAAGCGCTCCTCCTTCACCGCCGCGACCACCGCCTGGGCGACCTGGTCGGCCGACACCTTGCCCGAAGCGACGGCTTTACGGAGCATGGCCTCTCGCGCCACGGTTTCCCTGGATTTTTCCGCCGGCGCGAGGTCCCGGGGTCTGTTCCTTTCCGAATCGGTGATGCGGGTCGGCACGTAAGCGGGGCACAGCACTGAAACCCCGACGGCGCAGCCGCGCCCGCGAAGATCGTGGTACAGCGACTCCGACAGCGTCACCACCGCGTGCTTGGTGACGTTGTAGGCGCCGGAGCCCGGCGGCGAGATCAGCCCGGCCACCGAGGCGGTGTTGACGATGTGGCCCTCGTCCCGGGCGATGAGATGCGGCGTGAAGGCGCGCACGCCGTGGATCACGCCCCAGAGATTCACCCCCAGGATCCATTGCCAGTCGGCGAGGCTCGCTTCCCACACCGCGCCCAGGGGCGAGACGCCGGCGTTGTTGCAGACGACGTGAACCGCC
>Ga0209399_10001181_pt1 | contig 13854 bp, 8 predicted proteins | sample OV2TP3_FD_184130 | JGI IMG/M metagenome (GOLD analysis project Ga0209399, IMG submission 184130) | Hot spring microbial communities from Beatty, Nevada to study Microbial Dark Matter (Phase II) - OV2 TP3 (SPAdes) (version 3) | ecosystem: Environmental > Aquatic > Thermal springs > Hot (42-90C) ... | reverse complement strand
TGCAGGTTCAGGCACACCAGGATCGCCAGCCACACCATGTTGACGTCGGTGCCGGCGAGCACCGGCAAGAACAACGGCAGCACGATGTAGGAGATTTCGATCCATTCCAAAAAGAACCCGAGGATGAACAGGATCACCAGCATGAATACGATGGCGCCGGTGACCCCGCCCGGCACCAACTTGAACATGTCCTTCACCAGGTCCTCGCCGTTGAGGCCGCGGAAGGCGAGCGAGAACGCCTGGGCGCAGATCAGGATGAAGAACACCATGGCGCTGATCTTGAGCGTGTTGCGGACTGTCTCGGTGAGTACCTGCCCGGTGAGCCGCCCGGCAATGGCGACCACCAGAATGCTGCCGAGGGCGCCCATCGAGGCGGCTTCGGTCGGCGCCGCGATGCCGCCGATGATCGAGCCGAGCACGGCGACGATCAACAACAGCGGCGGCAACACCACGCGCACGGTCTTGCCCGCCAGGTCCCGGCGCGACATCTCCATCCGTTCCGCCTTCGGGATCGCCGGCGCCGACCGAGGGTCGAAATAGCCGACGGCGATCATGTATACGGCATAAAATCCGGCGAGCAGCAGCCCCGGAACCATCGCCGCCGCGAACAGCGTTCCCACCGATTCGCCGAGGATGTCGGCGAGCAGGATCAGCACCAGCGATGGCGGGATGATCTGTCCGAGCGTACCCGAGGCGCAGATGGTGCCGCAGGCGAGCCATTTGGCGTAGCCGCGGCGCAGGAACACCGGCAGCGTCAGCAGCCCGAGCGTCACCACCGTGGCACCGACGATGCCGGTCGACGCGCCCATCAGCACGCCGACCAGGATGATCGACAGACCCATACCGCCGCGCAGCCCGCCGGCCAGATGCCCGACCACGTCGAGCAGCTCCTCGGCCAGCCGCGAGCGCTCCAGCATCACTCCCATGAACACGAACAACGGGATTGCCATCAGGGTGTAATTGGTGACGACGCCGAAAATGCGCAGGGGGAGCAGGTTGAACAGCCCGGGACCGAAGCCGAGGTAGCCGAACAGCAATCCGGCGGCGGCGAGCGCGATCGCCACCGGGAAGCCGATCAACAGCATCCCGAAAAAGCCGAGCGCCATCAGGATGGCAAGGACCTCGTTAACCACGGCCGCCTCCAGCCCTGGCGGCAATGATGCTGCGCGCCCCCTGCCCCACCGCCTGCAGGGCGACCAGCGCGAAGCCGACAGGGATGAACGACTTGAGCAGGAACCGGTAGGGCAATCCGCCGGGGTCGGTGGAGCCTTCGAGGCTGGTGAAGGCGTGTTCGACCTGGGCGAACGACAGCTTAAAGATGACGGCAGCGACGATCAGCGTCGTCACTGCGACGCATAGATCAACCCACGCCTTCGTCGCCGGGCCGAACTTCTCGTAGAACATGTCGACCCGGACGTGCTCGTTGTAGCGCATGGCATACGCCATGCCGATCAACGCGATCGGCGACAGCAGGTGCCATTCCAGTTCCTGCATCCAAACCGGCCCGATGCGGAACAGGTAGCGCAGCGTGACGTTCCACGCCACCAGCAGCACGATGGCGAGCGTGCACCAGGCGGCCCAGCGACCGATCAGGTCGTTGAACCGGTCGATGCGGTCGGCGAGCCGGGCCAGCGGCGTTTCGGGCGTCGATGGCGAGGGTTGGCTCATGGCATGCGGCTCACGCGGACGGGAAGGCTGCGGCGGTCATCGACTCAACCGATGCGACATGGGTGAGATCGGCAATTCGGAAAAGGCACGCGGCCCCGCCCGGCTTTGGGGACGGGGCCGCGATCCGGATCAGGCCTTGCGAATCTGGCCGTTGAAGGGAACCTCGCTGAGATCGTTCCAGGCGTCGTGCTTGGCCTTGAACGCGAAGTAGGAGTCGAAGACCTTCTTGGTGAGCGGATCCTTCGCCGCCTCGGCGGCCAGGAACTCCTTCGCCTTACCGTGCATCACCTTGAGCACGTCGGCTGGGAACGGCTGCGCCTTGACGCCATGGTTCTTCACCAAGTCGGCTAGGGCGTCGCCGTTATTAGCCTCGGACCAGGTATGGCTGGTGAGATTGGCGTCGCGGGCCGCCGCCTGGATGATTGCCTGAATGTCCTTCGGCAGGCCGTCCCAAGCCTTCTTGTTGATGATGAGATCGGAGGTCGTCGAAGGCTCGTGCCAGCCGGGAGTGTAGTAGTTCTTGGCCGCCTTGTGCAGGCCGAGGCGGCGATCCTGATAGGGACCGACCCATTCGGCCGCGTCGATGACGCCGCGCTCCAGCGCCGGGAAGATCTCGCCCCCCGGCAACAGCACCACCTTGACCCCGGCGGTGGCGTAAATCTTGCCGCCGAGGCCGGGAATCCGCATCTTGAGGCCGTTGAGGTCGGCCGCCGATTTGACCGGGTTCTTGAACCAGCCGCCCATTTGCACGCCGGTGTTGCCGCACGGCATGCCGACCATACCGAACTCGCCCAGGATCTGGTTCCACAGATCGAGACCGCCGCCGTGATAATACCAGGCGTTCTGGCCCTGGTAGCTCATGCCATAGGGCACGGTGCCGAAGTATTCGAACGCGCCCTTGCGGCCCGACCAGTAGTAGGCGACGCCGTGGTTCATCTCGACGGTGCCCTGCTGGACGGCGTCGAAGCCGCCGAACGCGGGGATCAGCTCGCCGGCGGCATAGACCTTGATCTTGAGCCGACCGTTCGTCATCGCCTCGATGTTCGCGGCCATGCCCTCGGCGCTGCCCGGGCCCGACTGGTAGAACGGCAGCTTCGGCGGCCACGTGGTGGTCATTTTCCAGTTGAAGCTCTGCTGGGCGTTGACGATGGCCGGGGTGGCGAGCGTGCCGACGGCGGCGCCGGCCAAGCCGGCCTTCAAAAATGTACGGCGTTTCATGAAACCAACCTCCCTGTCCTGGGTTGAATGACGCAGTTTGTCTTTTTTTGCCCGGTATTGATGGTATCGAGGGCGAAGACCTTGCGATACCTTAGGCCGATCGGAACGCAAAAGACAACGGTTGCCCCCGACCGCCGCGCGCCGCCGGATAGGTAGATTCCCGGCCCGGCGACGGCGTCGGAAGCATCCTTCGTGCCAGGCATTCGCAAATTCCTCGCCAGAACTGCAGCGGTTTTTTCGACGCCTGTCGAAATTCTTGAAATCAAATGCAATTCACCGTATTGGCTGGGCAGCTCCGGGCCCCCGGCGATGTGACCGCGGCCGCTGCTGCCCGTTCGATGGGCAATTCAGGCCGCCATGGGCAGGGTGATTGCCTAATTGTTGACCGGATGCCGATCAGCGATCGCCGTCGACCGCTTTTTCCAGCTTGCTCGCTCGCGGATGGGCCGGGTCGTCGACGACGCTCGCCCGCGGGTCGCGCCAGCTTCCGACCAGATCGTGCAGCACCACGGCGTGGGCGTCGACTTCGTCGATCCGCCGCCGCGCCTCCCTGGACATGTCGGCGTCGGGATGGCGGTTGAGAAACATGCGTAGGGCGGCGGCGCTGGCGGAGATCGCGGCGACGCTGTCGAGCAGGCTGCGCGGCCGCTTCATGTAGACGTCGTGGACGTTGCGAAGGCTGTCAACCAAGATCTGGATCAGCGTCCTCACCATCGGCGGCTGCTTGGCGAGCATCGCCGCGATGCCGGCGCTGGGGACGTTGACGATGACGCTCTCCTCCAGGGCAACCGCGTGCGCCATGCGCTTCGAGCCGTCGATGATCGCCATCTCGCCGAACAGCTCGCCGGGGCGGATGGTAGCGAGCTGAAGATCGGCGCCGTCGACGGTCTTGAAGATGCCGATGGCGCCGGTTTCGACGATGTAGGCGGCGTCGCCGGCATCGCCTTCCTTAAAAACGATGTCGCCGTGCTTGAAGAAGCTCTTCTTCAGCGCGCCACCGTCGACGTACATGGAAGTCCCCCGCCGCCCGCCGCGTCGGGCCGGCGCAATTCTAGCCGCCGGCGCGCACCCCGCACAAGCGATGCCGGCTCAATCCGCGGACGGGATGCCGAATTTTTCCAGCATCTTCTTCTGGCGCTTCGCCAGCGCCGTTTCGTCGAAATCGTCGATCAGGTCGTGGAACAGGCGGTGCCAGTTGATTTCCGCCTTCAGGTGGGTGAACACGCTGCCGAGCCCGATGGCGGAGCGGTCCATCAGCACGAATTCCTTCGGCGGCGTGACGCCGCCGACGCGGCGCAACTCCTGGTGAACCTTGGCGGCGACGCCGGCCCCGTACATCACGCCGCCGTCCTCCTGGATGGTCTTCGCCCGGTCCTCGAGCAGCGGCGCGTAGAGGAAATGCGCCCACTGGTTCAGGATGTCGATGACCTCGTGGCGGAGATTGACGAAACCCCACGTCTCGTAGGCGTGCACGGCCAGCGCCTCGTCGTCGTCGCGGAGCGCCTTGTAGAGATTGATGACGGCGCCGACGAAGCTCGGCTTGAAGATGCGCACGCAGCCGAAGTCCATCAGGTTGACCGAGGCGTCGGCGCGGACGGTGTAGTTGCCGAGGTGCGGATCGCCGTGCAGAACTCCATAGTAATAGAACGGCACGTACCATGCCCGGAACATGTTGTGGGCGACGGCGTTGCGGCTTTTGATGTGGCGGTCGACGAACTTTAAAAGCGGCTCGCCTTCCAGCCAGGTCATGGCAAGCAGCCGGTCGGTGCACAGCGCGTCGACCAGGTCGGGCACGTGGACGCCCCTCTCGCGCTTGAGGATATCCTTGAACAGGCGGAGGTTCTTCGCCTCGCGGCGGTAGTCGAGCTCCTCGCGCAGGCGGCTCGACAGCTCCTTGTGAATCTCGCTCGGATCGATGGCGCCGTCGTAGCGGCGGTAGAGCGAGAACACCAGCTTCAGCTGCTTGAGGTCGGCCTCGACCACCGAGGCCATGTCCGGATACTGGATCTTGCAGGCGAGACGCCGGCCGTCGCGGGCGATAGCCCGGTGCACCTGACCCAGCGACGCCGCCGCGGCAGCCTCCGGCTCGTAGGAAGCAAACCGCTTCTGCCAGTCGGGCCCAAGCTCGCCGGCCATGCGCCGGCGCACGAACGCCCAGCCCATGCTCGGCGCGTTGGTCTGCAGCTTGGCCAGCTCGACGATGTACTCGTTGGGCAGGAAGTCGGGCACGGTGGCCATGATCTGCGCCACCTTCATCAACGGCCCCTTGAGTCCGCCCAGCGCCGCCTTCAACTCGACCGCATGCTCTTCCCTGTCGATCGGGATGCCGAGGAAGCGGCCGCCGGCGGCGCGCATGGCGAAGCCGCCCACGGTGGTGCCGACCTTGGCGTAGCGCTTGACGCGGCCGGCGAGGCTGTTCTTATCGGCCATCGCGGCCGCCTCCCGGGCAGGCGCGTAATAGGCGGCGTGCGCTCACCGACCGGCCTCCAACTCGTCGATGAAGCCGGAAATGACGTCGAGGCCCCGCTGCCAGAATTTCGGGTCCGACGCGTCGAGCCCGAACGGCTTCAGCAGCTCCTTGTGGCGCAGTGTGCCGCCGGCCTTCAGCATGGTGAAGTACTTGGCCTGGAACCGCGGATGGCCGTTGCGGAACACGTCGTACAGCGAATTCACCAGGCAATCGCCGAACGCATACGCGTAGACGTAGAACGGCGTGTGCAGGAAATGCGGGATATAAGACCAGAAGGCCCGGTAGTTGTCGTCGTAGCGGAACGCCGAGCCTAGGCTCTCCTTCTGCACCGCCATCCAGATGTCGCCCAGCCGCTCGGCGCTGAGCTCGCCCCGCGGGCGCTCGGCGTGCACCGCGGTCTCGAACTGGTGGAACGCCACCTGGCGAACCACCGTGTTCATCATGTCCTCGACCTTGCCGGCGAGCAGGATGCGCCGGCGCCTGGCGTCCTTCTCGCCGGCCAGCATCGCCTGGAAGGTCAGCATCTCGCCGAACACCGACGCCGTTTCGGCCAGCGTCAACGGCGTGTCGGACATCAAGGCACCCTTCGGCGCCGCCAGCACCTGGTGGACCCCGTGGCCGAGCTCGTGGGCGAGCGTCATCACATCGCGCGCCCGGCCGTGGAAATTGAGCAACACGTAGGGATGCACCGACGGCACGGTGGAATGGCAGAAGGCGCCGGACGCCTTGCCCGGCAGCGGCGGCGCGTCGATCCATCCCCTGGCGAAAAAGCGGCCGGCGATCTCCGACATCTCGGGGGCGAAGCGGCCATAGGCCGAAAGCACCAGCTCGCGGGCCTCGCGCCAGCTGTACAGGCGGTCCGAATCGTCCGGCAGCGGCGCGTTGCGGTCCCAGGTGTTGAGCCGCCTGACCCCGAACCATTTCGCCTTCAACCCGTAATAACGATGCGACAGCCGGCGGTAGTTGGACTTTACCGCCGCCACCAGGGCGTCCACCACCTCGTCCTCGATCAGGTTGGCGAGATTGCGCTGCGACACCGGGCGCGAATAGTGCCGCCACTGATCCTCGATCTCCTTGTCCTTGGCCAGCGTGTTGGTGATCAGTGTCAGTATCCGCATCTTCTCGCCGAGGCCGCGGCTCAGCGCCTCGGCGGCCCGCTTGCGCGTCACCGCGTCGGTGTTCGACAGCAGGTTCATGGTGTCTGACAGGGTCATCGCCTGGGCGCCCTTCGGTCCTTCGACCGTGAAGCGCGCATCCGCCATGGTTTCGTCGAACAGCCGGATCCAGGCGCCGCGACCGGCGACGGACTTCTCGTGCAGCAACTTTTCCTGCTCGTCGGAAAGCTGGTGCGGGCGGAACACCCTGCTGTCGCGGACCCACGAAGCGTAGTGGGCGGCGCGCGGATGCTTGAGCTGCCGCCGCAGGCGCGCGTCGGGGATGCGGTTGAGCTCGAGGGTGAAGAACACCGTCTCGGTCGAGATTTTGGTCACCCGCTCCTGCATGGTCTGGAAGTAGGCGCCGGTCTTCGGGTTGCCGAGATCGGCGGCGTAGCGCAGTTGCGCATAGCTGATGATCCGCTGCAGGCGCTCGACCAATCCCTCGTAGCGGGCGATGGCAACGCCCAGGTCCTTGCCGTCGAGGCGGGCGAGCCGGCCTTCGTAGGCGGCGCGGAACTTTCCGGCTTCCCTCTCCGCCCACTTGAGGTCGGCCTTCAGCTTGGGTGCGTCGGGCCCGGCATAGAGGTCCTTCAGATCCCACCGCGGCAACGCCCCCGCCGCATCGTTCGCGGACGCTTTGGTGGCGCTCGCCTTGCCCATGTCGTTTCCCTTTCGCCGGCGCGCGGTGCCGTCGCCGGACCAGTTCCGGCTGGTGAGCCATATAATGATGGAAATACCCCGCGGCAACGACAATGATAGGCGCCGAAAGAGGGAGGAAAACACCCCTATGGGCGAGCGCGACTGGCCCAACCTCGCCGCCATGTTCTTCGATCAGGTGGACCGGCTCGGCGAACGGCCGTTCTTGTGGAAGAAGCGCGACGGCATCTACAAGCCCTTGAGCTGGGGCGACACCGCGGCGCGGGTGACGCCGCTGGCACGCGCGCTGATCGGCCTCGGGGTCGGCAAAGGCGACCGGGTGGTGCTGGCGTGCGAGAACCGGCCGGCGTGGCTGATCTCCGACGTGGCGATCATGTCGATCGGCGCCGTCACCGTGCCCGCTTACATCACCAGCACCCAGAACGACTATCTGCACATCCTGCGCGACAGCGGCGCCAAGGGCGCTATCGTCTCCGACCGCACGCTGTCGAAAAAGCTGCTGCCGGCGGCCCACATGGCGCCAGACGCCAAGTTCGTGATCTCCATGGACCCGCCGGAGATCTCGCAACAGCTCAGCGTCGAAGTGCTGCATTTGGACGACGCCGTGCTGCGCGGCCGCGAGGGGCACCACAACATCGTCGAGATGGCGCACCGGTGGGCGCCCGACGACACCGCCTGCATCATCTATACCTCGGGCACCGGCGGCGCCCCGAAGGGAGTGATGCTAAGTCACCGCAACATCCTCTCCAACTGCGAGGGCGCTCGCGACGCGCTAGAGCCACTCGGCATCGACAACAACGTGTTCCTGTCGTTCCTGCCGCTCAGCCATTCCTACGAGCACACCGCCGGGCAGTTCTTCCCGATGTCGATCGGCGGCGAGATATACTACGCCGAGGGCGCCGAGACGCTGGCCACCAACATGCTCGAGGCGCGGCCGACGATGATGACGGCGGTGCCGCGGCTCTACGAGACATTCTATCAGCGGGTCACCACCGGGGTCCGCAAGTCGGGCCGGCTGAAGCAGGCGATGTTCGCGACAGCGATCGAGCTTGGCACCCGCCGCTACCACGACCCCGGTAGCCTGACGGCTGGCGAGCGCGCCCTTGACTGGCTGCTCGACCGGCTGGTGCGCGACAAGGCGCGCAGGCGCTTTGGCGGCCGGCTGAAGGCACTGGTGTCCGGCGGCGCCCCGCTCAATCCGGATATCGGCGTCTTCTTCACCGCGCTCGGGCTTCGCATCCTGCAGGGCTACGGCCAGACCGAAACGTCGCCATCGGTCAGCGTCAACCGGCCGAACGACATTAAGCTGCACACCGTCGGCCCGCCGCTGAAGGAGGTACAGGTCAGGATCGCCGACGACGGCGAAATCCTGGTCAAGGGCGCCCTCGTGATGCAGGGCTACTGGCGCAATGAGGCGGCAACCCGGGAGACCATCCGCGACGGCTGGGTGCACACCGGCGACATCGGCATCATCGACGACGACGGGCACCTGCAGATCACCGACCGCAAGAAGGACATCATCGTCAATTCCGGCGGCGACAATGTGTCGCCGCAGCGCATCGAGGGCATCCTCACCATGGAGCCGGAGATTGCCCAGGCGATGGTCTTCGGCGACAAGCACCCGCACCTGGTCGGCCTATTGGTCCCCAACGCCGAGTGGCTGGCCCAATGGGCGGCCGCCGCCGGCAAGACCGGTACGCTCACCGAGCTCGCCCACGATCCGACGCTCGCCAAGGCGCTCGCGCAAGCTGTCGAGCGGGTCAACCGCGGCCTGTCGCAGATCGAGAAGGTGCGCCGCTTCGCCGTGGCCGCGGAACCGTTTACCACCGACAACGGGCTGCTGACGCCGACGCTCAAGATTCGCCGCCACAAGATCAACGAGATCTATGGCAAGCGCCTGAAGGCGCTGTATCGCTAGCCCGCCATCGGCCGGCGGCGGAGCTGGGCGATGGCGATGCCGGCCAGGATCACCGCCAGCGCCGCCACCGCTTCCGCGGTCACCCGCTCGTCCAGCACCAGCGCGCCCCACACGACGCCCAGCACCGGGATCAGGTAGTTGATGAAGGCGACCAGCCCGGGACCCGCCGTCTGCACCAAGTGGAAGAAGATGATGGTGGCGAATGCCGTCGGGAACAGGCCGAGATAGAGCGCCGCGGCCAGCGCCGCGTCGTCGGGATCGAGCCGCCACGGCGCATCGACGGCCAAGGCGAGCGGCGCCATCACGGCGCTGGCGACGATCATCACCGCCGCCGAGCGCGCGATCAGCGGCGACGGCGGCATGTTGCGGGCCAGCACCATGGCGACGCCGTAGCTGAAGGCGCCGCCGGCGATCGCCAGCTGCCGCCAGGCATCGCCGCCGAGGCCCTTTAGAGCCTCCGGCCCGACCAGGATGACGACGCCGCAAAAGCCGACCACGACGCCGAGCAGCTTGGCGCGGGTCAGGCGCTCGCCCACGGCGAAGAAGTGCGCCAGCACCAGGGTCGCCAACGGCATGATCGACATCAGGATGGCGGCGAGTCCACTGTCGACGTGCTCCTCGCCCCAGTTGATGAGGGTGAACGGCAGGCTGTTGCCGATGACGCCGATGAGCACGCAATAGGTCCAGAAACGGCGGCCCGCCGGCAGCCGCGCGCCCTGCAGGCGCACGAAGCCGTACAGCACGATGGTCGCCACCACCACCCGGCAGGCGGCGAGCGTCAACGGCGGGATGGTGGCGACGGCGATCTTGATCGAAAGGAACGACGAGCTCCAGATCAGCGACAGCAGGAACAGCCAGGCGTATTGAAGGACCATTCGGAAACCCACGCCCGCGACCGGCCGCAAGGGCGGCCGCCGCTACACCCCGTAGTAGTCGCGGTACCAGGTAACCAGCTTCGGCAGCCCGACGTCGATCGGCGTCGTTGGCTTGAAGCCGAAGTCGCGCTCGGTCTCGGCGATGTCGGCAAAGGTCTCCTTGACGTCGCCGGTCTGCATCGGCCGGAATTTCACCTTCGCTTTCCTGCCGAGCGTTTTCTCGAGCACCGAGACGAAGCGCATCAGCGGCTCCGCCGAGTTGTTGCCGATGTTGTAGAGCTTGAACGGCGGTCGGCCGTCGGCGGCCGTCGGCGGCCTCGCCACGCACGCCGTCAGACCGGCGACGATGTCGTCGATGTAGGTGAAGTCGCGCTTCATGTCGCCGTCGTTGAACACCTCGATCGGCTCGCCGGCGAGGATCTTGCGCACGAAGATGAAGGCCGCCATGTCGGGGCGGCCCCACGGCCCGTAGACCGTGAAGAATCGAAGCCCGGTGATGGGCATGCGATGGACGTGGGCGAAGGCGTGGCTGATCAGCTCGCCGGCCCGCTTGGTGGCCGCATACAGCGACAGCGGCTTCTCCACCGGGTCGCTGACCGAGAATGGCAGCTTGGTGTTGCCGCCATAGACCGAGCTCGAGGACGCGAACACGAAGTGGTCGAGCCGCTTGAGCTCCCGGCAAGCCTCGAGCAGCACCAGTTGGCCCTCGACGTTGGCGCGGGTGTAGGCGAACGGATCGATCAGCGAGTAGCGCACGCCGGCCTGCGCCGCCAGGTGGACGACACGGGTGACGTCGGGGTGGCGGCGGATCAGCCCGGCCACGGCGGCGCGGTCGGCGATGTCGAGGCGATGGAAGGTGAAACGCTTGTTCTCGCCCAACACCTTCAAGCGCGCTTCCTTCAGCGACGGGTCGTAGTAGGCGTTGACGCAGTCGACGCCGACGACCGTTTCTCCCGTCGCCAACAGCGCCAGGGAAGCGTGAAAGCCGATGAAGCCGGCGGCGCCGGTAACCAGAACCGTCATGGGGTCTATCCGCCTCCCGGGTTCGCCGCTTCCCTATACCCGCTCGCCGACGAAAAATCACCTGATAGTGCGACCGCCGGGGCGAAACCTTGTTCCCGGCGTCGCCACCGGCGCGCAATTTTTCGGCCCTGGGCGGTGCCCGGGCAACCGATCGTTTCGTCGGCTCGCGCCGCGGTTGCGGGCGATTGTAAGCGGCGGGGTCACGTATTAGGTTTGCATCGGGTCGCCGACGACGACACGACCGCCGTGCCGGGAGACATGCGGGGGAAGCGCCGATGCCGCTCGACGCCGTCACGCTTGACGACAAGTACGTCCTCGATTCGGGCCGGGTGTTCCTGACCGGCACCCAGGCCCTGGTGCGGCTGGCCCTGATCCAGCGCCGGCGCGACAAGGCGGCCGGCCTGAATACCGCCGGCTACGTCACCGGCTATCGCGGCTCGCCGTTGGGCGCTATCGACCACCAGTTCGGCCACGCTCGACGGTTCCTCGCCGACCACCACGTCACCTTCCACGCCGCCGTCAACGAGGACCTGGCGGCGACGGCGCTATGGGGCAGCCAGCAGGTGGGCCTGTTCGAGGGCGCCCGATACGATGGCGTGTTCGGCATGTGGTACGGCAAGGGCCCCGGCGTCGATCGCACCGGCGACGTGTTCCGCCACGCCAACCTGGCCGGCACGGCGCCCGCGGGCGGGGTGCTGGTGTTGGCCGGCGACGACCCGGGCTGCAAGTCCTCGACGGTGCCGAGCCAGAGCGAGCATGCGCTGATGGACGCCATGATCCCGGTGCTCAACCCGGCCAACGTCCAGGACCTGCTCGACTTCGGGCTGTTCGGCTGGGCGATGTCGCGCTATTCCGGCTGCTGGGTCGGCTTGAAGTGCATCACCGACAACGTCGAATCGTCGGCCTCGGTGGCGGCCGATTCCGGCCGGGTGCGGATCCGGCTCCCGGACGACTTCGAAATTCCGCAGGGCGGGCTGCACATCCGCTGGCCGGACCCGCCGTTGGAGCAGGAACAACGGCTCCACCGCTACAAGATCTTCGCCGTGCAGGCGTTCGCCCGCGCCAACGGGCTCGACCGCCTCGCCATAGACGCGCCCGGGGCGCGCCTTGGCATCGTCGCCGCCGGCAAGACCTACCTCGACGCGGTGCAGGCCCTCGACGACCTCGGCATCGGCGAAGCCGAATCCCGGGCCCTGGGCTTGAGGTTGCTCAAGGTGGGGATGCCGTGGCCGCTGGAGCCGCAAGCGCTCGGGCGCTTCGCCGACGGGCTCGCGGAAATCCTGGTAATCGAGGAAAAGCGCGCGGTGATGGAGGGCCAGATCAAGGAGCAGCTCTACAACCGCCCGGCCGACCGGCGGCCGCGGGTGATCGGCAAGTTCGACGACGGCGGCGCCCAAGTGCTGCCGTCGGCCGGCGAGCTGACGCCGGCTCGCGTCGCCCGCGTCATCGCCGAGCGCATCTGCACCCTGGCGATGGCGGCGCCGCTCAAGGCGCGCATCGAGGAACGGCTGAAATTCCTCGACGACAAGGAGAAGACGCTCGGCGCCGCCGCCATCGAGCGTATCCCCTATTTCTGCTCCGGCTGCCCGCACAACGTCTCGACCAAGGTCCCGGAAGGCTCGCGCGCCGTCGCCGGCATCGGCTGCCATTACATGGCGATCTGGATGGACCGCGCGACCGCCACCTTCACCCACATGGGCGGCGAAGGCGCCAACTGGCTCGGCCAGGCGCCGTTCACCGACACCAGGCACATCTTCGTCAACATCGGCGACGGCACCTATTTCCATTCCGGCATCCTCGCCATCCGCGCCGCCGTCGCCGCAAACGTCAACATCACCTACAAGATCCTCTACAACGACGCGGTGGCGATGACCGGCGGCCAGCCGATGGACGGGCCGCTCGACGTGCCGATGATCACCCGCCAGGTGCGGGCCGAGGGCGTCGAGCGCGTCGCCGTCGTCACCGATGAGCCGGACAAGTACCCAATCGGCGCCGACTTCGCCCCCGACGTCACCATCCACCACCGCGACGACCTCGACGCCGTGCAGCGCGACCTCCGGCAATGGCGGGGTGTCTCCGTGCTGGTCTACGACCAGACCTGCGCCGCCGAGAAGCGCCGCCGACGCAAGCGCGGCCGCTACCCGGACCCGGCGGCGCGGCCGTTCATCAACGCCGCCGTCTGCGAGGGCTGCGGCGACTGCGGCGAGGTCTCCAATTGCGTCGCCATCCAACCGTTGGAGACCGAGCTCGGCCGCAAACGCGCCATCGACCAGTCGGCGTGCAACAAGGATTTTTCGTGCCTGAAGGGATTTTGTCCGTCGTTCGTCACCGTCTACGACGCCGAGCCGAGGAAGCCCGAGGGCATCGGCGCCGTGCCGTTTGTCGCCCTGCCCGGTCCTGGGCCGGTAAGCGCCCGGGAGCCCTACGGCATCGTCGTCACCGGCATCGGCGGCACCGGCGTCGTTACCATCGGCGCGGTGCTGGCGATGGCGGCGCACCTGATGGGCAAGGGCGTGTCGGTGCTCGACGTCGCCGGCCTGGCGCAGAAGAACGGCGCCGTGTTCTCGCACATCCGCATCGCCGACGACCCGGCGAAGCTGCACGCGGTGCGCATCGCCGCCGGCGGTGCGAAACTGTTGATCGGCTGCGACATGGTGACGGCGGCCGGCGCCGAGACGCTGGCCAAGCTGCGCGCCGGCCACACCCGCGCCGTCGTCAACGCCCATCGCACCATGACCGCCGAGTTCACCCGCCGGCCGGACCTGGATTTCCCCGACCGACGCCTGCGTGCGGCGCTTGCGGCGGCGACCGGCGGCGCCGACTTCGTCGACGCCACCGGGCTGGCACTTGCGCTCACCGGCGATTCGA
>Ga0209399_10001180_pt1 | contig 13857 bp, 14 predicted proteins | sample OV2TP3_FD_184130 | JGI IMG/M metagenome (GOLD analysis project Ga0209399, IMG submission 184130) | Hot spring microbial communities from Beatty, Nevada to study Microbial Dark Matter (Phase II) - OV2 TP3 (SPAdes) (version 3) | ecosystem: Environmental > Aquatic > Thermal springs > Hot (42-90C) ... | reverse complement strand
GGGTGGGGGTGAGCGCCGGATGTCCCCCCCATCCCCACCTTCCCCCTCCAGGGGGGAAGGGATTAGGAAAGACTTCCCCCTCGCCGGGGGGAAGGGAACCTCTGGGATCGCCCTTAACAAGGTCCCAATCTCTTGTGGACCGATTTAGGCGGGGAGAAACGTTACGAGCGGTGAAAGCGACGGCGCAATTCCGCGGCGGAGATGGTCAAGGCGAGTGGCCGGCCGTGTGGGCAGGTGGCTGGCGCGCCAACCTCGGCAAATTCATCCAGCAGCCGACGCATCTCGGAGAGGTCGAGGGGACGATTGATTTTGATCGCATCATGGCACGCCATGCTTGCCAGCATCTCCTCCACGATCTCATCGTACGGACCCATCCGCCCAGTGGCTGAGAGGTCGCTGAGCACGTCGCGGTAGATTTGGATGTACGGATGTTCGGCCAGGATCGCTGGCACCGTTCGTAGCACCAGCGTCCCACCCCCGAAAGGTTCCGCCTCGAACCCCAGACGCTCCAGGGCTTCGCGATACTCTTCGAACCACGCCAGCGCCGCGGGCGTCAATTCGACCGGAGCAGGGAACAGCAAATGCTGCCGGGCAACGCCGCTGGCCTGAAACCCTGCTTTCAGCAGCTCATACAGGATCCGTTCCTGTAACGCATGCTGATCGAAGAGGTAAAGCCCTTCCGGACCATCAGCCACGATAAACGAATAGTGGATCTGCCCCAAAGGCCGCAGCTCATGGGCGGGGACACGTGCGGTCGGCTGCAGCAGAGTCCCCTCGGAAGGGAACTGGCTGAGGGAATGCTCGACCAGGACCCTCTCCGACTGGGGGGAGGCGATGGGGCGCACCGGCTCCTCAGCCCTGGGGAAGATCGCTGCTGGCCCATCGGGTTGAGGGATAGAGCTGCTGATGGTTGAGAGCGTGGTTGCTTCGGCGCGTGGCGCGCTGGGTTCAATGGCAGCGCTCTGAGAGAGCCCCCGCTGAATCGCATCTCTGACAACCGCATGGACGAGATCGGATTGGGCAAAGCGTACTTCCGTCTTGTGGGGGTGGACATTCACGTCGAGATCCTGCGGTGGTAGCGTAAGGAAGACAAAGGCCATGGGATGACGCTTTTCAGGCAACACATGCCGGTAGGCCTCATACAGGGCGTGGAGCACAAGCCTGTCGCGCACCATGCGGGTGTTCACGAAGAGATATTGGGCATCACGAGACGCACGACTCCAGGTTGGGGGCGAGATGAAGCCGTGCACGATCAAAGAGCCTTCCTGGCCTTCGATCGGGATCAGCTGGCGCACCACCTCAGATCCCCAGATGGTCGCCAGGCGCGCGTGAATCGTCGGCAGCGGGGGCAGGTCGAGCAGCACCTGGGTCTCATGGGTCAGGCGAAAGCGAATGGTTGGATGGGCGAGCGCCAGTTGGCTCGCCACGGCGAGGATATGCCCTAACTCGGTATGCCTGGATTTGAGGAACTTGAGTCGCGCTGGCGTATTGAAAAAGAGGTGCCGTACTTCGATGGAGGTCCCGACAGGTCCCGCCCAATCCCGCACCTGCCGGATCACGCCGCCTTCCAGCTCAAGCGATGTCCCCACCTCCCCGGCTTGAGCGCAAGTGGTCAGGGTCAGGCGTGAGACGGATGCAATGCTTGGCAGGGCTTCCCCCCGGAAGCCAAACGAGGTAATGCATGCCAGGTCTTCGACCGAGCGGATCTTACTGGTCGCGTGTCGTTCGAAGGCGAGCAACGCATCGTCGCGACTCATGCCGGAGCCGTCGTCGTGGACCCGCATCAGCCGACGACCCGCCCCCTGAACCGTGATGGTGATGACGCGGGCTTCGGCGTCGAGAGCGTTCTCGACCAATTCCTTGAGGACCGACGCAGGACGCTCGATCACCTCCCCTGCGGCGATCCGATTGGCCAGATCCTCCGGTAAAATGCGGACGCGCTGACTCACGGCCCTCCCTCAACCTCTTGGACGCTCCCGCAGCTTCACCCCGACGACACTGACCCTGCCTTTGCGATTGATCGTCAAACGGATGGTGTCATTCGGCCGCTTGGAATCGATATAGTCGCTAAACTCATCGAAGGTTCGTATCCTGGTCCCGTCAATCTCGGTGATCACGTCCCCGCCCACACGCACGAGCGTGTTGCCGATTTGCAGGACTTCGTTCCCTCCCCTGACCCCCGCCCGGTGGGCAGGGCTCCCCTGGGCGACCTCGACGACCATGATGCCCTCGGTCGTCGGCAGGCGCAGCGCGTTGGCGAGGGCGGGGAAGATCTCCTGGCCGGTGATCCCCACATAGGGGTGGGCGACATAGCCCCGGCTGATCAGTTCGGGAAGGATGCGTTTGGCAGAGTCGATGGGAATGGCAAATCCGACCCCCACACTTCCGCCCGTGGGGGAAAAGATCGCTGTGTTGACCCCGATGATCTCTCCCTTGGAGTTCAGCAGGGGGCCCCCCGAATTGCCGGGGTTGATCGCAGCGTCGGTTTGAATGATCCCCCGGATCGTTCTGCCGCCCTCGGCGCGGATCGTCCGCCCCAGGGAGCTGACGATCCCTACGGTCAGGGTTCGATCAAACCCGAATGGATTGCCGATGGCAAGGACCTTTTGCCCCACCACCAATGTGGAGGAATCCCCCAGCGGGATGACCGTCAGTTGCTCGGGGGGCGCATCGATCTTGATCACGGCTAGATCGTTACTGGGATCGCCGCCTACGAATTTCGCCTGCCGCTTGCTTCCATCGGCGAGCGTGACCTCCAGGCGACGCGCCCCCTCGATCACGTGGAAATTCGTCAGCACGTGTCCCGCCCGGTCGATGATCGCCCCGGAGCCAGTCCCCCGCTGGGGGATCGGATTGAGGAAGAAATCGTGCGCCACGGCGGTCGTCGTCAGATTCACCACGCCAGGGCTCGCACTGCGGTAGACTCGAATGTTCACCTCTTCCTCGGGGCTGAATCCCACCAGGGTCACACCCGTCGATGCCCAGACCTGTCCGCCCATCAGACCCGCGACGAAGGCAAGCACGCCGATGCTGCGGATACCCGGTTGTCTCCGAACCACTTCTCTCACCCCTGCGGCCTCCCAGGACAAAGCCAGGCCGCACAGTTGCATCCAAGACCCGCGCCACGCCGACCCTCGCTTCGCTGTCATGGACTTGAATCATGGCGGCCCTGCGGGCGATCGCCTCGTGCCCAGCCCTACATTAGCCCATTGAACACCCAAACGCAAGGGAACAGCGGCCCCTTGACATCCTGCATAGGCCCGTTTATCCTTGGTTAACCTCAAGATCTTGTCTTCGGGCGAGGCCAACAGGCTCGGTATTGGCCCGGCCTGTCTTCTTATATCAGGGGCCGCCTGGCGAGGGGATCCGGCTCCAGCCGCTGGACTGCAGAAAGGAGGGGACACCTTGTTACAGCCCAAAGCCATCATCGAGCAACTGAAAAAATGCGGGATCACGCATGTCGTCTGGTTACCGGATAGCGAGTCCAAGTTTATGTATGACGCCTTGCAGGCCGAGAAAGATCTGGGGTTTGTGCCCGTCTGTCGCGAGGGAGAGGCCTTTGCCGTGGCGTCAGGGTTGTGGGTCGGCGGCAAGAACCCGGTTGTTCTCATCCAGAATACAGGGCTCTTCGAGTCGGGCGATGTGTTACGTGGGACGGCGCTTGGGCTCGAGCTCCCCCTGCTGATGATGATCGGCTATCGGGGGTACATGGAGTTGAAATCCGGAAAGCAGCCGGTGGATACTGCCGCCGTCTATACCGAGCCGATCTTGAAGACCTGGGGGATCCCCTTCTACCATATCGAGACTGATGAGGATACCGCCAGGATCGCGGAGGCCTACAAGCAAGCCCAGGAGATATCGCGCCCGGTAGCCGCGTTGATCTGCGTCGAATACAATGAATAGGCGGGCGAGGGAGTCAGCGGAAGGAGAATTCAGCGATGATGCGACGCGATGAGGTGTTAGCTCTGCTGGCCAAATCTCGCACGGACGAGGTCGTTCTGACCACCATGAGCACCGCGCAGGAGTGGCCGGCATTTTCGCAAAGCCCCTACGACTTTAATGCCCGCGGGACAGGGATGGGACATCTTCCCGATATGGGGCTTGGCGTGGCCGTGGCCTGCCCTGATCGGAAGGTGTGGGTGTTCAATGGGGATGGCAGCATGCTGATGAACCTGGGCGTGCTCGTGTCCATCGCCCATACCGCTCCCCCCAATCTCATCCTCTTCGTCTTTGAGAATGAGATCTACGAAGTGACAGGCGGTCAACCGATCCCCGGTCGAGGACGCGCCAACTTCGCTGAAATGGCGAAGGCGGCTGGCTTTCCTCACACCTTTGACTTCAACGATCTTCCGACCCTCGAGCGAGAGCTCCCCCGTATTCTCAAGCTGGACGGCCCCGTATTCATCAATGTGAAAGCCACCCCGAGTGGCAAAAAGCTCAGCACAAAGATGGTGCCGGTCCTCGCGGAGGTGAGGGCCCTACGGGAAGCGCTCACCCAGGCTCGCCGATAGCTCCCTCACGTCCGACCACGCGGCAGCCCAGGGGGACGCCTCGATGGGCTGCCCGATGGTCTAGTCTGCAAGATAACGCCACCTCGCCCGGCCTGCTAAATCGGTCATCCGATGCATGTCCCGTCGCTCGTCCCTCTATCCCTCAGTCATGGAAGACAGAGGATAAGCACCCGCGATCACTCGAGGCACTGTCGCCAGTGATGCGGGTTCGGCCCCCTTCCCGTCCATATATGAAAAAATTTTCGAAGATCTCTTGACAATATAATACTCATGAAATATATTGACGCTTGCAGTGGTTGGAATGAGCGAGACGTAAAACCGATGGGATTGTGGATTATGCAAAGGAGGGGAAGAAACATGGCAGTCGTACGGTGGAGTCCGATTCGAGATATCATGTCGGTGCGCGATGAGATGAACCGTCTCTTCGGCGAGGTGTTCGGCCGGACGAATGGCGGCCAAGAGGGAAGTTGGTTCTCTGGAGCCTGGACGCCGCCGGTCGATATCTACGAAACTGACGAGGCGCTCATCCTGCAGGTCGAGCTGCCAGGCCTTTCGAAAGACGAGGTGAGCGTCGAGCTGAAGGATAATACGCTGGTGCTGCGCGGCGAGCGCAAGCATTCCCATGAGGTCAAAGAGGAAAATTATCAGCGGATGGAGAGGACCTACGGGGCGTTCCAGCGTTCGTTCGTGCTCCCCGCCACTGTCGATCAGAATCGCGTGATGGCGAGCTTCAAGGACGGCGTGCTGGAGCTCAAGCTGCCGAAGGCAGAGGTGGCGAAGCCAAAGCGCATCGCGATCAGCGCGTAGCTGATACTGTAACAGCGCAGGGAGTCGGGCGAAGTTGACGCAGTCGGCTCTCCCCGGGCGCTGCACCGGCCCGGGGAGAGCCGACTTACGTCAGTTCCTCCACAGCAGATCGGGCGGCACGCAGATTAGCCTCCGGGGTCTGGGGTGGAATGGAACACCCAGGGCCAATGAAGAGCCCCTGCCGGGTTTGGGCGACAGCCGCGTGTACTTCGGCACGCACCGCCTCAGGCGCGCCATGCCGCAAGGTATTCACCTGATCGATCCCGCCGATCACTGCCCGCTGGCTGCGTTGCCACACCTCGCCCAACGTGGGATTGGACGAGTCAGCCGTGGCCCAGTTACTCGCGTGGGCGGGGTAATCCAGCAGCTGCCACAGCATATTTCGACCGCGACAGACGTGCAGGATGTTCAAAGAAGCTCCTTCCGCCGCCGTCAGCACGCGTACATCGTAGGGTCGGCCAAACTCCGCATAGGCGGCATCCGACAATCGCTCGTACGTCGCCCAGCCGGTCGTGGCGAAGAACAGTCCATCGGCACCCACATCCAGGCAGGCCTTCGCAAATCCCTCAAACGTGACCGTGATCGCCTCCAGCGCTGCATGCACGCGCTCAGGGTAGTGCTGCAGATGTTCGAGCAGGATGTCATCCGAGCCCGTGAGTCGCCCAGCCACCGAGAGGGGAGTGAACACCGTCTCCACAAAGGGAACCTCTCCGCGCAATCCCTCCTTGATCAACCGCAGGGCCTCCAGCTGCTCTCCCAGTGCACCCATCGTTGGAGCGAGCGGTTGGATCTTCCCCCAGTCTTCGGCAGTTTTGACGGCAGGCTCCAGGAGTTTGGGTTCAATGGAGGCCTGGCCGCTGAAGGCAAACCGGGACCCCCAGGGCTCGGCATGATAGCAGGCCCGCGGGTTGACCTTCATGAAATCCCAGTCATATTGCTTCTGGAAGCCGAGCATGGCCTCCGCCAATCCTGTAGCTGTCGTCTCTTTCTCAAAAAAATGGCGCCAGAAACTGACCGGGGGGCGGTCTACCGGCCCCCCCTGCAGAGCAGCTTCGACTCGTTCTCGTTTAGCCATCGGTCCCATAATATCCTCCTGCACAGCCGCAGTGGGTAGTAACCTTTCAACCGCGATATCCCGCCAGGCGACCTTCGTCTTCGACATCAATCTACGGTCGCGATGTACCCTCGAAGCCCCAGCCGACTGTGAAGTTGGCCCACGATCGCATTGGCCTGCGCGCGCGTCTCAAATTCCCCGACACGCACGCGATGCCAGCCTCCCTTCCGTGCTCCGGCACTCGTGACATACGCCCGATAACCACGGCTGCGCAGTGTGCGCAGCAACGCCTCCGCACGTCTTTTGTCCTGGAATGCGCCGATTTGAACCGCGTATCCCCCGGAAGCTTTAGCGGCCATCAGCGCCGGCTTACGTTTTGGGCCTGGCTGAGGGGTCGAAGCCACGAGCCTGGCATGATTGCGCAACACGAGGCGTGTCTCGCCACCATTCACCTGATCGAAGCCATAGTCCAGGAGCCTCCGCGTATCTCCCCACAGGTCGGAGCTTCCCAGGGCTGAGACGATGAGCACTCGATTACCGCGTTCGGCCATTCCGACGTAGCAGTGCTTCGCCGCCCGGGTGAACCCGGTTTTCCCTCCGACCGCGCCGGGGAAGGTCCACAACAACCGATTATGACTGCGAAGACTACGCCGGGAGCCATTTACACTGCCAATCTTTCTGATCTTCCGTTGCATGATATCGGCGAACTCCGGCTGTCGCATGGCATACTGAAACAGGATCGCGAGATCGTAAGCGGTCGAGTAATGCCCCTCAGCCGGCAGGCCCGAGGCATTTTCAAAGCGCGTGCTGCGCGCCCCCAACTCTCGAGCACGGACTGTCATGGCCCGCGCGAACGACTTCTCCGACCCGCTGATTTTCTCCGCCAGGGCGACGCTCGCGTCGTTGGCTGAACCCAGGAGAATCGCATACAGCAAGTCTTCGGCACTCATCAGTTCTCCGGGTTTCAGGTGGATTTTAGAGGGCACCATGGAGACCGCATAGGAGCTCACGCGCACAACATCGGTCGGCCGCAGGAGCTCGATTCCCAACAAAGCTGTCATCACCTTGGTCGTGCTGGCCATCGGGAGGGGGAGGCGCGGGTTCTTTTCATACAGGAGCGTCCCTGTATGAGCGTTCATGACTAACGCCGCATTGGCCGTCACGTAGGGATCTGCGAACGCGGGAGACGGGTGCAACCACTGACCACTCAGCAGCAGCGCTGCAAGAACCACCAGCCCAGTTGGCCGCATACACCCTCATTGACGGGAGCAACACTCAGAGTACTGCGGGCAACACCAGCGAGGTACATCTGTTCGACTTGTGCCAGGAATGGCCCTGATTATGCCACTGTGTCCCTTCGAATGCAACTCAAAAAATGCAGAGGCCCCCGCGCCCCGCTGCCGCTGGTGCTCGTCAGCGCGAGGCCCGCGGGGGCTCTCTGCCGAACGCGTTCACCCTTGTACAGTGCGGGCTTCCGCTTGACTCCCCCCAGCTGGGTCGGATATACTTCAGCTAACCTGAACCGTGAATTCGCCCCATGCGATGGCCGCAAAGGGAGGTGAAGGATATGGGATATCAGATGTTCGCCGATGGATTTATGCTTGGATTCCTCTCCGGCGTCATCTTGTGCGGAGTGGTGTATAAGCTGGTGCTCCAACGACGTGGACGCTCGAGCAAGCGCGAAATCGATGTCCTCGTCCAGCAGTTTGAGGACCATTTCCGCAATAGTCGCGGTGGCAACGGCGGCAAGATGCAAGAATCATGACTTCTATCCATAGATCCATATCCATGTGGGCAAGGGCAGGGCTGTCTTACCCTGAGCAGGCGCGACGGGCGCTGCTAACGGGCAGTCCTGGTTGTGAGGCACGGGAGAGGGGGGGCGAAGGGCCCGGCGATGCGACTCGGCATTTTCTCGGATGTGCATGGGAACCTGGAAGCCTTGCAGGCGGTCCTGCAGGCCTGTCAGGATGCCCATATCGACCAGTACGTGTGCCTGGGGGATATTGTCGGATATGGCGCGAACCCCAATGAATGCTGTCAAATCGTGCGAGACCTGACCGATCTGGTTGTCCTGGGCAACCACGACGCCGCCTGCTGTGGTCGTATGAGCGACGAGCGCTTCAACCCTGCGGCCCGTGCAGCGGTTCGACAGCACGCCCAGCTGTTACACGCGACCCATCGATCATGGCTGACACAGCTTCCCTATAGTATCGAATTCCACTCGCTTCTCTTGTGTCATGGCTCGCCATACCGGGCAGAGGAATTTCCATACATCCTCGCTGAGACGGATGTGGTGGCCATCCTGCAGCATCTCCCGAATCGTCACCCGCTGATTTTCGTCGGGCACACCCACCGTGGGACCACATTTATCTATCGGGAACGCCCTACGATCTCTGTCTGGGAGGACCCTCGCACAGCGCTGAGGATTTTGCCCGAGCATGGGTACGTACTCAATGTGGGCAGCGTGGGTCAGCCACGTGATGGCGATTGGCGCTCGTCGTATGCCATCTTCGATACTCACACGCGCGTGTTCGAATTGAGGCGGGTCGAGTACGATGTGGACACGGCAAGCGAGAAGATCGAGCGCCTGGGTCTCCCCCTCACCCTGAGCGAGCGCCTCTTCCTCGGCGTGTAATCGCATCCGTGGGCGCATGCCATGCAATCCCATCCCCACCTTCCCCCTCGCACACCCTTTGCCTGCATGGGCGTTGCATTCAACGCTGGCTTTCGTTACACTAGTGATCGCCGTCGCCCTGCGGCTGTGGCTTACACAGGTATGACTGCTCGCTTCGGCGGCCCACAGAGATGGCCGCGCCTATCGCTGGCAGAAGAGGGATGTCTATGGCAATTCGTGAGGTTTACAAGTACCCACATCCTGTGCTGCGCAAGAGGGCAGCAGAGGTCAAGACCTTCGATGATGCCCTCCGTCGGCTGGTGGATGACATGGTGGAAACGATGTACGCCGAGCCTGGTGTAGGGCTCGCTGCCCCCCAGATTGGGGTGTCGCAACGGGTGCTGGTGATCGATACCACAGTCGGGGAGCGTCCAGGTGCCTTGATCGTTTTGGTGAACCCTATGATCGTGTCCACCACCGGACGTCTGCTTGCGGAGGAGGGGTGCCTGAGCGTCTCGGGGATCCGCGCTGAGATTCCACGGGCCGAGTCGGTTGAAATACGCGGCTGGACGCTGGACCAGCAGGAGATGACCCTCAAAGGTCGCGGGCTGCTTGCCCGTGCGTTTCAGCATGAGGTCGATCACCTCGATGGCATGCTCATCTGGGAGCGGATGGGCAAGGTCCAGCGTGAGCTGGTCAAAAGCCAGTGGAAACGCCTGCAGCGAGAAGCTGTCAAAGGATAGGTCGCGGTGAATGTAGTCTTCATGGGGACTTCGGCTTTCGCGGTTCCCTCCTTAGAACGGCTTCTAACGGCCCATCATCCCGTCCTCGCCGTCGTCACTCAGCCAGACCGTCCTCGAGGGCGCGGTCTCCAGGTCTTTCCCTCGCCAGTGAAAGAGCTGGCGCTCGCCCGGCGGCTACCGGTGTTACAACCGGCACGCGCCAGGGACCCCGGCTTCATCGCCCAGCTCGGGGCATTGGAACCTCATCTCATCGTCGTGGTCGCCTATGGACAACTACTGCCCCCTGCGCTTCTTGCCATTCCCGGCCGAGGATGCGTCAATGTGCACGCGTCCTTGCTTCCCAAATATCGTGGGGCAGCTCCCATCAACTGGGCGCTCATTCGAGGGGAAGAGGTGACAGGAGTGACGATCATGCTGATGGAGGAGACGCTCGACACGGGCCCGATTCTCCTGCAAGCGTCGGTGGCGATCGATCCCCACGACAACGCCCAGACCTTGCATGATCGTCTGGCCACCCTCGGAGCTGATACGCTGGTAGAGGCTCTCGAAGGGCTGGAAAGCGGGCGACTCGCTCCGATCCCCCAGGATCATCGGCAGGCGACATATGCCCCGAAGCTGCGCAAAGAGGATGGCATGCTTCAGTGGGACCGCCGCGCGGTTGAATTAGCCAACCTCATCCGCGGCGTCACCCCATGGCCCGGGGCGTACACGACCCATGCCGGGATCCCGTTGAAAATTTCGCGGGCCCGGGCGGTTCCCAGCCCGGCGACGACACGAGCGGGAGTGGTAGCCAGGGTGGACCGGGAGGGAGCCTGGGTCGAGACAGGGGATGGGTATCTGCTCGTCGAGCAGGTACAGGCCCCTGGCCGACGCGCCATGGACGTGGCGGCCTATGCACGCGGGCATGCTCTGCATCCGGGAGATGTCTTAGGATGATAGTGAGCCGCCATCTGCACGCACCGCCGCTTCGAGAGCTGGCGCTTCGCATCCTCTCTCGTATCGAGAGGGAGGGGGCGTTTGCCGATCAACTCCTGGCGGCGGCTGTCAAGGAGCGAGGGCTTCCACCTCAGGAGCGTGCGCTGCTCCGGGAGTTGACCTATGGGGTACTGCGCTGGCGAAATCGGCTGGATTGGATCCTGGCACGCTTTGCCCGACGGCCGCTGGAGAGCATCGACCCGGACATCCGCAACCTCCTGCGTCTCGGCGCCTATCAACTCTGCTGGATGACGAGCGTCCCACCCCCAAAAGCAGTGTGGGAGAGCGTGCAGCTGGCCAGGCAGCTGGGACACGAGGGGATCGTCGCCTTTGTGAACGCCGTCCTGCGCGCGCTCGCAAGCCAGAGAGGTTTACTGTCCTTTCCCGATCGAGCAGGCGATCTCACCACCTACTTCACGGTGACCCTCTCCCATCCGGCCTGGCTGGCGGAGCGCTGGCTCGCTCGCTACGGCCTGCAGCCAGCCGAGGCCATGTGTCAGGCGAATAACACCCAACCACCCCTGACCGCGCGTGTGAACCGCTTGCGGACTTCCCCTGCGCCGCTGTTGGCGTCCCTGCGTGAAGCGGGATGTGAGGCGGAGCCCTGCCGGTACGCGCCCGATGGAGTATGGATACAAACGCACCCGCCGCTCGACCAACTCCCCCCGTTTCTCGAAGGGAAGCTTTACATACAGGACGAGGCGGCCATGTTGTGCGCCTATCTCCTCTCGCCGCACGCGGGCGATCGGGTACTCGACGCCTGTGCGGCGCCCGGTGGAAAAGCCACTCACCTCGCCGAACTGATGGATGATTGTGGAGAGGTCGTGGCGCTGGACCGCAGCCGAAAGCGTCTGCGACTGCTGGAGGACAATTGCCAGCGCCTCGGGCTGCGCAGCGTTCGCTGTCTCGCGGGGGATGCGGCAACGGGACAGTTGGAGGGGACCTTCGATCGCATTCTGGTCGATGCGCCTTGCTCGGGCCTGGGGGTGATCCGACGCCACCCGGATGCCAGGTGGCGGAAAGGGCCAGACCTCATTCAGGCGATGCAAGCGGTGCAGACGTGCATCCTGGAGCAGCTGGCTGGATTGCTGAAGCCGGATGGTATCCTCGTGTATGCCACCTGCTCCACCGAGCCTGAGGAAAACGAAGGCGTCATCCGACCCTTCCTGGAACGCCACCCAGACTACCGCCTGGATCCGGCGGCTGAATTCCTGCCTGGGCCTGCACGCCTCTTCATGCAGGAGGAAGGCTGGTTCCAAACCCGGCCTGGACCTGAAGGCCTGGATGGGTTTTTCGGCGCTCGCTTGCGGCGCATCGGCTGAGGCGGGCTGCCGAGAGGAGTCCATGCGTTGTGAAACGGCTCTTTGACCTGATCGCAAAAACGGCCCTCTTCGGTATGTTGGGCGTAATCAGCGCGTTTTTAGTGCTGAAGTTTGCCATCAGTCGTGAGGGCGTCGTGGTGCCCGACCTGATCGGTAAGGACGTGGTGGCGGCGCTAGAAGCTGCCAACAAGTTGGGCCTGAGCCTCAAGATTGTGGATCATTCCTTCAATGCATCGGCTCCAACCAACCATGTGATTTCCCAGGAGCCGAGGCCCGGGAGTTGGCTCAAGCCGGAGGGGGCCATTCGCGTCGTGGTGAGCAAAGGCATGGGGGAGGCGCTTGTGCCGTCCGTCCGAGGCCTTCCGTGGCGAGAAGCGAAGGGGGTCATCGAGCGCTATGGGCTGCGATTGGGGGAGGTTACCCGCGTGCATACTGACCGGGTAGCCCGCGACAGTGTTATCGCCCAAAGCCCCCCTGGGGAGAGCAAGAGCGTCAAAGGGGGGGGCGTCGCGTTGCTGGTGAGCGAGGGGGGGTGGCCCGCAAGCTTCGTGATGCCAGACCTGCGCGACCAGCCCCAGTATGCGGCCAATGCAACCATCGCCTCCATGGGCCTCCGGGTCGAGAAAGTGAGCTATGCAGATCGGCCAGAGGCCCGCGCCGGGTCTGTCGTGGAACACCGCCCAGCTGCAGGGCATAAGGTCCTCGTGGGGCAGAGTGTCGAGCTGGTGTTAGCGAAGCGGGAGACGACGCCGGCGAGCTATGTCGGAACCTTTACGGTCTTCCAGCATCGTGTTCCCCAGGGATCTGGGGCGCGGCGGATCCGTATCGTGATCACGAATGCCGAGGAAAGCCGACAGATCTTCGACGAGATGCGGGAGGCTGGGTCAGAGGTGCGACTGGTCGTCAAAGTCAAGGGTGAGACCCTGGCGAAGATCTACTACGATGGCATCTTTGTCGAGGAAAAACGGATTGAATAATCGATCGGAGACGAGGATGGTGAAGATCGCACCGTCGATCCTTGCGGCAGATTTTGGCCATCTTGCCGACGAGGTTGCCCGGGTGGAGGAGGCAGGGGCCGACCTCATTCACATCGATATCATGGACGGGCATTTCGTGCCCAACCTCACCATGGGACCAGTCGTGGTTGAAGCCGTGCGCAAGACCACCCACCTCCCACTGGAAGCGCACCTGATGGTAACCGACGCCGATAGGGTGATCCCACCCTGCATTGAAGCGGGGGTGAATGGTATTCTGGTTCACATAGAGGCATGTCCCCATCTGCAGCGGACCGTCCAGTTGATCAGGGACCGCGGGGCAAGCCCGGGCGTCGCCCTGAACCCGGCGACCTCGCTCTATACGCTGGACGAGATTTTGCCAGAGGTGGAAACCGTCGTGCTGATGTCGGTGAATCCAGGCTTCGGGGGACAACAGTTCCTCGAGTCCTCGCTGGGGAAGATTCGGCGGCTGCGAGCGCTCCTGCAACAACGTGCACTGACACCTCCCATTGAGGTCGATGGCGGCGTGAAGCCGTCCAATGCACCCCAAATCATCGCCGCTGGTGCTGATATTCTGGTCTCGGGCACGGGGCTTTTCCATGCCATGGATTACAAGCTGGCCGTGACCCGGTTGCGAGGCAGCTCCGTCGGGGCATCCACAGGGTGACGCTTGCCGCCGTCTACTGCCGCTTAAGCCCCTCCTGAAATTCCGATATAAGGAGTTGCTCCCTGGAGCGCCGGCCCACCCACGGTCATGGATCTGATCACCCCTTCCCCCCGGCGAGGGGGAAGGTGGGGATGGGGGGAGGAGGATGGCGGAAGCCGCGTCAGTACCA
>Ga0209399_10001179_pt1 | contig 13857 bp, 13 predicted proteins | sample OV2TP3_FD_184130 | JGI IMG/M metagenome (GOLD analysis project Ga0209399, IMG submission 184130) | Hot spring microbial communities from Beatty, Nevada to study Microbial Dark Matter (Phase II) - OV2 TP3 (SPAdes) (version 3) | ecosystem: Environmental > Aquatic > Thermal springs > Hot (42-90C) ... | reverse complement strand
ACGGTAATCGCCGAACGCTCAACTCCAAGCGCCCAACGCCCCCGGCCCGACCGGGGCGGGCAAACTCCCAACCACGAACCCTGATCTACGATGCACGAGCCACGAACTTTGAGGCCTACCCTCGAGGGCAGGGAACGTTCAGCAGGTGCGCCAGCGCCGCGGTGACCTGCTGGGCGATCCGGACGTAGTCCGCTGGCGTGGGGTGCGACACCGGGGTAACGGCAATCGGCGGCCCAATCCGGACGGTGACCGGCGCACAGCGAATCCACCGCGCCCCTCGCGGCAGGGCCTGATCAGTGCCCACCAGCCCCACCGGCACAATCGGCACCCCGGCCTTCATCGCCAGCAACCCAACGCCACGCTTGGCCGGTTGCAAGGCGCCCGTGGGACTGCGTCCGCCTTCCGGAAACACCACGAGAATCGCTCCCTGCTGCAGCAGGGTTAAGGCCTGTCGGATGACGCCCACATCCGGACGATCCAGTTTGACGGGAATGGCGTTCAGCCGCGGCAGCGCCCAGCGGAGAATCGGGATGCGAAAGAGCTCCTCTTTCGCGACGTAGTGGATGGGCTGCTGCCAGGCCACGCCCACGACGGGCGGATCCAGGTAGCTGATGTGGTTGGCCGCGATGAGGTAGGGCGCTGACGACGGCAGGTGCTCCCGGCCTTCCACGCGCAAGCGGAAGGCCGCGCGACAGACCACCCCACAGGCCATCCGCACGGTCCTGTAGAACCACCGGTCTAGCAGCAACATCCACGCACAACCTCCAACATCCGCTGCGCCACCTCGCGGACCGACAGATGCGTGGTATCCAGCCGTCGCGCATCCGGGGCCGCCTTCAAGGCCCCGAGCGGCCGATGCCGATCCAGCCGATCCCGCAGCCGCACGTCGTGCATGACCTGAGCGCGCGTGACACGCTCGCCTTCGGCCGTGAGCTCCGCATGCCGACGACGGGCGCGTTCCGTCAGCGAGGCGGAGAGGAAAAACTTCCACCGCGCGTGCGGAAACACGACCGTCCCAATGTCGCGTCCCTCCATGACGACCGGCCGACGACGGGCCATCGCGCGCTGGCGCTGGACCATCCAGTGGCGGACGCGCCGGTGGCGCGCCACGCGCGAGACGAGCGCTGAGACTTCCGGGCGCCGGATCTGCCGGGTGATCTCGTCGCCATTGAGGAAGACGCGGAGGGTGCCGTGGCGCGTGGGCGTGAGCCGTAAGCGTCGGGCGCGTGTCACGACGAGGACTGCGCGCTCATGATCCGGATCGCAGCCGTGTTGCAGCACGTTCCACGCCAGCGCCCGATACATCGCGCCGGTATCCACGTGGAGCCAGCCGAGCGTGCGAGCGACACGACGCGCAATCGTGGTCTTCCCTGCGCCAGCGGGTCCGTCAATGGCAATCACTGCGGGGGGCGTTCGGGGTTTGGGGTTCGGGGTTTGCCCGCCCCGGTCGGGCCGGGGGGGTTCGTCAGACGTCGGACGTGTGACGATACGCGGTTCGTTACCGTGAGACGCTCGACGCTTGACGGCCGTTGCTGCACGCTGAACGCTGGACGCTGTACGCCTCATGACAACTGGCGCCGCCGTCGCTGGGCCTGTGCCAAGGCGCGCAGGAGTGCTCGCGCATCCCGACGCTGTAATGCCGCCCACAACCGTGTGAGCTGCTGGCGCACGGTGGTCAGGGCCACCAGAACGTCGCGACGATTCATGAGGAGAATGTCCTGCCACAGGCGGGGATCGCTCTGGGCGATGCGCGTGACATCCCGGAAGCTGCGCGGCGCGTGGCTCAACGGGACTGACGCAGCAGCGTTCACCAACGCCGCGGCCACGAGATGGGGTACATGGCTGACGGCGGCGAGCCACCGATCGTGCGTGCGAGGTGAGAGCTCGATGACGCGCGCACCAACATTCTGCCACAGCCGTCGCACCATCGCCCGCGCCTGCTGATCCGTGCGCGCGGTCGGCGTCAGGATGCAGAGACTGTCTTGAAACAGGTCAGCCGTCGCTGCGGAGATGCCGCGGGCTTCTGAGCCTGCCACGGGATGTGCCCCGATGAAATGCACACGCTGCCTGGGGGCACGGCCTCGGAGGAGGCGCTCAAGTGATTGGACGATCGGCTGTTTCACCGAGGCCACATCGGTCAGCATCGTGCGCGATGACAGATGCGGCAGGAGGCGTTTGACGAGTGGGAGGATCATCGCCGGCGGGATCGCCAACACCACGAGGTCAGTTCCTCGGACCGCGCGAGCGAGCGACCGCGTGCCCCAATCCATCGCTCCACGCTGGCGCGCCACGCGCAGCGTCGCGGTAGAGCGAGCCACGCCGACGACTTCGCGGGCGACGTGGCGCCGCTTGAGCGCCAGCCCCAGCGAGCCGCCGATCAGGCCCATGCCGATGATCGTGACACGACGGACCAACGGTTTCATGGTGCGGCTCTTCCGGCCATTGGCCAGCATCGCTCACCACGCATCCTGAGTCCCTCGATGACGCTCAGGACGCCGCCCTGCGTGTTGTCGAATGGGCTGAGCGGAGTTGCAAGAGCCACTACAGCTCTCGGCCTACGGCCTGCGCGACGAGCTTCAGCTCCTTCATGAGTTGCGCGAATTTCCGCGGGAGGAGGGACTGCTGCCCGTCGGACAGGGCCTCTTCAGGATTGGGATGGACCTCGATCAAGAGGCCATCCGCGCCGGCGGCCACCGCCGCTTTGGCCATCGCGCCGACGAGATGCCAGTACCCGGTCCCGTGGCTGGGATCAATGACGATGGGCAAGTGACTCAACGACTTGATGACCGGCACGGCGGCGAGATCCAACGTGAAGCGCGTGGCGGTCTCGAAGGTCCGGATCCCTCGTTCGCAGAGGATGACGTTGAAATTGCCTTGGCTCAAAATGTACTCTGCCGACAACAAAAACTCCGTAATCGTCGAGGACAGCCCGCGTTTCAGCAGGACCGGCTTCTTCGCCATCCCGACTTCCTTGAGGAGGTTGAAGTTCTGCATGTTGCGGGCGCCAACTTGGATGATGTCGGCGTAGCGCTCAATGAGCCCCACGTCCCGCGGATCCATGACTTCCGTGATGACTTTCATACGCATTTTCGTCCCGAGCTCTTCGAGAAGCTCGAGGCCGTCTTCGCCCAACCCTTGGAAGGAGTAGGGCGAGGTCCGCGGCTTAAACGCCCCTCCGCGCAAGACGCGCGCGCCGGCGCGCCGGACCGCGTGCGCGACAGCGCGTAACTGCTCCCGCGTCTCGACCGAGCAGGGGCCGGCCATCACGACGACCTGCTTGCCGCCAATCCGCACCCCCGCCACATCCACGACGGTGTTTTCCGGCTTAAACTCGCGCGAGACGAGCTTGTAGGGCTTCAGAACCGGCATGACTTTCTCAACGCCGGGAAAGACCTCCAACGGTTGCACGCGCAAGAGGTCTTCGGGGCCGATGACCCCAATGACGGTGCGCTCCACCCCCTGCGAGATCACGGGTTTGAGCCCCAGCGCCTTGACACGTTCGACGACGTGCGTGATCTGTTTCTTCGTCGCGTCGGATTTTAAGACGATGATCATGCCAACCCTCCGGTCAGTCCGTTAGCACACTTGGCGCAAGACACGTCGCAAGGCCTTCACCACCCGCCGGTTCTCACGCGGCAGGCCAATCGTCACGCGGAGGTAACGGTCTAACCCCCACGGATGGAGATCGCGCACGAGGATGCCGCGATCCACGAGCCGCTCAGCGACAATCGCCGCCCGCGGGCCCACTTCAATCAAGAGGAAGTTGGCTTGGCTGGGGACGGCGCGTAAGCCCAACCGCTCACACTGCTGCGCCAGGTACGCCTTGCCCTCCCAGGTCACCGTCTGAGTCCGTCGCAGATGCTCGACATCATCGAGCGCCGCGAGCGCTGCGCACTGCGCGAGGCGGTTGACATTGAATGGTTCCCGTACGCGCTCCACCCACGTCGTCAGGTCCGGCCGGGCAACGCCGTAACCGATGCGCAGGCCGGCGAGCCCATACGCCTTGGAAAAGGTGCGCGTGATGAGCACGTTATGCGAGTGGAGATACTTTGTCGTGTCGGGATAGTCCGGTGCCTCGCGGTACTCAAAGTAGGCCTCATCAAACACGACGATGACATGCGGTGGCAGTCCCAACATGAAGGCCGCCAGTTCGCCATCGGTGATGTAACTCCCCGTCGGATTATCAGGATTCGCGATGAAGACGAGCTTCGTGTGCACCGAGATCGCCCGGCGCATGGCCGGCAGATCATAGCGGAGCTCATGCGTCAACGGGACCGTGATGACCTCCGCGTGAGCGAGCCGCGCGGCCAACTCGTAGATCAGAAACGTCGGCTTCGCGAGGACGACTTCATCGCCCTCGTTGAGAAACGCCCGTAGCATGAGGGTGACCAGTTCGTCGGAGCCGTTGCCGAGAACAAAGGCGCTGGCGTCCAGCCCGTGGTGGTGAGCCAACCGTTGCTTGAGTGCGAACCCACTGCCGTCGGGATAGCGGTGGACGGCTCGGAGTTCTCGACGGATCGCCGCGAGAGCGCGCGGCGACGGGCCTAACGCATTTTCGTTCGAGGCTAACTTGAGGACCCGTCGCAGTCCTCGAACGCGCTGTACCGTTTCGATCGGTTGGCCGGGGACGTAGGGGGTGATTTCCCGCACGCCACGACGCGTCAGCCGTGCGACATCCATCAGCGAGGCGGCTCCGCCATGGGGTAGGCCCCGAGAATTTTCAGAAACGTGCACTGACGCTCGAGCATCCGCAGCGCCCGCTGGACCTTCGGCTGGAGTGCATGCCCGATGAGATCCACGAAGAAGTAGTACTCCCACGGACGGCGCTTGGAGGGTCGCGACTCAATTTTTGTCAAGTTGATCCGCTGCCGCTTGAAGGGAATCAACATGTCGTGGAGCGCGCCGACGCGATCTTTCACGGAAAACATGAGCGACGTCTTGTCCTCCCCCGTCGGTGTGGATTGCGTCGTGCCAATGACCAGGAAACGCGTGACGTTCTCCGCATGGTCCTGGATGGAGGAGGCGAGGATTTTCAAGCCATGTCGTCGGGCCGCCATGGGGGTCGCAATCGCGGCGGCGAACCGGTGACGCGCCGCCCGCTCCGCCGCGGTGGCCGTGGAGGAGACCTCGACTAACTCGACCTGCGGTAGATGTCGCTCGAGCCATTGCCGACACTGCCCGAACACCTGCGGATGCGAGTAGACGGTGCGGATCTGGCGGCGAGGGCCCTTCGCCACGAGCGAGTGGGAAATCTTCAGCAGAACCTCCGCACAGATGACGAGTGGCGATTCCATGAACATATCGAGGGTGTGATTGACCGCCCCCTCGATCGAATTCTCGATCGGCACCACCCCGCAGTCGGCGCGACCGCGTTCCACCTCGGCAAACACGTCACTGATCGTCGTGCACGGCCGGTAGTCCGCCTGGGTCCCGAACTGCTGCAATGCGGCCACATGGGTGAAGGTATCCTCCGGTCCCAGGTACGCCGTCACGCGCGGATGCTCCAACGCTAACGTCGTCGAGAAAATCTCGCGGTAGATCGCCCGCAGCGCCTCGGCGGTCAACGGCCCAGGGTTGGTGCGCGCCAGTCGCGCCAGAATGGTCCGTTCGCGTTCCGGCGCAAAGAAGGTCTCTCCACGGGCCGACTTGAGTCGGCCCACCTCAAGCGCGAGGCGTGTCCGCTGGTTGAGGAGCGTGAGGAGTTGCGAGTCGAGCCGGTCGATCCGTTGCCGGAGTGCCTGAATGCTCATGCGTTGGTACCTCGCCTAACGTCGGTAAATCCCCCAAGGAATTCAGTCCAAAGTACTGTAGGAATTCGCGTGTCGTGCCGTAGATGATCGGTCGGCCTGGCGCTTCTTTGCGCCCGAGGATTTTGACCAGGCCCTTTTCCAGCAGCGTCTGCATCACCCCATCCACGCTGACGCCACGAACCTGTTCGACCTCGACGCGCGTGATCGGTTGCCGATAGGCCACGATCGCCAACGTCTCGAGGGCGGCGGTGCTCAAGCGTTCTGTCCGCGCGCCGTGGTAGAGTTTGCGAAGCCACGGAGCGAGCTGCGGATCCGATGTCATCTGGAATCCGCCCGCCAGGGACTCGATGAGAAACGGCCGCTGCTGCGTGCGGTAGGTTTCGCGCAGCTCCTCGAGCCACTGCCGTACCTGCGCGGGCTCGCCCTCACCGAGCACCTCATGAATCTGCTCGACCGTCAGCGGCGTCTCCGAGGCAAAGAGGAGCGCCTCGATGATGCGCTTGGCCTCATCCGATATCATGCGGTTTTCACCGTGGGTTGCATGGCGTCGTCGCGGCGCACGATCATGATCGGCCCAAACGGCGTGTCTTGCCGCGCCACCACTTCGCGCAGCCGCACAAGTTCCAACAGCGCCAGAAACGTCGCGATCATCGCCAGGCGCGACTGCGCGGTGGCGAACAACTCCTGAAACGACAGGTGCTGACGCTGCACCAGCAGGTGCAACAGCTCATGGACTTTCTGCTCGACCGTCACCTCATCGCGGACGACCTCGTAAAATTCCTCTTTCGAGATATGCATCAGCACGTTGCTGAACGCTGAGAGCAGATCAAACATGCTCGCCTCAAACGTCAGCGGAGCGGCAGGGTCGTGCGGTGCGGCTTCAGGAGCGCCCGGCCGGATAAAGACGTGCCGCCGCTGCTGCTCGAGTGCTGCGAGGTGACGTGCCACTTCTTGGAACCGTTGATACTCGAGGAGTCGTCGCACCAGGTCCTCGCGCGGATCAGGTTCTTCGATTTCTTCCGGCGGTCGCTCCTCCTGTGGCAGGAGCATCCGCGATTTGATCTGCATCAGGGTGGCGGCCATCACGAGGAAATCACCGACGACGTTGAGATCGAGGAGTTCCATCAAGTCGAGGTACTCGAGGTACTGCCGCGTGATCTCAGCGATGGGAATGTTGTAGACATCCACTTCGTTCTTGCGAATGAGGTGCAGCAAGAGATCCAGCGGTCCTTCAAAGAGTTGGAGTTTGACGTGGTACGTCATGGGCTAGGCCAACTTCCGCGCCACCTCTTCCACATGATAGACCTCGATGACATCACCTGCCTGATAGTCGCTGAAGCCCTCGAGGTTCAGCCCGCATTCCAGCCCTTCAGCAACTTCGCGCACATCATCTTTGAAGCGTTTCAGCGATGACAGCTTGCCTTCGTAGAGCACCTGACCTCCCCGTTTGACGCGTGCCACCGTCCCGGCGCGCGCCACTTTGCCTTTGCTCACGATGCCGCCGGCTACCAGCCCCACCTTGGAGACCTTGAAGACCTGGGTGATCTGGAACGTCCCCAGGAGGGTTTCTCTTTTCTCCGGCGTCAAGAGGCCTTCGAGCGCGCGTCGAACTTCGTCGGTCGCTTCATAGATGATCTGGTAGAGGCGCAGGTCCACCCCTTCGCGAATCGCCTGCTCCTGGGCTTTCCAATCCACCCCGACGTGAAACCCGATGACGATGGCTTCGGACGCGGCCGCGAGCATCACATCCGACTCATTGATGTCGCCGACGCCTACGTGCAAGAAGAGGAGCTTGACTTCTTCGGTGGTGAGCTTCTCCAGATTGGCTCGCAGCGCTTCCAGTGAGCCTTGGACGTCCGCCTTGAGGATGAGTTTCAATTCCTTGACAGCCCCCGCAGCAATTTTTTGATGGAGGTCTTCCAGCCGGAGGCGCGGCGCGTGGATCGTCGTGCCCAGGCGGCGCTCGGCCTGTCGTTGCTCGACGAGCTCGCGGGCCAATCGTTCATCCGTCATCACCAAGAAGGAATCACCGGCTTGGGGAATCCCCTGCAGTCCCAAGACCTCGATCGGTTGCGCTGGCCCCACATCCTGGACGCGGTGCCGATGCTCGTCAATCAAAGCGCGTACACGTCCAGACGACGCGCCTGCCAGGATGAGATCGCCGACGCGCAACGTCCCATTCTGCACCAACACGTTCGCAATCGGCCCACCGCCTTTGGAGAGTTTGCCCTCGAGGACGGTCCCACGAGCCGCCTGTGACGGATCGGCTTTTAACTCCAGGAGCTCCGCCTCCAAGAGGAGCATTTCCAGCAACTGATCTAATCCCTGCCGGGTTTTCGCTGAGACGCCCGCCATGATGGTCTTGCCACCCCACTCTTCCGGCACCAATCCGTGCACCATGAGCTCACGCTTGACGCGTTCGGGATCGGCCTCGGGCTTATCGATTTTGTTGATCGCGACGACGATGGGCACACTGGCCGCCTTCGCATGGTCAATCGCCTCGATGGTCTGCGGCATGACACCGTCGTCAGCCGCGACGACCAGGACCACGACGTCGGTCACCGTGGTCCCGCGTGCCCGCATGGCGGTGAACGCTTCGTGGCCGGGCGTATCGAGAAACGTGACGCGCCCTTTGCCGGGGAGTTCCACCGAATACGCGCCGATATGCTGCGTGATGCCTCCCGCCTCTTGAGCGGTCACGTTCGTCTGGCGAATCGCGTCGAGCAGCGAGGTCTTGCCATGGTCCACGTGGCCCATGAGCGTCACCACGGGCGCGCGTGCCACCAACTGTTCAGCGGCCGCCACTTCATACCGCGGCTTCCGGCTCAGCTCGTCGGACGACGGAGCGAGGGTGATGGTGAAACCGTATGCCTCGGCGAACTTCGCCACCACGGGGTGATCCAGCGCCTGATTGATCGTCGCGAAGACCCCGAGGTCAATCAACCGCTTGATCACGATGTTGGGCTTTTCCTGGAGACGTTCGGCCAGCGCCTTCACCGTGATGGGAAACGCGATCTCCACCGCTGGCAGCACGGGTGTCGTTGGCGCGGGAGGTGGAGACGCCGCGGGCGCTGGTGTCGTCGCTTCAGCGACAGCCACGGAGGCGGCAACGGTCGGCGCGGGAGCTACCGCAGGGGTCGGCGCTGGAATCGCCGTGGCTGGCGTTGGTGCAGGGGCACGGCCCAGCCGCTCCGGGATTTCATGACGCAAGATCTCGGCCGTCTCCTCGTCGAGGGTACTCATGTGGTTCTTCGCCGGCACCTTGAGCGCCTTGAGGTGCGTCAAGAGCTCCTTCGAGGAGAGCTTCAATGCCTTGGCCAGTTCATGCACGCGAATGCTCATCGCATGCGCTCCCTTTAGCTTGGTGCTTCAGGTGTTGCTGGTAACAGAGGTTCGGTTGGTGGCGCAGCCGGGGCCTCTGCTGTTGTCGTCGGTGGTACGGGTTTGCTTATGCCCAGGATCAGTTCCGCTGGCCGGAGGCCAGCTTTCTCCACCAACGCTTTCGCGTGCGTCAGGAGTTTGTCGGCCGTCTTGGGGCCGACGCCTTGTACCTGTTGCAACGCCTCGGCACTCGCCTTGGCGATCGCATCGACCGTCCCGAACCCAGCAGCGGTGAGCCGCTCCACCATCACCGGTCCGATGCCAGGCAACTCGGTAATCGGCGGCAACGCCTGCGTAGCCAGTTCGGCTTTACTCTTGATCTCGAGATTCCAGCCGGTGAGTTTCGATGCCAAGCGCACATTCTGACCATGTTTGCCAATGGCCAACGAGAGCTGATCGTTGTCAACGATGACCAGCGCACTCTTCTGCGCTTTGTTCAAGCGGGCGTCGCTCACCTGCGCCGGTGAGAGCGCGGCGGCAATGTACTCCTTGATGTCGTCGTGATAGCGCACGATGTCAATCTTCTCGCCACGGAGCTCGCGCACGATGTTCTTGACGCGCGTGCCGCGCATCCCCACACAGGCGCCGACGCAATCCACCTTCTCATTCTTCGACCACACCGCGATCTTCGAGCGGTCGCCTGGCTCGCGCGCCACCGCCTTGATCTCGACGATCCCCTCGAAGATCTCGGGCACCTCGAGCTCAAAGAGCCCCTTGACGAGTCCCGTATGGGTGCGCGATAGCACGATCTGCGGCCCGCGCGCCGTCTTCTGGACTTCCAAGACATGCGCTTGAATCCGCTCGCCTTGCCGGTAATCTTCACGGGGAATGCGTTCGGCCTTCGGTAGGATCGCCTCGGTCCGCCCCATATCCACGATGATCGCACCATGCTCGAAGCGATGGACGCTGCCGCTGACGATGTCACCCACCTTGCCCGCGAACTCGTTGTAGATGACCTCGCGCTCGGCCTCGCGGATTTTCTGGATGATGACCTGTTTGGCTGTCTGCGCCGCAATGCGGCCGAAATCGCCCGAGGGAATCGCGGTGCCATCGGAGACGATGGCGATCACGCCCGACTGGCGATCAATCTGGACCGTAATTTCCTGCGCGGTTTTCCCGACGGTCTTTTTGGCGGCACTCACCAACGCCGCCTCCACCGCCTGGAGGAGGATTTCGCGATCAATGCCTTTTTCACGTTCAATGGATTCGACAATCGAGAGCAGTGGGCCGTTCATGGACTCCATCCTGCGCTGGTCAAAGCATTCACCAGGTGACGTGGCGTACGGCTTTGGCAATCTGCGTCCAGGGCACCGTCACCATCCCCCACCGTGTGGTCTCCACGGTGACCGCGGTCTCATCCGTACGCTGCACCTCACCGATCAACTCCTGCGCCGGACCAGCACCCGCCACCAGATGCAACTGCACCCGTTTCCCACGGAGCCGTTCAAAATCGCGCCGCGTGGTGAGCGGGCGGTCCAGTCCTGGTGAGGCGACTTCGAAGAGGTACGGTTCGGTCATCGCGCCACTCGTCTCGAGCAGCTCGCTGAGCGTGCGATTCAGTCGCGCGCACTCATCCAACGTAATGCCCCCCGGCGTATCCACCAAGCACTGCAGGACTAGCGCGCGCCCTTCGCGCCGGCAGCGCAGCTCGACCAACTCCACTGCCTGCGCCGCCAACACCGGCTCGGTCAACGTTCTCACGTGGGTCATGAGGGCTTCCTGATCCATCGGTACCCCCTGACCCCGCACTCCTTGCAGCGTGCAGGCCCATTCCCTAGAGTGCGGGGTGGCGTTCGCACCGGGACTGACGTTCCGTGCGTCCCGTGCTCACACAATAAAAAAAGTGGGTAACCCCACTTGTGTGTGCTGCGTACTTCTACTTAACCTTTTATTTTATCTCATCGTAGGGGTTTTGTCAAGGAATTTCTGGAGCTGCTGCGCGAGGTCTGCTTCTTGTAACACCTCTGGTTGCTTTGTGTTACGGAGATTTAGCTCCACTTGACCGGCGTGTGCATTCCGCTTGCCAACAATGACGCGTAGAGGAATTCCGAGGAGATCCGCATCGTAAAATTTTGGCCCGGCTCCGAGTTCCCGATCGTCATACAACACCGACATCCCTTGCGAAGTCAGGCGATCGTAGAGGCGGTCCCCTTGTTCGCGCGAGGCGGCGTCGCTCATTTCCAACACGGCAACCAACACGTCCCAGGGACTCAGGGCCGGTGGCCAGATGATGCCGTGCTCATCGTGGTGCTGTTCGATTGCGGTCGCCAAGATGCGATTGACACCGATGCCGTAGCAGCCCATGACGAGCGGTGTCGAGGTTCCGCGCTCATCTTGGAAGCAGGCGCTCAACGCTTCGCTGTACTTGGCGCCGAGTTGAAAGATGTGGCCGACTTCAATGGCGGGGTGACTCGTCAGCGGCGTGCGGCAGCGTGGACAGGTGGGCGCACTCGTCGCTGCTCCGCCGCTCGCCGCGTCACCACAGGCACACGTCAGCGCCACATCCTCGCCACACACCGCTGGAGCGAGGAATTCCATGGAACCACTCCCGCCCATGGCCCCTGGATCGGCCTCACACTGCAGCGTTGAGAGCCCGCATCGGTCAAAGATGGCCACGTACGCCTGACGCATCTGCTCGTAGGTCCGCGCTAAATCCTCCGTCGAGCGATGGAAGCTGTAGGCGTCTTTCATGAGAAACTCTTTGGTGCGCAACACCCCGGAGCGTGGTCGTGGCTCGTCGCGGAATTTGGTTTGGATCTGGTAGAGGATGACCGGCAACTGCTTGTAGGAGACGAGCAGCCCCTTGACCAGGTCGGTGATCACCTCTTCGTGCGTCGGGCCCAACACCAGCTCGCGGCCCTGGCGGTCCGTGATATGAAAGAGCACCTCGCGCATCACGGCGTCACGGCCGGTGGAGCGCCAGAGTTCCAGGGGATGGATCGCCGGCAGCAGACATTCTTGGGCGCCGGTGCGGTTCATCTCCTCGCGAATGATCGCGATGACACGCGACAGCACGCGCAGGCCCAGCGGGAGGTACGAGTAGGCGCCGGAACCCAACTGGCGAATCAATCCAGCGCGGAGCATCAGTTGATGACTGACCGCCTCCGCCTCTTTGGGCGTGTCGCGCAGCGTCGGGAGGAACGCGCGAGACCATCTCATGGTGAGGTGAACGGATACCGGTCATTGGTGAACGGTGGCAATCCAATCACCGGGCACCGTTCACTGTTCACCGGCATGAACAGGTTGTTCGCGGAGGAGGTGTTGCACTTCCTCGAGGAGCACGTCCACCATCTCGGCTTCGGGCACGCGACGGAGCTGTTGTCCACGACGGTAGATTACGCCCACGCCGCCACCACCAGCAAGCCCGATGTCGGCGTGCTCGGATTCTCCTGGACCGTTGACGACGCAGCCCATCACCGCGACGGTCAAGTCCAAGCAGCGCGGATCGGTCTTGGCCAGCGCGTGCAAGCGGTCATTCACCTGCTGCGCGATGCCGACGACATCAATTTCACAGCGGCCGCAGGAGGGACACGCGATGACGTTCGTCTCAAACCGGCGCAGATCCAGCGAGGAGAGGATGCGCTGGGCGACTGTGATTTCCTCGATGGGATCGCCAGTGATCGAGACGCGAATGGTATCGCCAATGCCGTCGGCCAGTAGCGCGCCAATCCCGATGGAGGATTTCACCGTCGAGGCCTCCACGAGTCCCGCTTCGGTGACGCCGAGATGCAACGGATAGTCGCAGAGGGCCGCCATCCGTCGGTAGGCCCGAATCGTCTGCACGACATCCGAGGACTTGAGGGAGAGCACGATGTCATGAAACGCGAGGTCTTCCAGAAGCCGAATGGATTTGAGCGCGCTCTGGACGATCGCCTCGACGAGATCATCGCGGTAGGCTGTTTCACACGCAGGATCGAGCGAGCCCACGTTCACCCCAATGCGCATCGGGATCTGGCGCTCTTTGGCGCGGTCAACCACTGCGCGCACCCGGTGGGGATCGCGGATGTTGCCTGGATTCCACCGAATTTTATCGAAACCCGCCTCAATCGCAGCGATCGCAAACTGGGGATGGAAGTGAATGTCTGCGACGAGGGGAACCTTGTTGGCTTCACGACGGATCGCGGGCAAGGCCTGGGCGGCTTGGATGGTCGGCACTGCGATGCGCACGATCTCGCATCCCACCGTCGCCAACGCACGAATCTGGCGCACCGTTTCAGCGACATTCGTCGTGTCCGTCTTGGTCATGGACTGGATCGCAATCGGCGCCTCACCACCGATCGCCACGTCCTTGACCATCACTTGACGGCTCTTCCGTCGAGTAACCGTCATGGTGTGGGATGTTCTTCCGAGACGGAATGGGTTGCGCCGTTTCCGCGCCACCACTGGGTGACTTTCTCCGTCAACTCAAATTTCTGCCAATCGCTGTAGAACACGACAGCCATGAGGACCATTAACAGTGCCGTGCCAACCTGCGTGGCCGCCGAGCGCACGCGTAGGCTCACGGGTTTGCCGCGCAGACGCTCGATGAGGAGAAACAGAAAGTGCCCACCGTCCAGCACGGGAATCGGCAGGAGATTGAAAATCGCCAAACTCAAACTCAAGATCGCCATTAAGTGAATGACATAGACGAGACCCAGCTGCGCGGCTTCGCCGGTGAGGACGAACAGGCCGATCGGTCCGGTGAGCGATTCCTGCACAGAGAGCCCACCCGTCAAGACCAGCCACA
>Ga0209399_10001170_pt1 | contig 13930 bp, 11 predicted proteins | sample OV2TP3_FD_184130 | JGI IMG/M metagenome (GOLD analysis project Ga0209399, IMG submission 184130) | Hot spring microbial communities from Beatty, Nevada to study Microbial Dark Matter (Phase II) - OV2 TP3 (SPAdes) (version 3) | ecosystem: Environmental > Aquatic > Thermal springs > Hot (42-90C) ... | reverse complement strand
CTCATGGCCATGCTCAAAACGCGAACGCTCTATGACCCGGCTCAACGGCGGCCCCTTGAAAAAGTCGCTTGACAAAGGGTGGGGAGTCCGGCCGCCGCCTCCTGGGGGAGGTCTCGGAGGGGGCCGTCCAGGCCCCCTCCGAATGGGCTGAGGGGACCGATGGCGACGAATGCGACGGCGTCCGAGGCCGTGGCGGGCCGGGTAGGGTTCGCCGCGCGGCGAAGCGAATCGCTGTGGCTGGAGGCCGGGCGCCGCTTCCGTCGCCATCGGCTCGCCATGCTGGGCACCGCGGTCCTGGGCGTCATGGTGGTGGCGGTCCTCGCGGGCCCGTTCGTCTACCGGGTGCCGATCGACGAGATCGACTTCAAGGCGAAGCTCAAAGGGCCGTCGCGGGCGCACCCCTTGGGGGCCGACGACCTCGGGCAGGACCTCCTGGCGCGGATGCTCTACGGAGGCCGTATCTCGCTGGCGGTCGGCGTGGTGGCCATGCTCATCGCGATCACCGTCGGCACGATCATCGGAGCCGTGTCGGGCCAGGTCGGCGGCACCGTGGACAACGCGCTCATGCGGATCACGGATCTCTTCCTGTCGCTGCCGCAGCTCCCGCTCCTGCTGTTGATCATCTACCTCTTCCGCGACGTGCTCAAGAAGGCGCTCGGTCCGGAGGCGGGCGTGTTCGTGCTGATCGTGGCGGTGATCGGCGGGTTCCGCTGGATGCCGGTGGCGCGACTCGTCCGCGCGCAGTTCCTGTCACTGCGCGAGAAGGAGTTCGTCGAGGCCGCGCGAGGCCTCGGCGTCCCGACCGTCCGGCAGGTCGTCCGCCACATCCTCCCGAATGCGATCGGCCCGGTGATCGTCGCCGGCACGCTCGACGTGGCCACGGCGATTATCGCGGAGTCCTCGCTGTCCTTCCTGGGCCTCGGGTTCCCGCCCGACATCCCCACGTGGGGGCGGATCCTCTTCGACGCGAAAGACAACCTGGACTTCGCGCCTCACTGGGCCATCTTCCCCGGCACCGCGATCTTCCTGACGGTGCTCTCCATCAACTTCGTCGGCGACGGGCTCCGCGACGCCCTCGACCCTCGGAAGGTCCTCTGAGGTGGCGGCTTGTACTTCTCGTAGACGCAGTGAGGCAGGAATCGGTGCAACGGTCAGCTTGCACTGTGGAGTACTCCGGGCCCCGAGTTTGGCTCCCTGTCGATCGGCGGGTGATATCCAACAACCCACCCATTGGGGGGGCGGTGGCGGGGGGGACTGAGAATGGCGGCTAAGACGGGCGATCCTACTCACGCAGCAGGGTGCTGACGGATACTTCGAGAGCTGGCAATTTGTTCTGGATGATGTCCCAGAGGATGTCTACGTCGATACCGAAGTACTGGTGAATGAGGATGTCACGGAGCCCCCCGATCTTCTGCCACTCGATGCCAGGCTCTCGGGCGCGCAGATCGGCCGGCAGTTGCTTGACCGCCTCGCCAATCACCTCAAGATTACGCACCACGGCGTCGAGCGTCTTCTCGTCGCCCGCGAAGGCCTGCTTCGAGAGCCCCGTGGTGTACCGCCTGATCTTGCTGATGGCCCCCAGGATGTCTTCGAGGTAGACCCTAAAGTCCCGGGGCATGGAGGGCTTCTTTGAGGATCGTCTCCCGAAGTCTTGGCTTGATCGTGTCCCGGAGGACGAGGTCCACCTGGCACCCGAACAGCCGCTCCAAGAAGGCCTTCAAGTCCATGTAGGCGTCGAAGGACTTGGTCTCGAACTCGACCACGAAATCCAGATCGCTGTCCTCCTGGGCCGTTCCCCGGGCTCCGGAGCCGAAAAGACCCAGGCTCCGAGCGCCGTATTGCCGGATGGCCGGGGCGTTCTGCTCGAGGAGGCGGAGGATCTCTTGTGTGCTTAGGGCCATTGAGCGCTCCTCCCCGTATGATACCGCGCCCACCGGCCATGGCCGCCTGGAAGCCGCCGCCCCCCGACCTGGCGGGCATGTGACGGTTAGCCGGTGGTGGCGGCTAACGATTCCGACTGAGGGCGTGGGCCGGGCTCGACCGCGAACAGACGCCACTCGCCGGGGATCCCGGGCAGCACCCGGGCGCGGCGGTCCTCGAAGCAGATCTCCGATCCTGTCACCTGGTCCCTGACGCTGCTGGAGACCAGGATCTCTCCCGCGCCGGCGCTCGCCGCCACCCGGGCGCCGATGTGGACCGCGATGCCGACGACCTTCTCCCCCATCGGCTCGCACTCGCCTGTATGGACCCCGGCTCGGATCGTGATCCCGAACCGACGCAGACCCTCCCGGATCGCGCAGGCGCACCGAACGGCCTGGGCTGGGCCGTCGAAGGTCGCGAGGAACCCGTCGCCGGCCGTGTCGATCTCGCGCCCGTCGAATCGCGCGAGCTCGCGGCGGACGACGGCGTGGTGCCGCTCGAGAAGCTCGCGCCACCGGTGGTCCCCGAGCTCCGCCGCCAATCGGGTCGCCCCGACGATGTCGGTGAAGAGCAGCGTGGTGAGGGCGCGCCCGGTCGCGCGCGCCGGGCGCCGGACGGAGACGAGCTCCAGCCGAACCCGCTCGCCGACGCCCGAGACGAGCTGCAGGTCGGCGGGCTGGGAGCGCGTCGCCCACACGGCGGCCGATTCCGGGGCGACGGGCGGCCCGGCGGGGACTCGCGTGCCGTCAGGAGGCGCTGGCATGAAGGGCGGGCCGGGTAGCTCCGCGGTGGTGGCGGGCGTCTGGCCCGCCCCCGCGAGAAGCCGCGCGGCCGCGGCGCCGAGGACGACGCCCGCCGGCTTCACGGCGCCACCGACGCGCGATCGCCCGCCGATGGCTGCGCCGCGAGAAGCCGGTCGAAGAGGTCCGCCGTGAGGGCCCGCACCCGCTCGCGCGCGTCGGCCTTCGGATCCCGCGCGGCCAGCTGGTCGGCGACGCGGAGGCACTGCTCCACGGCCTCACGGTCGCCGAGGGCGGCGAACGCTTCGGCCACCCGCAGCACCCCGTCGAGCGAGCCGTGCTGCCGGGCGCGGAAGAGCGCCGTGACGTAAGCCTCGCGCGCGTTGGCCTGCGTGGCGCGGCGGGTGCCGGCGACCTCGCCGATCCGGAGGTACGCGTCGCCGACCTCGAGCATGCCCTGCCACTGCCGACTGCCGAGGGCGGAGACGTACGCGTCGTGCCAGGCGCGCAACGCGGCCCTGACGTTCCTCGTCTTCAGCGCGTCGTCCATCAGGTGGATGTGGATCGCCCAGGGCGCGGTGGGATCATCCGTGACGCTCAGGGTGTGGCTCGCCGTCGCCTCACCGCCCAAGAGGACGAGGACCCCCGTCGCGGCCGCGATCCAGAAGCGGCTCGAACTCGTCCGCTGGTGACCCATGGCTGCCTCCTTGTCCCCAGGGCCTTGCCCGCCACCTGCCGACCCGGCGAGGGCCCCGGCCTCGACCAGTAGACCCGGGCAAGACGGGTGCCATCGGGAATCCCGAGGGAATACCGCGACTTAGACCCGGATGGTCCGCCGGTTCGCCAGCGCGACTGACGGAATTTCGGCAGTTCCGCCACCGGTGGGAGCGGGAGTAAGATTGGGCAGCGTCATGACGTTCCTGCCGGAGTTCATCGGCGAGAGCCCCGGAATCCTGGCCGTCCAGCAGACGGTGGAGCGGCTCCTCGCGCGCGCCCGCGAGGGTCGGCGGCTGCCGCCCATCCTGCTGCAGGGGGAGACCGGCACGGGGAAGGGGCTCCTGGCACGCGCACTGCACCGGGCGGGACCGCGAACGGGCGGCCCGTTCGTGGACGTCAACTGCGCGGCGATCCCGGGGACGCTGCTCGAGGCGGAGCTGTTCGGGTACGAGCGCGGCGCGTTCACCGACGCGCGGCAAGGAAAGGCGGGGCTGTTCCAGACCGCACACCGCGGGACGTTGTTCCTCGACGAGGTGGGGCTCCTGCCTGAGGCGCTCCAGGGGAAACTGCTGACGGTGCTGGAAGGGGGAGTGGTGCGGCGGCTGGGCGCGACCCGCGCCGAGCCCGTCGACGTGTGGGTGTTGGCGGCGAGCAACGCGGACCTGGCGGCGGCGACGCGGGCGGGGCGGTTTCGTGAGGACTTGTATCACCGGCTGGCGGTGGTGACCGTGTCGCTACCGCCGCTGCGCGAGCGGGGGGCGGACGTCCTCCGGCTGGTGGAGCACTACCTGGGGCGAGCGTGCGCGGACTACAGGCTGCCGGCAAAGGTGCTGACGGCGGAGGCGCAGGCGGCGCTCCTGGGATACGCATGGCCGGGCAACGTGCGCGAGCTGGCGAACGTGATGGAGCGGGTGGCGTTGTTGGGAGAGGGACAGGAGGTGACGGCGGCGATGCTGGCGCTGCCGGCCGCTCCATCACCCGAACCGGGCGAGCCTGCACGCACCGGCGCCACTGTGGCGTTGACCGACGCGGTGGAGAGCGTCGAGCGCGAGCACCTGCTCGAGGCGCTGCGGCAGACGCACTGGAACATCTCGCGCGCCGCGGCCCGACTCGGGCTTCCCCGCAACACGCTGCGCTACCGGATCGAGAAGTACGGGCTGCGGCCGGGGGCGGCGTCGCCGCCGCGCCGGCCGAGGAGGGGGGAGCGGCCGGCGGTGGCGCCCGCGCTTCCGGAGGCCGTGCCGGTCCCCACCGAGCCGGGACCCGCCCCGGTCGGCATCCGGTGGGAGCGCCGCTCCGTCTCGCTGCTCCGCGTTGCACTGGCCGCGCCGTCGGGCCCGGCAGTGACGGCCGACATCGGCCGAGTCGCCGAGATCCTCGTCGAGAAGGTCCAAAGCTTCGGCGGGCGCGTCGAGGAGCTGAGCCCGATGGGCATCACGGCGGCCTTCGGGCTCGAGCCGGTCGAGGACGCGCCGCGCCGCGCGGCGCTCGCGGCGATCACCATCCAGAAAGCCGCGGAGCGCGGCTGGGGTCGCGATGCCGAGGGGATCACGGTGCGGGTCGGGATCCACACGGGGGAGCTCATGCTCGGGCGGGTGAACCACGCGACCATGCTCGACCAGGACGCCAAGCGGGAGGCCTGGGCGGTCCTGGAGGCGCTGATCGAGCGAGCGCCCCCGGGGAGCATCCTGGTGAGCGGAGCGGCCGGGTCGAACCTCGAGCGGCGCTTCGAGCTGGTGCCTCTGCCGGTGCCGGAGCAGTCCCCGGTGCGCGCGTTTCGTCTCGGAGGCGGCGAGCGGACCGGCTTCGAGCTCTGGGGGCGGATCGCCCAGTTTGTGGAGCGACGTCACGAGCTTGAGCTGCTCCGAGAGCGCTGGGCCGCTGCGGTGCGAGGCCACGGCCAGGTCGTGGGGATCATCGGAGAAGCGGGCATTGGGAAATCGCGCCTGCTGTTCGAGTTCCGCCAGCGCCTTATCGGCGAGCCGGTTCGGTACCTCGAAGGGGACTGTCTCTCCTACGCCAGCACGGTTTCCTATTTCCCGGTGCTCAGCCCCCTCCGGGGTTGTCTCCAGCTGGAGGAACGGGATGATCCCGCTGCCGTTCGGGACAAGGTGACGACAAAGGTAACCGGGCTGGACCAGGCGCTCAAAGAGGCGATCCCACCCATCCTCGCGCTCTTCGAGGCTCTACCGGAGGGGCATCCATTCCGGGCACTGGCGGCTGCGGAACGGCGGCAGCGGACACTGGATGCGGTCAAGCGGCTCCTGCTCAGGGAGAGCCAGATTCAGCCGTTGCTCCTGGTCATCGAGGACGTCCACTGGAGCGACTCCGAGACCCAGGCGGTCCTGGAGGGGCTGGTGGAGAGCTTGCCGGCTGCCAGGATACTGCTCCTCCTCAGCTACCGGCCGGAATACCGCCACGGGTGGGGGAGCAAGACGTACTACACGCAGCTTTCGCTGGAGCCCCTGTCCCCGAGGAGTGCGTCGGAGCTCGTGGAAGCCCTCCTGGGAAGCGACGCCAGTCTCGCGCCCACCAGGCAGCTCCTAGTCGAACGGGCCGAGGGCAACCCCTTCTTCCTGGAGGAGAGCATCCGGAGTCTGGTCGAGACTGGTGCCCTCGTTGGCAAGCCCGGGGCGTATCGGCTCGTCGAGCCCGTCGAGCGCATCCAGGTGCCAGCCACCGTCGAGGCCCTGCTCGCGGCCCGAATCGACCGACTCCCCCCCGAGGAGCGGCAGCTCATCCAGTCCGCGTCCGTGATCGGCAAGGACGTCCCTTTCCCGCTCCTTCAGGCCATCGCGGGGCTCTCGGAGGACGCACTGAACCGTAGCCTTGCCCGCCTCCTGGCCAGCGAGTTCCTCTACGAATCCCGCGTTGTCCCCTGGCTGGAGCACACCTTCAAGCATGCGCTGACCTACGAGGTGGCCTACGGGAGCCTTCTCCCGCACGAGCGAACAGTGCTCCACGCGAAGATCGTCGGCGCCCTCGAGCGGCTCCTGGGAGACCGGGTTGGAGAAGAGGCCGAGGTGCTCGCACACCATGCGCTCCGAGGGGAGCTCTGGGACAAGGCGGTGGACTATCTGCGCGAGGCGGGGGCAAAGGCCTTCGGCCGGGCGGCGCTCCTGGAGGCGATCTCCCATCTGACCAAGGGACTCGATCTCGTCGCCACCCTTCCCGAGAACCCCGAGCGGCGACGCCAAGAACTCAGCCTGCTCATTACGTTGGGCCCGGTGCTGATCAATGCGAAGGGACCCCGGACTCGTGAAGTGGCCCAGACCTATTCCCGAGCGCTTGAACTCTGCTCACAGTTGCCGGAATCGACGCAGCATTTCACCGCGTTGTGGGGCTCCTGGCGGATTTCTGAGAGCTTTCACACCAAACATGAGCTGGCGGCCATGCTGCTCGAGCTGGCTGAAGGACTGGGGGACCCCGGTCTGCGTCTGCAAGCCCATCACTGTCTCTGGGCTACTTCGTTCCACCTGGGCCAGCACCAGGCCGCTTGCGAGCACGTCGAGAAGGGCCTCCATCTCTATGAGGCCGGCGACTACCGCAGCCACGCCTCCATCTATGGCGGGCACGATCCGAAGGTCTGCGGGATCGGGGAGCGGGCGTTCGCGCTATGGCTGCTCGGCTTTCCGGATCAGTCGCTGGCGGCGAGTCAGGAGGCGACGGCCTGGGCCCTGCAACTCGCCCACGCGGGGACGCTCGTCCACGCGATGGACATGAGCCTGTTGCTCGATCGGTATCGCCGGGATCCGCACACGGTTCAGGGGCGGGCCGAGGAGCTGATCAGGTACTCCGAGGATCAAGGGTTCTCGGTCCACAAAGCCAAGGGCACCGTGTTTCTGGGCTGGGCGCTGGCTGAGGTCGGCCAAACCGAGCAGGGGATCGGGTATATGTGTCAGGGGCTCGAGGAACAGAGAGCGGTCGGCACGCACGAAGACTTTCCTGTCCTCTTCGACATGCTCGCCGCCGCGTATGCCGCGGCGGGCCGGGCGCAGCTGGGATTGGATGTGCTGGGCGAGGTCTTGGCGGAAACGGAGCGCAGCGGGCTGTCCTACTGGACGGCGGAGCTGTACCGGCGCCGAGGCGAAGTCCTGATGGCCTTGTCGCGTGAGCACGAGGCTGAGGCGGAGATCTGTATCCGGCGTGCGCTAGAAGTGGCCCGCGGACAGCAGGCCAAGTCGCTGGAGCTGCGAGCTGCCATGAGCCTGGCCAGGCTCGAGCAAAGCCGCGGCAGACCCGCGGCCGCCTACGAGCTGGTGGCGCCGGTCTTTGCGTGGTTTCGCGAGGGCTTCGAAACGGCGGATCTCAGAGAGGCCAGGGCATTGCTCAATGACCTGGCGCCGTCGGCAGCGGGGGCCGCCGGCCACACCTGGTCGGGGTCTCAGCGCCCGACACAGGGGTGAGCGCCGTGTCCGGATCGTCGGTTCCGACTCCGACGTCCCATCAGCTCGCGGCACGAAGCGTCACCGACGGCGCGCACGGTCTGACGACGGGCGGCTTCGGTGCCCCCATGCAGACCGACGAAGGGCGCAAAGCGTACCGGTCCGGGACGCACCGGACGGTCGCGCCAGCCGAAACCCTGGTGCGGGTGCGCCCTCTCATGCCGCTCATGGGCATCACGCGCATCGCCAACATCACGGGGCTGGACCGGGTGGGTATTCCCGTCGTGATGGTCTGCCGCCCCAACTCGCGGTCTCTCGCCGTCTCGCAGGGCAAAGGGGCGGATCTGGCGGCGGCGAAGGTGTCCGGGCTGATGGAGGCGGTCGAGACATTCCATGCCGAGACCATCACCTTGCCACTGAAGCTCGGCAGCTTCCGCGAGCTGAGCCGATCCCACGCGTTGGCAAACGTGGCGGCGCTCCCGCGCGCCGCGGCGAGCCCGTACGACGACGATCAACCGCTGTTGTGGATCGAGGGGCAGGATCTGATCAGTGGGTCGCCGCTCTGGGTGCCGTACGAGGTGGTGCACACGAACTACACGCTGCCCCGCGGCCCGGCAAGCGGATGGTTCCCCGCCAACACCAACGGGCTTGCGTCGGGGAACCACATCCTCGAGGCGGTGAGCCACGGACTCTGCGAGGTCGTCGAACGAGACGCGACCACGCTCTGGAAGCACGGGAGCGAGCGATCAAAGCGACAGCGGACGCTCAACCTCGACACTGTCGACGACGACGCGTGCCGTGCGGTACTGGACAAGTTCGAGCGGGCCGACATCGCCGTCAAGGTGTGGGACACGACGTCGGATGTGGGTATCGCCTCGTTCTACTGCTTGGTGATGGGACGGGGAGATGACGCGGCGGATCCCGAGTTCGGCGGGGGCTGCCATCCGGCGCGCGAGGTCGCGCTGCTGCGCGCGCTCACCGAGGCAGCCCAGGCTCGGACGACCTACATCGCCGGGTCACGCGACGACTTCTCACCGGAGGATTATTTGCCCACGCTTCGGACGCGGCGAGTGCGTGCCTGTCGCGCGCTGATGGATGCGCACGTGCCCGTGCGAGACTTTCAGGACGTGCCGACCTGGGAAGCGGACAGCATTCGGGACGACGTGAGCTGGACCTTGCAGCGGCTCCAGACTGCGGGAGTCCAGCAGGTCGTGGTCGTGGACCTGACCAAGCCGGAGCTGGGGTTGCCGGTCGTGCGGGTCGTGGTCCCTGGTTTGGAAGGGCCGGACAAGGGGGACCGTAGCGACTATGTGCCGGGTCCCCGGGCCCGGGCCGTGAGTGGGGATCAGGCATGACAGCCTGTGTGTTTGCCGGGCCCACGCTCTCCGTGCAGGACGCTCGCACGGTGCTGGACGCGACGTACTTGCCGCCGGTCCGGCAGGGCGACGTCTATCGCGCGGCGGTGCGGTATCGGCCGCGCACGATTGGCATCATCGATGGCTACTTCCAGCAGGTTCCGTCCGTGTGGCACAAGGAAATCCTGTGGGTGATGGCCCAGGGTGTCCACGTCTTCGGCAGCGCGAGCATGGGAGCCCTTCGCGCGGCGGAGCTCACCGCATTTGGCATGCGGGGTGTTGGCCGGGTCTTCGAGGCCTATCGGGACGGGCGGTTTGCGCCGTATGAGGCGGAGATGTTCGAGGATGACGACGAGGTTGCTGTGGTACACGGTCCGCCCGAAGCCGGCTTCGTCGCGCTGTCAGAAGCGATGGTGAACATCCGGTGTACGTTGGCCTCGGCCGCAGCTGCCGGCATCATTGCTCCGGGGACCCGTGACTCGCTTGTGCGTATCACGAAGCAGCTCTTCTATCCCGATCGGTCCTACGAGCGGCTGTTGTGCGTTGCGGTCGAGAACGGCCTTCCGGCGCTCGAGATCGCCGCACTCAGTGCCTGGTTGCCGACCGGCCGCGTCAATCAAAAGCGCGATGACGCGATGGCGATGCTGGCCGCGATGCGGGACTTTCTCGCCGGTGATCCGCCACCGACGCGGATCGACTACGTGTTCGAGCCGAGCGAGATGTGGGAGCGAGCCGCGGTGTTTTCGCTCCCGGCCGAGTCGGCGGCTGAGACGCCCGGGCTGCAGCAGGACGCGCTGCTCGACGAACTGCGCCTCGATGGCCTGGCCTACGTCCGGGCCAGGCGGGCGGGCCTTCTCCGCATGGTCGCGCTCCGCGAGTGCGAGCGCCAGCGTCTGACCCCCGGCGACGACGTCCGCCGCCAGGCAGCCGATGCGCTGCGGCAGCGGCTCGGGATCTTCGGCCGGGAAGCGACTGAGCGCTGGTTGGCCGACAACGACCTGACCGCCACGACCTTTGCTCGGCTGGTGGACGACGAAGCGCGGCTGGGCCAGATGGAGACGCTAGCTGTATCGTCGGCTGACGCTTGTCTCGTGGATCACCTGCGCGCCACCGGCGACTACGTCCGCTATGCCGCGCGCGCCCGAGCGAAAGAGCGCGTGCTGGCGGGGGCCGGTCTCGATCAGGCGCACGTGGACGAGTGGACGAGGTTTCGGCTGACGGTTTGGTATTTTGAGGAACACCTCGGGGGTCGGGTGCCCGACGACGTCACGGCGTACGCGGCAGAAGTCGGCTTCCCGGATCTCGATGCCTTCTACGGCGCGCTCCTGCGGGAGTATGTGTACGTGACACGCGGTGGCCGGCCGGGCGCCGACCGTGAACCGATGCCGGATGTGCGTCCGGACATGACTGCGGAGAGCTGAGGCGTGCCTCATCTGCAGGACGTGGCGCTCAGGGGTCGCGGCACGCGGTTCCGGCTCTTCCCGCAGCTCCCGGCGCTGGAGGCGTTCCGCGAGCCGGAGACGGTCTGGATCTCCCGGCGGCCGGGGACGATCGCGCCCGGCCCTGAGGATGACCGGATGTACGTGATTGACGCGATCGGCAAACCGAGCCCCTACGAGTATCCGTACCTGCCTCCCTACGTCGGCTCTGCAGGCCCCCCCGCCGTGCCCGGCGTCCAGGGCCATTTTGATCATTTGGACGTGACCAGCCCTGCGTTTCGGGCGGCACACATGTACGGGACGGTGCGACGCGTGCTCGACATTTGGGAGGGCTACCTCGACCGCCGGATCGAGTGGCACTTCCGCGGCGTGTTCGATCGCTTGGAGCTCGTGCCGTACGTGGAGTGGGAGAACGCCCAGGCGGGCTTCGGCTTCATCGAGACCGGCTACGGGCGCGACGAGCGCGGCGAACGGCACCTCCACTGCCTGAACTTCGACGTGCTGGCCCACGAGCTGGGACACATTCTGGTGTATTCGGAGGTGGGGACCCCCGCTCGGGGCCGCGAAACGGCCGAGTACTTCGGCTTTCATGAGTCCGCGGGCGATCTCGTGGCGCTGGTGTGCGCCTTGCACTTCGACAAGGTCGTGGATCACGTCCTCCGGCGAGCGGCGGGAAACCTCTACAATCTCACCGAGCTGAGTCGCATCGGCGAACTGTCGGAAACCAAGCAGATCCGCGTGGCGGACAACCCCCTCCGCATGTCCGACGTCGCGGATGTCTCGACGCCGGTGGAGTTGCTGTGTCAGCCGGAGAGACACCAGCTCGCGCAGCCGTTGACGGGCGCCATCTTCGACATCCTCGTCGACATCTATCAGCAGAACCTCGTGGAAGCGGGCCTGATCAGCGCCGAGCTGGACCGGCTGTCCGGGCGGGTCACGGGCGTGCCCGTGGACGATCCGACGATCGACGTGCTGTTCGCGGCGGCCTACGAAGGCCGCCACGACGGCTTCAAGGCCGCGCTCGTGGACGCGCGGGACTACGTCGGGACCGGCCTGGCGTGCGCGTGGCGCCGGCTGTCGCCGAATCATCTGAGATACATCGACGTGGGGAACGCGCTGGTGTCGGTGGATCGTGACTTGACAGGCGGGAAGTATCGCGAGACGATCCTCGAAAGCTTCGTCTGGCGCGAGATCGGCTCGATCCCGCCCGGCGGCAGGTCAATGGCGTTCCCGTCATATCGAAGACACGTGTGGTGAGAGGCGACTCACCGATCCTCGGAAACTGCACCGTTCGACCAGGGAGGATTGAGCGATGCCTGAGAATCTCCTGTCCCCAAGTCAGATCAACCTCTTCGGGCGGGTCGTGGCAGGTCTGGCGCTGAATCAAGCCGCACTAAATCTGCCGGCCCAGCTGGGCGCCAACAATTTTGTCAGGCAGCAACTCCAGGCTGCAAATCCTCGGCTGGCGCGCATCTACGCAATCAGCTACGAGGGCACGTTCTACAACTTGCCCAAACCGGCGATATTCCTCGTGCATGACGACGGAGACCTGATCGCGGGCGCTGGCCTTGCAGACCGCGGCCCAGCTGCCGGCGGCGTGATGGACAACTCAGGCTTGGTCGCGAGAAACTTCGATTTTGAAAGAAGCGGGCCCGCGGCGTTCGGTCCCACCGAAGGCGTGCGCGTGTGGCGCTACGACAAGGCAGACACAACCCTGCGCCTGGACGTTGTCTCCGGGACGTTTGAGGAAGTTCTCTTGGACGCGACGCTGTCCGCGACGTCCAAGTATGCGCTGACGTCTAGGTCGGACCTGGCTGCGCGCTCCGATCTGGCCGCGCGGTCCGATCTGGCGGCCCGCTCCGACCTGGCGTCGCGCTCCGACTTGATGGCGCGGCACCGGCTGAGCAGCTAGTCGACAACATCGTGCGCCTCGCGGACTTCCGGACGTTCATCGTCCACGACGGCTATCGGAGCTTCGTGTTCCTGAAGCTCGTCACCGACGATGGGCTCACCGGCGTCGGCGAGGGGACCGTCGAGTGGCACGAGCTGGCCGTCGAGGCGTGCATCCGCCAGATGTGCGGGCGGGTCATGGGCGCCGATCCGTTTCAGACCGAGGCGCTCTGGGAGCGGCTCTATCGCGACGGGTACTGGCGGAACGACCTCCTCGTCATGAGCGCCATCAGCGCCATCGACCAGGCGTGCTGGGACCTGAAGGGCAAGAAGCTGGGCGTGCCGGTCCACGCCCTCCTCGGCGGCAAGCGGCGTGACCGGCTCCGCGCCTACGCCAACGCCTGGTACTGGGGATGCGAGACGCCGGAGCAGTTCGCGCGCGCGGCGGCGAAGGTCGTCGCCGAGGGGTACACCGCGCTCAAGTGGGACCCCTTCGGCGACGCCGACATGACGATGCGGCCCGCCGCCATGGCGGCGGCCGTGGCCAACGTGGCGGCCGTCCGTGAGGCGGTGGGGCGGGACGTCGACCTCTGCATCGAGGTGCACGGGCGCCTGGCCCCCGCGTGGGCGATCGAGATGGCCCGGCGGCTCAAGCCGTTCAACCCGTTCTTCTACGAGGAGCCGGTGCCGGTCGAGAACGTCGAGGCGCTCGCGAAGGTCGCGCGGGCAATCGACATCCCGATCGCCACGGGCGAGCGGCTCTGCACCAAGTTCCAGTTCGCCGAGCTGTTTGCCCGGCAGGCGGTGGACATCATCCAGCCGGACCTCTGCCACGCCGGCGGGCTCACCGAGGTGAAGAAGATCGCCGCCCTGGCCGAGGCCGCCTATGTCCACGTGGCGCCCCACAACTCCACGGGCCCCGTGGGCACCGCCGCGGCCGTGCAGCTCGACGCCGTGATCCCGAACTTCCTCATCCAGGAGTACTTCGTCGCCCAGGCGTCATGGATCGACGAGGTCGTCGAGGGCGGCCCCCGGGTCGTCGACGGCGAGATCGTCGTGCCGGACCGACCCGGCCTCGGCGTGGAGCTCCGCGAGGAGGCGGCGCGGGCACATCCGTTCAAGGAGGTCTGGGGCGGGAAGACCCTGTTCAGCGAGGGCTGGCAAGCGAGCCTGCCTGACGCCGAGAAGCTGCGCGGGACCTGAGTTCATCGGGAGGGGGCCTCGACGGCCCCCTCCCGGGCCTCCCCCAGAGGTTGCCGCGGCGAAGCCGCGGCTCGGAGCGGAACGCCACGGCCGCGAGGCGGATGACGGGAGCGTTGCGAGAAGCCCGGGCGGGGAAAGTCGGGTACTGCTTATCCGGTTGACTCCGAGGACCCCCATGGGTAGGGGAAGGGATAGGGGAGCAACGAGGTTCCTTGAATCGTGCTACCGTCGGCCCCAACGGGGGGTGCGACATGGTGGAACAAACATCACGGGTCAGACGG
>Ga0209399_10001169_pt1 | contig 13931 bp, 17 predicted proteins | sample OV2TP3_FD_184130 | JGI IMG/M metagenome (GOLD analysis project Ga0209399, IMG submission 184130) | Hot spring microbial communities from Beatty, Nevada to study Microbial Dark Matter (Phase II) - OV2 TP3 (SPAdes) (version 3) | ecosystem: Environmental > Aquatic > Thermal springs > Hot (42-90C) ... | reverse complement strand
GCGTTAAGTATATTAAGGAGTTTTGGATTAATGCTATAATGTTTTTAGAGATTATTATTGCAATTTTCCTCGGCTGCCTGGCCGGAGTCGTAACTGGCTTGACACCGGGATTGCACATCAATCTTGTTGCTTTGATTTTGTTCAGCATTTCCCCAATTCTGCTCGGCTATACAAATGTCATTGCAGTCGCATCTTTTATAATCGCAATGTCTATAACGCATACTTTTACAGATTTTATAAGCGCTACTTATCTTGGCGCTCCGTCTGATGACACTGCATTGGCTGTTCTGCCTGCGCACAGATTGCTGATTGACGGGAAAGGCCACGAAGCTATAAGACTGGCTACAATTGGGAGCCTGTTATGCTTAATAATCGTAATATTGCTGTCGCCGCTATTGATTTTTATTGTCCCGATTATTTTTAACTATCTAAAGAGCTATATTGGGTGGATTTTATTAGCCGTAGTAATTTTTATGATTTTAAGAGAAGAAAATCTAAACAAAAAATTCTGGGCTTTGGCAGTTGTTGCTTTATCAGGAATTCTTGGACTGGTTGTTTTTAATGTGCCAAATTTGAAAGACCCGCTCCTGCCAATGTTGTCGGGATTATTCGGAGTAAGTGTTTTGCTGTTGAGCTTAACCCAAAAAGCAGCATTGCCGGTTCAGAGAATAACAGAGATGATAAAAGTTAAGACGGGCAATATGCTTAAAGCCCTTGGCAGCGGCATTTTTTCAGGATCTATGGTTTCAATATTTCCGGGCTTAGGGCCTGCACAGGCAGCTGTTATTGCCGGGCAGATAGTGGGAAAAATAGACGTCTTCAGTTATCTTATATTGGTTGGGGGCATCAACACTGTTTCAATGATTCTGTCATTGATTACGCTTTTTACAATTGAAAAAGCAAGAAACGGCTCAATTATCGTTGTGCAGCAGCTATTGCAAAATATAGATATAAATACTTTTGCTTTGTTTTTAGCAGTCGCGTTGACAGCCGGAGGGGTAGCAGCATTCCTCACATTGTATATCAGCAAAGTATTCTCAGGCGTAATGAATAAAATAAACTATTCCATATTAAGCATTTGCATAATCGCGTTTGTATGCCTTATGGTGATTTATTTCTCAGGGCTGCTCGGCTTTTTTATTTTAGTTATCGCAACATTGATTGGGCTAATACCAAATATCGTTGATGTCAGCAGGAGCAACTCAATGGCTTGCTTATTGGTGCCGATAATTTTGATATATCTGATTTAGGTAATCAAAAACATAATCTTTTTAAAAAAGAGGATCTTTCATTAAAATCTTATGGAAGGAATAATAGTCAATTTCAGAGGCTCTAGGCGTGTAAAGAAAGGCAACCAGATGATAGTCCATGCTGAGGGAGTAGACAGCAAGGAAAAGGCGGGACAGCTTGTTGGCAGGAAAGTTATATGGAAGACTTCTGCCGGAAAAGAGTTAAATGGGCAAATAGCATCTCCCCATGGAAACAGCGGGGCTTTAAGAGTAAGGTTTGGAACTGGAATGCCTGGACAAAGTATCGGGAGTAAAGTTGTTATTGAGTGAATTGCATAGGGAGTAAAGTTGTTATTGAGTGAATTGCATAACATAAGTGAAATTATCCTCAATCCCTGCCTTTCACAATCCTCGCCCTCAACACCTTCCTGCCCTGCACGTCATCCATTATCAAATCAAAATCCTTGTGGGCTATTCTATCGCCTATGCGGGGGGCTCTTCCAAGCATTGCGAATATAAAATTATCCAGGTCAATGTAATCTGACGCATTTATAGAAGCGCCTGTTCTTGAGTTTATTTCTTCTATTTCAGCAGAGCCCTTAACAGCCCATTCATTCTTTGAGATTTGAGATATGCTTGGATTAATTTTGTCGCTTTCGTCAATAATCTCTCCTACAATCTCTTCCAGGATGTTTTCTATTGTTACCAGGCCCACAACATTTGCTTTTTTGTCTATCACAATAGCCATATGCTCCTTCCTGCTTTGGAATAAGCGAAGCATTTTATCAATTTTTTTGTCCTCAAATACAAAAAATGGCTTTCTCGCGATATGGCCCGCTTTAACATCAAGCTTGCCGTCTTTTAAAAGCCTGAGCATGTCCTTTAGGTATAAAATCCCTATGATGTTATCTTTATGCCTTTCATAAACAGGAAGCCTTGAGTATCTCTTGGCTGTTGGAAACTTCAGCACATCACTTATCTGTGTCTCTGAGCTTACCATTGCCATGTTCTTTTTTGTTGTCATAACATCGCTTACGCTTGTATTGTCAAAATCGAATATGCGGTGTATCATCTTGTTCTCTATTTCCTTTATTGTGCCCTCTTCTTCACCAGCTTTTACTATCATCATTAGCTCTTCTTCTGTAATTATCGGTATCTTTTTAGCGCCTATAAGCTTATTTATGCCCTTAAGAAAGTAGTCTAAAAGCTTGATAAGAGGGCTTATTGCCACGCTTAAAAACCAGATAGGCGGAGCCACGATAGGCGTAATGCGCTCATTATTATTCGTTCCTATGGATTTAGGCGTTATATCCCCAAACACCAATATCAGGAATGTTGCTGCGCCAATCGCTATGCCTATTCCCTTATCCCTGAAAATCTCTATGGATATTGAAGTTGTTATTGCTGCCGCAGCTGTAGTTACAAGATTGCTCCCTATAAGAATTGTTGACAAAAGCCTTTCAGGATTATCTTTTAGCTTTTTAATATAAACAGCCCCCGGGCGCTTTTTTTCTACCATATACCTCACTTTAAATCTGCTTATGGACAATAAAGCCGCTTCAGAGCCGGAAAAGAAAGCTGATAGTGCAAGCAAAATAATTAATAGAACCACCTCGTTATAGATTGCCATTTTAACGTTAAAATTAATATTAAAAGTGTTTTATGCAAAGTATTATAAAAACCTTATGGTATCAAAAATATTGAATGGCTTGCACAACAAAAATAGGCATTATTGGAGGCTCGGGGCTTGAGGAACCTGGAATACTAAAAGATGCTAAAGAAATTTATGTATCAACTAAATTTGGCAGCCCGTCAAGCGCTTTAACCACCGGCAAGGTCCAGGGAGTTGATGTTGCTGTCTTATCAAGGCATGGCAAAAAGCACACTATCAGCCCGACTAACGTTAATTATCGCGCAAATATATGGGCTTTGAAAGAGCAGGGATGCACACATATAATTGCAACAACTGCGTGCGGCTCTTTAAGAGAAGAAATAAAGCCATCCCATTTGGTTTTTTGCGATCAGTTCATTGACAGGACAACAAAAAGAGCAGGCACTTTTTATGACAGCGATAAGGTATGCCATATCCCAATGGCAGATCCTTTTTGCAGGAAACTTAGAAATTTATTGACGCAAACTTCTGGCGAGATTGGGCTTGAGCATCACAGGAAAGGGACTGTGCTCACAATTGAAGGCCCTCGCTTCTCTACAAAAGCAGAAAGCCATATGTTTAGGCAGTGGAATGCTGACGTTATAAATATGAGCACAGTGCCGGAAGCTGTTTTGGCAAGAGAAGCCGGAATTTGCTACGCGATCGTTGCAATGAGCACTGATTACGACTGCTTTATGGAAGACAGGCAGCCAGTCACAATTGATGAGGTTTTGAAAGTTATGAAGCAAAATGCAGAGAATGTAAAGAAATTGCTGATAGCGGCAATACCGAAAATAAATTACTTTGATTGCCAATGCAGGGAAGATATTAAGACTGCGGTGATTGGCGGGAATTAATTATTTTTTTGTTTAATAGCTCTTTTTAATTTAAACAAAATTTTTTATTGGAATGTAACGCGATTTCGGTACTACATATGACCAATTTGAAGATCAATCAATCGTAATATTTAAAAACATAGTGTTATTTACAATAGCAGATGGCTAATCTTAAATTTGACTCTACAGCAGATATAAAAGTTCCTAAGCAGATAATAGAGCAGGTTATGGGCCAGGATGAAGCAGTCGAAGTTATAAAAAAAGCTGCCAAGCAAAGAAGGCACGTCCTATTAATTGGAGAGCCTGGGACTGGCAAGTCTATGCTTGGGCTGGCTTTAGCTGAGCTTCTTCCAATGGAAAAGCTTGTCGATATTGTTGCATTTCCAAACCCAAATGACGAGAACATGCCGCTGATAAGGACAGTGCCTGCCGGGCAGGGGAGAGATTTGGTGGCAAAGGCGCGGCTGCAGAGCATTACGATGCTGAAGAATCAAAACGTCATAATGTTCATTCTTTTCTTAATTGCTATTTTTGGCCCATTTTGGACATGGAACTACTTTGCCAAATATGGCGCTACAGCGGCTGCTATAATGTCAGCATCAAGCTTAATAGTCCTTATATTGGTTATGATCGGCTTTACATTGTCTTTAAATCTTGGCAGAAGAATGGAGAATAAGGTGAAAATACCGAGAGCCATAGTTGACAACTACAAAAAAAAGCAAGCGACATTTAATGATGCTACTGGGGCGCATGCTGGCGCGCTTCTCGGCGATGTGCTTCATGATCCGTTCCAATGTTTTTTACCGACGACAAAATTTAGTTATGTAGAAAATGGTATTCATAAAAATACAGAACTTTATAAAAAGATTGATAATTTATTTAATAAACATAAAAATAATGTCATATATAAAAGAGGTTATGAAGCAATTTTCCTTAATAAAAATGAGCTTTCTGTGCTGGGAGATTGGCATGGTTCTGTTGCTCCAGTAGAAGTTTTATCATGCAATAGGCAAGATTACAATGGTAAAATGATAAAACTTACAACTTCCGTAAAAAAAGAACTTATTGTGACGCCAGAGCATAAAATAGCTGTTTGGAAGAACGGAAAGATTGCTTATGTGGAAGCTAAAAATATAAAAGAGGGAGGGGAAGTTGTTTCTAAAGCTAAAGACATAATTATTGATGAGCAAGATATTAATAATACTTATGATGAAAGGCAACAAGAGCAATGTGGATTATTTTACCAATATTTAGAAATTAAGGCTCAAAACTCAACTTGGGGTTATAAAAGAATTGCAAAGGCAATGGGGCAGAAAAAAGATAAGCTGCTTAATGCAATAAACGAGTTCAGAGAATTAAAGAAAAATGAGTATTACGAGTTAATTTCACAAGGATACGGAGCGGAAAGCATAATGAAACTACTGCAACTGACTCCAAGCTCTTTGTATGTGGTTTTGAATGGGGAGGAGATAGCATAACAAAAACAGAGAAATCCTATTAAAAATGATAAATCCAAAAGCCAACAAAAATCTGAATCAATTGAAAAGAAAGATAATTCCGATACTTAAACATAATGGAGTTATTAAAGCAGGAATATTCGGCTCTTACGCAAGAGGGGAGCAAAAAAAGAATAGCGATATTGATATATTAGTTCAGCCTCCAAAAGGGATGGGACTTAAATTTGTCGGAATGAACCTTGAGTTAGAAAAAAAATTAGGTAAAAAAGTGGATTTATTAACTTACAAATCTATTCATCCTTATTTGAAAAAATACATTTTAGATGATGAGGTAAGAATAATATGAAACATCATGAAAATCTGCCTTATCTGAAACACATATTGGACTCTATTGCCGACATTGAAGGTTCAGTCAAAAATCTGTCAAAAGAAGAGTTTAAAAGAAGTAAAGACATCAAAGACGCTACTGTTAGAAGGATTGAAATAATTGGAGAAGCTGTAAAGAATATATCTAAAGAGTTTAAACAAAAGTATCCTGAAATTGAATGGGTAAAGATAGCAGGTGCTAGGGATATAATGATACATGCATATTTCAACATAGATTTGGATATTGTTTGGGACATAGTTAAAAAAGACATACCAGACTTAAAGGAAAAAATTAGAGTAATACTAAATAAAGAATGCCCCTCACAACCCAGACCATAACAAAAACAGAGAAATCCTATTAAAAATGATAAATCCAAAAGCCAACAAAAATCTGAATCAATTGAAAAGGAAGATAATTCCGATACTCCAGCATAATGGAGTTATTAAAGCAGGAATATTCGGCTCTTACGCAAGAGGAGAGCAAAAAAAGACAAGCGATATTGATATATTAATCAGAGTAAAAGGAAGAAAATTTAGCCTGCTTGATATGATAAGATTGGAAATGCTGCTTAAAGAAAAAACCGGAAAGAAGGTGGATTTATTGACCTATGGGAGTATTCATCCGCTTTTGAAGGAAAGAATATTGGGCGAGGAAATGAGGATAATATGAACAAAGACCACTTAATATTTGTTAAGCATATTTTAGAAAATATAGAAGATATAGAAACATTCTCTAAAGGCATTTCTAAAGACGAGTTTAGCAAAAATAAATTGAAGCAAAAAGCAATTATCAGGTCTCTTGAAGTAATAGGAGAAGCCGTTAAAAATATTCCAGATTTATCTAGAGGCAAGTACCCAGATGTTGAATGGAAAGCAATTTCTGGCTTAAGGGATAAATTAATACATCATTATTTCGGGGTAGATCTAAATGCTGTTTGGAATATCATCAACAAAGACATACCAGACTTAAAGGAAAAAATTAGAAAAATACTAAATCAAGAATGAGCCTAACAACCCAAACCATAACAAAAATAGAGAAATTCCATTACAAGGGGAAAGTCTATAATTTAACAACTTCTTCAGGCAACCTAATAGCCAACGGAATACTATGCAAAAACTCAGGCGGTCTAGGCACCCCGGCCCATGAAAGAGTCGTAGCAGGAATGATTCACAAAAGCCATATGGGGGTTTTGTTTATCGACGAGATTGCAACTTTGCAGCCATCAACACAGCAAGAGCTGCTTTCTGCATTGCAGGAAAGAAAATTTGCAATTACTGGACAAAGCGAGAGAAGCGCAGGAGCAATGGTTAGGACAGAGCCTGTGCCTTGTGATTTTATTCTTATTGCAGCTGGGAATTTTGAAACAATAAAGCATATGCACCCTGCATTAAGAAGCAGAATAAGCGGCTATGGATATGAAGTCTATATGAAAGAAACGATTGAAGATACAGAAGAAAACAGAAATAAGATCGCTGTTTTTGTTGCGCAGGAAGTTGTTAAAGACAAGAAGATACCTCATTTCAGCAAAGAGGCTGTTGAAGCAATTGTTGAAGAAGCAAGAAGAAGAGCAAACAGAAAAGGGCATTTAACTTTAAGGTTAAGGGAGCTTGGCGGCTTGATAAGGGCTGCTGGCGATATGGCTTTAGAGCAAAAAGCAAAGCTTGTTATGAAAAAGCACATAATTCAGGCGAAAAGGATTGCAAGGACGCTTGAGCAGCAGATAGCTGACAAGTTTATTGAGCAGAAAAAAGAATATGATGTAATCGTTACATCAGGAAAAAGGGTAGGAAGGGTTAACGGGTTAGCTGTTATCGGCATCACTCCGCCTTACTCCGGCATTATTTTGCCTATTGAATCAGAAGTTACGCCAGGCGGAAAAGAAAGCGAGATAATTGCAACGGGAAAGCTTGGGGATATTGCAAAAGAGGCAATAAAGAACGTGACTGCTATAATTAAAAAATACTTTGGAGAGGACATTAAGGAAACTTATGATATTTATGTACAGTTTTTGCAGACTTATGAGGGCGTTGAGGGCGATTCAGCGAGCATTGCGGTAGCAACTTCAGTAATATCGGCATTTAAGAAAGTTCCAGTGAAGCAGGACACTGCAATGACCGGCTCATTGTCTGTCAGAGGAGAAGTCCTGCCTGTTGGCGGGGTTACTGCAAAAGTAGAAGCTGCTATTGAAGCAGGCATAAAAAATGTCCTCGTCCCAAAGACAAATTTAAAGGATATCATAATTGATAAAAATAAGATGGGAAAAATAAACATAATCCCTGTTGAGACGATTATAGATGTCCTTAAAGTAGCATTAGACTGGAGTGGAAAGGAGAAAATTTTAAGGCAGATAGCTATGGCAGAGTAAAAAATTTAATATTTACTTTAATATTTACAGTAGCATAAAATCATAATGCAAAAGAGGCTGATAAAAATAAAAAAAAACAATATTATGTTATTTTTGCTTCTTGTAATCACATTAATAGCCTTGAGCAGCTGCGCAAGACCTGAATGCAAGATCAGCTCTGATTGCGGAGCAAAAAAATGCTTCTCTTCAAAATGTGAGAATGAAAAATGCGATTATTCTTTGCAAAGTAACTGCTGCGGCAACAAGCTCCCTGAGAGCACAGAAAGCGGCAAGCAAGGCAGCAAATGCACCTGCCCGGAAGATTACGGGAAATGCGAAGGAAAAGGGAAAGTCAGGAGCGGCTCAAAAATGCAGGATGCGGTGTACGCCCATTATTATTGCAATGATAATGATGAGTGCATTTTGGGGGCAGAGGATAAGGATGCACTGCCGCAAAACTTTCTGGACACTATCAGCACTGGATTTTTCAAAGCCAGCTCAGTAATAAAATACAATAAGCCGTTTAATATGGGCAAAGACGTCTTTGATCTTACAATAAGCCTGGATGATGCCGGCAAGCTGCTTGTATTTCCTATAAAAGCCACAAAAATAAGATTGTTATTCAGCAGCGAGGGCGCAAGGGCAGAAATGCTGATAGCCGAGCTTGATTTGGATGATGAATTTAATGAGATTGGCGATGAGGCAAGAATAAGAGTGCCGCTAAATTTAGGCTACAAGCCGCAGCAGTTAGAAGAAAGCGGCTCAGTAAGATACAGCATTGACTATACTTATGCAAAAAAAGTTTCAAGCGGCAAGGCGCCAGACGGAACACAGCTATATGAAGAAGAAACTGTAAGAGATAAATTCACTGCGCCCTCTAAAAAGGTCTTCTTTGTGAGAAATGGGTAATATGCAATGCGCTTGACAAAAATGTTTGACAAAAGGGCTATGGAGCTGCCGCTCAACTTTATAGTCATATTGATAATCTCGCTTATAATATTTGGTTTTGGCATAGCATTTATTTCAACGCTTTCATCACAAGCAAAAGACATTGCTGATCTTACATTTGACGAGCTTGACCAAAGAATAAGCGATGTTATTTGTGAGGGCTCTGAGCGGGTTTGCATTGGAATTGACAGGAAAAAGATACTAAAGAAGGAGTTTGGCGTTTTTGGATTGAAGATATTTAATATCCTTGAACCCCCTCTTGGCAAAAGCGGGCAGGATTTTGACATAATGGTAGCTCCATCAAATCCATTAGGATTTACAAAAGACAAAACCCCGATCACAGGCATACCATTGTTAATTAATCCTGCATCTAGAACTGTGCCTATAAAGCAGAACGAAGAAGCGGTTATAGGAATAGGGATTCAGGTTCCATCTGATGCAGTTTCCGGCACTTACATATTTAATGTGGAAATCAAAACTTTTATTGAGGCAGAGGCGAAGGATAAAGAGTATGTTCCAATACAGAAATTGTATGTGGATGTTCCTTGAGGCATTTATTTTGCATGGATGTTTAATAATTGTAATTAAGTTCAATAATTTTTAGCGGCTAAATGACTGACAGGGGGGAACATTTCTAAACTACGAAACGAACGTGGGAAATCTCCAGAAATAACATTTAAATACTTGTTGATACTTTTTAGGTATAAGGTATATCATGGGTAACGCAAATATTGATAAAAAAATAGGAGAATTCATAGGAGAATTCAACAGGCACATTGAAGAGATCAGGAGTTCTAAAATACTGGTTGTGGTGGAGGGCAATAAAGACAGAATGGCATTGCAGGTGGCGGGCATTGATAATATAATTCAGCTAAGCAAAAAGCCATTATTCCAGATAGTTGAGGAAATTGCCGATTCCAATCATGAATGCATAATCCTTACAGACCTTGATAAGGAAGGCAAATGCCTTTATTCAAAACTAAACTCAGATCTCCAAAAAAATGGCGTGAAAATCAATAACAAATTCAGGGAGTTCCTGTTCAGGCATACAAAGATAAGGCAGATAGAGGGGATTGGGAGGCATATGGCAAATTCTAATTTATTGATGCATGTTGATATTGATGCATGTTGATTTTATATGGAGAATTTAGACTATGAAAATAAACATGTGTCTTTTTCCATAAAAAATTTCCGCAACCTTTAAATACCTCAGGATAATCCTGAAAAGCAACAGAGAGAAGAGAAAAGAATGTGTAAAACTTCTTCTCATATAATGTGAGATGGTAAACAAAAAATTCAAAACCCACGAAAATCAAAGATTTTCGGGGCACAGAAAATCCAAAGGATTTTCCCGTGAATTAAAGCCTATTTTGCCGAGTTTGAGGGAAAAAAAGCGCTATTTGGCTTTTGAGGTTATCTCAAAGAAAGCAATAAATGACTTTGCGCAAGTTTCAAACGCGATAATGCATGCGTCATTCCAATTCCTTGGCCAATTAGGAGCTGCAAAAGCAGGCATAATCACTCTTCCAAACAAATGGAATCCGGAGCTTCAAAGAGGAATTATAAAAGTCAGCCACAGGCATGTTGACGCTTTAAGGGCGGCATTGATATTTGCAGATAAAATTGATAATAATGATGCAATCTTTAGAAGTGTAGGCGTTTCAGGCATTTTAAATAAGGCAGAAAAGAGATATTTGAGCTAAAAATTTTCGGAGGATGAATCAAATGCAACCAATGCCGCATCAATTAATGGGCTATGACAGGGCAATAACGATGTTTAGCCCGGATGGAAGGTTATTGCAGGTAGAATACGCGAAAAAAACAGTAAGGCAGGGCTCAACCACCATTGGAATGGTATGCTCTGATGGCGTTTTGCTTGTAGCGGACAAGAGAATTGTTGATACATTAGTTGTGACGGAAACTGTGGAGAAGATATGGCAGATAGATGAGCATATCGCTGCATCGGCATCAGGCATATTAAGCGATGCCAGAGTCCTCATTGACAGGGCCCAAATAAGGGCGCAGCAGCATAGAGTGACTTATGACTCAGAAATTGATACATTGACAATTGTGAAAGATATATGTGACTTAAAGCAAATATGCACTCAAAGCGGCGGCCTAAGGCCATTTGGCGTGTCCGTATTAATTGCCGGCGTTGACGACCATACGCCAAGACTATTCGAGACAGACCCTATAGGGATATATTTTCAGTACAGGGCAACAGCAATTGGCGAAGGAGAGGTTGAGGTGGAAGAAATTTTGCATAACGAGTACAAGCCAGAGCTTACAATAGAAGATGGCTTAAAGATGTCACTAAAAGCCCTCAAAAAGGTTTTGGGAGAAAATTTCAATGTTGAAAGAATAGATGCCGCGTATATAAGCACAGCAGAAAAAAAATTCAGAAAAATATCAAAACCAAAAATAGAGAAAATTGCGTCAGAGCTAAAGGACGAGAAAAAGAAGAAGTAAAATAGAAGAAGTAAAATTTTTTTTAAAATTTAAAATGGTAGCTGTTGATCAGGCAATAATCGCAAGATTAAAGACTCATGGGCAGAATTTTGAGATTCTTGTTGATTGCAGCAATGCGCTCGCGTTGAGGGAGGGAAAAAGCGTCGGTATGCATGATGTTCTTGCAGCAATGGGCGTCTTTTCTGATGCAAAAAAGGGCATGGCAGCTTCAGAAACTGCGATGAAGAGCATTTTTGGTACAAGTGATGCTGAGGAAGTGGCAAAAATAATAATACAAAAAGGTGAAATACAATTAAATCAGGAATACAGGGAAAACCTCAGAGAGGAAAAAAGAAAGCAGGTTATCAATATGATTCATAGAAATGGCGTTGACCCAAAAACACACCTGCCGCATCCGCCTCAAAGAATAGAGAATGCGTTTATAGAAGCAAAGTTTCATGTTGATGAATTTAAATCCGTACAAGAGCAGGTTCAAGAGGCATTGAAGAGGCTAAGGCCGATACTTCCTATAAAATTTGAAGTGAAGGAGGTTGCCATTAAAATACCGCCCGAATATGCCCCCAAGTGCTATTCAACTGTTAAGGCATTTAGCACGATATTGCGGGAAGATTGGCAAAGCAATGGCTATTGGACTGTTGTTGTTGAATTGCCCGGCGGAATGGAAAATGACCTTTATGACAAATTAAATAAGATATGCCATGGGAATGTGGAGAGTAAAATAATGAAGTTGAAGTAAAATAATGAAGTTGAAGTAAAATAATGAAGTTGAAGTAAACATAATAAATAAAGTGAAGAAAATGGATAAACGTGAAGAATTGAAAGAGCGTTTGATAGCGATGCTAGATGGGCCAAGAATTGATACTTTTGGTCGTGTAAAGGATAATAAGACGTTAGAAGCCTTAGAATCCATTGATAGGTTATTGATGGCATATGTTAAGATTTGTCGTCAGGATTCGCCTTCTACTGAGAAGGAGACGATACTATCAGAGTTGAGGGAACCCATTGAATATCAAATAAGAAATACTTACCAAAATAAACTAATTGAGTATATTCCGGCTATAGAATTAATAGAAAAGTACCTTGATGTAGTTTACGTTAATTTAGTGGAGGAAAAATAAAAAATTAAAAATGTCAAAAATTTTAGTGAATGATAAGGAAATCTTAGTCCCGGGAGAAACAATAGCTGTCGGAATGGATGTGCTGCCGGGGAGCGGAACTTACAGAGAAGGCGAAAAAATCATTGCAAACAGGCTGGGATTGGTTTTGATTGAAGGAAGGGCTATAAAATTAATTCCATTATCGGGAAGATACATTCCAAAGAGAGGCGACACAATAATATGCAAAGTTATTGATGTCGGCTTTAATGGGTGGCGGCTTGATACAAATTCAGCATATTCTGCAATGCTGTCTATGAAAGACGGAACTTCTGAATTCATAGCAAGAGGCGCAAATTTAACGCAATATTATGATTTAGGGGATCATATTGTATGCAAAATTTTTAATGTGACGAGCCAGAAGCTTATTGATGTTACAATGAAAGGGCCCGGGCTTAGAAAGCTTAAAGGGGGGAGAATGATAGAAGTCAATCCAAATAAAGTCCCGCGGATAATAGGCAAGCAGGGCTCAATGGTCACTATGATAAAAGATGCTGCAAAGTGCAACATTACAGTCGGCCAAAATGGCTTGATATGGATTGATGGCGAACCGATTAATGAACTGCTCGCAATACAGGCGATAAGGAAGATAGAAAAAGAGAGCCATATAAGCGGATTGACTGATAAGATAAAGGACTTTTTGGAGAAGAATGGAACTTCTAAACCAAATTGGAAAGAAAAATTAACATTAAGATCAGAAAATAATGAATAATAATAATAAAATAATAATAAATAAAATAAAAAATAACTCAATAAACAAAAATTAAAATTCAAACGCGTTAAAAAATGACTTACAAACAAAGAATCAACAATCGCGGCTTTGACGAAACAAGGCCGATAGAGGCAAAGGTTGGAGTGATAAAAAGGGCAGATGGCTCTGCAATGTTTAAGATAGGTAACACATTGGCTTATGCCGCAGTATATGGCCCAAGAAATTTGCACCCAAAGTTTTTACAGGACCCTCAACGTGGCATATTAAGGTGCAATTACAACATGATGCCCTTCTCAAGCTCAGGCGAAAGAGTCAGGCCAGGAGGCTCAAGAAGATCAAAAGAAATATCTTTGGTAACAAAAAATGCATTATTACCCGTGCTTAATTTGGACGAATACCCTAACTCTGTGGTTGACATTTTTATAGAGCTGCCGCAGACAGAAGCTGGCTCAAGATGCGCTGGAATTTGCGCTGCATCTATGGCATTGGCTGATGCAGGGCTTGAAATGAGAGATTTGGTATGCGCAGTTTCCGTTGGCAAGGTTAATGATAAACTGTTGGTTGATTTAGACTATTCCGAAGAAAGCTATCCTGAAGGGCCTGTTGCGGACATTCCAATTGCAATAATGCCTGACTCCGGCAAAATAACGCTATTGCAGATGGACGGAGAAGTCAGAAAAGAAGAGCTGCTCAAACTGCTTGAAATGGGCAAAAAGGCTTGCATGGATATTTATGAAGTTCAAAAAAAGGCTTTGAAAGAGAAA
>Ga0209399_10001168_pt1 | contig 13937 bp, 7 predicted proteins | sample OV2TP3_FD_184130 | JGI IMG/M metagenome (GOLD analysis project Ga0209399, IMG submission 184130) | Hot spring microbial communities from Beatty, Nevada to study Microbial Dark Matter (Phase II) - OV2 TP3 (SPAdes) (version 3) | ecosystem: Environmental > Aquatic > Thermal springs > Hot (42-90C) ... | reverse complement strand
GAGAAAGACACCTGGATTTACTCTCTCTCGGTGATAGGGTAAGCTGCGCCTTCACCGTGAGTCCGGAAATCATAGGCAAGTATCGTGTCATTGCGCCGCTGGGGCAGGGGCGCGTGGGGATTGTCTACCGCGCCGAAGACACCGAGAGCGGGCGCAAGGTGGCGCTGAAGCTGGTGCCGGCCAGCCACTTCTCGACGCCGGAAGCCAAGCAGAAGTTCCTTGAAGACGCGCAGGCGGCGACAATGCTCTCGCATCCCCACCTGCGGCAGCTCTACGAAGCCGGCGAAGCCGGCGACCAGGTCTACCTGGCGCGGGAGTATCTCGAGGGCAGCACCCTGCAGAACCTGCTGCTGGGCGGGCGGCTGGAGCCGGAGACGACGCTCGCCTGGGCCACAGAAATGGCGGACGCGCTGGCGGCGTCGCACGCCGCCGGCCTGGTTCACGGCGAGCTGACACCGAAGAAGGTCTTCATCACGCAGGAGAGCACGGTCAAGCTGCTCGACACCGGCTTGTGGCGGCTGTCGGTCCCCAGCGGTCGCGACTTGAGCGAAGCGGAGAAACTGGAGCAGTCAGGTTTGACTTCCGCCATGCTCGCCGAGCTGGCGCCCGAACAGATTCACGGGGCCGAGCCCGACGCGCGGGCCGACCTGTTCGCGTTGGGCGTGGTGCTCTACCAGATGGCCACGGGGGAGAACCCGTTCGCGGACATCGAGACCTACCAGACCGTCCAGTGGGTCCTGGGCCGCGCGCCGGAGCCGCCGAGCGTGGTGAATCCGAAGGCCCCGTGGGCGTTGGACGAACTCGTGGCGCGGCTGCTGGAGAAAGACCCGCGGGTGCGCCTGCAGAGCGCGAGCGACGCGGCGGCGGCCTTGCGCGCCGTGGCGGCGGGCGAGCCGCTGCCGGCGGCGGTCACGGAGCGCCCGATGATTCCGGCGGCCGCGGCGGCTGAAGCCGCTCCGGCTCCGAAGTCCAGGCTCGTCTACTGGCTGGTGGCCGGCGGCGTTGTTCTGGGCGCGCTGCTGTGGTTTCTCTACCGCACGCTCGGCCAGCCCTGAGCTGCTTCCCGGGATTCCCTCGAACTACTGGACGACGACTTCCGCCATCGTGCTGCGCTGGAGGGTTCCGGCGATGCCGCGGACGGTGAAGGTGTGGGTGCCGATGGGTGTAACGACGGGCGCGCTGGGGGGCATTTCGGCGCTGCCGCCGCAGCCCACCTGCAAGACAACCAGCACGAGAGTCAGGACCAGCACCAGCAGCGCCCGCCGGCGTCGGCCGGCGCCGAGCACCAGCAGCCCCAGCGGGGCCAGCAACCAGATGGCATAGAGCGGGGGCGCCGAGGAAGGCTGCGTTGCAGTCGGGGGCGCGGTGGTGGTGAGGTTGAGGGTGGCGTTGAAGGGAGCGCCGCCCGGAACCGGGCTGGGGGGGCTGAAGATGCAGGTGGTCGCCGTCGGATTGTCCTCGCAGTCGAGGATGATGGCGAAGTCAAAGCGTCCGCCGAGGGGAGTGAGGGTGACGGTGTAGACGGCGGTGTTGCCGCGCTCGACGGTGACGCTGGCGGGCATGATGCTGATTTCGAAGTCCACCACGTCGGTGGTGGCGCTGGCGGAGTTGTTGGCCAGGTTGGGGTCGGGCTCGTTGAGGGTGACGCTGGCCATGTTGGTGATGGGCCCGGCGGTGTCCGGCGCGGCGGCGACGATGGCGACCGTGGCCGTGTCCTGCGCGTCAATCGTCCCCAGGTCGCAGGTGACGATGCCCATGTCGTGGGCGCAGGTCCCTTGCGAGGTGGTGGTGGAGCCGAAGGTGGTGTCCATGGGCAGGGTGTCGGTGAGCATGACCCCGGTGGCCGTCTCCGGGCCGGCATTGGCGACCGTCAGTACGTAGGTGACGTTGATGCCGACGCCGACCGGGTCGGGGTCGTCCGCCTTGCTCAGGAAGAGGTCGGCGACGCCGGAGGTGAAGGCGAGGGCGTCCAGCCCTCCCTGGGTCGGCCCGACGATAGTCACGACACCGGTGGCGGTGTCGACGGTGGCGAGGTAGTTCTCAGGGGGGCCGCCGATACCATCGTTGAGAGAGGCGAACAGGGTGCCCTGGTTGAAGTCGAGGGCGTTGAGGCGGGGGGCGTCGTTCGCCGGAGGCGAATAAACCAGCGGCACCGGATTGCTGGAGGCACCGGTGGCTGGGTCAACGGTGAACAAAACGACGTTTGCTACTTGGAACAGGGTGTCGGCGCCGGAGAAGGCCATGCCGCCAGCAGGAGCAAAGAGAGCGGCGTCGCCGCCCACAGCGGTGGCCACGCCGGTGCCGGTGTCGAAGGTCACCAGGCGGGTGCTGCTGCTGCCGAAGTCGGGAAAATTGCCGAAGAGCACGCCATCCGCATTGCGGAAGGAGAGATCACGAACGTTGCCCACCCCGTGAGGGCCGACTTCGGTGCCGACGCCGGTGCAGGGGTCAATGGTGAGCAGGACGTTGGTGTTGCTGCCGTCCATGCGCTCGCCGGTGGCGAACAGGGTGCCGCCGGGACCGAAGTCCATAGCGCTGACGCGCTCGAACCCGATGGGCCCCACCATCGTGGCGGCGCCGTTGGTGGGATTGATGGAGAAAAAAACGCTCGGGCCGTCGGGACCCTGGTGGGCGGCGCCGTAGAGCTGAGCCAGCGTGCATTGCTGGGCGGCCCCGGCGAAGGCCAGGCCGGCGGCGACGTGGTCGAGGGTGCTCAGGCGCCGGACGCCTCCCGAGGCGGTGACCAGGAAGAGGCTTCCGTCGCTGGCGGCTTGCAAGGAGAAGTCCCCCTGCCAATGCGTAGAGGCGGTGGCGCCCTCCGGCATCAGCGAAAGACCGGGCCCGGGCGTCCCAGTCTGTCGGGCGGCGCCGCTGCGAAGGTCGAGGAGGAACAGGGAAGCCGTTTCCGCGCTGAGGGCGTAGAGCTTTCCTTCGCCGCCAAATGTCAGGCCGTAGAGTGGCTGGCCGGTATTGCCGATGCGCGTGGCTTCGCCGTTGGCGGGATCGAGTCGCGCCAACTCGCTTCCCGTTTGGCCGGCGACCTGGAGCAGAACAAAAAACTCTCCGCTCAGGGGGTGGCGGGCGAGGCCGGAGCTGCCTTCAATGGTAAACCCGCCGAGAGTGATGGTGACGCTGGTGAGCGTCTGGCCGGTGAGCGGGTCGACGGTGCGGAGCTGGTCGCTATCACGGTCGACGGTGAAGAGCGGCAGACCCTGCGCCCGCGCCCACGGGGCCGCCGCCAGCGACACCAGGAAGACCAGTCCCCCGGCGACAATGGCCCGCTTCATATGATTCCCTCGCCCGGCATGAGCGTTCCATTCAATTCGACCCGCGGCGTTTTGTCAACCAAGAAGGCGTCGCCTGAACCCGTTCCGGCGGCGGCTCCATCCAATTGTTGTTTGCCTGGACTCCGGAATCGAGGATAATCCCGCGGTTTCCCAAGAGGACTGGAATGCAACTGGACAAAGGCGAGACGGCGAACGCGGGGAAGATCCTCCTGGGCCTGCTGGCGGGGGCGGTGGCGGGCGTGGCCGGCCACGCCCTGGTCGCCGGCACAGCCTGGCAGCCGCGCCTGGCCTGGACCGTGGAGAAAATCACGCAGCCCGCCGGGCAGATGTGGCTGCGGGCGCTCATCATGATTGTGGTGCCGCTGGTGTTCGCCTCGCTCACCCTGGGCGTGGCCGGGCTGGGGGACGTGCGCAAGCTTGGGCGCATCGGGCTGAAGACGTTGCTCTACTTTTTCCTGGTGACCGCCTGCGCGACCGCCATCGGGCTGACCCTGGTGAATGTGGTCCAGCCGGGCGCCGGCCTGCCGGCCGAGCTGCAGCAGGAGCTGCAGCAGCGCTTCGCCTCCGACGCCGCCAAGATGAAGGACGCCACCACGGGGGTGAGCTTCGGGGTCGACCTGCTGGTCAACATCGTGCCGCGCAACCCGGTGCAGGCCATGGCGCAGATGGACATGCTGGCGCTGATTTTCTTCTCGCTGCTGTTCGGCGCCGCGCTGAGCATCCTGCCCGCCGACCGCGCCCGGCCGATGCTCGGGGTGCTGGAGGCGCTGGGCGACATCGTGGTGGTCATCATCGGCTGGGTGATGAAGCTGGCGCCCATCGGCGTTTTCTGCCTGATCTTTTCGGTCACGGCGCTGTTCGGCTACGACATCCTGCTCAAGCTGCTGGGCTACGTGCTGACCGTGCTGGCCGGGCTGGCGATTCACTTCGTGGTGGTCTATTCGGTTCTGGTGTGGTGGCTGGGGAAGATGAGCCCGGTAGAGTTCCTTCGCAAGATCAAGACCATCGTGGTGACGGCGTTTTCGACCAGCTCGTCGAACGCGACGCTGCCGACGACCATGGCGGTGAGCGAGCGCGAGCTCGGCCTCCCGCGCCAGGTGACGGGGTTCGTCCTGCCGCTGGGGGCGACGATGAACATGAACGGCACCGCGCTGTTCGAAGGCGTCACCGTGCTTTTCATCGCCCAGGTCTTTGGCGCCCAGCTCGACCTCTGGATGCAACTGGTGGTGGTGCTGATGTCGGTCGTCACCGCCATCGGCGCCGCCGGCGTGCCCAGCGGCGCCATCCCGCTGCTGATGGTGATTCTGACCGTGGTGCGCACGCCCGACTTCCCTCAGGGGCTACCGCCCGAGGCCATCGCGCTGGTGCTGGGCGTCGACCGCATCCTCGACATGTGCCGCACTACGCTCAACGTTACCGGCGACGTGACTGCGGCCTTGTTCATCGCTCGGTCGGAGGGGTTCGAGCTCAAGCCAGAGGCTGGAAGTTAGAAGCTGGAAGCTGGAGATTGCCTGCTCTCATCTCTTCCTCTGCCTCTTGCCTCCTATGCTTCCTCTGCTTCCTTGGCGCGACTGCTTGTATCATTCCCGTCGTGCGCACTTTCGATGCCATTGTCATTGGGTCGGGTTTCGGCGGGGCGGTCGCGGCCTGCCGGCTGGCCGAGGGCGGCCGCTCGGTGCTGGTGCTGGAGCGCGGCCGCCGCTGGGGGCGAGGCGATTTTCCTCGACCCGGCGAGAAGGATGCGCCCTGGTGGTTCACGTCCGAAGCTCGAGGCTCGTTGCACGGTGAACCCGCCGCGGCGGGCACGAATGTCGGTCTGTTTGAGCGGCGGCGCTTTCCCCAGATGCAGGTCATTGTCGCTGCCGGGGTGGGCGGCGGCTCGCTGGTCTACACCAATGTGCTGAAGGTCCCGCCCGCCGAAGTGTTCCGCGCCTGGCCCGAGCCGATTTCGCTCGACTACCTGCGCCCGTCCTACGAGCGGGTGCGCGAGATGCTCGAGCCGGCGCCCATTCCGCACGACCTGCAGCGCATCCGCGCTTTTGAAGCCGCCCACACGCGCAGCGGGTTGCCCGGCCGCGTCGAGCGGCCCGCGCTGGCGGTGCGATGGGGCGAAGGCGACGAGGAGCGGGTCAACCGGTTCGGCGCCGCGCAGCAGGCGTGCAACCTGTGCGGGACGTGCGTCTTCGGGTGCGACCGCCACGCCAAGAACACGCTCGACCTGACTTACCTGAAGCGGGCCGAGTCGCTCGGCGCTGAAGTCTGGCCGCTGTGCGAGGTGGTGCGCATTGCGCCGCACGAGGCCGGCTACCAAGTGACGTTCCGACGCCTTGCCGAGACCTCAGGGGCTAAAGCCCCAGACTCATTCGGACCTTCGGATGTCAAGGCTCCCTTCGCTCCGCTCAGGGTCTCCGCTTCGCTCCGAAAAGCCTTGACCCGCCTTACAAGAGACAAGGATGGGCCTGAGAATGGGGATGAAGTCGTGCACGGCCGCTCGCTCTTTCTGGCCGCCGGAAGCTTGGCCACCACCGAGCTGCTGCTGCGGGCGCGCGACTTCGACCGCACGCTGCCGAGCCTGAGCCCGCGCCTGGGCCACCACTGGTCGGCCAACGGCGACTTTTTCGCGGGCGTGCTCAACTCGCGCCAGCCCATTGTTCCCACGGTAGGCCCTTCGGTGACGGCCGCCGCTGACACCGGCCTCGGCTTCTACCTGATGGAGGGCGCCATCCCCTCCTCACTGGCCACCGGCCACCCTTCGGCTTCGCTCAGGGCAAGCCGGACACCGGCCACGTGGCTCCTCCGTCTCCTCTCTCTGCTTCGTTCTCCTACCGCGCGTCGCACTCAGCAGACGGCGGCCATCGGACCCTGCGGCGACTCCGAAGCCGATGCGCTGCTGCGGCACATGGGCGCCTTCTTTCTCATGGGGCGCGACGCGTCGGATGGGAGGCTCGTGCTCGACGCGAAGGGGGAGCTGCAACTGCTGTGGGACTGGCGGGAGAGCGAGCCGCTGCTGGCGGCGATGCGGCGGTATCTGGCCCAGCTTGGGCGGGGCTACGGCGGCCGGATGCTCATCCCGCAGCCGTGGTGGCCGCTGAGGCTCGGAACTGTCCATCCGCTGGGCGGCTGCCCGATGGGCCGCGACGCCACCGAGGGCGTGGCCGATCCTTTTGGCCGCGTCTTCGGCTATGAGAATCTCTACGTCTGCGACGGCAGCCTGATTCCCCGCGCCCTCGGCGTCCCGCCGTCGATGACGATTGCGGCCCTGGCTGAGAATGTCGCCGCGCATGCCTAACTGGAAACTGACAACTGTAAACTGAGGACTAGGTCGGCGAGAACTATCAGTTGTCAGTTACCAGTTTCTAGAGAACCGTAGCGGGCTGAAGGGCTCCAGCGAAGCCTGCGGCTTGCGTCCCCCAATCACATCGCCGACGAGCTGAGCCGTAATCGGGGCGAGCAGGATGCCGTTGCGGTAGTGGCCGGTGGCGACGAAGTAGTTCTCGATGTCGGTGGCGCCCAGGATGGGCAGGTGGTCGGGTGTGTCGGGCCGCAGGCCCGCCCAGGCATCGGCGAAGGGAAGGGAAGCGGCGGCCGGCACGAGCTCGAGGGCGGCGGAGAGAAGCTGCCGCAGGCCACTGGGCGTCAGGCTCTTGTCGTAGCCGGCGTCTTCGGTGGTGCTGCCGCCAACCAGGCGACCATCGGCGCGCGGGAGGAGGTAGCCGCGCGGCGAGCGCACCACGTGGCGCAGCAGAGGTTTCGCGGCCTCACCGCGCAGCGCGAGCATCTGCCCGCGCACCGGGCGCGTGGGAGTGAGGCGGCGCCCGTGCTCGCCGAGCTGCGCGGCCCAGCAGCCGGCGGCGTTGACGACGACGCCGGCGGAAATGAGCTCGCCCTCCAAAGTTCGCACGCCAGCGGCTCGAGCACCTTGAGTCATTAGCTCCGCCACGCGGGTGCCGGTGCGGAAGTGGATGCCGGCGGCGCCGGCGGCTTCGAGCAGGGCGGCGAGCAGACGGCGGTTGTCGACCTGCACGTCGTGCGGCAGCCGGACGGCGGCGACGATTCGCTCCGAGAGCGACGGCTCGAGGCGCCGCGCCTCGGCTGCGGTCAGCCGTTCCCCCGGCAGCGCTTGCAGAGTTGCGGCCTCCTCGTCGGTGAAAGCGACGTCGAGGGTTCCCTCGGTTAGGTAGCCGACGGCGATGCGCGCGCTCTCGCCCAGGCGGTCGAGCCAGGCGGGGTAGAGCGCCGCGCCGGCAGAGGCCAACTCTGCGAGTACGGGAGGCAGTGCGCCATCGGCGCCGTGGCCGGCTTCGCTGGTGGGCGCCAGCATGCCAGCGGCCGCCCAGGAGGCTTCGCGGCCCGGCTCGCCGCGCTCGAGCACGGTGACGGAGAGTTTTTCGTCCGCCAAACGCAGCGCCAGCGCCACGCCGATGATTCCACCTCCGACAATGAGCACATCGAGCTTCTGCATGAAGGGAATCATAGCAGACACAGGCCGAGGGAATGGACGTGGCGCATTTCCATTATGGGAATCAGTTCCATTATGGTACACTGTGCCCGCAGGAATTGGCTGGGCGTTTTGGATGTAGTTGATTGAAAAAGCGGAGGTTGCTGGTGTGGGTGATTTGGCAGGCAGTGTGCTTTGGGTGCCAATGAAGGACATCTCTCCAGGGTTGGCGAGGTGCAAATGAAGCTCAACCGAGGGGCGCAGGTGAGCCGCTCTCCGCGCGGGCGTGCGCGGGAGAGCCCGGGTCCGACGCCGGTCGGGAACGGGTTTGCCGTTCTGGTGGCGGACGACGATGCGGCCGTGTGCGGCGTGTGCCGCGACGTGGCGGAGTCCCTGGGGCTGAGGGTCATCGAGGCGGCGACAGCGGCGCAGGCGCAGGAGCAAGCCGAGCAGCAGCGGGTCGACCTGGTGCTGGCCGACCTGCGCTTGCCGGACACGAGCGGGATGGAGCTGCTGGAGCGCATCAAGCGCGAGCAACCGCACATCACGGTCATCCTGATGACGGGCTACGGCTCGACCGAAGTGGCGGTGGACGCCATCAAGCGCGGGGCCTACGACTACCTGGCGAAGCCGTTTCACGTCGACGACCTGCGGGCCAAGCTCAAGAACGCGCTCAAGGCGGTGGAGCTGGCGGAAGAGAACCGCATCCTGCGGGAGCAGGCGCAGGGGCAGCCGGGGTTCGGCGGGTTGGTGGGGACGTCGGCGGCGATGCAGCGGGTCTACCGGCTGATTGTGAAGGTGAGCCAGAGCCGGCATCCGGTTTTGATTCTGGGCGAGAGCGGGACGGGCAAAGAGCTGGTGGCGCGGTCGATCCACGCGCTCAGCCCCCGCTCGGCGGGGCCGTTCATCCCGGTGGATTGCGCCGGGCTGGTGCCGACGCTGATCGAGTCGGAGCTGTTCGGGTACGTCAAGGGCGCCTTTACCGGGGCGGCGGCCTCGAAGCACGGCTTGCTGGAGGCGGCCGAGGGCGGCACGCTCTTCCTCGACGAGATTGCCGAGCTGCCGCCCGACCTGCAGGCCAAGCTGCTGCGGGCGCTGCAGGAGCGGGAGATCAAGCCGGTGGGGGGCACCGAGCGCGTCCCGCTCGACGTGCGCGTGCTGGCGGCGACCAACCGCGACCTCGACGCCGCCATCCGCGAGGGGCGCTTCCGCCAGGACCTCTACTACCGGCTGAACGTGGTGACGGTGCGAGTGCCGCCGCTGCGCGAGCGCAAGACCGACATCCCGCTGCTGGTGAGCTATTTCCTCGAGCGGGTGCGCGACCCCGAGCGGCCGCTCAAGGGGTTATCGGAGGAAGCGCTGGCGCGGCTGATGAGCTACGAGTGGCCGGGGAACGTGCGGGAGCTCGAGAACGTGGTCGAGCGCGCGCTGGCGCTGGGGGCGGGGCCGGTGATCCACACCGTGGACCTGCCCACCAACTTGCAATCGCCGGCGCTGGCGACGGCGGCGCCGCTGGGCGGGGCGGGCGAGGGCATTGTGCCGCTGCGGGAGCTGGAGAAGCGCGCCATCCTCGGCGCCATCCGCGAGCTGGGCGGCGACAAGCTGCTGGCGGCGCGGATGCTGGGCATTGGGAAGACCACGCTCTACCGGAAGCTCAAGGAATACGAGCTCGAATCCTGAAGCTTGTTTCGAAAGGCAATCTGAAACAGAGGGAAAGCAGATTCCTCGCCTAGTCCCGCCTGCGGCGTGAACAGGCTCGGAATGACAGTTGGGGTAAAGCGGAGTCTTGCTTCTCGCAATGGGAGGCGGGGTTTCGTTTCGGGAAACCTGCCCTCGGCGCAGTCCTGCAAGCCTGCTGTAACTTGCTGACCTCACAGTAGTTGTCCCCGTAGTCTCTCTGGCCATTGTCCTGCTTGGTCGCGGGGCATGAACAGGCGAATTATTGTCTTTGGGATTCCGCGAGTGCGTCCTTCGAGTCCGGCGCTGCGCGGGGCCGTGTTTGCCGCCGCCTTCCTGCTGGCCGACGCGCTCATCTGCTGGGTGGTTGTCGGGCGCGGGTTCTGAGGCCGGAAGGCAGGAGCTGGATGCCGGGGCGCCAACCCGAAAACCCCAGCGAGGAGCTGGAGCAGCGCGCGCGCGCCGCCGAGGCGCGGCTGGCGGCGGTGCTCGACTCGGTGCACGACGGGGTCTGGGTACTGGACGGGGACAGCCGGACGCTTTTCGCCAGCCATCGGCTGGCCCAACTGCTGGGAGTCAATCCGCCGGAGCTCAACCGGGGGGTGCGGCAGCGCGAGGTGCTGGAGCGGCTGCGGTCGAGCTTCGCCGACGCGCGGGCGGCGGTGGAGCGCTGGCGACAACTGGAAGAAAACCCGGAAGAAGTCTGCTGGGACGAGGTGGAGCTGCGGCGGCCGCACCGGCGCATCCTGGAGCGTTTCGCCCGGCCGCTCCTCGACGACAACCGGCTGCTGGGGCGCATCGAGGTCTACCGCGACATCACGCGGGAGCGGTTGCTGGAGGATAAGGTGCTGCAGCGGGAGAAGCTGGCAGCGGTGGGGCAACTGGTGAGCGGCATCGCGCACGAGCTCAACAACCCGCTGACCGCCGTGGCTGGCTACGCGCAACTGCTGGCCGGGGCACCGCTGCCGCCCGAGCTCACCGACAAGGTGGAGCGGCTGCGGCAGGAGGCGGAGCGCGCCGGGCGCATCGTGGGGAACCTGCTGCTGTTCGCGCGCGGGGGCAAGGCGGAGAAACAGCTGGTGCGGATCGAGGTCGTCCTCGAGCGCAGCCTCAGCCTGCGCGCCTACGAGCTCAAGGTGGAGAACATCGAAGTCGTCCGCGAGCTGCCCGCCGAGCTGCCGCCGGTGCTGGCCGACCCGCACCAGCTCGAACAGGTCTTTCTGAACATCCTGCTCAACGCCGAGCAGGCCATCCTGAGCGCGCGCGACCGGGGCCGCATCACCCTGCGGGCGAGCGCCGAGGGAGGGCGCGTGCGGCTGCGGGTGTCGAACGACGGCCCGGGCATCGCGCCCGACCTGCTGCCGCACATCTTCGAGCCCTTCGTCACCACCAAGCCGGCGGCGGAAGGCACGGGCCTGGGGCTCTACATCTCGCGCACCATCGTGCGGGAGCACGGGGGCGAGATCCACGCCGAGAGCGAGCCCGGAGGCGGGGCGGCCTTTGTGGTCGAGCTGCCGGCGCAGCCGCGGGCGGCGGGGCGGCCAGCAGCGGAAGCGGCCGCGCCCCCGGCGCGGCGCCGGGCGCGGCGGGGCCAGCGGGTGCTGGTGGTGGACGACGAGCCCTCGGTGGCCTACTTGATCGCCGACGCCCTGGAGCAGGAGGGTTGCGAAGTCCGGGTGCACACCGAGAGCCAGCGGGCGCTGAGCGAGGCGCTGGCGGAACCGTTCGACCTCGCCGTCCTCGACGTCCGCATGCCGGGGCTCGACGGCCAGGCGTTCTACCGTGTCCTCCGTCACCAGCGCTCGCCGCTGGCCGACCGGCTGCTGTTCACCACCGGAGACACGCTGGCGCGCGAGACCGCCGAGTTTCTGGAGCAGATCGGGCTGCCGTTTCTCCCCAAGCCCTTCCACGTCGAGGAGCTGCAGGACCGGGTGCGGGCGGCGCTGGAGACGATCGAGCCCGCGCCCGCGGAGCGAAATGCCGACGATGACTAAGACCCGCTGTAGAATGCCAGTTGCGGCGCGTTCGGGGGCTAAAGCCCCTGATTTTTCCGGCGGCCCCACTGTCAGGGCTGAAGCCCTGACCCCATCTGCGTCCTCAACCAGAAAAAGCAGATTCCTCGCCTGCTCCGGTGCGGGGAACAGACTCGGAGCGACGGTTTGCAGGCCATGGCGTATCTGGGAGTGAGCCGGCGATGACGAGGAACTCGGTCCGTGCGCCCCTGCCGGAGCCGGCGCGGCTGCTGCTGCTCGGGGTGTGGGCGGAGGAGCGCAAAGCGCTGGGCGCCGACGCCCGCTTCCGACTCCTGCCGGCGTCCACTTTTTCCGAAGCCGCGCCGGCGCTGGCCGCCCGCACGGTGGACGTGCTGGTCTGCGACCTCGACGTCTACCGCTTTCTTCGCGGCGAATCCAACGGGCGGGCGCTGGAGCCGACCGCCCTGCCCACGCTGGTGCTGGTCTCGCCGGGTGAAGAGAAAAGCGGCTCGGAACTCTTGGAGCGGGAAGCGGCCGATTTTCTCCTCCGCGCCGGCGGTTACCTCCGGCTTCTCCCTGCCTGCGCCCACCGCGCCGCCAGCCGCCGCGACCTCCACTGGGAGGAGGTGGCGGCGCTGCTGCGGCACGAGATCAACAACCCGCTCACCGGGGTGCTGGGGAACGCCGAGCTGGTGCTGGGCGAAGGCGGCGCGGCGCTCTCCGACAAAGCCCGGCGGCGCCTGGAGACCATCGTGGAGCTGGCCGTGCGGCTGCGCGACGTGGTGCGCAACCTGGAAGCCCGGCTGGCGGAGGAGGCCGAGAACGGCGGCAACGGCGCGCCCCGCGCCGCGCCTGCCGCCCGCGTGTCCGGCGGGGTGGGGCGATGAGCGCCGGCGCGCGAGGGCGGGGCTGGCTGGAGCGAGTGCGGAGCCTGTCGGCGGCCCTCAGCATCCGCCAGCAACTGGGCCTGACGGCGTCCATTTCCCTGCTGCTGTTCTTCGGCAGCCTGCTGCTGTTCGCCCACACCACCAACCGGCTGCTCGGCAGCCTCTACCAGAGCCACCGGCTGGAAGAGACCATGGCGGTGGCACGCAACCTGCGGCGGCTGGCGCCGGGGATTGAGACCAGCGTGTCGGCCTACGTGGCCAGCGGGCGCACCGAGTTCCTGCATTCCTATCAAGCCGCGCATCTGGCCTACCAGTACGACGTCGAGCGCATCTACAGCCTGCTGGCCGACTACCCCGACGAGCGCCAGCGCTTCGAGGGTGTCCTGCGGCACGCGGAGGAGTGGGCGGTGCGCTACGCCGCGCGCTCGCTCTACCTGCGGCGCTCCGGGGCGCCCGCGCAGGCGGCGGAGGCGCGCCGGCTGCTGGAATCGCCGGAGAGCCGCGCCGCCCTCCACCGCTTCTATAACGAGCTCGACCTCTTCCTGGAATGGCAGCAGGAGCGCCTGGTGGAGCTGCGGGCCGAGGCCGAGGCCGACGTGCGGCGGATGATCTATCTGGCCCTGTTCCTCGGCGTGCTGGGGACGCTGGGGACGCTGTGGTGGACGTCGTGGCTGGCGCGCGCGCTCACTCGGCCGCTGGCGGCATTGCTGCGCGCCGGCGAGCGCGCGGAGAGCGGCGCCGTGCCCGAGCCGCTGGCCTTCGACCGGCCGGCGGAAATCGTTCAACTGGGCGGAATCTTCGACCGCGCCGCGCGGGCGCTGGCGCGGGCGCGCCTCGAGCTCATGGCCTTCGAGAGCTTCGTCGAACATTCGCCGCTGCAGCAGGGCGCCGCGGAGATCCGCCGCTTCTTCTTCGACACCGTGCGCGCCCACCTTCAGCCCGAGCAGGCGCTGGTGGCGACGGCCGACGCGTCCTCTGGGCTGGTGGAAGTCGTCGACCGCCTGTCGCCGGCGGCTGAGGCGCCGTCGGTGATGACGCAGCCCGCGGCGTGCCCGGCCATCCGCTCGAGCAAGCCCTTCTGCGTGGCCGACACCGCGCGGCAGCCGGCGTGCCGCTGCGAGCTCGAGGTTCCGCGGGCGCCCGGGTATCTCTGCCTGCCGCTGCTGTACGAGGGCAGCCTCTCCGGCCTGGTGAGCCTCACCGGGCCGGCCGGCCACTGGGACGACGAGCGGCGCGCGCAGGCGGGGCGCTACACCGCGCACTTGGCGCGCGAGCTGGCGGTGCACGAGCGGCTGGCGCGCGCGCAGCGGCAGGCGATGGTGGACGAGCTCACCGGGCTCTACAACCGGCGCTTCGGGGAAGAGTACCTGCGCAAGCTGGTGGCGCTCGGCCACCGCTTCCGCCGCCCCTTCGCGGTGCTGGTGCTCGACCTCGACCACTTCAAGAGCTTCAACGACACCTTCGGGCACCTGGCCGGCGACCGCCTGCTGCGCGCCTTCGGCGTCGCGCTCATGCGTCCGATGAGGCAGAGCGCGCTGGCCGCCCGCTGGGGCGGGGAAGAGTTCCTGGTCATCCTGCCGGAGACCGACGCCGGAGGGGCGCTCCGAGTGGCGGAGCGGTTGCGCGCCGCCATCGCTCAGGTGCGGCTGCCGGAGACGTCCGCCACCCCGGTTAC